>Ga0209483_1000932_pt1 | contig 23606 bp, 20 predicted proteins | sample NGEPerA_FD_184508 | JGI IMG/M metagenome (GOLD analysis project Ga0209483, IMG submission 184508) | Arctic peat soil microbial communities from the Barrow Environmental Observatory site, Barrow, Alaska, USA - NGEE PermafrostL2-A... | ecosystem: Environmental > Terrestrial > Soil > Wetlands >... | reverse complement strand
GCGGTGGAAGGCTTCGACGGCGTTGGCGCTGGTGAAGAGGAGCCAGTGGAAGCGGTCGAGGTGGGTGAGCGCGGCGTCGAGGAGCGCGAAGGAGGTGGGGTCGGCGAGTTCGATGGTGGGGATCAGGATGGGCTCGGCGCCGAGGTCGCGCAGCTGGTCGGCGAGCGCCGAGGCCTGATGGGGGGAGCGGGTGACGAGGATGCGGGGTGGTCGCACAGGGTTTCGGTGTCCCAGCATTGGGCTGGTTCATTTGAGCATATGCCGTCGGTCATCTGTGAGCGTGGCATGGACGCAGCCGTCGCTCGCGATCCACTCTATGTGGAAGCCGGAGACGGATGCGGTGATGGCTGTGCTGCCGGAGATTGAGGCGAAGCTGGCGCCGTTCCAGGCGCGTCCGCATTGGGCAAAGGTATTCACGATGGAGAGCCGGACGATTGAGCCGCTGTATCCGCGGTTTAAGGATTTCCGGGCGCTGGCGCAGGAGTTCGATACGAAGGGGAAATTTCGAAATCGGTTTATTCGCGACCATGTTGATTGGCGCCAATTCGGGATTCCGTTCAATCCCTCACATAGACTATCGGAGTGGTATAGCTACAGAAAATGAAAAGGCCTAATTCATGTCGACGACAGAACACACGATAAACGACACCTTGGCTGCCGTCCTCAGAGGCACACGCCGAGCATGGGAATCTGGGACTGTCGTTCGCTCAGAAAATATAGGCATGCTCCGGGACAGCGCAGGAAGGCCCGACATTTTGGTTCTTGAGCCTACTGTCTCGCCAGTGTCCGTGGAGACGGAGATTTTACCCGCTGTGACCGTGGAATCGGAGGCGCGTTCACGCATCGGTTGCGCCCTGAAGTCGAATGGGAGGGAAATCCTCTCTTCCATTGCTGTGCGGCTGTCGAAGGATTTGAGAAATCTTCAAGGTGTAGCCCTCGCAGAAGCACTAGCCAATGCGAATGACATTGAGATGGCTCTATACACCGGTTCGACCGCTGCCTCGGCATGCAGATGGCCCGCCTCAGGATGGATTACCGGTTCCGCGCGAGACCTGTCGATTTTGGTCCAAGTCGCGTCAGTTCCGCCGGAATTGGTTGAGAAGGCGGCAAATGAGTTAGTGGACGGTGTCACTGAATCCGCCGCAATGATGCACGACGTTGAACACCAACATCCGGGAGCGATGAAAAAGATCGCCGACGCTTTGAAGCAGGCGCCCTCGGAACAAACGAGGCGGATGGCTTCCACTATCCTTGCCAATGCCTTTGTTTTTCAGGAAACCTTAGCAAACGGCCCTGGCGAGTTGTCGTCGGTGAGGTCGCTTGCAGAAATGGATGACGGCAACGGCATCCAGAAAACCGATGTGCTCAACGAATGGAGAAAAATTTTAAAGGTCAATTATTGGCCGATCTTCGCAATCGCTTTACGCATCTTGCAGGTGGTGCCACCCCAAGAAAGCAAGGCGTTGATCGAACGCTTGGCTCTAACAGCCAATCGTCTTCTTCAGGACCGGTTAATGCGATCGCACGATTTGACAGGCGCCGTTTTTCAAAAGCTGATCGCCGATCGTAAATTTCTCGCCGCCTACTACACAACGCCATCATCAGCCGCGCTTCTCGTTGGTTTAGCGATTACGCCCGAAACATTGCTTGCAAACGGCAACTGGGCGGACCGGGATGCCGTGAGCGGATTGCGAGTGGCGGATTTTTCATGTGGAACGGGGACATTGCTTTCCACGGCATATCAGCGAATCGGTCAATTGCATGAGCTATCCGGCGGCAACTCGGAAGCGATTCACCCCGAAATGATGGCGAATTCTCTCGTAGGATGCGACGTATTGCCCGCAGCGGCGCATTTGACGGCGTCCATGCTGGCTGGGACACACCCTACCGTTAAGTATAAAAAAAGCTCGATCCTGACGATGGCGTATGGAGTCTCCGCCGATGATCGCATTGCGCTGGGATCCCTTGATCTACTCGACCCTCAGAAGGAACTCGAGGTCGTTGCTATTACCGCGAAGTCGGCCGGGGGGGAAGGAGAATCGGAGCAAGACATCTGGACGACGCTACCGCATCAGGATTTCGATCTTGTCATTATGAATCCCCCCTTTACTCGCGCCACAGGTCAGGAAGGCGAGAAGAAAGGCTTTACAAATCCGATGTTTGCGGCCTTCGCCGCCACACCCGAGCATCAACGAGCGATGGCCAGGGCCACCGAAAAACTAGTGCGCGGAACTAGCGCGCACGGCAACGCGGGGGAAGCATCGCACTTTTTGGTTTTGGCAGACCGCAAGTTGAAGACCGGTGGAACGCTCGCGTTGGTGATGCCGTTGAGCTTCCTTTCAGGAGAAGCTTGGGAAGCGTCGCGAAATCTTCTATCGGCGAAATATCAGGACCTGCTTCTCATTTCCATTGCCGGGGCGACCGACTCCGATATGGCATTCTCCGCCGATACCGGGATGGGCGAGTGCCTTGTAATCGGGCGGAAATCTACGAATGGACCCACGGAAGCATTCACCAAGGTTCAGGCAGCTAGCGATAGGGCGACCTTTATCGTCCTTAGACGCAGACCCGACTCACGTCTTCTCGGCTTGAGCGTTGCGCAAGAGATACGACGACTGATTTTGAATAAGAAAATTCGAAAGATCGAAGATGGCCCGTTTGGGGGGACGAAACTTTGGTTCGGAAGTGAATTGGTGGGGCAGGCCATCACAGCACCAGTTTCCGACAATCAGGCGTGGAACCCCGTTCGTATTGCCGATCTTTCGCTTTCCCAAACTGTATTCCAAATGAAACGGGGATCGCTTTGGCTACCCGGCATGGCGAAAGCTGAAGCTACAACAATCTCGCTAACTAAGGTCTCCTCCATTGGGACTGTTGGGCCATATCATTCCGATATCGACTTTGTAACGCAAACGGGAGCATCGCGAGGTCCATTCGAACATATTCCTCTACAGGCCGGAGAAGTCCCAACATATCCGATTTTGTGGAGTCATGAAGCAAATCGTGAACGTTGCATCGGGTTCGAGGCAGACTGTGAAGGTGTCGTCCGCACCGACGCGACAGACGAAAAAATAAATCGGATTTGGTCGACGCGATCCCATTGCCACTTCAACCAAAATTTTCGTTTCACTAGTCAATCGACTGCCATGCAATACACGGAAACTGAAACAATGGGTGGAAGGGCATGGATCTCAATCAAATTGAAGAATCCGGACCAAGAAAAGGCCCTTGCCTTGTGGGGAAATACGACGTTAGGGATTTTGATGCATTGGCATCACGCAAATAAGCAACAGGCCGGAAGAGGCAACGTAGTCAATACTTCTCTTTCGAATCTTGACGTGCTGGATGTTACCTCTCTCACATCGAGCCAGCTTGCATCCGCAGTCAAGTTGTTTCATAAGTTCAAGACACGCATCCTGCTATCTGTCGACGAAATCGCGTCCGATATTGTGCGGCGGGAATTGGACGAGCAATTTCTGACACTCGTCCTTGACGTGTCTGGTTCTTTCGTCGCGGAGGGTGGCCCCCTTCATGTTTTGAGGAACAAACTAGCGGCTGAACCCTCAATCGTTGGTCGCGCTCCGGGCACAAAAAAGCGGACTAAAAAGATCATTCCGACCAAGGTCAACCAGAAACATAAGGCTATCGGCAAAACGAAAGCGTCAGTTAAACTGAGCCAACTGCTAACTCTTTTTTGAAGGGTGAACGCGAACAGGGCAAAATCCTTCCAATATCCTGGTGCGATGAGGGCTCTCACTCCGCATGAAGCCCATGAACAAGAGCTTCCACTTAAGGAAAAAGCCAAAACTCTCCAAACTACCGACCACCTCAGCGCTGCTGTGGTCCTTCCGCAGGTATACCGCCGATGCTCTCACCCACCGCCTACTTCGGCCACCTCACCCTCACGCGCCTGCTGTTGCAGCGAGGCATGGCCGCCATCTATCTCATTGCCTTCCTCACCGTACTGCTTCAGGGCAAGCCGCTTATCGGCGCGCGCGGCTTGCTGCCCATCCCCGGCTTCCTCGAACACACCACATTTCGCCAGGCCCCCAGCCTCTTTCATTGGCGCTACTCCGACCGCCTCCTCGACCTCGTCGCCTGGACCGGTATTCTCGTCTCCGCTTGCGCTCTCCTCGGCCTTACCGAAGCCGGCCCGATATGGCTCTCGGTCGCGGCCTGGCTGGTGCTCTACGTTCTCTATCTCTCCGTTATGAACGCCGGCCAGAACTTTTTCGGCTTCGGCTGGGAGTCCATGCTGCTGGAGGCAGGATTCTTCACCGCCTTCCTCGGACCGCGGCACACCGCTCCCTCCGTCATTCCCGTCCTCATCCTGCGCTGGATGCTTTTCCGCACCGAGCTGGGCGCCGGCCTCATCAAGCTGCGCCACGACAAATGCTGGCGCGACCTTACCTGCCTCTACTTCCACTACGAGACCCAGCCCCTGCCCAACCCGCTCTCCTGGTACTTCCACCGCCTGCCTAAGTCTGCGCACCGCGTCGGCGTTCTCTTCAGCCACTTCCTGCAGGTCGTCTGCCCCTTCGGTCTCTTCGCTCCGCAGCCTGTCGCATCGGTCGCCGCCGGGCTCTGCATCATGCAGCAACTCTGGCTGATCGTCTCCGGCAATTATTCCTGGCTCAACTGGCTGACTGTCGTGCTCGGAGTCGCGGGCTTCTCGGACGAGGTCCTGCACTGCGGCCTGCCCTACATCTCCGCTCCCGCACTCCACCCGGCGCCGCTCGTCTTCACCATCCTGCTGTGGGCGCTCGCTGCGGCGACGCTCGCCCTCAGCGTCCGGCCCACGCTCAACCTCTTCTCGCGTCACCAGTTGATGAACTTCAGCTACAACCCCTATCACCTCGTCAACACCTACGGCGCTTTCGGTTCGGTCAGCCGCGACCGCTACGAGATCGTCCTCGAAGGCGCCACCGATGCCATTCCCACACCCGCGACCGGCTGGAAGGAGTACGGCTTCAAGGGCAAACCCGGCGATTTGTACCGCATGCCTTCGCAGATCGCCCCCTACCACCTGCGTCTGGACTGGATGGTTTGGTTCCTCCCGTTCACCGTTGCCGTCACGCCGCGCGGCATTCATGTGCGCGGCTATGAGATATGGTTCGTGCGTTTCGTCCAGAAGCTGCTCTCCGCCGATCCCGGCATCCTGGGGCTTTTAAGAACCGATCCATTCGCCGGCCAGCCGCCGGCGCTGGTCCGCGCCCGTTTCTACCGCTACAGCTACACGGACCCGCAGACGAAACGCACCACCGGCGCGTGGTGGGGCCGCGAACTCCTCGGCGAGTTCCTCCCACCGGTCAACCTGCGTTCCTTGTCGCGCCTATAGCTGCATGCATACCCCGATGGCCTCCCTCACATTACGGCGACGCGCGGCTATTAGCGCACGCCAACCCCAAGTCCGCGAAGAATCGCCGAACTCAGCCATACCAGCAGCACGAATGGGACCAGGGCCAGCGCCATCAATCCGAGCCCGATCAGGCCCATGAACAGCCAGTCCTTCCATGTATCCCGCTTGCCCGTCAGCAGCGTGCGTTCGAGCAGATGATAGTTGCGCCGGTTCGCGCGCCAGCCAATGTCGAACAGGTTTCCAAACAGCGGCACCATTCCTACCAGGACCTCAATCCCCACATTTACGACCATCCGGGCGATGGTCACCAGCGGTGCGCCGCGGAAGTAAGCAGCCAGCACGATGATGCAGCTCGCCAGGCCGCCCGCCACGTCGCCGATGCCGGGAATGAAGCCGATAATCCCGTCAAGCCCAAATCGGATCCGTGTCCCCGGCACGCGGAACCAGGTGTCCAGCGCCCGCGAAAGCAGGTCGAGGTTCTCGTCGCGAAACAGGCCTCCCGCTCCGCCCATGCGGGGCCGCACCGCATCGGCCGGCTGGACGCCGGGCGGCAAAATTTCGGGCCGTATCGTTCGCGCGTTCATCGACTCACCCCCCACCATTGGATGCTATAATTACGTTCATACGGCGGCTATAGTTCAGTGGCAGAACGCCGCTCTGTGGCAGCGGATGTCGTGGGTTCGAAACCCACTAGCCGCCCCAATTTCCTCTCTCCGAGACACTTAGAGTCCTTTGCCGCGCGCGCCAAAATTCACGCCAGTCGCCGCATCCGAACTCGCTCCATCGCCCCACAACCTCTACGCCGGAACCTCCGGCTGGGCCTACCCAACCTGGAAGCCCGGCTTCTATCCGGCCGGCGTGCCTTCGCGCGCGTTCCTCCATAACTACGCCTCGCGCCTTACGTCGGTGGAAGTCAACTACACCTTCCGCACTCTGCCTACCGGGCCGCAGTTGCAAGGCTGGCTCGACGCCACACCACCGGGTTTCCGCTTCAGCTTAAAAGCGCCGCAGAGCATTACGCACTTCCAGCGGCTTCGCAGATGCAAGGCCGCAACCGCCGAATTCCTCGCCGCACTTGCGCCCGCCCGCGACGCAGGGAAACTTGGCCCGCTGCTCTTTCAGTTGCCCCCGAACTTCATCGCAGATGCCAAGCGGCTCAGGGCATTCCTCGCGTTGTCCCCGTTCCGAAACCCCGGCCTGCAACTCGCATTTGAGTTCCGCCACGCATCCTGGCTCGCGGAACCGATTTACGAAATCCTCCGCCGCCACAACGCCGCGCTCTGTGTAGCCGAAAGCGACGACCTCGTCACTCCCGACATCGTCACGGCGAGCTTCCGCTGCTACCGTCTTCGCCGCAACGGAGGATATTCCACGGCCAAACTCAAGACCTTCGCAACCCGCTTCACCGAGCTGGCGCAAACGCAGGAAGTGTTCGTCTACTTCAAGCACGAGGACGAGCCCACCGGCGCACTCAACGCCGAATCCATGCTCAAAAAGGCCGCAGCCTTGGAGCTAAAACCGAAGGCTGGCCGCTGATGCCTACCTCCGGGCTGCCTCCTTCGTATCCCGACTTCAAGCCCCGCCGCTTCCTCTCCAACGGCCACTTGCAGACCATCTTCGGCAACTTTCTTCGCCGCCACGATGCGCTCCCCGAGCCCGTCGCGCAACTGGTCGAAGTCTCGCCCGCGCGAGGCCGTCAGATCGCCAGCCAGGTCCTCTGCCACGTCCATTGGCAGCCGCTGCCGCAGCGGCCCACGCGGCCAACGATCATCATCCTGCACGGCCTCGAAGGCTCGTCGCGCTCGCAGTACGTCGTCGGCAACGCCAACAAACTCTGGCGCGCCGGTTGCAACGTCATCCGCATGAACATGCGCAACTGCGGCGGCACCGAGCGGCTCACGCCGACGCTCTACCACTCCGGCCTCTCCACCGATGTGGAGCGCGTGCTGCACTTTTTCCGCGATTCGCAGAAGCTGCAATCCATCGGGCTCATCGGCTACTCGATGGGCGGCAACCTGATGCTCAAACTCGCCGGCGACCTCGGCCCCAGCGCGCCGCCCGAACTCCACAGCGTCGTGGGCGTATCTCCCGCGGTCGATCTGCAGGCTTCCGCCGACGCTCTGCATCACTGGCAAAACCGCTTTTATGAGCGCCGATTTCTTCGCGCCCTCCTGCGCCGCTTTCGCCGCAAGGCCATGCTCTTCCCACATGTATTCGACCCCCAGCGTGCGGCGCACATCCGCTCGCTGCGCGACTTCGACGACCGCATCACCGCGCTGTACTCCGGCTTCAAGTCCGCGGACGACTACTACAACCGCGCCGCCGCGGCGCGCGTGCTCGACCGCATCGCGATCCCCACGCTCATCCTGCACGCGCTGGACGATCCCTTCGTGCGCCTCAGCCCGTCCACGCGCGCCGCCATCGATGTGAACCCCAACATTGCGTTCATCGAAACGGCGCATGGCGGCCACTGCGCCTTCCTCGCCGAACCCGACCCCGCCAAGGACAATGACGGCTATTGGGCCGAACATACAGCGCTCCGCTTCATCCTCGAACATGCAGCCGTATCTGCGAATTCGCCGGCTTCATAGATACTGGAAGAATGCTCGCAGAGTGGACCGCCGAATGCGCCGCCGACGCTCCCACCCTGATCGTTCCGTGGTCCGACCCCGATAGCGCGGCGCGCTACATCGATCTCCGCGCCGAGCCGTACGACATCGCAGAGATTCGCGAAGCCGACCTCTACCCGGCTCTCAGGCGCACGCTGCGCTCGCTCAACGCCAACCGTTCGCCTTTCCTCACCGCGAAGTGCGACGTCTGGCAACTCTCCGCCGAGGAACAGCCCGAAGAACTCGAAGCCCTCCGTTTCGAGCTCGATCTCGGCCCCGAAGAATCGCGCTGCGGCATCGCCGGTTACATCGACATTCTGTGGCGCGACCGCGCACTGTTCGCCTCCGCGCACCAGCAGACGGAAATGCTCGACCGCCTGACCCGCCGCGCCGAGCGCCTCGACCATCACGCCGCCGCGCTGGCCTGCGTGCTCCGTCCGGCCATGTTCGACTCCGAAGAAGGCACGCTCGAAGGTTTCGCCTTCACCCTTTACATCCGCGCTCTGGGACACGACGCTCCCGCGGCAATTGAGCGCTGGTCCTCCGCTCTCGACGACCTCACAGCTCTCCTGCGCAGTCGCGATCTCGCTCCATCGCGCACCTCCGTTACAATCGATACAAGCGCGTATCCCCTGCGCGTAAGGCACATGCAGAAGTAGCGGTGAGTAAGAGTTTTCTCTACTCTCTATCCTCTACTCTCTACACTCTGTTTTCTCAGGGGCGAGTAGCTCAACTGGATAGAGCACCGACCTTCTAAGTCGGGGGTTGCAGGTTCGAGACCTGCCTCGCCTACCATTCAGAATCAATCACTTACGGGCAGAAGGCGCGCACTGCCCTTTTTCACTGTGGGGGAAATTGTGGGGAGTCTGCCCGAATTCTTCCCATGTTGAGCGCTTCGACCGCATCGCGCTTGGCTTCGTTTCGGACGTGGCTGTAACGCTCCATCATCTTCCGTGACAAATGGCCGGCGAGCGCCATAATTGTCTGGTCTGCGTTCTGCCCTTCCGCAAGACGCGACACGAACGTGTGTCGGAGATCGTGAAGGCGGCATTCGACCTTGGCAGCCTTCCGGCAAACGCCCCAGGCGGTCTTCCAGCTTCCAATCGCTTTGTTGGGGTTCCTGTCCCAGACGGCCACCATTCCGTATTTCGAGCCGTCTTCACCCTTGAGGCCATAACGCTCCGAGGGAAAGACGAAATGGGTGGGGAGCGGGTTATCGAAATTCTGCCGCCATTCCATGAGCGCTGCGAACCCCTCTTGGTTCAACGGAACCATGCGGCCCTCCCCGCCCCTCGTCTTGGATTTGCCGACCGTGAGACAGCGGTCCAACAGGTCAACTTGCTGCCATTGCATGGTTCGCAATTCCGAGACTCGCAGTCCCGTATTTTGCAGCATCACGATTGCGGGATAGAGGGACTGGCTGCGGCTCTTTCTTGCTGCCGATAGAAGGCGCGTCATTTCATCCGGCGTGAGCGCCTTACCGTGTTCCTCGCTCTCGCGCAACGGGCGGTAATCCGGGGCCAGAAGATGCCACACGCGATGCTTTCTCAAAACCATGCGGAGAACGGCGCACTCTTTGTTGACTTCGGCGGGAGCAGCTCCGCTCTGTTGCCGCTTTCGCTGGAAGGCGGAAATGTGCCGTGGCTCAATCTCCGTTAGGAGCAGCTTGCCGAAGGCGGGTGTTACATGGCTGAGTTTGAGCGAGTAAATCTCGCGCGTGCTATCGCTCCAGTGAGCGCCTTCGGCAAGCCATGCCTTCCCTGCCGTTCCAAAGAGGATTGGCTTATGCTGACGGACGCCGCCTGCAGAAAGTTCGAGCTTGCGACGGTGCTCGCGCTCAATCTGACCAGCTACCGTTTTGCTGGTGCTGCGGGAGGATTCGCGCACGCGCTGCCCGTGAAAACGAAACTCATACCACCAGACGTTACCGCGCTTTTCGAGTGACATATCACTTTCCTCCCTTGGCTGCTACTTCGATTGGCTTCCAGTTCTTGACGTTTGCAACCCATTTTCCCGTTATGCCGTTTGGATAGGCCACGCGGAAGGATTCGTCGCCGTCAAACTTTGCATTTAGAAAATCAGCGACTTTCTTCTTCTGAGCTTCGGCGCGATACCACAGCGGGTTACTCGTCACTTCTTTGCGAAAGCGCTTTGCCGCCGCCCCATGTAGGGCAACGCGAACCGCCTCCCGCTCTCGGGCCGTCGCGTCTTTCGCGCTCTCCTGGCTGCGCTTGCGCTTGCAATCTTCGCAGAGGGTTCCGTGCGGATAGAGGCGGTTCCACTGGTTGAGCAAAAAGTATGCTCCACACTCTTTCTTTCGGCACTGTGCCAAGCTAAAGCGCACAGGAGATAGCAGAAAGAAAACCAGTTGCTCCCGCGCATAGTCCTCCCGGCGCGGGCCTACGAGGGGTCTCAACTCGGCAGACGGTTCCTTTTCATACCTATTGAGCACCGGCCTTAGAGTGCCCCCGTACCCTATCAGGTGAATTTTTCGCCAATCTGAATACTGGTAGGCCGCCTGTGCTGCGTTTACTGCGACCGTGAAGTTTCGCCGCAGTGGATCGTCGCCATCATCAGCCCGTCCTGAGTCGAGCCATTCGTCTACCCATGTCCGGAGAATCTCTCCAGTGGTCGGCAGCGGCGTGTACTTGAGGCCCGCCATTCCCGTTGTGCTAAGCGGAATGGTTGGACGCTTCGGTTCCCTGTGGTTTAGAAGTTCAAGGAACTCGTCCACATCAAATTCTTGGAAAAGCTTTAGCGGTTCGAGCGGAACCTTGTGGCCGCGCAACGCTTTCAGCAACGCGTCTGCAAGGCTGACGGACTCTTTTTCGGAGTGCCGAGATTTTTGATAGCGTTTCATGTAAATGTAAAACTACCGTAAATAATCGACACGCGCAAGGACTCCCCGCATAATCAAAGCAACACGACGAAAGCGAGGGTATTCGATGGCACAGAAACTTCTAACAGTGAAGCAAGCGGCTGACGAAATGGGACTGTCTGCCCGCACGATTTGGGCATGGGTGTATGCGAGAAAGCTTGGCGTGGTGAGGCTCGGCCGGGCCGTGCGAATTCCGCAAGCGGCGATAGATGAGTTGATCGAAGCGGGTAGCATCCCGGCGCAAGTTAGGTAAGCGGATGGGAGGCGCGCGCCGAGCGCAGTAATTGTTTTGAATAGCGAAGGGTCTCTGTGAGCGACGCAAACGCGCTCGCGTGAGAGGTGGATAACCGTCCCCTTTGTTGCAGTCTAGGCCTGGACTTCGGGGTCCTGTTAGGAAAGAGGTGTGCCTTGCGGAGAGCAACAGATGTGCGGAGCGGCTGGTACACCCGTCTATCGCGGCGTGACCGGCGGCTGGTGGACGCGACCGCAAAGTGGCTCCGTCCCGTGCGCTGGCAGTGGTTCGTGACGCTCACCTTTCCCTGGAATGTACGTTCTGAGACGGCAGACCGTAAGTTGCGAGAGCTTATCAACCTGCTTGAGCGGCACCACCGCGAGGTCATTAGCTTCGTCGCGGGAAAAGAGTCTCGCTCGCGGATCGGCTCCAGCCGCATCCCTTGGCACTTCCACCTAATCGTAACTTCGCGTGTGACAGTTTCAAAGGAAGCGCTGGAGTGCTACTGGTTGGGCTTGATTCGCTACGGTGGGGGCATGGACACCCGCTTGACTGAGCACGCCCTTGTCGAGCCATACCACGCGCATGAGCGAGGCCCGGAGTATTGCCTGAAGGCGGTAAACGATTGCGCTGGAGAGTGGGTGCTTCACGGGCTGGAGTGCTGCCTCCCTCGCGTTTGCGGCCCTGCCAAGCCCAACCATGGCACAGTGAGGCGTCAGAGGCGCGCTGCGGTGCGGGCAGTCGATAACGCCGGACCTGGCTCTTAGGCCATCGGAAGCCACAGCTCCTGACCCTTTGTGCTTTTGCTCTATTGGGGTCTCTGCTTTTTCATAATCGGATGGGAAGCCATCCAGCTTTGTCGCCGCTGAGGATCAGTCAGCCGCCATCCGGTTAGCTCCAAAACGCGATGAGAGTCCGGTGCAACGGCCTAAGACGCGGGCCAAATTCCGTGATACCTAACAATGAGGTAGCGAGAGGAGATTTCTTCGTCAGCCTCGGTGACAGTCCAGCCATGCTTATCCAGTTTCGATTTCCATTGACGATGGAGTTTATCGAACGGATAGAAGAGGCTCACCGTTTCGCCATAACGTCGAACATGGTCAGGAATGTACCCATACGGTAGCTGAGCCAGAACAATGAATCCGTTATGGTCAACTGCCAGATCGCGCAGTTTGCTGTTTAAATCTTTTTTATATTCTGACCACCATTCGGGAACGACCTGAATTTTCAACTCGAACGCGGTCGAGCCGTAGCCAAAGATGAAGCGAGGAAGCCAGAACACGTTCGTCTGAGGTTTTCCCCACGCTGTCGGGAACTTGAGCCTGCCCGGAACCGTTCCTCCGAACCCTATTGCAGAACGATATTCGTCAGCGGTGCGGGTATCACCACCAGTGAGGCCCAATTTGTTTGCCGTCTGATTGACGTATTCACGATAGTAGACAAACATGGCCGCGCTGATCGCCGTGAAGTTGTACAACTCGTGGGGAATTTCTTCGCTGTCGGTTGGCTCCGCGTGCTTCATCATCCCCAAGTCTTCGCAGAGCGCCTCGAAGTTGATGAAGAATTGCAAACTGTAGGGCTTGAAAGTTGCGATTTTGTAGATTTCATGAATCCACACACCACAAATGGTGAAGCAGCCTCCAAGCAAGGTTGAGGCTGGAAGGGTGAAGCCTCCAAAAAGATGAAATACCGCAATCACAGCAAAGGCGGCAAACCCAACCGCGAGCACTCCGGGTAGTCGGCTCATTGGTAGACCTCTCCTGCACGCTGACGGCTGCTATGCCTAACGTGTCGCTGCGAAGTAGATGACATAGACCCAACTGAGGAAACCGTGAAGAATGCACCACGATAAGCTGGCATTTCTCGCCCATGACAGAGTAACGGCGATCGCCATTCCAAGTGCATAGGCAAGGCCGATGCCGTGGCGACGATCAGAAGCTGATTCTTGAGCAGTGGCTTCCAACTGCTCGATGCGCTCGGACAAGTCTTCGAGCCGCTCCTGAACGCTTTCTGGAGGGTCGAAATCATACCCTGATTCAAAATCATTCTCATTGTCCATGCGGCCAGTCTACCAACGTCCAACGGGCTTCTTGTAAGTTGCTTGCGATCAGACCACAATTACAGAATGAGTCGTCAACGCGATCCCGACGGGCCGGTGAGCCTTGGCCGACACAAGCGAACGTGCTCCGTGTGCCGTCACTCGCAGCGGGGCGAGATTGAGGCCGCTTTCATTGGCTGGCGCTCCCCGGCTGCAATCGCAGATGAGTTCGGGCTGGCAGACAGGGCAAGCGTTTACCGCCATGCCCACGCGCTTGCACTCTTTGAAAAGCGGAGACGAAACATTAGGGCAGCGCTTGAGCGCATCATCGAAAAGGCCGGCGAGGTGGACGTGACGGCCGCCGCCGTCGTCTCTGCGGTGACCGCTTACGCCAAGATCAATGCGGCTGGGGAATGGATCGACCGTTCGGAAACCCTCTCTCTCAACCAGTTATTCGACCGGATGAGCACCGATGAACTGGAGTCCTACGCGCAAACTGGGGACTTGCCTGGTTGGTTTCGCGCCACGGTTGGCGCAACAGGTGGAGATAGTCAGAAAGTGCTAACCGTCGATGTCTAAAGGCTCTCCAGTGCCGCTAGGCGCAACAGATTCGGGCATAAGGCCATCGGACTATCCACTGGGCTCACGTCAGTCCAGAGCGGCGGCTAGAGCGATTTTAGCGCGGCGGTTGGCGGGGCGAAAAAGAACCGAGCTAATCATCATTAGCTCAGTCCCTCGTCCGCAAAGCGATGGGATACGCATTGGGGAGTGGCGCGAATGCACGGATAGGACGCTCACGCGTATCAGCCTCCTGCCTCCCGGTATGACCATGAGAGAGGCAGAACGAGTTGTCAGCGAACGGACGAGACTCCTGACGCCGTAGCACTCGCGCCGATTCAGGACTTGGAACACGCACAAATGAATCGGCGCAAGCGCCGTTGGCGCAATGACGCTACCCTCCACCGGGAGCGCCCGCGCCATACTTCCCGCACCGCCCCATTTGACGCGGGCGCAGGGGCTACCGTGACGACGGACGGCCCGCACGTACGATAACGCCCATTCTGTCTTGCTGAGCGCTGTGCGAAGGGCGGGCAGGCTGTAAGACGTTTGAATCTCTACCGCGCTCATGGCCCGCGCTTTGCATGGCGTTTGCGGAGCATGACAGAATTCGGCGTCTATCGGATGTCCGAGGTGGTCTATGAGACTCGGCCCTCCAAGGGAGTGTGTAGGTGGCGCGCGGCGTGCTGGCGTCCGTCGCTGCACCGACTCGCACGACGCGTGACGCCGGTAAAGAGCGGAACGAATGCGTCCGGGGCGACGGTGCCGACTGTGGGGACAATTGTGGGGACTCTCAGTGGAAACCGATGGTAAACGGCGCACGAGGGGAAAGCTCTGAAAGTCTCCAAACGCCCCAAAATCAGGCGTCCATCGTAATCAGTGGCAAATGGTGCAAGTGCGGTAGGTTGGACCTTCTAAGTCGGGGGTTGCAGGTTCGAGACCTGCCTCGCCTACCAAATATGCAGCGGCCATACGAGCAATCGAAAAATCCACCGCCCGCGTTGGCGAACGGTGGATCGGAATTCTTATCGTCGCGAAACACTTCTGCTTCGCGCGAAATCAATGGCCATGGCCCGGGTTTCCGCGGCCTTGATCGCGCGACGACCAACCGCCGCAAGGGCCAAATCTGAATCCGCAGTTGTGGTCCCTGTTTTCCATTGTGGTCACAGCGGCGAAGCTGCCGGCGGGAATGGAAACAGCGATGGTGCCGCTGCGTCCGGCGTTCACTCTGCCTCCATAAGTCACTTGACCGCTACCGTCCGCATTCCAGAGCAGCACGTTGAACTCCGCCCCTGCGGGCAGGTCGCCGACACTCACGGACGCTGCCGCGCCGTCGGAACTCAGCGCAAACAGCGTCAAATCGCCGGTAGGACTGCGGAACGGGGTAATCAACTTCGCCCCGGATGTGCCGTTTTGGCCCAGCACCTGCCAGTGCTGACCCGTGGTGTTCGCCATCAGCCGCTCCATGTAATAGGAGGGGCGCAGCGGCCATTGGTCCTGACCCGGGGCCGGATCGAAGACGTACCCGATCAGGGAGTAATCCTGATAACCGAAGTCATACTGCGCCCGATAAAAGTCCCATTTGGAGAAGCCGATGAAACCGTCGTTGACCCCTTCCATGTTGAACTGCGCCTGCTGAAAGGCCGCGATATTGGTTTGGCTGATGGGTGTGAGGGTCGCGTCCGGATTCACATAGTCCCCGGCGCCCGTCGCGACCAGGGTGTTGTTCTCGTATGGATCTTCGTCTTTGAGCGCGACGCCGTTGTACGTTTTGTATCCACGCACGCCATACTCGGTAATGGAGAGCGGCTTGGTGTTGTATCCCTCACTTTTCAAAGTGGCCATCTCCGCCGTGATGCCGTCCAGACGGGAAGTCATGTACTCCGAATCGTAGTAATTCCAATAAATGTGCTCCGACCATCCGTCCAGGACGTCGTCCATGTGTTGGGCCATATAAAGGAAGAACGGCGTCTGGCCATTCAACACCAGGTCTCCCCCGACCAGCTTGATCTGGTTCCGAATTCTGTCCTGCTTCAGATAGAAGTCCAGCTGGCGGTAAGCGTATTCGTAGAGGGCCATGTTGCCGGTAATGTATGCCACGGAGTCGGGCTCGTTCTGAACGGTGAGTTCCTTGATTACCGTGATCCCGTGGTTTTTTACCAGGTCGTTCACGGTCGCCGCGAAGTCTTGCATGTCCGTGTCGAGGTAGACTTCCGCTTGCGCCGTTGTGAGGCTGTTGGAGGGGTGGGTCAGGGACTGGAAGGTAATGTTGACCCTCGCACCTGCCGCCTGCGCCAGCTCGATGGTCTGATTGAACGAGTCCACGAGGTTTTGATTGCCGGCCAGGAAATTGTTCTTGGAGAGGAAAACTCGGGACAGGCCGAGCCGCACGCTCTTGACCTTGGCCTCAACATTCGCCGTATCTGCCGGCGGGGCGTTATTCCATCCCTTGGCCGGGTTGCTGATCGAGGTGTACAAGTCCTCGTTCATCTGAGCGCCGTAGCCCTCAAAATCCGGCACCACCACCTGCCGGGAATTGACGGCAAACTCCGTCACGGCAGTCTGGCCTTGCAGAATCGCTCTCCGCATCGGCTGCCCAGACGATACCTCGGCCTGTACCGACACCACGGTGGCCAGCGAAACATCTCCGAGGTCGATGACGGCCTGTCCGTTCGACGTATCGACGTTGCTGTAGGTGGTTGTGTTGTGCGGCCAACCTTTTGGCCCGCTCACTTCCACCCAGACCTTTTCGAATTGCTCCTGCGATGTTTCCGAAGCGTCCCGGGCCACGGCATTGAGATAGAGTTTTGCAGTCTGGTCCTGAGGGCCGCGGAGAGCATAAGTATCCAGCGTGAGCTGTCCCCAGTTCTGCGGGCCTGCGTGCTGAGGAGCAGCGCCAACGGCCCCGAGTGGTAAAGCTGCCAGCAGCAAAGCGAGGAGCCACGGAAATGCTTTTCTTAAGGTGAATATGGGCTTGGACATATCTACGGATTTCCTTCCGATAAAGCGGTTGGCCCCTTGAGACACCTTTAGGGCGGGTGCTGGTACGCCATGAGTCTCCCGATTTTTCTATTTAGGGGAACCACTTCACGACATGCTGTTTCAAATGTCACTGTTTACTCTTTCTCTTTCTATGTCAAGAGGAAACTTTTTATCTCTGTATTGGCATAGAGTAATGCCGCGATCTCGACTGGCTTCCGGCTTGGGTGTGCGGGTGAGGTCGATGTCTTATCAGCAATTTAGAAACAATGTTGGCGGCGGGCCGCCGCCGATCCGCTCGGGCAACCTACCCCTCCAGCGAAGCAAACTCCGCAACCGACTTCCGCTCGCCCGGATCGTGTCCATTCCCGCGCCGGGCGCCGGCCACATGCCGCAAGCCGGCCAGCGCCACCAGCGATAACGCCAACGCGCAAACGCCGTGCCATTGCCACCGCGACCACGTCCAGCTCGCCAGCGCCGAACCGATCGCTCCACCCGCAAAGTACATCGTCATATAGACCGTGTTGATGCGGCTGCGCGCGTCCTGGTCGAGGTTGAAAATCCTGGTCTGGTTGCCGACCTGCATCATCTGCGCGCCGATGTCCAGCACGATCACGCCGATCACCAGCCCGGCCATGTGCAGCCCTAGATCCAGCGGCGCCTGCTCTACCAGCCACAGCCATAAGTACGAGCCCGTCAGCACCGCTCCCGCAACCGAAACCACGGCGCGCGCGCCCAGACGGTCGGCCATGCGGCCTGCAAACGGAGCAACCATGGCGCCGACCGCGCCGATCAAGCCAAAGCTCCCGGCAACGCCCGGTCCAAGGCCGTAGTGCGCGCTTAGAAGGAACGTCAGCGTCGTCCAGAAGCAACTGAACGACCCGAACACCAGACCGCCGACGATGCCCGCATCGCGCAGTGTCGGTTCCGAGCGGAACAGCGTCCACAGCGACCGCATCGCCTGGCCATAGGTCAGTGTGTGTCGCGGTTCCAGCCGCGGCATTGCGCGATAGATCAGCGGCACGAACGCCGCATTCACTACCGCCGCCACGATAAACACCGTCCGCCAGGAACCGAGGCGGCTCAACCATCCGGCGAACGTCCGCGCCAGCAGGATGCCCAGCAGCAGGCCGGTCATCACCGTGCCGATTGCTTGCCCGCGCTTGTCTTCGGCGACCAGGTCCGTAGCCATGGGCAGCGCCACATGCGTCACCGAAGCCAGCAGCCCGATAAACACGCTGGCGACGATCATCGAGAGCAACCCATGCGCCATCGCGCCAAATGCCAGCGCCAGCGCCACTCCGGCGTACATACGCATCATCAGCGCGCGACGCTCGGCGACATCTCCCAAGGGCACGAAGAAGAGCAGGCCGAGCGAGTATCCCACCTGGGTCGCGACAGCCACAAAGCCCATATCGCGCGCGCCAACGCCGAAATCCTTGCCCATGACCAGCAGCAACGGCTGGTTGTAATACAGCGAGGCAACGCCCACCGCACAGGCCACGCCGAGAAACGGCAGTGCCCAGCGTCCACCGATCGCTTTTCCTTGGCTTGAAATCATTTCTCCACTGAATTCGCGCGCTCAGTTTACTCTGTCGCGTACGCCATAAGCCAACCGCCAACCGGTCAAACAGCTTAAGCGCCAACCGTCATGATAACCGCAACTCACCCCCGCCCGGTATCATCGAATACAGAGAGTTGTGAATCTGTGATTGTATGACACCGAATAACACTATCGCCGTGGCCATGTCCGGCGGCGTCGACTCGGCGGCCGTCGCCGCGCTGCTCCATGCGCAGGGGCACGAGCTGATCGGGCTTACGCTACAGCTCTGGAACCAGCGGCGCCTCGCCGGCCGCGAGGGCATGCCCGAGTCCGTGCAGGGCCGCTGCTGCTCTATCGACGACGTTTACGATGCGCGCCGCGTGGCCGAACATCTTGGCATTCCCTACTATCTCGTCAACGCGCAAGACCGTTTCGAGGAGGAGGTGGTCCGGCCCTTCGTCGCCGAGTACCTCGCCGGCCGCACACCGATTCCCTGCACTTTGTGCAACAACCACCTCAAGTTCGACCAGTTGCTCGTTACCGCCCGCCAGATCGGCGCCGACCGCATCGCCACCGGCCACTATGCCCGCAACCATTTCGACCCCGCGCGCAACCGCTGGGTGCTTTCCCGCCCCTCTGACAAGTCGAAGGACCAGACTTACTTCCTCTTCGGCCTGACGCAGGAACAGCTCTCCCGCACCATGTTCCCCCTGGGCGAGATGCAGAAGCCCGCCGTGCGCGAAATGGCCGCCGATCACGGACTCGATCTCGCCCAAAAGCCCGACTCCCAGGAGATCTGCTTCATCCCGGGCGGAAGCTACTCGCAGTTCCTGAAGGCGTACCTCGACGAGCAGGGCCGCGAGCTGCCGGACAGCTCCGGCGAACTCGTTGCGTCGTCAGGCGAGGTGCTGGGCCACCACGAGGGCATCCACGGCTTCACCGTCGGCCAGCGCAAGGGCCTTGGCATCAGCTCGCCTTCGCCGCTCTACGTGTTGAATATTCATCCCGATTCCCACGCTGTCGAGGTCGGGACCGACGAGATGCTGTACACCCGCAACCTCACCGCGGAGCGCCTGAACTGGGTCTCGATTCCCGAGCCGAGCGAGCCGGTCCGCGTCGCCATCAAGATCCGCCACCGCCACGAGCCCGCGCCCGCGACTCTCCGCGTCACCGCGGACGACCGTATCGAGGCCGAGTTCGACGAGCCGCAGCGGGCGATTACGCCGGGCCAGTCGGCTGTGTTTTATCAGGACGATGAGGTCGCCGGCGGCGGGTGGATCTGCTAGGCCACCGTTGCTCTCCGCTCTGTACCTTTTCGTTTCAAGCTGTTCAAGACTCCCCGCGAGGGTACCCCCCTTCCCCTCCCTATGGAGTTATTGGCCGGTTTGGCGGTTGGGGGTTGATTTTCAGCTTCGAGCTACGAGCTGCGAGCTGCCAGTTATCCGTTGCCAGTTGCAGGGTTCGGGTTTTGGAGGAGCGCCTTTCTGTTCCGGCGCGAGGGTTCTGGAGAGCTTAGAGCTCAGAGCTTCGAGACCCAACCTACGGCTCCCAGGGCTGGCGTCCGCGTTTTGGGGCAAAGTTTTTCATCAGCGTCTCCAGCCCCACCCGCAGCCCGGCAACCATCCCCGCCATCTGCTTGATCGGGATCCGGATTCCCCGCGCCACGGTGTCCGCCATTTCTTCGGTCGTATTGAGCGCGGTGGTCACCATGCGGTCGACGTGGTCGACCTGTCCCCGGGTCCGCTCATTCGCTGCGGCGACAGTGCGGTTGACCTGCGACAGCGTCTCGCCGACCTCGTCCACCTTCTCGCGGACGGTGTAGCTGATCTGGGTTACGTTCTCCGACACCGTCCGAATTTTCGGCGAGAGGTCGTGCAGCAAATCCGTCGTCTGCTGCATGATCGGAGTCGCGCGGGAATGGACATCGTGGGCCAGCGCCTTGAACTCCTTCAATGTCTTCATCGACGCCAGGCCGGCAACGATCGTCATCAATGCCTGCAAGGCGAGCGCCACGGCGATGACGACGATGGCAAACACAATCCACTTTTCATCGCGGGAAGGCATTCCCGAATCGGGTGTCTGCCATAGAACCATCGACAAGCTATACAAGGCAGTCATCAAAATTCCTCTCAGTTTTCAGGATACTCCGCGTCGGACGTGCGGAAGGGCCGGCGCGAACCGGCCCCTCGTGCATGTGCGCAACCGTTTACGACTGTTGCGGTGGTTCGTTCGCCGTCTGCGTGTATGCCTGCTTGCCGGCCTCGACCGCCGCCGTTACCTTGTCGGTCTGGTTCTGGAGCAGGTCCTTGCCCTTGTCGACATACTCGGTCCACTGGGTGCGGCCCTTGTCGTAATACTCCTTGCCCTTGTCGACGTACTGTCCGGCAACCTGCTTGCCCTTGTCGACATACTGTCCAACGGCCTCGGTGCCCTGCTGGTAATACTCCTGCGCCTTGTCGCGAGCTTCGAGAGCACCCGCTACGAGGTCGTCCCGCGTTTCTTTGCCGGACTTCGGCGCGTACAGAACACCAACCAGCGCGCCAATGCCGAGGCCCGCCAAAAACCAACCAAATCCGCTTACGCCGCTATCGTTGTCCGCCATCACATTCTCCTGTCTGTTGAATTCCATGGCCCGGCCGGTAACAAATCATCGCACCTGAACCGGCTTACTGTCTCAGCTTGTGGATGCCTCTATCCGGCCCAAGGTTGCGCGAAGTCTTTCGCAACCGTTCATTCCGCTAGATTTCACTGCGCCGCTGACCGCAGCCCGCCTCAAAAACAAGCGCAACGACTGCCTTCAGTCTACGCCAACCCAGCACAACTCACCCTGTCCCCGTGCAGCAACGCCAACCGCGGTTCTCGCATCGAATAGGCGCGGCCCTTTTCCATCGCACACTTCGTTTTGCTCGGCATCCGGCTCTCGGACACCCTGCGACTTCACAGCCTCCGCGTCGTCTATAGTCTTAGCCGGGAATTTTATCTTCGGCAGCGCTAGACTCCGCTTTGCAGCAGCGCTCTCCAACCCTCCCAACCCTTTCCGAGGTGTGGTATTGCTTCAAGACAAGCCCAAAGCCGCGGGATACCTGACCTTCACGCTGCATGCTCACCTGCCTTACGTGGTCAACCACGGCACCTGGCCCCACGGGATCGAGTGGCTGCACGAGGCGGCCGCCGAGACCTATCTCCCGCTGCTGCGCGTGCTGGGCAACCTGGAACGCGACGGCATCGCGCTGCACTGCAACCTGAACCTCTCGCCGATCCTGCTCGAACAGCTCGCCCACCCGGTTTTCAAAGCCGAGTTTCCGAAGTACGTCGAGCGCAAAATCATCTCGGCGCGGGAGGACGAAGCCTTCTTCACCAGCACCGGCGAGCAGCATTTCGCCGACACAGCCCGCTTCTGGCACAAGTTTTTTTCCGACACGCTCAGCGATTTCAACGCGCTCGAATGCGACATCGTCAGCGGCTTCCGCCACTTCAACGACGCGGGCCTGATCGAGATCATCACCTGCGGGGCCACCCACGGATATATGCCGCTGCTGGGGACCGACGAAAGCGTTCGCGCGCAGGTACGCACGGCGGTCGACGTACACATCCGACACATCGGCAAGCATCCGCGCGGCATATGGGCGCCGGAGTGCGGGTACCGTCCGGCAGGCTTCTGGGACTATCCCGTCGAAAGCGCCAACGGCTTTCCCACCCCAGCCGGCTACAACCGCATCGGCGTCGAGCAGGCACTCTCGGAGAGCAATCTCGAATACTTCTTCGTGGACACGCACCTTGTCGAAGAGTCCGCTCCGGTCCAATCTCCTTACCGTTTGCGAAACGGCTCCGTTACGGGAGCGGCGCCCAAAGCGCTCGTGGACAAGGAGGCCCGCAGCCTGTACCAGCCCTACTTCGTCGACGGCCCCTACGACAAGAAGTACGCCGCCTCGGTTTTCCCGCGCGATCCGCGCACCGGCGTCCAGGTGTGGTCCGGCGAGTGCGGCTACCCGGGCGACTCCGCGTATCTCGACTTTCACAAAAAGCGCTGGCCCGGCGGGCATCGCTATTGGAAAGTGACCGGCCCCAAGGTCGACATGAACGACAAGCAGCCCTACTGCCCGCAGGAAGCCGCCGAGCGCACCAAGTCGCACGCATCGCACTTCGTTCATCTCGTCTACGAGGCGCTGGAGTCAAGTTTGAACGCCGACATCCCGCCCATCCTGTGCTCTCCTTTCGACGCCGAACTCTTCGGACACTGGTGGTTCGAGGGACCGCAGTGGCTTGAGGCCGTGGCACGCACGCTGCACGACTATCCCACGGGGCTCGAGTTGATCGACTGCTCCAGCTACCTCGACCGATTTCCCCGCGCGGGCTTTATCGCGATGCACGAGGGCTCGTGGGGCGCGCAGGGGACGAACCATGTGTGGATGAACCCCGACACGTCCTGGACCTACACCCACATCTATCCCGCGGAAAATTTTACGCGCGACGTGTGCACCTCGGGCGCGTGGCGCGAGACGCCGCAGGGCGAACGCATCGTCAAGCAGCTATGCCGCGAGTTGCTGCTGCTGGAATCCTCGGACTGGCAATTCCTGATCACCACCGGCGCCGCGCGCGACTATGCCGAGGCCCGCTTCAACAACCACAACGACCAGTTCAACGAGATCAAGGAAATCTGGCTGGGGTATGGAGCGACGGGTGGCATCAGCGCCGAACAGGAAGAGCAACTGGCCGCCATCGAGCTGCGCGACAGCGTCTTCCCCGATATCGACCCCAGCTTCTGGGCCGCCGGCTCTCGGCAGACCCGCGCAGTAAGCTAGTGTAGTGCGCCGCTCTCCGCTCGCCCTCTGGCACCTGCTGTCGCTCGACGCCCCCACGGTCGCGGCGCTGTGGACGTGGTTTGTCGCGCGCTGCTGCGGCATTGCGCTGCCGTTTGGTTCCATTGCCGCAATGTTTCTCGCGGTATGGATCCTGTACGCGTCGGACCGCCTGCTCGACGCTCGCGGCAACACGATGGGCCTGGAAGAGCGGCACCACTTCCACCACCGCCATCGCCGCATGTTCCTCCCCTTCGTTGCGATCGCCGCCGTGGGGCTGGCGGCTCTCACGCCGGGACTCTCGTCCGCAGCTCTGCGCATCTATGCCCTGCTGGCGGCGCTGCTGGCGGGCTGGTTCCTGGTGATCCACACACGTCTCGCGCACGAGCGCCGTCTGCCGAAAGAACTCGCCGTGGGGCTGTTCTTCTCCGCCGCGATCTTTATTCCGACGGTCGCCCGCCGCCCCGATCTGCGCGTGTCGCTGCTGGCGCCGGCTTTCGTCTTTGCGGCGGTCTGCGCGCTCAACTGCATGTGCCTCTACCGCTGGGAACACCCCCGCGACCGCGCCAACGCCAACTGGACGACCCGCATCGCGACGCACCACCTGACGC
>Ga0209483_1000931_pt1 | contig 23635 bp, 16 predicted proteins | sample NGEPerA_FD_184508 | JGI IMG/M metagenome (GOLD analysis project Ga0209483, IMG submission 184508) | Arctic peat soil microbial communities from the Barrow Environmental Observatory site, Barrow, Alaska, USA - NGEE PermafrostL2-A... | ecosystem: Environmental > Terrestrial > Soil > Wetlands >... | reverse complement strand
GAACTGGTGCCGAAGCGTATCGCGCTGGCCGATGCCGAGGGCATCGCCAGCCATCTGGCGCGCTTCATGCGCGCCCTCGCGGTCGCCGGCACGCCGATCGAATGGCTGCTCAGCCTATCGGCCGACCTGATCCTCAAGCTCATCCCGATCCGCGGCGAGCCGACGGCGGTAACGGACGAGGAGATCAGCTTTCTGCTGCGCGAGGGTGTCGCCGCCGGCCACATCCCGCCGGCCGAAACCGCGATCGTCGAGATGGCCTTGCGGCTTGGCGACCGCCGGGTCAGCGCGGTGATGACGCCGCGCACCCAGATCGAGTTCCTCGATCTCGACGATCCCGTCGAGGAGCTCCGCAAGCACATTCACGACAGCGCCTTCTCGCGCTTTCCCGTGGTGCAGGGCGGGACCCACCAGCTCGCCGGGATCGTCCAGGTCAAGGATCTGTACGACGCTTCGTTGACCGGCGCCGGGTTCGACGTGCGCGCGGCGTTGCGTACGCCGCTGTTCCTGCCGAATACGGTCACGGTGCTGCGCGCGCTGGAGGTGTTCAAATCGACCGGAGAGTCAATGGCCCTGGTCGTCGACGAATACGGCGATCTCGAAGGCTTGGTGACGCTGCATGACATTTTGCAGGCGCTGGTCGGCGAGCTGCCCGGCGGAATCGACGCCGACCCGCGCGTCGTCCATCGCGACGACGGTAGCTGGCTGTTCGACGGCATGGTCGCGCTCGACGAGGTAAAGCAGGCGCTGCGGCTCTCGCATCTGCCCGGCGAAGACGCGGACTTCCATACGCTCGGCGGCTATCTCATGGCGCGGCTCAACCGCGTGCCGATGGTCGCCGATCGGGTGATCGCCGGCGCCTTCCGCTTCGAGGTGGTCGAGATGGACGGCCGTCGCGTCGACCGCGTCCTGGTCGCGCCGGTCGACGCTACGGAGCCGTAAGCGGCGCGCCGCCGCCCGTGGCCGACAACAACTCGGTCGGGAAGCCGGCGGCGATCAGCCCGGCGACGATCGCCGCGACATGTCGGCGGTTCTGCGTTTCGATGACGACGTCGAGCTCGGCGCGCTTGACCGAGGCGTCCTGGAACAGGCGCTGGTGGCGGACCTCGACGATGTTGCCGCCGTGGCCGCCGATGACGGCGGAGAGCCGCGACAGCGCGCCCGGCACATCCGGCAGTTCCGAGCGCAGGCAGACAAGGCATCCCTCGCGCACCAGCCCGCGCATCAGCACCGAGGCGAGGAGTCGCGCGTCGATGTTGCCGCCGGTGATGACGATGCCCACCCGTTTGCCGCGAAAGCGCTCGGGGTTGGCGAGCAGCGCGGCGACCCCGGCGGCGCCGGCGCCCTCGGCGACCAGCTTCTCGCGGTCGATCAGATGCTCGATCGCGGCCTCGATCCGGGTGTCGTCGACCAGCACAATGTCGCTGACGAGCGCCGCGACGATGCGGCGGGTGAGCGTGCCCGGCTCCTTGACGGCGATGCCTTCGGCGAGGGTCGCGCCGGCGGCGCCGATGTCGGGGGAGTTGCCGTGCAGCGCGTCGGCCATCGACGGATAAAGCGCCGATTGCACGCCGAAGATCGCGAGCTGCGGCTTGAGCGCCTTGGCCGCGACGGCGATACCGGAGATGAGCCCGCCGCCGCCGACCGGCACGATTAGCGCGTCGAGACCGGGATTGTCGGCGAGCATTTCGAGCGCGATGGTGCCCTGCCCGGCGATGACCGCCGCATCGTCGTAGGGATGTACCGGCACCAGCCCCTTGTCGCGGGCCAGCGCGTCGCTGGCCTGGCGCGCCGCGACAAGGCTGTCGCCATTGAGGACGACCGTCGCGCCAAGCGCCTGCGTGCGGTCGATCTTGGTGAAGGGGGTGCCCTCGGGCATCACGATCGTCGCCGGGATGCCGAGCCGGCGGGCGTGGTAGGCGACGCCTTGGGCATGGTTGCCGGCCGACATTGCGACAACGCCGGCGCCGCGTTCGTTGGCGTTGAGGGTCAAGAGCTTGTTGAGCGCGCCGCGTTCCTTAAATGAGCCGGTCGGGTGCTGGGTTTCGAGCTTCAGCCAGACCTCGCAGCCGGCCGCTTCCGACAGGATCGGGGCGGGGACGAGCGGCGTCTTCGCGACCGCGCCGGCGATCGCCGCCTGCGCCTGCCAAATTTCGGCGGGCGAGACCGGCAGCGCGCTCATGGCGCCGGCGCCAAGGTCAGGGTGTCGACCGCCTGACCCTTCGCGGGAAACAGCCAGTCGAAGGCCCGCCAGCGCGACAAGAGGTCGGCATAGTGACGCGACAGCGGATTTCCGGATTGGCCTGGCGCGATCATCATTCGCGAGCCTGCGGTCTGCGCCATGTCGGTGATGATCCTGAGGCCGGCGCCGAAGCGCTGCTCGTAGGGATGCTGGTCGTCGCGGACGAGGCTCGGGCCCCGGTTGACGGTATCGTAGCCGCCGGGGGTCGGGATCGTCACGCGCAGCCAGTCGCGCAGCAGCGGCACGCGCTCGAACACGGCATTGGGGAAATAAGCGATGTGCGCGCGGCCCCATTGCCACTGCGCCATCTCGCCGCCGTAGCCGCGGCGCAGCTCGTCGAGCGCGGCGTCGAGGCTCTCGGCAAGACGCGTGCCGCAGGTTTCGCCGGATTTTTTGGGATCGGCGCACCAATCGGGGCGCTGGGTGAGCACGGCCTCCATCACTTGCGGCTTCAAATCCCAATAATCGGCGGCGGCGTCGCCCAGATGGGCGTAGAGGACCGCCCGCGAGAAGTGGCGCAGCCAGGCAGTGAACAGCAGCGGCTCGACCTTATCCGCGTCCATGTGAAAATCCCACCCTTGCAGGCGCTCGACCGCCTCCCGGGCCATGTCGTTCGACGGTACGACCTTCGTCATTAACGGCACCAGGCGGCGGGCCATCAGCGAGAGCGTATCAGCCTGGATCGCGGCGCTGGCGTCGGGCGATTGCAGCGGCGTCGCCGCCAGCAGCTTCGCGATGCGCTCGGCGCGGGACGGCATGTCCCAGTCGCGGCTGATGAAATGAGGGTAATTGTCCGACACGATCTTATTGTTGGCGCTGACGAAATAGCCGGATGCCGGGTTCGTCCCCTGGGGCAGCTCGTCGAACGGGATGTAGCCCCGCCAATCGTAGTCGCCGCTCCAGCCCGGCGCCGGAAGCCAGCCTTCGCCGTTCTTGCGGATCGGGATGCGGCCGGCGGCGATAAAGCCGATCGTGCCGCCGGTATCGGCATAGACGATGTTCTGCGGCGGCCCGACGAGGTTTTTCAGCCCGTCGCGAAAGCTCGCCCAATCGCCCGCCCGGTCGATGTCCCATAGCGCTTGGGCGCTGCGGTCGTCGCCGTCCAGAAAGCTCGCCTGGAGCGCGAGGACATAACCGTTGTCGATGCTGCCGGCCGGCAGCATGTCCGAAATCACTGGGCCGTGACGGGTGGCGCGCACCGTCAGAGCCACGGGACTGCCGTCGCGTACGTCGATCGTTTCCTGGCGCGTCCGGAACGGAATGCTGGCGTCGGCGACCATATAGTTGCCCGAATTCTTCGGATCGAGCTTCTCGATAAACAAATCCTCGATATCGGCGGTGGTGGTCGTGAAACCCCAGGCGATCTTTTCGTTGTGGCCGATGATCACCAGCGGGCTGCCGGCGACACTCCCCCCTTCGATATCGTGTTCCGGCGTCTTGAGCCGGACGAGATACCAGAAGCCGGGCGTCGAGAATTCGAGATGCGGATCGTTGGCGAGCAGTGGCTTCCCGCTTGCCGAATGAGCGCCGTCGACAACCCAGTTGTTCGAGGCGTAATGCGGCCCCAGCCCTTCGGGCAGGGCGGCGTAGAGGCGGGCGAGCGGCAGCCGGCGATAGAGCGGGGCCAGCGCCGCCAGCGTCCGCGGCGCGTCCTTCGGATAGTCGGGGTAGAGAAACGCCATGTCGTCGGCGGATACCGTCCGCGCCAGCCGGGCGCGCAGCAATTCGCCGCGGTAATTGCCGCCGAGCTGGAAGTCCATCAGCTTGCCCCAAACCAGCGTGTCGGCCGGCTTCCACGGCTCGGGCTTGAAGCGCAGCAGCAAAAATTCGGGCGACAGCAGCAAGCCGTGCGCGGCGATATAGGCGTTGACGCCAGCGCTGTAGGCCTCGATCCCGCTGCGGACGGCGGGCGACAGGAGCGGAAACGCCGCCTCGGCGGCGCGATAAAGGCCCAGGACGCGCATCTGCGTGTCGATCGGCACCGCGGCCGCGCCGAAGAGCTCGGCGAGGCGCCCCGCGCCGTAGCGGCGCTGCAGCTCCATCTGGAACAGGCGATCCTGCGCATGCGCGTAGCCGAGGCCGAAAGCGAGGTCGTCATCGTTTTTGGCGGTGATCGTCGGGATGCCGTCGGCGTCGCGGGCGATGGTGACCTCTTCATGCAGGCCGGGGACCACGACGCGGCCAGCGGCCCGCGGCAATGACGACCGCAGCGCTATATATCCGCCGCCGGCAAGCAACAGCGCGAGCCCGACGAGCGTCACCAACGTCCAGCGCAGGATGCGCCATACCCGACTGCGTTGACGCTTTCCCTCGCGACGCGACGGCCTCACGGCGGGAACCGACCGGAGGCGCCGCGGCCTTCACATGCCAAGTTCGCGCAAGATGTTGGCGCGGTCGGCGTCGAGGTCGGGAGCGGGGGCGCGACTCGCCGGATCGTCGAAGGCGGACAGCTTCATCGGGTTGCCGGCGAGCTTGAGCTTTCCGGTGGTCGCGTCGTCGACCTCGATCAGCATGTTGCGCGCCGCGGTCTGCGGGTGGGCGAGCGCCTGCTCGACATTGTTGACCGGGCCGCACGGGATGCCGGCGGCTTCGAGCACGCCGATCCAATGCTCGGTCGTGGCGGCCGTCAGGATGGCGTCGAGTTCAGCCTTTAGTTGCGGCTGATGCTGGTTGCGCAGGGGGTTGGTCTTGTAGTTCGGGTTCTCGGCGAAATCCGGCCGGTTCAGCACCTGGGTCAGCTTGAGCCAAAGACCGTCATTGCCCGCGGCGATGATGATGTTGCCGTCGCTCGTCGCAAACGCCTCGAACGGGGTGATCGAGGGATGCCGCGCGCCGAGCGGACCGGGGATTTCGCCGGTCGTCGTGTAGCGCATGATCGCGTTTTCCAAGAGCGCGAGCTGGCAATCGAACAGCGCGACATCGACCTTGGTCGCCTCGCCGGTGCGCTCGCGATGGAGGAGCGCGGCGTTGAGGGCGATCGTCGTGTAGAGCCCGCCGGCGAGGTCGCCGATCGAAGCGCCGATGCGGGTCAGCGGCATGCCGGGATGGCCGGTAATGCTCATGATGCCGCCCAGTCCCTGCACGACCATGTCGTAGGACGGGTAGTGCGAATAAGGCCCGGTATGCCCGAAGCCCGAAGCGGCGGCGTAGATCAGCCGCGGGTAGCGCGGATGCAGCTGCTCCCAGCCATAGCTAAGCCGCTCCATCGTGCCGGGGCGGAAATTCTCGACGATGGCGTCGGCCTTATCCAGCAAGCGCTCGAAAATCTCGCGGTCGCCCGGCGCTTTCAGGTCGAGGGCGATCGACTCCTTGCCGCGGTTCACGGAGGCGAAATAGGTCGATTTGCCGTTGACGAAGGGGCCGTATTGCCGGGCGTCGTCGCCGGTCTTCGGCGCCTCGACCTTGATCACCCGCGCCCCCAATTCGGCAAGCAGCAGGGTGCAGTACGGCCCGGCCAGGATGCGGGACAGATCGACGATGGTGATGCCCGAAAGCGGGCCCGGCTGTGCCATGCCGCGGTTCCTCTTGCGCTGGTATGCTTTGGTGAATAGCGCAGAGCGGGAGGAGCCGCAATCCGGCTCGCTTGCCGATCTGTCCGTGCACGACCGAGCCAAACCGGGTAAGCTCGGAGCGGCCCGCGGGGTCGCAGGGATTGCCGATGCTCCGGCGCAGCGAAGAAATCGAGGAAGGCGAGGCGCGGCGCACCAACGCCTCGATGGGGCTGATCGTCATCCTGCTGCTGGCGATCGCCGGCGTCTTGCTGGTGCGCGAGCTACGCGAGAAGTCGCAGATCGAGGACTGCCTGATGCAAGGCCGGCGCAATTGCGTGCCGATCGAGGTTCCGCTCCATCAGCCAGCCGTTTAGGGTGCTTATGAGGGCGGCTGACCGGGTTCCGCCGGGGACCCACACTTTTTCCTGCATCGACGGCCACACCTGCGGCAACCCGGTGCGGCTGGTGATCGGCGGCGGGCCATTCCTCAACGGCGCGACGATGAGCGAAAAGCGCCAGGATTTCATCGCCCGCTTTGACTGGGTGCGGCGTTCGCTGATGTTTGAGCCGCGCGGCCACGACGCGATGTCGGGCGCGATCCTCTACCCGCCGCTGCGCGACGATTGCGACATCGCGATCCTCTATATCGAGGTGACGGGCTGCCTGCCGATGTGCGGCCACGGCACGATCGGGAGCATGACCTTCGCCCTGGAGCATGGCCTCGTGACGCCGCGCGAGGAGGGCATGGTCGCGCTCGATGCGCCGGCCGGGCGGGTGACCGCGAGCTTCGTGCGCGACGGTCCGCATATCGACAGCGTGCGCCTCTACAACGTGCCGAGCTACCTGGCGATGGCCGAGGTTGCGGTCGCGATCGATGGCCTCGGCGAGCTCGTCGTCGACATCGCCTATGGCGGCAATTTCTATGCGATCGTCGAGCGGCAAAAGAATTTCCCGGGGCTCGAAGCGGTTTCGGCCGACTGGCTGTTGCGCTGGAGCCCACAGCTGCGCCGCGCGGCCAACGCGGCGGTTTCGCTCACGCACCCCGAGGACCCCACGATACGCGGCGTCAGCCATGTGCAATGGACCGGCGCGCCGCGCGATCGCCGAGCACATGGGCGCAACGCGGTGTTCTATGGCGAGCGGGCGATCGACCGTTCGCCGTGCGGCACCGGCACCTCGGCGCGCATGGCGCAGCTGGCGACGCGGGGGCGCCTCAAGATCGGCGACGAGTTCATCCACGAAAGTATTATCGGCACGCTGTTCGAGGGGCGGGTCGAGGCCGTGGCCAAGGTCGGCTTCTACCCGGCGATCGTGCCCAGCGTCGCCGGTTGGGCACGAAAGCATGGGCTCAATACGATCTTCGTGGACAGCAGAGACCCGCTCGCCGGCGGGTTTTCGCTGGTGTGATCAGCGTGCCGCCAGACGGGCGAAGCCGTCGTCGCTCCACGCCTCGCTGCCGACGCCGTGACGGACGAAGAAGAGCCCGTCTGGATCGTATTTCTGCTTGATTTCAAGCAGCTTGGAATAGTGTTTGCCCCAGTAGCGATGCTGCCAGTCGGGCTCGAAATAGCTGCTTTCGGCGACATATGAGCCGGTCTCGGGCGCTGCCTTGCGCAGCTCGACCATCGCCTGCGCGATCGCGGAAGCATTGCGCCGCGCCGCGGCGAGGTCCGGCTGATAACCGCGCAGGTCGGGAAAGGCCGGCGGGCCTTCGCCGGCGATGATCGCTAGGGCAAAGGCGTCGAGCACCGCCGGGTTGGTCGGCGTGTCGGCGACGGCGGCGAGCGTCTCAGCCGCGGCCCCGGCCATGCCCTTCTGGAAATGCAGCTCGATCGACCAAAGGCGGCTGGCGGCGAACAGGGCGGAGACAAGGCGGTCCTGCGCCGCGGCGGCCAACAGTGATGCCGGCAGCCACGCCGATTCGAAGCCGTGCAAGAAATGACCGGCCTCGCCGAGATTCGACGACCAAAAAATGTTGTCCTTGGGCGCCCCCGAGCGGTCATCGACGAGGATCGCGCCCGGCGCGTATTTCTTCAGCCATTCCGGGTCCCAGCGATGCCGCGCCGGGCCCGCGACGACGCGCGGCGGCAGGCTGAAATTGAGTTCGTCCGAGCTGGCGACCGACGCGAAAAACGGTTGCCATAGGGCTTCTGCCTGCTGTCGGTCGAAATCCCGGAATTCAAGACGGATCTCGAGCCGGTTTTCCCGCCGTACATTGACGATCTCGCCCCAATTCGGGGTGAAAAGGCTGTCGCGGTAGAAGTCGAGAAAGCGGGCGAGCAGCCGGCGAAATGCCGCGTCGGAGCGGGCCTCGATCGTCGCGATGACGATGCCGACGGTCGCAGGCAGGTCGCGCGTCCGCAACGTCATTCGGCTGACGACCCCGAAGCTACCGCCTCCGCCGCCTTTGAGCGCCCAGAACAGATCGGGGTTCGTCGCCGCGTTGGCGGTCCGCACCATGCCGTCGGCAGTGACGACTTCCGCTTCGAGCAACCCGGCGGCGGCGGTGCCGTAGGTCTTCGAGTATGTTCCAAAGCCGCCGCCGAGAAGCAGTCCTGCGACGCCGACCGTGCCGCACCCGCCGCCCTGGACATAGCGGCCCGCTTTCGTCGTCACTGCGTTGTAGGTGTGCATCCAGATGGCGCCGGGTCCCACCGTTACCGCCGGCTGCGGGGCGCTGTCGGAACCGTGGGCGACAAAATCCTCATGCACTTCGATGTCGTACATGCGGCGGGTCCAGATCAGCAACGAGTCGGGTGCGTTCGATGTACCCAGATAGCTGTGGCCGCCGCCCTTGACGACGAGCCGGAGGTTATGGCTGCGGGCAAAATCGACTGCGGCGACGATGTCGCTCGTGGTCTCGGCGGCGACTGCATATGCGCTTTCCTGCAGGTTCCAGGCGTCGATCCAGCCGGTAGTCTGGGTCAGTCCAACCTCGTCGCCGATGAAGTAGGGGTTCTTCAGTTCCTTGAAGAGGGTGCGACAGTCGGCACCGACCGGCGTCTCGCGGCATACCGCGAGCGGCGAGCGCACTTCAATAAGGCGCCCACCTGTGCGCTGCCGCAATTCATCCCAGTGCGCGAGGGAGGGCCATGCCGCGTCGCCCGGCCGCACGCGCGACAGAGGTTTGGCCGACGCCAATCCCGGCCAGACCCCGGCAAGCGGCAGCACCAGCGAGCCGCGTAGGAGTTCCCGGCGGTTCACCCGGTCCGACCGTACGGCGTAGCGGTCTCTACCGGTGCGCAGCGTTGTATTTGGCGAGGATGTCCGGGCCGGGGCACAGTTCGGCTTCCCCGAGCGCGTTGAGCGGCGCATCGGCGGTTTCGAGAAAATGGTGCAGGTCGCCGTGATCCTGCTCGACGAACAGCAGGCCGGTCACGACTTCGCCGAGGGCGTGGTGCTGGTTCAGATAGGTCATCGCCGATACCCGATCGTGCGGATCGTAGTCCACCGCTAGCTTGCGCAGGCGCAGCACCGAGCCGTCGTGCTGGACCACCGTCTCGACCGTGCCCGGTGCGTAATCGGCGGTGATCGGCTCGCGGCCGACCATGAAGTCGAGCCGGTTGACCGCCTCGTTATGTGCGCGGACGTACTCGTAGCTCTTGGTCGATTCCGGGTTGTTGTTGAACGCGACGCACGGCGAGACGACATCGATAAAGGCGGCGCCCTTGTGCTCGATCGCGCCCTTGATCAGCGGCACGAGCTGGTCCTTGTCGCCCGAGAAGCTGCGCGCGACGTAGCTCGCGCCAAGCTGCAGCGCGAGGGCCACCATGTCGATCGGAGAATCGTTGTTGACCGGGCCGCGTCGCGTCTTCGACCCCTTGTCGGCGGTGGCCGAGAACTGCCCTTTGGTCAGCCCGTACACGCCGTTGTTCTCGACGATATAGACCATGTCGACGCCGCGCCGCAGGCAATGGGCGAACTGGCCGAGACCGATCGAGGCGCTGTCGCCGTCGCCCGAGACGCCGAGATAGACGAGGTCGCGATTGGCGAGGTTGGCGCCGGTCAGCACCGACGGCATGCGGCCGTGCACGCTGTTGAAACCGTGCGACTTGCCGAGAAAATAGGTCGGCGTCTTCGACGAGCAGCCGATGCCGGACAGTTTGGCGATGCGATGCGGTTCGAGGCTCAACTCGAAACAGGCCTGGATGATCGCCGCGCTGATCGAATCGTGGCCGCAGCCCGCGCACAGGGTCGAGATCGAGCCTTCATAGTCGCGGTGGGTATAGCCGAGCTCGTTGGTCGGCAGTTGCGGGTGGTGGAGTCTGGGCTTGGTGATGTAGGTCATCAGAAGCGGGCCTTGCGCAACGGGGCGAGGGTGACGACGGCGATGATGTCGGAGATCGCCTTGACGATGAAGCGCGCGGTAATCGGCGTGCCGTCGTAATGCAGGATTGGCACCAGCTTCGCCGGGTCGATTTCGAGTTCGTTGGTAATGAGGGCGCGCATTTGCGCGTCGCGGTTCTGCTCGACGACGAAGACGCGCTCATGATCGCCGATGAAATCGGCGACCTCGTCGGCGAACGGGAAGCCGCGCAGCCGCATCGCGTCGAGATGCACGCCGCGGGCGTCGAGCGCCTCGAAGGCTTCTTCCATCGCCACCGTGGTCGAGCCGAAATAGAGCACGCCGAACTTGGTCGCCTCGGGGGCGGCGCGCTTCTCCGGCTGCGGCACCAGGCGCTTCGCGGTGTCGAATTTGTGCAAGAGGCGCTGCATGTTGTCGACGTAGTCGTGGCCCTCTTCGCTGTAGCGGGCGTAGCGGTCCTTGCTGGTGCCGCGGGTGAAGAAGGCGCCCCGCCTGGGATGCGTGCCGGGTAGCGTGCGATAGGGAATGCCGTCGCCGTCGACATCGAGGTAGCGGCCGAACTCGACCCCGGCTTCGAGTTCTCCGGCGGTCATCACCTTGCCGCGGTCGAATTTGCGCGCCGGATCCCATTCCAAGGGCGGGATCAGCCAGTCGTTCATGCCGATGTCGAGATCGAGCATGACGAAAACCGGCGTCTGCAGCCGGTCGGCGAGGTCGAGCGCGTCGGCCGCCATCGTGAACGCCTCGTGCGGATCCTTGGGGAAGATCAACACATGCTTGGTGTCGCCGTGCGAGGCGTAGGCGCAGGACAGGATGTCGGCCTGCTGGGTGCGGGTCGGCATGCCGGTCGACGGGCTGCCGCGCTGGATGTCGAAGATCACCGCCGGGATTTCGGCGAAGTAAGCGAGGCCGATGAACTCCTGCATCAGCGAGATGCCCGGGCCCGAGGTCGCGGTGAAGGCGCGCGCACCGTTCCAGCCGGCGCCGACGACCATGCCGATCGAAGCCAATTCGTCTTCGGCCTGGACGATCGCGAATTTGTGCTTCTTCTCGTCGTCGCGGCGATAGCGGTGGCAATGCGCCGAGAATGACTCGGCGAGCGAGGAGGACGGCGTGATCGGATACCACGCGCACACCGTCGCGCCGCCGTAGACCGCGCCGAGCGCGGAGGTGTCGTTGCCGTTGACGAAGATTTGGTCTCCGACCTTGCCGCTCTTCCTGAGCCGGAGACCGATGGGGCATTTGAGTTCGGTCAGCGCCCAATCGCGGCCGAGATTAAGCGCGTTGAGGTTGGCCTTGATGAGCGCCTCACGGCCTTTGAACTGCTCCGCGATCAGGGTTTCGGTCGCGGCCGGATCCATCTCGAGCAGCGCCGAGAGGACGCCGAGATAAATCACATTTTTGAAGAGCTGCCGCTGCCGCATCTCCGAATAGGTGCGGTTGCAAATCTCGGTCAGCGGCGCGCCGATAACGTTTATGTCGTCACGGAACTTCGACTGCGGCAGGTCGCGCGTCGAATCGTAGATGAGGTAGCCGCCGGGCTCGATTTCGGCGATGTCCTCGTCCCAGGTCTCCGGGTTCATCGCGACCATCAGATCGACGCCGCCGCGGCGGCCGAGATGACCCGCCTCGCAGATGCGGACCTCGTACCAGGTCGGCAGCCCCTGGATGTTCGACGGGAAGATGTTGCGCGAGCTCGCCGGAATTCCCATCCGCAGGACCGACTTGGCGAACAGCGCGTTGGCGCTGGCCGAGCCCGATCCGTTGACGTTGGCGAATTTGACGACGAAGTCGTTGGTCGCTTCTATCGGCTTCGGCATGAGGGCCCAGCGTATGTCATTTCAATGAGGAATTTGCGCATGTCCCAGGCGCCGGTCGGGCACCGCTCGGCGCACAGCCCGCAATGCAGGCAGACGTCTTCGTCCTTGGCCATGATGCGCCCGGTCTTGAGCGAATTCCCGATATAGATATCCTGGGTCGGATTGGTTGACGGAGCGCTAAGCCGCGTGCGCAGCTCTGCCTCCTCGCCGTTCTCGGTAAAGGTGATGCAATCGACAGGGCAGATGTCGACGCAGGCGTCGCATTCGATGCAGAGCGGCCCGGTGAACACCGTCTGGATGTCGCAATTGAGGCACCGTTCCGCCTCGAGATAGCCGAGCTTTTCATCAAAGCCGAGCTCGACCTCGACCTTGATGTCCTTGAGCGCGATCGAGGTCTCGCGCAGCGGCACCTTGTAGCGCAGATCGTTCGAGATGTCGTTGTCGTAGCTCCACTCGTGGATGCCCATCTTCTGGCTGATCAGCGTCGTTCCGGGCGGTGGCCGCTCGCCGACATCCTCGCCGTTGCAGAATTTGTCGATTGAAATTGCCGCGTCGTGACCGTGCGCGACGGCCCAGATGATGTTCTTCGGGCCGAACGCCGCATCGCCGCCAAAAAACACGTTGGGGATCGTCGATTGCATCGTGCGCGGATCGACCCTGGGCATGTCCCAGCGGTCGAACTCCATGCCGATGTCGCGCTCGATCCAGGTGAACGCGTTCTCCTGGCCGATCGCGACCAGCACGTCGTCGCAGGGGATGATCTCCGGCGGTTCGCCGGTCGGCACCAGGTTGCGCCGGCCGCGTTCGTCGAACTCGGCCTTGACCTTTTCGAACGAGACGCCGGTCAGCTTGCCGTTGTCATGGCGGAATTCGATCGGCACGAGGAAATTGCGGATCGGGATGCCTTCGTGCGTCGCATCCTCTTTCTCCCAAGGGCTCGCCTTCATTTCCTCAAAGCCGCTGCGCACGACCACGGTGACTTCCTCGCCGCCGAGGCGGCGTGAGGAGCGGCAGCAATCCATCGCCGTGTTGCCGCCGCCGAGCACGATGACGCGCTTGCCGATCCTGTCGATGTGGCCGAACGAAACCGAGGACAGCCAGTCGATGCCGATATGAATGTGCGCCGCGGCTTCCTTGCGGCCGGGAATTTCGATCTCGCGGCCGCGCGGGGCGCCCGAGCCGACAAAGACCGCGTCCCAGCCCTCGGCGAGCATCGCCTTGAGGCTTGGCACGTACTGGCCGAACCGGGTCTCGACGCCGAGGTTGAGGATCTGGTCGACCTCTTCGTCAGTGACCGATTCCGGCAGGCGGAAGCGCGGAATCTGCGTCCGTATCATGCCGCCGCCTTTGGCGTCGCTGTCGAAGATCACGCATTCGTAGCCGAGCGGGGCGAGGTCGCGGGCGACGGTCAGCGATGCCGGGCCGGCGCCGATCAGCGCGATGCGTTTGCCGTTCGTCTGGGTCGGAACCTTTGGCAGGTAGGCACTGACGTCGCCTTTGTTGTCGGCCGCGACGCGCTTCAGCCGGCAGATCGCCACCGGCTCCTTTTCGATGCGGCCGCGCCGGCAGGCGGGCTCGCACGGCCGGTCGCAGGTTCGGCCGAGGATGCCGGGAAAGACGTTCGACTCCCAGTTGATCGCCCAGGCCTCGGTATAGCGCTGCGCCGCGATCAGCCGGATATAGTCCGGCACCGCCGTATGCGCCGGGCAGGCCCATTGGCAGTCGACAACCTTGTGGAAATAGTCGGGGTTAGTAATGTCGGTGGGCTGCAACAACTATCTCCCGTCGGGCCAAGCCCCCGCCGGCCCGGATTATCTCTCGGCGCGGCCTCGCGCCTGCCGCCGCCCGCCGGGGATGCGGTACGACGGCACAGGCGGCGCTTATACCCCTACCGGCGATAGCCGTCATCCTCCCTATGCGAGACACTGCATGCGGAGCGGGGCGCGAAATCTGCCGCAGCGGCAGCATCCGCGCAATCTCTCCAACAACATGGCAGCGGCGCATTGCTTATATGGGAACGGCCCCCGCCGCGGTGCAACCCTGACATATCGAGGCTACGATCCGGTGAGATGCGCGACCTTCGGCATCACCTCTTCGGCGAGGAGCCGCATCGAATCGCGCCAGGCTTCAGGTGTCTCGCTGTAGTCGAAGCAGAAGAGCAGCAACGAGCCGAAGCCGCCGACCTCCTCGTACATCCGTTCGATCTTCTCGACCACCGTTGCGGGCGAGCCGATCAGCCAGTTGTGACGGGCGCAGTATTCCGGGGTGACGTCGCTGTCGGCGACGTTCTCGTCGTGCTTCAGGAACTGGATCACGCCGACATCGGTGAGGAGCGGCAGGAAATATTCGCGCATCATCCGCCCCATCTGCGCGCCGACGGAAAAGCGCCAGGCTGCTTCGTCGGTATCGGCGACGAAGATCTCGCGCACCAGCCGCCAATCGGAGCGGCGCGGCGTGCGGCCGCTGCGCCGCGCGCCTTCCTCGACGGATTCCCAGTGGCTGGCGACATAGCCGGGGTTGAGGTTGAGGCTCATCGGCAGGAAGCCGTGCTCGCCGGCGAGCTTCAGCGTCTCCGACCCCTTGCTGACCCCGGCGACGCCGATCGGCGGATAGGGCTTCTGGAACGGCTTGATGTGCGCGCGCAGCGTGCGCAGCATCGGCTCGATCCGCGACACTTGCCAATACTTGCCGGTATAGGTGAACGGCTCGTCCTCGGTCCACAGCTTGAGGATGATGTCGAGCGCCTCGCGGGTCATTTCGCGGTGCTGTCCGGAATTGCCGTCGACGTTGAACATTGCCCAATCGCTCGGCAGCCCGCTGGCGGCGACACCGAAATTGAGCCGGCCCTGTGCCATATGGTCGAGCATCGCCACGCGGTTCGCGAGTTCGGCGGGGTGATGGTAGGGCAGCAGGAACCCGCCCGGCGCGAGGCGGATGCGGCTCGTTTCCATCAGCGCCTGGGCGATCAACAGATCGGGCGAGGGGTGCGGCTCCCAGGGCGCGGTATGATGCTCGCCGATCCAGGCCTCGCTGTAGCCGAGTTCGTCGGCCCAACGCAGCGTCTGCAAATCCCAGCGATGTCCGTCGTAGAGGCTGCGCTCGGGAGGATGCGATGGCATCGTGAACAGGCCGTATTCCATTGATCGTCTTCCTCTGTCGCTGTGGATGGTTTTCGCGGCCTTGGTGGATAATCCCTGTCGCCGCTGTGGATGAAGCGAGATTGAGTAATCCACCGAATGGCCGTCGCCGCAATGTGGCAGCGACTGACCTTGGTAAATCCCCGGTAACCGGAGATGTCCCCGCGGTAAACTGACTGGAAAATGGGCAAGTCGCGATTTTTTTGAGCGTTGTGTTAGCAAAACAGTTGCTCCTCGCCAAAACCGATCCTATTAAAGTCTCACCGGAAGGGGCGAGCCCCCATCGCTCAATCGGAGGGAGGTAACCATGACCGAGCGCACCGACCACGCGCATTTTCGGAAATGGCATGTCAGCGAAGAAGCGACCATCGCGCATTTAGTCCGGTCGCTAGCCCCCGTAGAATCCCAACTGGACCCTCGCATACACGATGCGATCACCCCGTCGGGGCTATGCGTCGAGGCGCAGGTTCGCAAGACCTGGAACAACCCGGTCATCGGCCTCGCGATCTTCTGATCCCGAGGCTTTCGCATTCTTAAGTGCCAGCGGCGGACCCCACCGCCGCAACGGAACTGCGCGGCGTTGCCGCGGGCGATCCCATACCCGCCGAATTGACCGGCGCCTGTCCTTTGCATAGGTTTCGTCGCTGAAAACGAGGCCCTCGTCGGTCTCGTTTTGTGACGATCCTGTTACAGAAAGGATGACCATGAGGCCGACGCGGCGTCCGGCCAATCCATGTTTTTCCTCGGGGCCGTGCGCCAAGCGACCTGGATGGTCGCCAATGGCACTGTCGGCGGCTTTGGCCGGACGGTCGCACCGTTCCGCGCCGGGTCTCGCGCAATGCGCCGAAATCATTGAGCGCTCGCGCGCCGTGCTGCGCATACCGGCGGATTACAAGATCGGGATCGTCCCGGCTTCGGATACCGGTGCGGTTGAGATGGCGTTGTGGTCGCTGCTGGGCGCGCGCGGGGTCGATCTGCTGTCCTGGGAAAATTTCAGCGAGACCTGGGTCGACGATGTCGTCCACCACCTGAAGCTGCCCGATATCCGTCATTTCGCGGCGCCTTACGGCAAGCTGCCCGATCTGTCCGCGGTCGATTCCGGCCGCGATGTCGTTTTCGTATGGAATGGCACGACCTCGGGCGTGCGCGTGCCCGATGGCGACTGGATCGCCGCCGACCGCAAGGGGCTGACGATCTGCGACGCGACCTCGGCGGCGTTCGCGATGCGGCTGCCGTGGCCGAAGCTCGATGTCGTCACCTGGTCGTGGCAGAAGGCGCTGGGCGGCGAGGCGGGGCACGGCATGATCGCGCTGAGCCCGCGCGCGGTCGAGCGACTGGAGAGCTATACCCCGCCTTGGCCGCTGCCGAAAATCTTTCGCATGACCGCCAAGGGCAAGCTGATGGAAGGGCTGTTCCGCGGCGAGACGATCAACACCCCATCGATGCTGTGCATCGAGGACGCGCTCGACTCGCTGAAATGGGCGGAAAGCGTCGGCGGTCTCGACGGTTGCGTCGGCCGCGCCGAGGGCAACCTCGCGGTTGTCGCCGATTGGGTCGAGCGCACCCCTTGGGTTGAGTTCCTCGCCGCGGACCCGGCGACGCGGTCATGTACCTCGCCATGTCTGACGATCACCGACCCGTGGTTCGCCGCACTGCCGACGGAAACCCGCTTCACGACATCGCGGCGGATGCTGGCGCGGCTCGACAAGGAAGGCGTCGGCTACGATCTCGCCACGCACCGCGCCTCGCCGCCGGGGATCCGCATCTGGACCGGCGCGACCGTCGAGCAGAGCGATGTCGAGGCGCTATTGCCGTGGCTGGACTGGGCCTGGGGTAAGGAGCGGGAGGCGGCCAAAGCTGCTTAAGTTCACAATGAGGCGGTGAGGGTACGGCGTCATTGCGAGGAGCCTGCAGGGCGACGAAGCAATCTCGAAGAAACGAGGCTTCCTTCGGAGCGAGATTGCTTCACTCCGCTCGCAATGACACCTAAATCTCATCGCCTCATTGTTCATCTTCTTGAGGTATTGAATGCCAAAAGTCTTGATCGCCGACGAGCTAAGCCCGCGCGCCGTCGCTGTTTTCGTCGAGCGCGGGGTCGAAGCCGATGTCGCGACCGGCCTCAAGCCCGAGGCGCTTGCGGCGCGGATCGGCGCCTATGACGGGCTCGCGGTGCGCTCGGCGACCAAGGTGACGCCGCAGCTGATCGCGGTCGCCGACAAACTGCGGATCATCGGCCGGGCCGGAATCGGCGTCGACAATATCGACGTGCCGGCCGCGACCGAACGCGGCATCGTCGTGATGAACACGCCCTACGGCAATGCGATCACCGCCGCCGAGCACGCGATCGCGATGATGTTCGCGCTGGCGCGCCAGATCCCGGCCGCCGACCGCTCGACCCAGGCGGGAAAGTGGGAAAAGTCGCGCTTCATGGGGGTCGAGCTCAGCGGCAAGACCCTCGGCGTCATCGGCTGCGGCAATATCGGCGCCATCGTCGCCGACCGCGCGCAGGGGCTGAAGATGCGGGTGATCGGCTATGACCCCTTTCTCTCGGCCGAGCGCGCGGTCGATCTCGGGATCGAGCGGGTGAGCCTCGACGAGCTCCTGGCCCGCGCCGACTTCATCACGCTGCATACGCCGATGACCGACGCGACGCGCGGCATGCTCGATGCGCGCGCGATGGCCAAGCTGAAACCCGGCGCACGGCTCATCAACTGCGCGCGCGGTGGCCTCATCGTCGAGGCGGATCTTGCCGAGGCGCTCGACCGCGGCTGGGTCGCCGGCGCGGCGATCGATGTGTTCGTCGACGAGCCGGCGACCGAGAACCCGCTGTTCGGGCGCGACAATGTCGTCGCGACGCCGCATCTGGGCGCGGCGACCGCCGAGGCCCAGGAAAACGTCGCGGTGCAGATCGCCGAACAGATGGCGGATTTCCTGTTGACCGGTGCGGTTACCAACGCGGTCAATATGCCTTCGCTCAGCGCCGAGGATGCGCTCCGCCTGAGGCCCTACTTTAAATTGGCGGAGCAGATCGGCAGCTTTGCGGGGCAGCTGACCGAAAGCGAAATCAAGTCGGTAGCGATCGATTACGAAGGCACCATCGCCGATCTCAATGTCAAGCCGCTCACCGCGACCGCTCTTACCGGGCTGCTGGCGCCACAGCTGGCGGCGGTCAATCTGGTCAACGCGCCGGTGATCTGCCGCCAGCGCGATATCCGCGTCAGCGAGACGCTGCAGTCCGAGCCGGGCGACTACCAGCTGCTGATGCGGATCACGGTGACCGGGGAGGGCGGCTCGCGCTCGATCGCCGGAACGGTGTTCGCCGGCGACAAGCCGCGCCTCGTCGCGGTCGAGGGCATACCGCTCGAGGCCGAGCTCGGCGAGCATGTCCTCTTCGTGCGCAATCTCGACAAGCCGGGATTTATTGGCGCGCTCGGCAACACGCTCGGCGCGGCGTCGATCAACATCGCGACCTTCCATCTTGGTCGAACCGCCGCGGGGCAGGATGCGATCTGCCTGGTCGAGGTCGATCAGCCCCTAACCCCGGCGCTGCTCGGTAAAGTTCGCGAATTGCCCAATGTCGTGCAGGTCAAGTCGATGCAGTTCTGAAAGATTCCGCGCTTGGAAATCCGAAACCGCGGCCGGGGGTTGGCCGCGGTTTCGAGTTCCGTCGAGATGGGCGGAACTGGGCTTGCATCGTCGAGGTGGGGGGAAGTGACGATGCAACCTGCATTCTGTAAGCAGTTTCAAAAAGATGCAATACTTATCCTCAATTCAACCTGACAATTGTGGTTAAGGAAACCTGATGGCGGCCGCGCCGCTGCGCCTTCCTAAAGCGGCATGCCCAGCCGGGCTTGAAAGGCGGACCGCGCGGCTTTCACCCGCGATCGCAGTAAGTTGCAGCGAAGAGCTCGCATCGGTGGGGAGCACCGACGCGATCGACTTTTTTTGCCGCAGGAGCAATCGCTTTCTCGTGGCGCTCAATGCAATAATCGCGACATGAACGACGCACCGCATGCCGCTCTCTTGCCGACCGGGCTGTACGATTTGTTGCCGCCCCAGGCCGAGCTTGAAGCCGAAATCACCGGCCGGCTGATGGCGGTGCTCGCCGCGCACGGCTATGAGCGGGTCAAGCCGCCGCTCGTCGAATTCGAGGAGACATTGCTGTCGGGCGCGGGCGCGGCGATGGGCAACGATACATTCCGCACGATGGACCCGACCTCGCACCGCATGGTCGCGGTGCGCGCCGACATGACGCCGCAGGTCGCCCGTATCGCCGCGACCCGCCTTGCGCACCGGGAGCGGCCGTTGCGGCTTAGTTATGCCGGGCAGGTGCTGCGGGTAAAAGGCTCGGAAGTGCGGCCCGAGCGGCAGTTCGGCCAAGTCGGCGCGGAGCTGATCGGCGCCGCGGGACCAGGCGCCGATGTCGAAGTCGTGGCGATCGCCGCCCAGGCGCTGCTCGAGATCGGCGTGCCGAATTTGTCGGTCGACCTGACGATGCCGACCTTGGTCCCGGCGATCGCCGAGGCGTTCGGGATCGTCGGCGACAGCGCGGCGGCGCTGCGCGCGGCGCTCGATCACAAGGACACGACCGCGGTCGCCGCGCTGTCGGGCGAGGCGGGAAAGCTGCTGTCGGCTCTGGTGTCGGCCGCCGGTCCCGCGGCAACCGCGCGCCTCGCGCTCGCGAGACTCGATCTGCCGGAGCGCGCGCGGGCCGAGCGCGACCGGCTCGGCACCGTGCTTGACGGGCTCGCGGCGGCGATGCCGGCGCTCAAACTCACCGTCGATCCGGTCGAGAACCGCGGCTTCGAGTATCACACCGGCATCAGCTTCACGTTCTTTTCGCGGATCGAACCGCGGCGCGGCGCCCTCGGCGAGTTGGGCCGCGGCGGCCGTTACGACGCCGGCGATCCGGCGCTGCCCGAACCGGCGACCGGCTTTACCCTTTATACCGATATGATCCTGTCGACCTTGCCCAAGGTGCAGCCGCGCCGCCGGCTGTTGCTGCCGGTCGGCGCCGATGCCGCGCACGCCGCGACGTTGCGCGACGCGGGGTGGATTACGGTCGCGGCGCTGGCCCCGGCCGCCGACTGGCACGCCGAGGCGCGGAGGCTGGAGTGCAGCCATGTGCTCGAAGTCGGCGAGCCGAAACCAATTCGCGGCGGCGGGAGAGTCTGATGGGCAACGTCGCCGTGGTCGGCGCCCAATGGGGCGACGAGGGCAAAGGCAAGATCGTCGATTGGCTGGCCGAGCGCGCCGAGATCGTGGTGCGCTTCCAGGGCGGCCACAATGCCGGCCACACACTCGTCGTCGGCGGTGTCGAATACAAACTGAGCCTGTTGCCGTCGGGGGTGGTGCGCGGGACGCTGTCGATCATCGGCAACGGCGTCGTCGTCGATCCGTGGGCTCTCATCGCCGAGATCGAGACGATGCGCGGCAAGGGGCTCGACATCTCGCCGAAGAACCTGAAGCTCGCCGACAACGCGGCGCTGATCCTGCCGTCGCACGGCGCGCTAGACCGGGCGCGCGAGGAGCGCCGGGGCGCCAAGAAGATCGGCACCACCGGGCGCGGCATCGGCCCGGCTTACGAGGACAAGGTCGGGCGGCGGGCGATCCGGGTCTGCGACCTCGCCGACCCGAAGGCGCTCGAGGACCGGGTCGACGAGGTGCTGCTGCACCACAACGCGCTGCTGCGCGGACTCGATGCGCCCGAGGTCAAACGAGACGAGTTGCTGGCGTCGCTGCGCGAGGTGGCGCCCCGGGTGCTGCCCTATGCCGATGCGTGCTGGCGCATCCTGGACGAGGCACGCCGCACCGGCCGCCGCATCCTGTTCGAGGGCGCGCAGGCGGCGATGCTCGATGTCGATCACGGCACCTACCCCTATGTGACCTCGTCGAACACGCTGGCGGGGCAGGCGGCGGCGGGGGCGGGGATCGCGCCGTCCTCGGTTGGCTTCGTGCTCGGTATCAGCAAAGCCTATACGACGCGCGTCGGCAGCGGTCCGTTCCCGACCGAACTCACGGACGAGATCGGTCAGATGCTGGGAGATCGCGGGAAAGAATTCGGTGTCGTGACCGGTCGGCCGCGGCGTTGCGGTTGGTTCGACGCGGTAATGGTGCGGCAGGCGATCAAGTTCGGCGGGATCGATGGCATCGCCCTGACCAAGCTCGATGTGCTCGACGGCTTCGAGGAGATCAAGATTTGTACCGGCTATCGCCGAGGTGGCAAGACCTACGATTACATGCCGGCAGGCACCACGGCGCAGGCTGAAATCCGGCCAGTCTACGAGAGCTTCGCCGGCTGGCGCGAAAGTACGCGTGGCGCGCGCTCTTGGGCCGATCTGCCGGCGATGGCAATTAAGTACATTCGCCGCGTCGAGGAGCTGATCGGCGCGCCGGTGGCGATGCTCTCGACCAGTCCCGAGCGCGACGACACGGTGCTGGTGCGCGACCCCTTCGCAGACTGAGATTGACAAATACTCATACTGAGTATAAGTGTTGGCTAAACCAAAACCACACGCGTCCGAGCGTTCCGGCCTGATGTCCGAGTTCTTCTCGCCCTATTCGCATCAATTCGCGCGCGTCGGCGTCTGCGTGCCACAGGTCACGGTCGCGGACCCGGCGAAGAACGCCGATCAGGTTGCCGCGCTTGTCGAAGCCGGCGGGCGCGACGGCGCTGCGATCCTGCTGTTTCCGGAACTGTGCCTCTCGGCCTATGCGATCGACGATCTGCTGTTCCAGGATGCGCTGCTCGATGCCGTCGCGGGGCAGATCGAGCGGCTGATCGAGCTGAGCAGGAACCGGCTGCCGGTCGTCGTCATCGGCGCGCCGCTGCGCTGGCGCGGGCGGCTTTACAACTGCGCGATCGCGATCCATCGCGGGCGGGTGCTTGGCATCGTGCCGAAGATATCCCTTCCGAATTACCGCGAGTTTTACGAGCGCCGGCATTTCACTTCCGGCGAGGCGGTGCGCGGCGCGGCGATGATTCTTGCGGGCCAGGAGGCGCCGTTTGGCATCGATCTGCTGTTCGAGGCGGCGGGGCCGGCGGGCTTCACCTTCCACATCGAAATCTGCGAGGACCTGTGGGTCCCGCAACCGCCGAGCGCGGCCGGCGCCGCGGCGGGCGCCGAAATCCTGCTCAACTTGTCGGCCAGCAACATCACCATCGGCAAGGCGCAGATGCGTCGATTGTTGTGTGCCTCGCAATCGGCGCGCTGCCTCGCGGCCTACGCGTATTCCGCGGCGGGCGCCGGCGAGTCGACGACCGATCTCGCCTGGGATGGGCAGGCCGGGATTTTCGAGATCGGCGATGCGCTCGCCGAGACCGAGCGGTTCAGCGCCCAGCCGGAGATCGCTGTCGCCGATATCGATCTCGGCCGCATTCGCCAGGAGCGGATGCGCACCAACACATTCGGCGACAATGCGCGGCTGATCGCCGAGCAGACCGCGCCGTTCCGCCGGATCGAATTCCCGTTCGCGGCGCCCGAAGGGCGGCTGGAGCTGAGGCGTCGGGTCGAGCGCTTTCCGTTTGTGCCGTCCGACCCGGCGATGCTGCGCGACAATTGCTACGAGGCCTACAACATCCAGGTGCAGGGCCTGGCGCAACGACTCTCCGCCACCGGGCTCAAGAAGCTGGTCATCGGCGTGTCGGGCGGGCTCGATTCGACGCAGGCGCTGATCGTCGCGGCGCGGACGATGGACCGGCTCGGCCTGCCGCGGCAGAGCGTGCTGGCCTACACCCTGCCCGGCTTCGCCACCAGCGAGGGAACCAAGGCCAATGCCTGGCGGCTGATGACGGCGCTGGGCGTCACCGGCGCCGAGATCGACATCCGTCCGGCGGCGAACCAGATGCTCGGCGACATCGGCCATGCCGCCGGGCGCGGCGAAAAGCACTACGACGTGACCTTCGAGAACGTGCAGGCGGGGCTGCGCACCGACTATCTGTTCCGCCTCGCCAACCATAATGGCGCGCTGGTGGTCGGCACCGGCGATCTGTCGGAGTTGGCGCTCGGCTGGTGCACCTATGGCGTCGGCGATCACATGTCGCATTACAATCCCAACGCGTCGGTGTCGAAAACCCTGATCCAGCACCTGATCCGGTTTGTCGCCTATAACGGCGACGTGGATGGCGAGACGACGAAGATCCTTGACGATATTCTTGCCACCGAGATATCGCCCGAATTGGTGCCGGCCGGCGAGGACGGCGCGATTCAATCGACCGAGAGCTTTGTCGGGCCTTATGCGCTGCAGGATTTCACCTTGTTCTACGTGACGCGCTTCGGCTTCGCGCCGTCGAAGATCGCCTATCTGGCCTGGAATGCCTGGCAGGATGCGGAGAATGGGGCGTGGCCGGCCAATACGCCCGAGGCGGCGCGCCGCGCCTTCGATCTCGGCGAGATCAAGCGCTGGATGCGGGTCTTCCTCACCCGGTTTTTCGAGCAAAGCCAGTTCAAGCGCTCGGCGCTCCCGAACGGTCCGAAGATTTCCTCCGGCGGCTCACTGTCGCCGCGCGGCGATTGGCGCGCGCCGTCCGACTCGCATGCCGCAACGTGGCTCGCGGAGCTCGAGCGCGGCGTCCCTGACGCCTGAGCAAGGCCAGCGCGTCACATGGCGTTGATCGGCGAGGTGACGCGCTGGGGGCCGGC
>Ga0209483_1000930_pt1 | contig 23657 bp, 16 predicted proteins | sample NGEPerA_FD_184508 | JGI IMG/M metagenome (GOLD analysis project Ga0209483, IMG submission 184508) | Arctic peat soil microbial communities from the Barrow Environmental Observatory site, Barrow, Alaska, USA - NGEE PermafrostL2-A... | ecosystem: Environmental > Terrestrial > Soil > Wetlands >... | reverse complement strand
AGCATCGCCGGGGTATTCTGGCCTACTATGACTGTCCGATCACCACCGGGCCATTGGAAGGCACAAATAACAAGATCAAAACCATGCAACGACAAGCATACGGCTTCCGAGACCCCGACTTCTTCAAACTTAAAATCTTCGCTTTACACGAAACTACCTACGCATTAGTCGGATGAACCTGGAAGATTACCGTTCGGCGGTTGGGCTCACTCCTGGCGATCAGTACGCGCGATGCCAATTGATGGCGGCACTTCTGGGCGCCGGAGACGACGCCGAATATCGCCGTGTACGTCGCCAGGTGCTCGACATGCCGATACCGGCTTCTGATCCAATACTGTGTGCCACAATTGCCAGAGCATGTCTGATCGAGCCATCGGATGATTCAGAACTGGCGCAAGCCGTACGGTTGGCCGACGTCGCGGTCCAATCGCGGCCCGATTACCCATGGTGCTGTGTTACCGAAGGAATCGCCCAATACCGCCTGGGCAAATATGGACCCGCTCTGGTTTGGCTGAGCCGCGGCCTGAGTCCCAGCGATCCGGATGATCGGCGGGATGCGATGGCGGAGCTGTTCATCGGGATGACTTTTGAGCGTCTGGAGCGAAGTGTTGCTGCACATTCAGCGATGCGGCGTGGCCTGCAAATCATGGAAACGACCGTTCAACGTCCGGGCATCGGAGACCTCGGCTATAGAGGCACGTATTACAGCAACGATTTCCAGGACACGGTGTTTGCCCACGTCAGCCAGCGCGAAGCTGAGGCAATATTCGCGCAGGACGTTTCCGGCGCCAATTCAGTTGCGTCGTCCGAGCGTACGCTCTCGCGGCGAGCGGTCGCGGAGCTGCGCTCGACATCACCGGCGCAGCGGAAGATTGAAGTTCTCAATGAATGGCTATCGATTCGACCAGACGATGCGCCTGCACTGAGCGCGCGGGGGCTGGCGTTCGCCGAGGAAGGGAATTTCCCGCGGGCCGCTGCCGATCTCGCCAAAGCAATCCATCTAAATCCCCAGGACTCGCGATCCATCCGGTATGGATTGCCTTTATTCTTAATCTGTGGCGATGAGCGAAGATTTTCAGAACTTCGGGCCCAGTCCGTGCCGCGCGTGTCGAAAAATGACGCGATGATCGTGGCCGGCAGTGTGCTTCGTCCGACGTCCGCGGGTGATCTTGATGCAGCAGTCGCGATTGTCGACAAGCTGGTTGCGGCGAACCGCAACGACTGTTGGAATTGCTTTGCAAAGGGGTTGGCCGAATACCGGCGCGGCCACTACTCAGACGCCGCAACTTGGTTGACGGCTGCTGATTCCGACGAAAACGTTACCGACCCCTATCGCGTGGCCAGCAGCAAGTTCTATCTTGCGATCGCCCACTATCGAGAAGGAAATAAAGAAGCAGCAAAAGTCGATCTGGAAGTCGGCCGGGAGTTGCTCAAGCGAAAGATGGTGAAGCCCCAGGAGCGAAATCTGAACGACAGCGCCTTATTGGATTGGATGATCTGTCAGATTGCTCGAAGTGAGGCGGCGTCGCAAATGCCATGACTTGAATGAACCAAAACAAGAATCTGGCACATCGCACGCCGATGGCTATACTGGCGCCGGCATGGCTCGAAAGACACAAACACCGCCCAAGAATTTCGAGGAGGCGCTGCGCGAACTGGAGCAGATTCTTTCGGAAATTGAAAACGGGCAGGTGGGGTTGGAAGAGAGCCTGGTGAAATACGAGCGGGGGAATTTCCTCATTACGCATTGCCGGGGGGTGCTGAATGCCGCCGAGCGTCAGGTGGAGATTTTGAGTCGATCGGCGGACGGAGGATTGACGGCAACTCCGGTCAATCCCGCGGCAGGGGAAACTGCGCCCCCATTCGACGTTACTGATGATCGAGCCGGGGAATAACACGACGTATCACGGGCGTCTCGCCCGTGCGTGGTGCGCCAAAGTCTGGGAATCTCGGCTCTTCGACATCCCGCGCCATTCGCACGGGCGAGACGCCCGTGATACGACAACGGTTTCCCAAATCTTCTGCCGAGATACTCACCGTTACACGCGCTTGAGCTTCGTCACCCGTCCGTACGGCAGCCATTCGACGATGTAGGCGTTGCCCAGGTGGTCCCAGGTGGCGCCGTGGGGGGTGCAGAAGATGCCGGGCTTGAGGTCCTGGGGCTTGACGCCGTTATTGGCCCACTGGCTCTTGTTGGGGTTGTCGCCCAGTTGGGCGATGAGGTTGTTGTCCTTGTCGATGATGGTGACGCGGCCCTTAAGGTCGGGGATGAGCAGATCGGTGCCGCGTTGGCTGAAATGACAGGGATGTCGGAGGTCTTTGTCGACGATCTTGATCAGCTTGCCGTCGAGCGTGAACCATTGGAGCCGGACATTGGCGCGGTCGGCGACGACAATGGTCGGCTCGGCGGGGTTGCGGGTGTCGCACCAGATGCCATGCGGGCAGCGCATCTTGCCCGGCTCGGAGCCTGGGCCGCCCCAGGACTGGATGTAGCCGCCTTTGTTATCGTAGCGATGGACATAATTTGAGCCGTACCCATCGGTGACGTAGAAATCGCCGTTGGGGGGAAGGGCGATGAAGGTGGGGACGTAATGATCGGGGCCGTTGTAGTCGGGGACGATCTTGCCGTCCTTCACGTCGCGGGCCATCTTGGGGTAATCGAGTTCCATGACGACCTGGCCGTCGAGGGTGGTCTTGAAGACCTTGTGCATGCCGGTGGGGGCCAGGTAGAGGAATTCCTCGTTTCCTTCCTTGCGGATGTCCATGCCGTGCGCGCCGCCGGCGAATTGCTTGCCCCAGGATTTAATGAACTTGCCATCGGGATCGAAGATGCAGGTGGCGTCGCCGGTGGGAGAGGCGTTGTGGATGAAGATGCGGCCATCCTCCGTCTCGATGACGGCGTGCGTGTTGCCGTAGCGCTTGCCGTCGGGAAGCTGGCCCCAGCCGGGCACCAGCTCGTAGGTATGCTGGCCGCTTCCCAGCACCGGCGTCTTGGCGCCGGCCTTGTCCTGGGCGCGGAGGATGTTGGGAACGGCGTAAGCCGCCGTCACCCCGGCGGCGGCCTTCACGAAGGATCGGCGGGAAATCGCGAACTGGGTTGTGGGCGTTGATGCGAGTGGCTGGTTCATGGGGGTCTCCTGTGAAATTCTACGGTTCGAGTGCGCCAGCGTTGTGTGCGTAATAGCGCGACCGATGTTCCGCCGGGCGGAACTGCCGCCCGCGCGGGACTTTCGTCCAACGAAATATGTGTTTGCAAACATAACGCGCACATGGGTATGAACGCAAAGGCCGCGAATATTTTTGTGGCATGGGCGGCCCGCCCATGTGAACGGCGAATCGGGCGCGGCGGGGATTTCCCACTGCCACGCCCCCTCGTGGGCAAAAGCTGGTTTGAACGCTGCGCTCTTGGCGTGTCGGACGAATACGTCCGACGCTTGCCGGATACGGCAAGCCCACGGGCGGGCCGCCCGTGCCACCATTGGGGGTGTCAACGCAAAGGGCCGTCCCGAGTGGGACGGCCATTGCAAATTGTTGCAACTTAAGCCGGTCGTCCGCGGGAACGCGCCCGCCCGGCTTAAATACTGCCCTGCCAGCAGCGGCTCAAAGCTGATGAAAGGCGCTTGTTGCGCCCAGTTCTCCTACTCGTCGTGCTTGAGGTCTCCCAGGCCCGAAGAACGTTCGCCGCCTTCCAGGCCGCCGCGCAGGCCGCGCTTTTCGGCGCGCTCGGCACGTTTCTCTTCGCGGACTTGCTCGTCCTGCGCCCACTGGGCGCGCTTGAGGGATAGGCCGATCTTTCGCTCGTCGCTGTCCACGCGGAGAATCTTGACATCCACTTCCTGCCCGACCTTGACCAGGTCTTCGGGCTTCTCGACTTTCTGGTCGGAAATTTCGGAGATGTGCAGCAGTCCTTCGAGGCCCGGCTCAAGTTCCACGAAGACGCCGAAGTTGGCGATCTTGGTGACGTGCCCCTTGACGACCATGCCCGGCCGATAGTTGGCGGGGATGACTGTCTGCCAGGGGTCTTCCTGCATCTGCTTGAGGCCCAGGGCGATGCGCTGCTTTTCCTGATCGACGCTCAGAACCACCGCCCGCACGGTCTCGCTCTTTTTGATGACTTCGGAGGGATGGCCGATCTTCTTGGTCCAGGACAAGTCGCTGACGTGGAGCAGGCCGTCGATCCCTTCCTCGATCTCGACGAACGCGCCGTAGTTGGCGATGTTGCGGACCTTGCCCTCGACCACCGAGCCCGGCGGATACTTCTCGGCCACGCGCTCCCAGGGATTCTCCTCGACCTGCTTGAGGCCCAGCGAGATTTCCTGCTTTTCCTTGTTGATCTCCAGAACCTTGACCTGCACCTTTTGATCCGGGGCGACCACCTCTGAAGGATGGTTGATGCGCTTGGTCCAGGACATCTCTGAAATGTGCACCAGGCCCTCGACGCCTTCCTCGAGTTTGCAGAACGCGCCGTACGACATGATGTTGACGACGTGGGCCTCGTGCACCGAGCCGACCGGATACTTGCTCTCGATATTTTCCCAGGGTGAGGCGTCCTTCTGCTTGAGGCCCAGGGCGATTTTTTCCTTTTCCTTGTCGATGGAGAGAACCTTGACCTCGACCTCCTGGTCGATCTTGAGCAGGTCGCTGGGGTGGTTGACGCGGCCCCAGGACATGTCGGTGATGTGGAGCAGCCCGTCGATGCCGCCCAGGTCGATGAACGCCCCGAAGTCGGCGATGTTTTTCACGCTGCCCTTTATAACCTGGCCGATGGTCAGGCCGTCCAGGGTCTTGCGCTTCATTTCCTCGCGCTGCTGCTCGATCATTTTTCGCCGGGAGATGACGATGTTGCGGCGTTCCTCGTCGATCTTGAGGATTAGGGCGTCGATGTCGCGGCCAATCCAATCGGAGATTTCGCCGGGCCGGCGGATGTCCACCTGGCTGGCGGGGAGGAAGACCGGCACGCCGATGTCCACCAGCAATCCGCCCTTGATCTTTTTGGTGACCTTGCCGTGAACGGGGTCGCCTTCCTTCTTGGACTTCATGATGACTTCCCAGTTGATGATGCGATCAGCCTTGCGCTTGCTGATCTTCACCAGACCGGTGTCGCCCTCGACATCTTCCAGAAGCACGCGAACCTCGTCGCCGACCTTGACGGCAGACGGGTCGTCGAACTCCGAGCGATCGAGCACGCCTTCGCTCTTGAGGCCCAGCTCGACGACGAAATCGTCGCCGACCGTGCTGGAGACTTTGCCTTTGATGATGGCGCCGGGCGTGAAGTCCTGGACTTCATCCTTGCCGACCAGCGTATCCAGATCGTCGGCGGCGCTGCCCAGGGCGGTGGCGACCGCGCTATTGGCTTCTTCATCCAGATCGCTTAGGGAATTGATGAGATTGAAATCTACCATGGAAAGTGTTGAGGGCCCGTCGAGGCGCCCGAACCTTGGGTTGTGCGTGGTGTTGTGTGGGTGGAGGGAATTGCCGCCGGCGTCCGCGCTGCGCCGGCGTTCCAATCTTCGCCGGGGCAGAACGCCCGCCCGCTCGCGAATCGGGCAGTATAAGTAATGGGTAATGCCCCGGCAAGCCAGCGCCGACACATATTGTTGTACCGGACTGAATTGACACCCCCGCCGCCCACCGCTAGTTTCCCTCGACTAAAGCGAGGGGAAGCGAGAAAAAGGAACCCAACATGGCGACTTTCAAAGACGTGACCGTGCCGGCCCAGGGGCAGGCGATTTCAAATCACGATGGCAAGCTCAAGGTCCCGGACCACCCCATCCTTCCATTCATCGAAGGCGACGGCACCGGCCCGGACATCTGGCGGGCCAGCGTGCGCGTCTTCGATGCCGCCGTCGAAAAAGCCTACAAGGGAAAACGCAAGATCGCGTGGATGGAAGTCTATGCCGGCGAGAAGGCCTTCAAAAAATTCAACAATTGGCTGCCCGACGATACGGTGGATGCGTTCCGGCATTTCCTGGTCGGCATCAAAGGCCCGCTGACCACGCCGGTCGGCGGCGGCATTCGCTCGCTCAACGTCGCGCTTCGCCAGATGCTCGACCTCTATGTCTGCCTGCGCCCGGTGCAGTATTTCACCGGCGTCCCTTCCCCCGTTAAGCGCCCGGAAAAAGTGGACATGGTGATCTTCCGGGAAAATACCGAAGACATCTACGCCGGCATCGAATACGCCGCCGGCACGCCTGAATCGCAAAAGACTTTGGATTTCCTGGCGCAAAACTTCCCAAAGGAATTCAAGAAGATTCGATTCGGCACGAAGGAAGCCGCCCAGACCTGGCAAAAGCAGATCGAAGCCATCGGCGGGCCCAAGCGGGAAGTGGGCGTCGAGGTCGGCATCGGCTTCAAGCCGATCAGCTACCTGGGCTCCGAGCGACTCATTCACAGCGCCATCGGCTATGCCATCAAGCACAAGCGCAAGAGCGTCACATTGGTGCACAAGGGCAACATCATGAAGTTCACGGAAGGCGCCTTCCGCGACTGGGGCTACCGCGTGGCCTGCGAGCAATTCGGCGCCGCGGAAATCGACGGCGGCCCGTGGTGCAAAATCCCCGCAGGCAAGCCGGGCGCGGGGCTGGTCATTAAGGATTCCATCGCCGACATCACGCTTCAGCAAGTGCTCACGCGCCCCGAGGATTTTGACGTGATCGCCACCCCGAATCTCAACGGCGATTATCTCAGCGACGCCCTGGCCGCCCAGGTGGGCGGCATCGGCATCGCGCCCGGCGGCAACATCAACTACCTCACCGGCCACGCCGTCTTCGAGGCCACCCACGGCACCGCCCCCAAATACGCCAACCAGGACAAAGTAAACCCCGGCAGCGTCATCCTCTCGGGCGTCATGATGCTCGAATACCTGGGCTGGCAGGAGGCGGCGGACCTGATCGTCCAGAGCCTGAAAAAAGCGATTGCCGCCAAAACCGTCACCTACGATTTCGCGCGATTGATGGAGGGGGCCAAAGAGGTGAAGTGCGGCGAGTTCGCGGGGGAGACGATTGGGCATATGGGGTGACCTACCCCTCGAGGACCGGAGCGACGGATGGATGAAGCAAACTTTGCCAACGCGCCGGACGGCGGCGCTCTCCGAACGCTGCCCGGCGGCCTGGTGATCGTGCGCAGAAAAAAGCACGAATGGATCGAATCAGTGCACAAAATGCGACATGAGAAGCTGCGCGTGTTTACCGATAAAGTATTCGGCAGCAAGTTTGTTCGCGCATGGGATTTGGCCCGAGTGACGAATTGGATTGAGGAGCAGGCTTTGGCCGTCAACTGGACGCGCGAACTTCAGGAACCGAAATCGATCGTTGTGCGTCTGCCGGAGATCGTCGGGGTTGCCGATGGCGAGCGGGTGCATACGATTAGGATGGTATGCGATGTGCGGTATCTGCATGCGTATCCCGTGGAGGACTAGAGATGTCAGATGTGATTGACCTGCCGCTCGAGGACGACGACCGGCTCTACGCGACGCCGCTCGTCGATCTTCTTTATTACGACGAAGAGCGATGCGCCTATTTCGTGACGTTTGTCCCAAGCGATGAAGTGTCCCACGAATCCACGGAAATCTCAGTCGTGCAAGATAGCTCCCCTGAGTTTGTGCAACTGGATGCGCTATTTGGCCGGCTTGAGGAACTGGTTGGGAGCAATCAACATATCGTCCGAGTGGTTCATCAAGGCGGTGGGAATTTCGCGGTTCACCTCTTGGGCGGCGCGGTCAAGGAGTTCATGGACACCGAATCCAACTCGGTGGGGCACGAAGTATCAGATCGCCTCAAGCAGATCGCCAACGTGGCCGAGATCGCGTTTCGACTTGCCCGGTGTCCATAAATTCCGAAGTGTGCTGGCCGAAAAATCACGGTGAGCTTATCTTTGGAAGACTGTCAAAGGCACCAAGCTGGCTCTCCCGGGAAAAGATTTGATCACGATCCTGCTGGCAGTAAGCCCCCGGGAACTGAAATAGTCGCCGCATCCTTCACCAGCATCGGCGCCAGGATTTCGCGGGCGAAAGCGCGGCCGCTCCCGCCCAGGTGGCCGCCGGCGTTTCCGAGTTCCTCCCATTTTGCATCGTATGGCACCTGCACCAATTTGCGATACTCGGCGGGGTTTGCGCCCTTCACCTGCTTGAATCCATGCAGGCCCGCGCCTTGGGTATGAACGCCGTCGGCGGTGCCGAAGAGGGTGGTGGCGAAGTTCAGGACCAGCCAGTCGTTTTCGCTGTTGATGGAATACAGGTGATGGCGCACATGGCTCAGGGCGCGGGTGAGATCGTGGTTGGGATCGACCGCGGGGGCAATCAACATTGCCGACTGCACCTGCACGCCCGGCGGCAAGTCCTCCAACGCCCACACCGCGATGCCGCACCCGGCGCTGCCGGCGGTTAAAATGATGGGACAATCTGGATATTGGCGAACGTGGGCGGCGATGGCGTCGGCGACTTTTTTCGCCTGTGCCTTGTTGCGCTTTTGATCCCAAAGCACCGTCAGCAGAAAATTGGGCTGCGTCCAGTCGTAGATCTCAAGATGGTCGGCGACGCCGCCGTCGCCCAGGCCCAGGACGAATTTATCGTCCAGGTACGTTTCTCCCGACATGCCCGGCAGATCGACCAGATAGGTATCGCGGGCGCCCGTCGATTTCATCGACGAAACGGCCCGACGAGGCCCGGCAAGTTGGCAACCCGCCGTTGACAGGCACACTCCCGCCAGAAGCAGCAAAGATCGAATTGTGAGATATCGCGGCATCATGGGGCATTGCAGTAAAAGTGCATCGTACAAATGCACAGGTCGGATCATATCATCATTTCCATGTTCGCGTTGTCGTGCGAGACTATTTAGAAGAGCGCAAACGAAACACCCCGGCGGAGGGCCGCCGGGGTGTCGCGTGATATCAGCAGGCAGGGGGGAAGGCCAATTATTTGTTGAACGCCGGCTTGCGGGAGTCGGTGGTATCGACGAAATCCTTGTTCTCGTCCTTGTTTAGGCCGGGCTGGGCGGCCGCGCGGCTGGTGCGCGCGGGGGCGGCGGGGCTTGAGGCGACCGCACTGTGCGATGTGGAGGGAAGGATCAGCACTTCAACTCGGCGGTTGCGCGCCTTGCCCTCTTCGGTGGAATTGCTGGCGATCGGCCGCTGGTCGGCGAAGCCCGCCACTTCGAGCCGGCCCGAACTCACGCCTTTCCTCTGCATTTCCTCGCTGACCGAGATGGCGCGGTGGGCGGAGAGATACCAGTTGTCCTTATGCCCGGCCCGCACGGTGGCCTCATGGGCGACGCGGGTGTTGTCGGTGTGGCCGACCACCATCAGGTCGTAGCCGTTGGCCGCCGCCGAGTTGACGATGCCGGCGAATTTATCGATGACGTTCTGGGCATTGGACGTAAGGTTGGCGCTGCCGGGCGCGAAGGTGACGTCGCTCCTGAACTTCACGATGCCGCGTGCCTGGTCGTATTCGATGATGTCGGGGAACTGCTGGGCGAACTGATTGAGCGCGTCATTGAGTTGCTGCGGCAGCACGACGGTCGTGCCTTCCCGACCGGCAGCCCTGGCATAACGGGCCTTCAGGTCGGCGTTTTCCTGCTGCAGGGCATTAAGCTGGCTATTGAGGTTCTGAACCAGGGCATCCTTGGAATTGGTACCCAGGGCGACATTATCCAACTGCGACTTATATGCGTCGCGGGCGGCATCCGCCTCGCTCTTGGCGCGCTCGGCGGCGGCCAGGCGCTGGGCGTACTGATCCGCGTCCATGCGGGCGGCCTTGTATTGCTCGGTGGAAACGCAGCCGACAGCCGCGAACGAAACGAGGGAAACCACGATCCATGTGTGCATCCGTGCCATAACGCTCTCCTTTGCTCAACAATCCTTTGCTGTCCCCGATTTACACATGCCGACGGCCGCCATTCAACGTAGCCCAAACCGACGACCGGCATATATTGCCGGGGGATTCCTGGGATTGCAAGGGGTCAAACGGAAAAATAATAAAAAAACAGGCAAATTCTGCGCGGTGGTCTCAGGCGGCATGAACTGGCGATTCGTGCAATCGGAGGAATGTTCACCACGGAGACACGGAGAACACCGAGGCGCTTTCGGTTCAACCCGCGCACTCGTGTACCGATAAAAAAGAACACGCATTCAAGTTCTACCGTGTTCTTCAGGTCGCTGGAGCGGCTTTGCATGGTCACTGAAGTGACCACGCCGGCGACCAGTTATGGTCGAACGCTATAGCAACATGAAACTTGCTCTAATTGATGGCAAAAGTGGCTTATCGCCTCGAATGCGCCTCCGTGCCTCGGTGTCTCCGTGGTTGTTTTCTCTTCGTGTTGCAGGCTAAGAGCGTCATTTGCTCGCATGTTTTCGTGAGCTTCGTTTTCGAGGATTTTTCGGATTTCGGTTTTCGGATTTCGGAATTCCGCGCGGCGGATTTCCGCGCGGCGGCGTTTCATGCAGATGCAGCCGCCGGTCGAGCATATTGCGGGGGAGGCGGTCGCGCCATTCCTGGATCAACTCTTTATATGCGTGGCCAACCGCACGCGGCTTGCGATTTTTATCGAACAGGCCGTTGTCGTTCGTGCGGAAATTGATCTCGCGCAGGGCGGTGTCCCAGTCGGTCTGGTCGATGAGGCTGAACCAGGTGAAGCCCATGATCGGCACACCGTCCTGCTTGAGGCGAACCACATTCGCCCATTCCTTGGCGAGCCAATCCGGCGCCTTTTTCGCATCGCGCACGTTGGTTTCGGTGTGCATGATCGGCAATTGATAGCGATCGAAATACTGGTGGGTGAGGACGTAGTAGCCGAAAATCTCGCCAGACGGGCCCGAGGGCGAATCATCATCCTTCACCAGGTGCTCGTTGTCGCCGTAATAGTCGTTGCCCATGATGCAATGTGACTGCATGGGCCGGCCATGATCGAGAAACCAATGGTATTCCTCGCGGCTCATGCCATTGTCCAGCAGATACTCGTACATCACCGCCGACACGTCATTGCCGTAGCTTAAATCCAGCGCCAGAAAGCGCCGCTGATTCTCAAAATAGGACCGCTCCATGGCCCTGGGAGAGGCCTGGTGAAAATAACTGGTGGATTCGCTTTGGATGAAGGTCGCCAACGGCTGCACGCGAAGAATCGCTTCCTGGGCGAGCAAGTTGGCCTTGCATAGATTCTGCAGCGCAGCGACGAATCCCTTGTCTGACTTTTGCCGTTCGTTCCACCAACCGCGTTTGCCGGAGAACTGCGCGGCGACGAAGATTTCGTTCACCGGCGTGTAGAGCCGCACCCAGGGAAACCGATGCGCGAAGGCATGCGCATAGTGGGCGAAATGCGCGGGCCACTCGTCATTGTTGAACCCGCCGATCCAATCCGGGACGCCAAAATGGCATAAATCGACGATGGGGTGGATTTTGAGTTTTCGCAAAAGCTCCAGCGACCGATCCGCCCATTGCCAGTCATACCTGCCCGGCCCCTGGTGCGTGCGGTAAAGGGGCGGCCCAAAACGCAGAAATTCGATCCCCATCTCCCTGACCAGGTGGAAATCCTCCTCCCATCGCTGGTAATGCGCGGACAGTTCCATGGCATCCCGCCGGACGGTTTTGCCTTCCCACTCGATCGTGGGGTAGCTGTTTTCGATGCCGGTGGCGAACATAAATTTCTGATCGGGCGCATCGAAATACATCGGCAAGGCGCGGTCGTTCTGCATGGTGTCATCCTCTCAACACTTAGGAATTGCCGGACAACGCCCGGTGCGCCCAAACGTGACAGCAAATTTCGCACCGCCCGCTCCGTCGTCGGTTTTGGTAGGGTTCGCTTCAGCGAACGCGGTTTGGCGATGCCACGCCGAAAGCCGCGTTCGCTGAAGCGAACCCTACGCTTTGCGGAAAGCAACTGACAACGGACAACGGACAACTGACAAAATTTTGATGGTTCCCCATACATCCGGCCCCTCGCTAGCATGGCCGAAATTGGAACCAGAGCCGCGTGGGAAACCGCGGCCTAACCGAGGAAAGCCGTGCGAATCGAATTCCCCTACAAGGGCTACGAGAAAATCTCACCGGTCGAGGTGCCCGACGCCAATCTGATCGGCGTCTTTAAGCCGCGAAAGTTGGAGGGGATCGACGAGAAGAAGATCATCGCCGACGGCTTTGCCAATCCCCTGGGCGCGCCGCGGCTTCGCGAGGCGGTTAAGAAGGGCCAGCGCGTTCTCATCATCATTGATGATGCCTCGCGCGGCACACAGACGTGGAAGTTCCTGCCGCACGTATTCGAGGAACTTCACGCCGGCGGCGTGCGCGACGCCGACATCGAGTTCATCCAGGGCGTCGGCACCCATCGGCCCATGACCGACGCCGAAGAGAAGGAAAAGCTCGGCGATTATTTCGGCAAGTACAAAATCCACGAGCACCATTGGCTCGACCGCGCCCAGCTTCATTCCTTCGGAACCACGCGCGACGGAACGCCGGTGACGGCTAACAAACTCGCCACGCAATTTGATTTCATCATGGGCATCGGCTCGGTCGTCCCGCACCGCGTGAAGGGGATGAGCGGGGGCGCCAAAATCATGTTCCCCGGAATCTCCGGTCCCGAGATGATGGAGCGCAACCAATGGGAAGCGTCCATGCAGATGTCCGAGACGGTGATGGGCGTGCCGGAAAATCCGATGCGCCTGCGCATGGAGGAGGCGGCCCGAATCGCGGGGCTGAAGTACGTCATCTGCAACGTCGGCGATGTGAGCAAGCAGACGGTCGGCTGCTACGCCGGGGATTTCGTCGCCTCCCACCGTGCCGCCTGCCTGCGCTCGCGGGAGGCGTGGTCGGTGCATATCCCGACGCGCTGTGACATCCTGCTCATCGACGCACACGCCGCCGACCGTGACTTCTGGCAAAGCGCCAAGGGCGCGTACTGCGGCACGATGTGCGTCAAGGACAGCGGCACCCTCATCCTCGTGGCCCCCAATCCCGAAGGCATGGCAAAAAACCACAAAAACCTGATGGAGATCGGCTACAAGCCGTCCGCCCAAATCGTCCATATGGTGCAGCAGGGGGGAGTGAAGGATCTGGTCGGCGTCGCGATTCTGCATGATACCTGCCAGATCGTGGACAAAACCGACTGCATCATGGTCTCGCCGGGTGTCTCCGATGCCGATGCGCGCAAGATCGGCTTCCGATACGCCAAAGACGGCCAGGAAGCGCTGCGCATGGCGCTCGAAAAGCAACGCAAGAACGCCCGAATCACCGTATTGCATCACGGCGGTGAAGCGCTGCCGATCATCGAGGACGAAAAGGCGGAGCTGGTGGCGTCAATGACCTGAACGGCGCGTCAAGTTGAAATCCGAAATCCGAAACTCGAAATCCGAAACAAATTCAAAGACGGAAAATCCAAAATGTCGCGTTTGAAGGAATTGAGTGGCACGGGCGGCGCGCCCTTGTTCCTGATCGAAAGACACACGGGCGAGCCGCGCGTGCCACGAAAAACAACGATTGCCAAACCCACAACAGAGCGTATCGGGAGGCAAACCACATTCCGACCACAGGACCAAACAAAACCTCGACCTCAGCTCTGATAAATGCACTCGATCGTCGAAAGCGCCTCCGTGCCTCCGTGTCTCCGTGGTGAAATTCTTCGCCGTTTTTGTTGAATGGAGTTGATTCCAATGAGCGTTATGCAGTTGAACGTCCTCCGCAAAAAGACCGAACCCAACCGCCTCGACCGCCTGCGCGCCGATGACTCGCGCACCGCGATTCCCCAGCCCGATGCCGTCGCGCTGGCGGCGGAATTGTCGCGGGCTATTCGCGGCGAAGTGCGCTTCGACAACGGGGCGCGGGCCCTCTACTCGACCGATGGCAGCAACTTTCGGCAGGCGCCCATCGGCGTGGTCATCCCCAAAAGCAAGGAAGACGTAGTCGCCACCGTGGCCCTCGCCCGCAAGTACGGCGCGCCCATCCTCTGTCGCGGCGGAGGCACCAGCCTCGCCGGGCAATGCTGCAACGTTGCGGTAGTCATGGACTTTTCCAAATACATGCACCACGTCCTGGACATCGACGCCCCGGCCAGGCTCGCCCGCGTCGAGCCTGGCTGCGTGCTCGATACCCTTCGCGACACCGCCAGCAAGAAGCACCAACTCACCTTCGGCCCCGACCCCGAAACGCACGACCATTGCACGCTGGGCGGAATGCTCGGCAACAATTCCTGCGGCGTCCACTCCCTCATGTGCCGCAACCACGGCATGGGTCTGCGCATGAGCGACAACACCCACGAAATGGAAATCCTCACCTACGAGGGACACCGCTTCCGCGTCGGCGAAACCTCGCCCGAAGAACTGGAGCGCATCATCCACGCGGGCGGCCCGCAGGGGCAAATATATGCCAAGCTCAAGGCCCTGCGCGACAAATACGCCGACACCATCCGAAGCAAGATGCCCAAGCTCCCGCGGCGCGTGAGCGGGTACAACCTCGATGAATTGCTGCCGGAGAATAATTTCAACGTCGCCCGCGCCCTCGTCGGCACCGAGAGCAACTGCGTCACCATCCTCGAAGCGACCGTGAAACTGGTCCCTAACCCCAAGGCGCGCAGCCTGCTGATCTTCGGCTATCCCGACATTTATTCCGCCGCCGATCATGTGATGAAGGTGCTGGAGTTTTATCCCACCGGCCTGGAGGGGATGGATCATCTATTGTTCAAATACGTGAAGCAAAAGGGGGATGAGAACGCGAACCTGGCGATCCTGCCGCCGGGCGGCGGATTTTTGCTCGTCGAGTTTGGAGGAGACTCGAAAGAAGAATCCGATGAAAAAGCCCGCCAGTGCATGGCCGCCATCGGCAAGGAGAACAATCCGCCTTCCATGAAGCTCTACGATGATCCCGAGCAGGAGATGATGGTCTGGAAGGTGCGCGAAGGCTCACTGGGATCGACGGCGTGGGTGCCGGGCATGCCCGATACGTGGGAAGGATGGGAGGATTCCGCCGTCCCGGTCGCGGATACCGCCAATTACCTGCGCGATCTGCGCAAGCTATTCAACAAATACGATTATCATCCCTCCCTCTACGGCCACCTGGGCCAGGGGTGCATCCATTGCCGGATTCCCTTCGATTTGTACACCACCGAGGGCATCGCCAAATGGCGTTCATTCATTGATGAAGCCACCACGCTGGTCAGCAGCTACAACGGCAGCTACTCCGGCGAGCATGGCGACGGCCAGTCGCGCGGCGAATGGCTCCCCAAAATGTTCGGCGACGAAATGATGCAGGCCTTCCGCGAGTTCAAACGAATCTGGGACCCGCAATGGAAGATGAACCCCGGCAAAAAGATCGACGCCTACTCCATGACCGAAAACCTGCGATTGGGCGCCGACTACAATCCGCCGCAGCCGCAAACGTATTTTCATTTCAAGGACGACAAATATTCCTTTGGCCGGGCGGCGTTGCGCTGCGTGGGCGTCGGCGAATGTCGCCGCGAGGGCGAGCAGACCATGTGCCCCAGTTACATGGTCACCCGCGAGGAAAAGCATTCCACCCGGGGCCGCGCCCGCATGCTCTTCGAGATGATGAACGGCGAGTTGATCCAGGACGGCTGGAAGAGCGAGGAAGTCAAGGACTCACTCGATTTGTGCATGTCCTGCAAAGGCTGCAAGGGGGACTGCCCGGTGAACGTGGACATGGCCACGTACAAATCCGAATTTCTGGCGCACTACTACGAAGGCAAGATACGCCCCCGGCACATGTTCGCCTTCGGGTTCATCCACGTCTGGTCGCGGCTCTTTGGGCTGGCCCCCAGCTTCTTCAACTTCTTCACCCAAACGCCTGGCCTTTCGACGATCGCCAAGCTGATGGCCGGCATGGAGCAGCGGCGCAACATTCCGCCGTTCGCGCCGTTCAACTTCAAGCAATGGTTCAAGAATCACAAACCTAAGCATCTTAATGGCCCGCCGGTGGTGCTGTTCGCGGATACGTTCAACAATTACTACAAGCCGCATACATTGATCGCGGCGGTGGACGTGCTGGAGGACGCCGGCTTCCGCGTGGAAGTGCCGATGGCGAATATGTGCTGCGGCCGGCCCCTCTACGACTACGGCTTCCTGGGCGTCGCCCGCAAATGGGCCCAGGACCTGCTGCTCAAACTGCGCCCCTGGGTGCAGGCGAGCGTGCCGATCGTCATCCTCGAACCCAGTTGCTGGGCGATGTTCAAGGATGAGCTGATGAGCATCCTGCCCCCGCAAAATGAAGACGCCATCCGCCTCAAGTCGCTGGCTTATGTGCTCAGCGACTTCCTAAAAGCCAAAGCGCCCAAATATCGTATCCCGCGCCTGGCGCGCAAGGCTTTGCTGCACGGGCACTGCCATCAAAAGGCGCTGGATCGTCTCGATGACAAGACCTTCGGTGAACTTAAGGAGGAGAAGGATATCCTCAAGGAAATGGGCGTTGAGTTTGACATGCCGATGACGGGCTGCTGCGGAATGGCCGGCGCGTTCGGGTATGAGCCGGGCGATCATTACGAAGTCTCCGTGAAGAACGGCGAGCGCGTCCTCCTGCCCAAGGTGCGGCAGCGACCCGACTCCGATCTGATCATCGCCGACGGCTTTAGCTGCCGCGAGCAAATCGAGCAGGACACCGACCGCCACGGCCTGCACCTAGCCGAGGTGATCCAACTGGCGATTCAACACGGCCCCACCGGCCCCAACACCCGCCGGCCCGAAGACATCATGCTTCAACAGCGCAGGTCCGCCCAAATCCGCGGCGGCCTGCGCACGGCAGCGTTCGTCGCCGCCGGCGCCCTCCTCGGCACGGCGGTGGCGTGGAAATTGAGCCGACCCAAGCCGACGCTCGGCCACAAGGTCCGCCGAACCACTAACCGCATCGCCGGCAACGTACACCGGCTGCGCGAACGCGTGAGTTAATCCAAGCGCTGCTGTGATCGCGGCGCCAGCGTTGGGCGCGGTTGCGCCCACGCGCGGTTTGGACGCGGCCCTTCGGGCAGCGGCTAAAAGCGCGCTTCACCGTCATCGTATCACGGGCGTCCCGCCCGTGCCGGCGGCGCGGTCGTCGAAGTATTGCGATATTGCCCATCTCAAAGCATCTTCCACGACCCCAATCCTTTCTGCCTTGGCCCCTTGGCGTCTTGGCGCTCTTGGCGCATTGTCTTTTCCTTCGCCCGCCGGGCATTCGCCTAGCTGCCACGAACCAACACACACCGCCGCGCTAATACGCCGGCAAAATTCCTATACCGCCTGCTTTCGATGCGCCCTATTCCGCGCCAAGTCTCTACAATGGATGCGTCCGATCCAATCAAGCCCTGGGCATTCGGACATTCGGAGGCACCCGCCATGAACAACACAATCGAATCCGCGTCATCGAATCCGCGGCCCGCTGCCGCGCCGGCAGGCGAATCGCCGGCACTCGGCGATCCCCGCCGCCATCGCGAAATTCGCGCGGAACATTCCGGCGGCGCCATCCATAGATTCCTCGCGTTCCTCGGCTGGATATTCGGCGGCTTCGGGCTTGTCGCGTTCTTCCACCGACGCCACGGGCCGCACTACAAAGTCCAGGAAGTGGTGGTCTATTCGGTTCACCGCGCCTTCTTTCTGTGGGCTCTCATCCTCACGGGATTCATCGGCGCGGGGATCGTGCATCATTGGCCGGGCGCGGCACAGGCGATGGGCTGGGCCTGGATGGCGGTGCTGATCTACACGTTTCTCACCCTTACTTTCGACGTCAATCTGCCCAAATTTCTGCTGCTGGCGGCAGGCTTCGCCTTCGTCTGGCTGATGGGCAAGTACGTGCAGGACCTCAAGAACGTGCCGATCCTGCACGCGGCGGCGGCGTTCCTGGTGCGCCATCACCCCTCCCTCGATCCGGGCATGGCCCTGCTGACCAGCCTGTTTCTCGTGGTGCCCTGGATCGGCGCGCTGGGCGCATCGTTTTTCAACGGCCGAAAAAAAATCACGCCCAACGAGATCGGCGAATGGTTCCTGGGCAACGGCAGCGAGCTCACCGACCGCTCGGGCCTCAAGTTCAAAACCGTCTACCGCGACCTCCTGGAAACCTGCCTGGGCTTTGGCTGCGGCGACCTCGTCGCCCTGGACAACAACCATAACGTCGTCAAACGCTGGGAAAACATCCTGTTCCTGTTCTTCATCTGGGGCCGGCTCGATGAGATCCTCCATCAGCGATCCGCCGTCGTGGATAATGCGCCCGATGATCCGGTTGAGGTTGAGGAAGCGAGGTGAAGAACCGATCCCTGCACGCGGACTGTGCCCACTCACCAATTGACAGGTGAAAATCCGAAATCCGAAGCACGAAATCCGAAACAAATCCAAATAAGGAAAATACAAAGACGCTTTCCTGGATTCCGCCGCCGACGCCGATCCGAACGAAAAGGCGATACGACAATCAGCGCGCGCAGGTGCTTTCGTAAACCCCGGCCATTGGGTATCTTGCTGCACAGACTCAGTTTCGATTTATCGAAAATGGCGATGCAAACGCCGATTGAATCAAAAGGAGAAGGCATGTTTTCACTGCGCAAATCGTCGATGTTTCGTTCCGTCGGTTTGGTTTCCCGCGCGATGGCCGGCATATCCGCCGTCCTGGCGGCCGGCTTGCTGCTGGGCGTGCCGATGGGCTGTTCGGGCGGCGGTTCGGGCGGGCCGGTCACGGTGCCGCTCTCCTACACGCCCGAGCATGCCCGGGACGCGATTCGTTCGTATCCCGGCAGCGTGCCGGCGGCGCGGATTTACATCGGCAACATCGAGGATAAGCGCGACCGCAAGGACGCCATCGGCGAAAACACCGAGAGCGGCAGCCCCATCGCCATCCATTCCCCCTCCAGCCCCGCCGACTTCGTCCGCCAAACCCTGGCCACGCAACTGCAGCGGGCCGGCCTGCACGTCGTCTCCGATCCCGCCGGGGCCGACCGCACCCTCACCGGCGACCTCACGCATTTTTGGGTGATCGAGTCCAACAACTACGAAGCCCAGATCGACGTCAAACTCCGCCTCACGGATGGATCGGGCGCGGTGAAATGGGAGAGCGCCGAATCTGGCCGCGGCCAAACCTTCGGGCGCAGTCTCAACGCCGAGAACTATCGCCAGGCGATCAGCGACGCGATGGTCCGCCTCACCTACGAAAACCTGCTGACCAATTCCGAGTTCCAAGCCGCCCTCAAGAACGCGGATGCCGGGCCGGCGACGGTGCCGATCAGCCGGTGAGAGCGCGATCGTCCGCTGGAAAGTGGGATTTCACGCATCCGCCAGTAGCCGATACCCCACCGCCGGCTCGGTCAGGATGTATTTAGGGCGGGTGGGGTCCGGCTCGAGCTTTTGGCGGAGTTGGTTGACGTAGACGCGAAGATAATGCGTTTCGTTGCCGGAGCCGGGGCCCCAGACTTCCTTGAGCAACTGGCGGTGGGTCATGACCATGCCGGCGTGTTTGACCATCGCCGCCAGGAGCTTGAATTCGTTGGGCGTGAGGCGGACCTCGGCATCCGCGACCGACACCCGCCGATGCAGGAGATCAACCTTGAGTTGGCCGACGACAAACACCGATTCGCCGGTGCCGGAGTGGGCGATAGCGGCGTGGCGGAGGGCGACGCGCACGCGGGCCATCAACTCGCCGACGGCAAACGGCTTGGTGAGGTAATCATCGGCGCCGGCGTCGAGCGCGACGATTTTGTCCTGCTCCTTGCCGCGCGCGGAGACCACGATCACCGGAGCCGTGGACCATTCCCGCAAGCGCTTCACGACCTCCACGCCATCCATGTCGGGGAGCCCCAGGTCGAGGATGAGCAGGTCGGGTGAGCGGCTAGCGGCCTGCAGGAGGCCGTCTTTGCCGGTGGTCGATGCAACGATGCGGCAGCCCTGCGCTTCGAGGGTGAGGCGGAGGAATTTCTGGATCGACGGGTCGTCCTCGATCACCAAAATAAGTGGGCCGTTGTCCGGCATGGTTAAAAAGGTGGTACTTGGGCCGATTGCACAGCGGCGTGTTTCATCGCACGAATGGGTTCAACGTATCACCGTTCAGCGAGCTTGAGATCCGGCGGCGCGCCCTCCAGCGGCAGCGTAAAGCGCAGAACCGCGCCGCCATCGGAGGCATTGTCGGCGACGATGCAGCCGCCGTGCGCGTCCACGATACCTCGTGCGATGGCCAGACCCAAGCCGATCCCGCGATGCGCGCCATCCACCCCGGCCGGATGGGCGCGAAAAAACTTTTGAAAAACCTGCTCCTGTGTGCCCGGCGGCAGGCCCGGGCCATGATCGCGAACCTCAACGATCACCGACTTGTCCATGTGCGAAACATTGATATCAATAGCGCTGCCGGCGGGGGTATACTGGAGGGCATTTTCCAGGAGATTGCTTAGCACCTGCCCGATCGCCACGGCATCGATATTCACGAGCGGAAGATCGGGCGGCAGATTCACCTTCACCGCGCGCCCGGCAAGACGCGCGTCGAGGTGATGCAGCGCCGAGCCAATGACTTCCTGGAGCGGCTGCCACTCCTTGTTCGGCCGCACGCCGCCCGATTCCAGGCGCGTCATGTCCAGCAGATTATTGATCAGCCGTTCCATGCGCTCGGATTCTTCGTAGATGGTTGCGGCCAGTTCGCGGCGGGCGCTCTCGCCCAGGGCCGGGCCGGTTTGCATGAGGGAACTTGCGGCGCCCGTGATGGCGGCCAACGGGGTGCGAAGATCGTGGCTGACGCTGGAAAGCAGCGTGTTGCGCAGGAACTCGGCCTCGACGCGCTCCCACGCCGCGCTCGCTTCCTGGGCAAGCCGGGCTCTTTCGATGGCCAGGGCGGATTGATTGGCGAACGATTCAAGAAGCCGCAGTTGCTCTGGATCGTCGAACGCGCCCTTTGAGGCGGGACATACGCCTAGCACGCCCACGGTTCCCCGCGAGCCAATCAACGGCAGGTAGAGTGCGCGAGCCGCGGGCAACGTGGCCGTGCCCAGGCCTGCGGGCTGGTCGTGGTCGAAAACCCACCGCGCCACGCCAAGCTCCTTGTCATCCACATCGTACGTTTTTGTCCCCCGCGCCTGCACCGTGAGGCGCCCGTCGTCCCGGGGCATCAGGACGAGGGTTTGGGAGTCGAACAAATCCCCGACCTGCCGAACGACGGCATCAAGGAGATTGTCCATCTCGCGCGTCGCGGCCAGTTCGCGGCTCAGGGAAAACAGCGCCGCCGTTCGCTTCTCCCGGCTTCGGGCCGCTTGCGCCTGCTGGCGAACGCGATGCGTGAGTGTGCTGATCACGATCGCCACCAGCAGCATGACCGCGAACGTCACAAAATACTGCGTATCAGAAACGGCGAACGTCCACTGGGGCGGAACAAAGAAGAAATCGAAGGCGCCAACGCTAAGAAACGACGCAAGAATCGCCGGCCCCCGACCCATGCGCGTGGCCACCGCCACCACGCCCAGCAGATAAACCATGATGAGGTTGGACAGCTCGAAATGTCCGTGCATCAGCCAGCAGACCGCCGTTGCCGCCGCCACCGTTCCGGTCGCGAGCAGGTAATCCCACCACGGCACGGGCCGCGCCGGAAGGTCGGCGGGGGCCGGCGATGATTTATCCGCCTCGCCGCGAATGACGTACACATCGATCTGCCCGCTGGAGCGGATCAGGTCTTCGACCACCGAGCCGCGCAAGACGTCCAGCCAGCGCGGGCGCTGCGGTTTGCCGATGACGATTTTGGTGACGTTATGCGCGCGGGCATAGTTGACCAGTTCCTCGGCGATGTTTTGTCCGCTGAGCGTTACGCACTGTGCCCCCAGTTGTTGGGCCAGGCGCAGGGTCTGCGAGACGCGCTCGCGGTCGCGCGGGGAGAGGGTGGCGGTTCTGGGCGTTTCAACATACGCGGCGATCCAGTTGGCCTTGAAGCCCGCGGCCAGCCGGCGCGCCGAGCGCACCAGCCGCGCCGACAGCGGGCTGGGGCTCACACACACCAAAATCCGTTCGCTCGCCGCCCAGGTGGTCTTCACCGCGTGATCGCGGCGAAAGTCCTGCATCTGCGCATCCACGCGCTCCGCCGTCTTTCGCAACGCCAGCTCGCGAAGTGCGATCAAATTCCCCTTGTTAAAGAAATGATGGATCGCGCGCTGTGCAATGTCGCGGCGATAGATTTTACCCTCCGAAAGCCGCTCCAAAAGCTCTTCGGGCGAAGTGTCAACCAGTTCCACCTCGTCGGCGTTCTCGAGCACGGAATCCGGCAGCGTCTCACGAACGGCCACGCCGGTGATGCGCTCCACGACATCGTTGACACTCTCCAGGTGCTGGACGTTAAGCGTGGTGTATACGTCGATGCCGGCGTCGAGCAATTCGCCGACATCCTGCCATCGCTTCTGATGCCGCAAGCCGGGGGCATTGGTGTGGGCCAGCTCGTCGATGACGATCAGTTGCGGCTTTTTAGCCAGGGCCGCATCGAGATCAAACTCTTTAAGAACGGCTCCCCGGTACTCCACGATCTTGTAACGAAGAATGTCCATGCCCAGCAGCAACGCCTCGGTATCCGGGCGGATGTGAGCCTCGGCATAGCCGATCAGGACATTAACGCCCTCGGCGGCGCGTTTGCGCGCCTCTTCAAGCATGGCGTAGGTTTTGCCAACGCCCGGCGCCGCGCCGAAGAAGACTTTAAGCCGGCCGTGCTGCCGGTCATTTTCGTGCTGCTTCATCTGGGTGAGAAGGGCATCGGGGTTGGAGCGATAATCGTCGGGTTGGGGTGGGAGCATTGAAGTCACCGGAATCGAGGCTTAAATACTCGGGCGAATAGCGGAAGACAGAGGATTATGGAAAGGGAAACCGCTGACGTATCACGGGCATCTCGCCCGTGCATGGTGCTTTCAGCTTGGCAGTATCGCGGTTTTCCGAACGCCGCGCCAACTGCACGGGCGGGACGCCCGTGATACATTGACGGCTACATCAAACGACCGATGCGTTCGGGTAAGCTGCCAAACTTTTACGACGTGTCGGAACTGGCGTGGAGGAAAAGCCTCTAAGGAGACAGCCCCTCAAGTGCCCGATTGAGTTCCAGCACGTTGACGCGAGGTTCGCCGAGCACGCCCAGTTGCCGGCCTTTGGTATGCCGCGCAATGAGCGCTCGTATTTTGCCGACGTCCATATTCCTGGCGGCGGCCACGCGGGCGGCCTGGTATGCGGCGGCGGCGGGGCTGATGTTCGCATCCAGCCCGCTGCCCGATGCCGTCACCAAATCCACCGGCACCCGCCGCACGTTGGCCGGATCAGCCGCGCGCAGCGCATCAATGCGGGCCTTGGCGGCGTCGGTAAGCGCGGAATTCGTGGGGCCCAGGTTCGATCCCGACGAGTTGGCCGCATTGTACGGCAACGGCTTGGAATCGACGTCGGTCGTGGCGGAGAGTCTGCCCCAGAAAAACCTGGGATCATCGAACTGCTGTCCGATCAGCGCCGATCCGCCGCCATCGGGCAGCAAGCTCCCGGCGGCCTGACGGGGAAAGGTTGATTTGGCAACTCCTGTGACGATCAATGGGTAAACCACCCCTGTGAGAAGTGTCAGGAGTATGAAACAGACCACGGTAGGGCGAAGTTGTTTGAGCATCATAAAGTCTTCTTTCAGATTGCCATGTTGAGACATTGGGTAGGGTGCAACAAGGTCCTTGACAGTTGCGTTGGCCTCTTCTTTTCCCTCTCCCGGTACTCCGGGGGAGGGTTGGGGT
>Ga0209483_1000929_pt1 | contig 23672 bp, 21 predicted proteins | sample NGEPerA_FD_184508 | JGI IMG/M metagenome (GOLD analysis project Ga0209483, IMG submission 184508) | Arctic peat soil microbial communities from the Barrow Environmental Observatory site, Barrow, Alaska, USA - NGEE PermafrostL2-A... | ecosystem: Environmental > Terrestrial > Soil > Wetlands >... | reverse complement strand
ACCACCACCACCGCCGCCAAATGCGCCGCCGCCAACGTCTCCCGTGGTTCCGGCACGGATTCCCGCGAGGTAGCGTCTGTTGATCATACTTGCCACGAGCGTCGGCAGGGAACGCTTCTGCTCGTCTGTAAGTAGTGCGTTGATGCGCGGTGACAGCGCAATGAGAAGATCCACACTTGCCTCGCGAGCTCGCTTGTAGCGCGCATATGCTGCGCCCTGGTCGTAATCCTTCGGCAGATCTGCCCAGTACGCCGTGACCGGTGTCCAGATCGAATCAAGTGCGATCGTGTAGCGCCGATTCCAGGATGCAAGCGAGTCCGCCTGTGGCCCAGTCAGCTGCAATGTGTCGCTCTGGCGAAGCATCTGTGCCATCGGATTCAGTACACCGCCGCTGCCGTAAATGCCCTTCAGCATTGAGGCCGGGAGCTTGAATCCTTCCTGCGTACGGCCGCGATCGAGTTCCTGGGTGAGGCGCTGACGTTCGCGGGACGGTCCGATATCGACCCGCAGGCCGACGGTTACGACGACTGGCGTCCGGAATTGCTGGAATTGAGGATTGCTGCTGCCGAACCGCGGGTTGACATCGTATATGTAGTCCTTCGATGCCGGGTCAAAGCCCCGTACGTATAGCAACGTCTGGTCAGGAAACGAATTCTGTCCCCAACCGTGGAGCTTGTTCTCGCCGTGCGCCAGGATGTCTGCGGCGCCGAGTGGATTGCTCACGCTTAGAGTCAAGGTCGCGCGTTGAGGCAGATGGAACTTGAGCGAGTTGAAAGAGACGCTCAGGTTGGCGCTCGATACCCATGGGCCCTCACAGCTGTTGTAAGCTGCGAGTTTCCCGATCTGCTGCGACAGACACTCCTGTGCAGGCCCGCCCGAGGCCAGCAGGGTCTTCATCGCGCTAGCAGCAGTGGGACTGGTTGCCGTTGCCGGATCGAAAATGAACGCGCGATCATTTGAGTACCCATCTCCGTTTACGTCGCCCGCAACCATTGGCGTAAAGGGGCTTCCGCTTGAGAAGCGACCGTTCCAGTTGATTCGTACCGCGTCGTACAGGTTGTAGCCCAGGTTATACGAGATCTGGTGACGCGAATCGTAGCCGCTCCGTCCCCACTGCACATCGAGAGGGTTGCCCGTGGTGCTGGTGAATCCCCGATACTCCGAACTGGTGTTCGAGTAGACGTAGCTCAAGGACCAGCTGAAAGTCTGGTTGAACTGAACTGGACTGAACGTGAACCTGAGCTGCCGGCTCTGGCTCACGAGATCCGAAACCTCTTCGGTAACCCGGTTGAATAGCGGGCTGATCCGTGCGGAGCCTGATGCGATGGCGCCTGTGTTGGGGACGATGGCAGACGGTTGTGCGAACACCGGTCTTCCGCCTTCGTCCGCCAGGGTGAACTGCACAGCTGGGTTGAAGTTGAGATCAACGAAGCTGCTCTGATTGAGATTGCGCGAGTACGTCGCGTTCGCAGTCAAACTGAGGAAGTTCGACAGGATGGGCCCACTCCACTGCAGATTCCCACGAACCGATCGCGGTGTCGAGAAATCCTTGGCGAACAGGGTTACGTTCGGCGCTGTGTTCGAGAAAACGCCGCCATTGGTTCCATCGGCGCACTCGATCGGGATCGTGCCGTTGTCGTTCACATAGCTCGTCCAGTCCGGAACCGGTGTCGCCGATCCGACGCAGCTCAACTGCTGAACGGCGCTTGGCAAACCGGTATTGTCGATTGCAGTTCCGATAAGCGTTGCATTCGGCGCATCCTGAAATACGCCGAGACCACCACGCACTACCGCACGCGGTGTGCGCGCTGCGCCCTGGAATGCTGCGATCTGTGGGTCTGCTCCATAAGTCCAAGAGAAGCCCACGCGTGGGCTTGCGTATATGTGATTTGGTCTGCTGTCGTTATCAACGCCGAATAGCTGCTGGACCTGTGGATTCAGTATCGGGCCGCTGTCGAAATGATTGCCGTCAAGTCGAATGCCGTACGTGATCTGAAATGCAGTCGTTCTGCGATATGAATCGCCGAATGAGAAGGCGAACTTTGTCGCGCTTGCGCTCTGGACGCGTGGGGAGAGAGTGCGACTGAAGCTCGCCGGACTGTTGTCCTGGAAATCCTCCAGCGAGTTGAAAGTGAATGTACCGAGTGGGTTCGTTGTACGGTCCTGATTGTAGCTGTCACGTGTAATCTCGCTGCTGAACTTGAGGCGATGCTTGTTGTTCAGGCTGAACCATGACAGAACGTTTGTTGCATCGAGTGTCAGGTTGCTGCTTTTCGGGCTCAGCGAATTGCTTCCGCCGACGCTGATGTTCCGGACGCCGCTGGTGCCATCGTCGAAGGCGGAATTGACGAGTATGCTCGCGGCTGGGAGATCGAGATACGGAGTGCCGTAGGTGCGGCCGCCGTCCACGCTGAGGGTAGTTTCGCTGAGAATCTTGCTCTTCACGTAGGCCGTATGTCCGAACTGTACGTTGCCCGTCAATCTCGTGCGATCACCGCCAAAGGCTGGGACAGACGTGGTCAACGAACTCGCGGGTGACTGTCGGCTCCAGTTTCCACCGAACGTGAGATTGAAAGTCTGACCGCTTGCGGAGTTTGGCGGAGTGAAGTTCAGGCTGCCGAATAGTGATCCGCTGTCGTTCAGCTTGCTCGCAGGCGTGCTGCCATCCACGAGAGTTGGAATCCCCTGAGCATCGAGCAGGCTGATGAGCCGCTTTGCGGAGTCGGGTGAAATTCCGCTTGCTTCCAGTCCAATCGGGTCGGTATTCAGTATCGTACGCAGATCGCTGGTTCGCCTTCCAAGTTGGTAAGAGACATTGTAGAAGGCTTTGTCGAAGACGATTGGGCCGGCCATCGACCCGCCGACAGAGACGTTGCTGTATTCCTGGCCGAGTGCGCGCGCCGTCGGGTCGGTCCACTGTAATGCAGGTTCGTCCACATTAAGAGACATGCTGCGGCGGATGTAATTGGAACCGCTCGCTGAGCGAATGTTGAGCTGGCCGCCGCTGAAGCCGCCGCGACTGACGTCAAACGGCGCGGTCACTACGGTATACGTAACGTCGGCGTCACGCGGGAGTGTCGAACCGCCAAACGTGCTACCGTTGAGGGTCGTGGTGTTCTGATCTGCAGACAGGCCCAGAACGGAGAATCCGGCGGGATCACCGTTCGCATCGAGTACCGCGGTAATGCCTGGAATCGAAGCAGCTATGGCGTTGAGATTGCCTTGCTGGTCAACCGAGACGGCTGTGAGGTCGGCCGCCAGCTCGGTGCCACTCGCATCTGGTGCCTTTTCCTGACCTATTGTGACGCGCGCGCGCTCCTTGACGGAAACGGTATCGAGGGACGCCACGGAGCGTGACATCGTCGCGTCGGCTACAAGAAAGTCCTCGTCGGCCAGTTGTTTCAATTCGAATTGCTTCGGCGCGAAACCGATCGCCGCATACGTCATGAAGTAATCGCCCTCGCCGCCAGGGAAGGTGATCGTGAACTGACCTTCCGCGTTTGTCCGCGCGTTACGGTTCACGCCGCCGCTGACTGACGTCGCCGTAACTCGTACGCCCGCGAGTGGTGCGTTGTCAGGGCCGACGACCGTGCCTCTGATTACATCGACTCCCTGTGCGGTGGCTGCGCGCGGCGCCGCCGCGAACGCGAGCAGGGATGCGGACAAAATTATTATGAAACGTCGTATTGACATGTGAAGTTGGTTAGACCCGTGCATAGGCATACGCGCCACTTTGGTAAAGCGTTATGCGGTGTTTTCGCGCACATTGAGCCGCATCTGGGCGTTGCGGATGCAGCGGCCAAGTCGTCACGGATCGATGCAATCGGTTCGACTACTTGGCTTATTGATCGGGCTCCAGATTGGCGCAAATTCGTCCATCGCGAGTTACGTTATGGACGCAGCGCGCACGCCTTCGATCGCGTCACTCTCAAATCCGGAGAGCCGGTTGGCTGGCGGGGACTCGGTTCGCTGTGTCTCCACTTCCGACAAGTTGGACGACGCAGCAGACTCGGCGTTAACCCCATCCACCGATCTTCGGCTGAGAGCGCGCTGGCCGCACCCTGAGTCGAGAGCATTGCACGTAAAAATCGTGGACGCGCCGGTACTGGAGGGCTGGGTGGCCGCATATCGCGACGAGGTCGTATCTGCGTTGCATGCGTGGGGTTCTACGAACTCGCCTGTTTCATTCCAGCTTGTCACCGATTCCGAACCGGCGGATATAAACGTCCACTGGGTGGACCACTTCGAGGCCCCGTATGACGGCTTGACGACCCTGACCTGGGAGCCGCCCGGTCGGATTGTTACGGGTGACGTAGCCCTGGCACTACACACGCGGAAGGGCGACTCGCTCTCACCTCTGCAACGCGAGCAGGTGATGTTGCACGAGATCGGCCACGTCCTCGGCTTGGCACACAGCTATGGCGCCGCGTCAATCATGCGTGGGGAGGTCAAGGCCGCGGGAGTCTCTCCGGCCGACGTTCAGGCTCTCAACGAACTGTATGCGACGACAACGACTGGTGCGGTGCCCTCGCAGGCCACAACCAGGGTCGGCGAGGCACACCGTTGCACAGTAGTCCGATGATACGATGTAACTGTAGTACGTATATATGGTTACGTGTGCGGCATCAAGTGAATTCTCAAGTCTGCCTCAGGATTTCCCCGATGTTGCGCCCTGCAGGCGAACTGCAGGCGAACTGCAGGCGAACTGCAGGCGCCTATATCGGCAATAACGGCTAAGGAATCGCCCGGTGGTGTCGTAACTTAGGGAGATGCAACTCGAACCCGTCGACGCCGAAGCGCCCATAAGTCTTCGGGATGAAGACGCGAAATGCGAGGACACTCCTCGTGCCAGCAAAATCGTCAAGAAGACTGACAAGCGCCTGAAGCGGCTGACGGCCTTGCAGTCAAAGCTGTATGGCGATGGGCGCTACGCCCTGCTTGTCGTACTTCAGGGGCGAGATGCCGCTGGCAAGGATGGCACGATCAGAACTGTGTTCGGCGCGTGCAACCCGCAGGGTTGCCAGGTTACGAGCTTCAAGGAACCTACTCCCATCGAGCGCAGACACGACTTTCTATGGCGTGTTCACAACGCGATCCCACCGCGCGGAATGGTCGGGATCTTCAATCGCTCGCACTATGAGGACGTGCTCGCCGCCCGTGTTCACGGTACGGTAGGAACTCCGATATGGACGTCCCGCTACGATCAGATCAATGACTTCGAGCGGATGCTCGTCCAGAACAACGTCATTGTCCTCAAGTTCTTTCTCCACGTTTCGCGCAATGTGCAGCGACGCCGACTGCTGAAACGGGTGGAGAAGAGCGAAAAGAACTGGAAATTCCGTGAGGGAGATCTTGACGATCGCCGCCAGTGGGACGCATATACCGACGCCTACCACGACATGCTGCGACGCACGTCCACCAAGGCGGCGCCCTGGTACCTGGTTCCAGCGGACGACAAGAAGGTCCGTAATTACTTTGTTACGGGGGTGGTCGTGCGGGCGCTGCGAAAGTTGAAGCTTCGCTACCCGGATGCCGATCCGAACATGCTTCTCAAGGCGGAGCAGATTCTAACGGGGTAATCAGCGTGTCGACTCGTTCGGGAGCAGCATTTGTTGGGCTTGGTGCCATCGGCACCCCTATGGCGCGGCATGTGGCCGCCATCACCTCACTCGCTGTATGGAACCGAACCCGATCCAGAGCCGCTCAGTTTGCCGCTGAGACAGGCGCGAGAGACGCATCGTCGCCAGCGGACGCCGCCACTGGTGCAGAGTTCTTCATTACGTGCCTGCCGACATCGGCCGAAGTCGAGTCTGTCCTGTTCGGGCCGGTTACGGTCGGCAACGGTGCGCTGGAAAGCGCGGCTGGGCGACTCGCGGCAGGCGCCATCGTGATCGACTGCACGTCGGGAGACCCTGCGACGTCGCGCCGGATCGCTGAGCGGCTGGCTGCGCTCGATGTCGGCTTCATTGACGCTCCGGTGAGCGGCGGTGTTGTTGGAGCGGAGCAGGGCAAGCTCACCGTAATGGTGGGTGGAGCTTCGAAGACGCTCGAGCGAGCGCGTCCTATTCTGGAATCGTTTGCTGGCAAGATCGTTCATTGCGGCGGGGTGGGGACCGGTGACGCGGTAAAGGCGATCAACAATGCGCTGCTCGCTGTGCACGTGTGGTCCACTGCCGAGGGCCTCGCGACACTTTCCAAGCTCGGCGTCGACCCAGCCGTTGCGCTCGACGTCATCAATTCTTCGAGTGGTCGCTCCAACAGTTCGATGAATCTGTTTCCCGAGCGAGTCCTGAACCGCAGCTTCCCCCGCACCTTCAGGCTGGCGCTACTCGACAAGGACGCGCGAATCGCAGCGGAGATTGCGGAGCAGACCGGAACTCCGGCGGACATACTCGCGTTGACTTCCAGGCTCTTCGCGGAAGCGCACGCCGAGCTGGGTGAGGAGGCGGACCACATCGAGGCCGTGAAGGTAGTGGAGCGGCGCGCGGGGGTCGAAATCACCGGCGGGACTCGGTAGCCATCATGGGCTATATTTGAGCCGGATGACTGAGCACACAGAGACCATACTTGATGCAAATGCGGTTGAGCGAACCCTTCGCCGCATGGCTGGCGAGATCGTCGAATCGAATGGTGGCACAGACAATCTCATAATCGTTGGCATCCAGCGTCGCGGCGTACAGCTTGCCGACCGGATTGTCGCTCTTATCAACGCCAGTGACGGCGTCACGGTCCCTCGTGGCGCACTCGACATAACGCTGTACCGGGACGATCTCCAGACGATCGGCCCCAGGCCAGTCGTTGGGGCCACCGACATTCCGGGGGCCATCGATGGAAGTACGGTCGTTATCGTGGACGACGTTCTATTCACGGGCCGAACCATCCGAGCGGCGCTTGACGAGCTTGCAGACTTTGGCCGGCCGGCGCGAATAGAGCTGGCGGTGCTGATCGACCGCGGCGGTCGGGAACTTCCGATCCAACCGGATGTCGTGGGCAGGAAGGTCGAAGCGCGCCCGGGTGACCGGGTGGACGTACTCGTCGAAGATCTGGATGGTCGGTCCGCCGTCGTACTCGTATCCAAGCGATTCGAATGACCGCAGCGACTCCGCTGGGGAAGGACCTTCTGGGGCTTGAGCCGCTCAGCGGTGAGCAGATTACTCTGATCCTCGATACTGCAGAGCCATTCAAGGAGATCAGCGAGCGCGCGATCAAGAAGGTGCCCACGCTGCGCGGTTCGACCGTCGTCAATCTCTTCTTTGAGAATTCGACGCGAACACGGGTGTCGTTCGAATTCGCCGAGAAGCGACTCTCTGCCGATACCGTGAACGTCGCGGCTTCGGCATCGAGTGTGTCCAAGGGCGAGACACTCGTGGACACGGCGCGGAATCTTGAAGCGATGCGCATCGACATGGTGGTGATGCGTCATCCGTCCTCGGGAGCTGCAGCATTCCTGGCAGAACGAATTGAATCCAATGTGATCAATGCGGGCGACGGAACGCACGAGCATCCCACGCAGGGTTTGCTCGATCTGTTGACATTGCGGGACCACTTCAACAAGATCGAGGGCCTTCGAGTCTGCATTTGCGGCGACGTACTGCATTCCCGCGTGGCTCGTTCGAACATCTGGGGCCTTCGCAAGCTCGGTGCAGAGGTGGCAGTGTGCGGCCCACGCTCGTTGTTACCGAGCGCGATCGATGAGATGGGAGTGACCGTATTTTCGCGCATCGAAGACGCAATCGAATGGTCGGACGCACTCAACGTCCTGCGACTGCAACTTGAACGCATGACGTCCGGATACATACCGTCGCTCAGAGAATACAACCGATATTTCGGAGTGACGCGCGAGCGGCTGGAGCGTGCTCCGCGTGACGTACTCATACTTCACCCGGGACCGATGAATCGCGGCGTAGAGATTGATTCTGATGTTGCGGACGGACCGCACAGCGTGATTCTCCCGCAGGTTACCAACGGCGTCGCGGTTCGCATGGCTGTTCTGTATCTGCTTTCGGGCGGACGACCGGAAATGGCGGAAGCTGCGAAGACAGGAAAAAGCGGGGGTGCCGCGTGAGCCGTCCCCTGATGCTTACTGGCGGTCGATTGCTGGATCCGTCGCGGGGTGTCGACGTGGTAACAGACATCCTCCTGAGCGATGGCAAAGTGATCGACCACGGCAGCAATATCGGCCATCCCGATGATGCGCTCATTGTCGATTGTGACGGAATGATTGTCGCGCCGGGGTTCATTGATGTGCACTGCCATCTGCGTGAACCTGGGCGTGCGGATGTTGAAACGATTGCGAGCGGTGCGCGCGCGGCAGCGGCTGGCGGTTTCACGGCGGTGTGCGCGATGCCGAACACCGACCCGGTCATAGACAATCCGGCGGCCGTTGGTTTCGTGGTTCGCCAGGGTCTGCTTGCGAAGGCGGCTCGCGTGTATCCCATCGGCGCGATTTCGGTCGGTCAGCGTGGAGAAGCGCTGGCTGAGTTCGGCGAGATGATCGACTCTGGCGCGATCGCGGTGAGTGACGACGGCAAGCCTGTCGTGTCAGCACAACTGATGCGGACAGCGCTCGAGTACGCACGCACCTTCGGTGTTCCAGTCATCGACCATTGCGAGGAGCCTACGCTCGCCGCAGGCGGCGCGATGAACGAGGGCCTGGTGTCAGCGAGACTCGGCCTCAAGGGCATACCGGACGAGGCAGAAGAGATCATGGTGATTCGCGACATACTTCTCGCGAGACTCACTCATGGTCACGTTCATCTTGCGCACATGAGCACAAAGGGATCGGTGGAACTGATCCGGTGGGGCAAGGAGCGCGGCATCAACGTAACGGCCGAAGTCTGTCCGCATCATCTGTCCCTCACTGAAGACGCTGTCGAGGGTTACAACACGAATGCGAAGATGAACCCGCCGCTGCGCACGGCTGAAGACGTCGAGACGTTGCGCGAAGCTGTGCGCGACGGCACGATCGACCTGGTCGCGACTGATCACGCTCCGCATCACTATGACGAGAAGGAACGCGAATTCTCGAATGCGCCCAACGGCATCGTTGGCCTTGAGACTGCCCTGTCTGTGGTGGTCGATAGCCTCGTCGTGCCGGGTTACATCGATTTCGGAACGCTCGTTGACAGAATGTCATGCAGCCCGGCTCGACTGTTTGGGCTCCCCGGAGGTAGCTTAAGGAAGGGATCACCGGCGGACGTGACGATCTTCGATCCGGTGCAGCGCTGGGTAGTCGACCCGCGTCAGTTCATGTCCAAAGGCAGGAACACACCCTACGCTGGAAAAACGCTGACTGGCCGGGCGATCTGTACTGTTGTGGCAGGAGAGATCGTCTACACTCTGGACGAACAGAGGGACGTAAAATGACAGCAACCGACAGTGAGGCGATGTCGGCTCTACATGCGCTGCTTGATGAGCGACAGCGATACCAGGGGTGGCTTGCCACGCTTGAGAGCCGACGCAACTCCACGCCGCCTCACGTTTACGAGAGGGTGCAGCAGGACTACGTGGGCCGGCTTGACCGGGTCATGCAGAATCTTGCCGAGCGCGCCGGCCAGCTTTCGGGGACGATTTCCGCGTTGACCGCAGACCTGTCGACGCTCCGGCAGCACGAAGCCGACCGGACTGACGAGCGCCATGAAGCCGAATTGCGGGCGGCGGTCGGGGAGTTCACTCCAGAGGACTGGGATCGTCGCAGAGCCGATGTCGATGCCGATCTCGAGCGTATTGCAACAGAGAAGCACTCGCTTCAGGCCGAGCTGGAGGAATTGCAGCGGATTGTGGCGCTGACAGGTTCGATACACTCCGGGGAGGCGCCAGCCAGTGCGCCGGTCATCGCGGATCCGCCGGCCAATGCTCCCGCAGGGGCGGCCACGCAACCAGCGGCAAGGATGGGCGAAACCGCGCAGTCGATCGAAGATTTCGTCGCGGAGTGGCATGCGCCGCAGGCTAGATCGGCCATGGGTCGCGCTCCCGACAGGTCCTTGCACACCGAGCATACTGTGCCGGATGGCCCGGATCTGGATAATCTGGTGATTCCCGCAGCGCCGATGGGTGGCAATCCGGTGGGGGCTGCCGGAGCGGACTACGGGATCGCAAATGGAGTCCGCGGCGTTTCGGTTGACGGTGGAGCGGCTCCAGCACGTTCACAAGCTGCCGGGGAAGCAGCTCAGGGCGACGTTCGGCGCGACACCGACAAGACGCTGAAGTGTCCCGAATGCGGTGCTATGAACTATGCGACGGAGTGGTACTGCGAGAAGTGCGGCGGAGAACTTTCGACCTTCTAGCAGCGATCGGGGGAATCCATTTCCGGCGTGACGGAAATGGTGATCACTGGAAGGGCGCGGACCAAGCCGCGCCCGGGATGATTACGCCGCAGACTTCGCGGCTGCCTTTGCCATGCGGCTCTTGCGACGGGCAGCTGCGTTGGGGTGAACGAGTCCCTTGCGAGCGGCGCGGTCAAGAAGCGTTACAGCTTCTGCCTTCGCTTCTGGTGAGGCATTTTCGGCTTTCGCCTTTTTGAGAGCGGTACGAAGCGTGGAGCGCTGAGCGCGATTGCGCACCTGCGCTGCACGGGACTTCCGCATATTCTTCTTTGCAGACGCGATATTCGGCATGACGGGGCTGGTTAACTCGATGAGGCGAAAGCGTTTCCGATTCGCGACTAGCTTCGTAAATTAGACAATCCCCATAACCGAGTCAAGTTGGATAGCGTCGCTCAATTTCTCTTAATAGCCCCAGTCCTGCTCTTCTCCATGGTCGCCCATGAGTACGCTCACGGGTGGGTCGCCATGAAGAACGGTGACCCTACCGCCTACCAGTTAGGCCGGCTTACGTGGAACCCGCTGAAGCACATCGATCCATTCATGACGATACTGCTTCCAATTTTCCTGTTCATCGCCCACGCGCCAATACTGGGCGGCGCCAAACCGATCCCGGTAAACCCGCGTAACTACCGCAATTTCAAGAAGGGAGATATCGCCGTCTCCCTGGCTGGCATAGTCACAAATTTGATACTAGCGGTTGTTTTCGCGATCCTGATCCCGCTGCTGTACTTCCCGGGGACTGCCTTCCCCAAAATCGCGCAAGCCTGTGCGCTTTTGCAGCAGATGTGCGTGTTTGGCATCTGGATCAATCTGATTCTTGCGGCGTTCAACCTGCTGCCAATTCCACCGCTGGACGGCTCGCACGTGTTCAAGTACGTGCTGCCGCCCGCCTGGGCATTGTCGTATGAGCGGATCAGTCGTTTCGGTCTGTTGATCATCTACGCATTGTTGTTCCTCGGCGGCCCGCTGCTTATGTGGTGGTTGTATCCCGCGATCATCGGGAATCAGTTTCTCTGCGGCGTTTCTCGCGGGTTCGCATTGCCGGGGGTCCGTTGCCTGATGTAACGCTCGACGTGGAGGATGACGCTGACGCAATCGTCGGTTCGTTTACTCCGACAGACGAGGACAGAACGGGGTTTGTAGTCGAGCTTCCGGAATTCTCGGGTCCACTCGATTTATTGCTGTCGCTGATTCGCGACGAACAGGTGGACATTTACGACATTCCGATCGCGCGAATAGCCGAGCAGTTTCTTGCGCGCATCCACGGTCTGGCTATCGATGATGCGGCGGAATATCTCGAGATGGCAGCGCGGCTGTTGCGAATCAAGGCTCAGATGCTCCTGCCACGACCCGACGGGCTCGAAGCATGGGAGGATCCGCGATCCGAACTCGTTCGCAGGCTGCTGGAGTATCAGCAGGTGCGAGAAGTCGTGGACGTTCTCGAGCGCCTGGGTGACGATCGTCGTAACCGCTTCGCGCGCGCATACTTTCCAGCGCAACTGGAACCGGTAGATCGAGACGATCGTCCATTCGTGGCTACGCTCGCCGATCTGTTTGCAGCAGTTGATCGCGTACTGCGTCAGGCGACGCGCCCGGTCGTGCACGACGTGATTCCGCGTGCACTCGACGTGGATGGGGCGATGAAATCAATCAGGGCGGTGATGGCGCTGCGTGCGCGTGCGCGATGGAGTGACATCGTGGCGCGAGATGCGGAACCCTGGCAGGTACTTTCCGTGCTGCTCGCGCTGCTGGAATTGGCGAAGAGTGGCGAACTGCGTATCGCGCAGGCGAAACCGTTTGCTTCGATGGAGTTGAGTGGTGACACCGTTAGCTAGACTGCTGGAGGCGGCGCTCTTCGCGAGCGCGCGACCGATACCGTCCGACACTCTTGCCCAGCTGGATCCGGAGTCGACGCCAGCCGGCGTTGCCTCGGCGCTTGACGAGATCCGCGAGCGTTACGACAACGAAGGTCACGGTGTCGAGCTCGTTTCTGTGAGTGACGGCTGGCAGATCCTGACGCGCCCGGAATACACGGAGGCGATCGAGCTCGCGCAACTTGCGGCGCGACCACAGCGGCTTTCAGGAGCGGCGCTCGAGACTCTCGCGATAATTGCGTATCGCCAGCCGATTGGTCGACTGGAAATCGAAGACATTCGAGGCGTGGGAGCTGGTGCCATTCTCAAGTCGTTGCAGGAGCGCGGTCTCGTCGATGTTGTTGGTCGTGGGGAAGGCATGGGTCGACCGCTTCTTTACGGAACTACTTCGCTCTTCCTCGAGCATTTTGCATTGAGACACCTGGGCGAGCTTCCTCGCGCAGACGAGTTGACCGTCGCACTCCGGCCGGCGTTGCCGCAGGCGTCCTGATGGGCGAATCGATGCGAGTGCAGCGCGCACTCGCCAGGGCCGGTGTCGCATCACGCCGAAAGGCCGAAGAGTTGATCGCCGAGGGTCGGGTCTCTGTCAACGGAACCGTGGCCGCCGTGGGACAGGTGGTCGATCCGTTGACGGACAAAATCCTGGTCGATGGGCGACGCGTTGGCGCTCCAGCAAAAACAGTCTGGCTGCTTCTTAACAAGCCGACAGGGGTTGTGACCACTCGCCGTGACCCGGGAGGCCGCAAGACGGTCTTTGATCTGGTGCCCGATCAGCCTGGACTCACATACGTCGGACGGTTGGACTATCTGACCGAAGGTGCCCTCTTGATGACGACGGATGGCGCCGCGGCGAACGCGCTGACGCATCCGAGTCGTGGTGTGGAACGAACTTACGTCGCGACTGTACGCGGAGACGCAATCGCGGCGGCGCGCGAAGCGATGCGTGGCGTTGAACTGGAGGACGGAGTTGCTCATCCGCTCTCTGCGACTGCCCACGCGATTCCCGGTCGGCGGCACTATGACTTCGAAGTAACACTTACCGAGGGGCGGCACCACGAGGTTCGGCGTCTGTGCGCCGCGCTTGGATTGGAAGTGGAACGACTGGTGCGTATTACTTTCGGGCCGGTTCGACTCGGCTCGTTGCCAAGTGGTAGCAGTCGACCGCTCAACAAGCGCGAAACAGATCTAATCTCTTCACTCGTAAAACAGCCACCAAATGGAAGACACGGCACTCGTCAACTCGGTAATCGGTGAAGTAGGGAAGCGTGTTGTAGGCCAGAATTACATGATCGAACGTCTGCTGGTGGGATTGCTCACCGGTGGCCACGTGTTGCTGGAAGGTGTTCCAGGGCTGGCGAAGACCCTCACCGTCAGGACGCTGGCGGAGACGATCAGCACGTCATTTCAGCGGATCCAGTTCACTCCGGATCTGCTGCCTGCAGACGTGATTGGTACGCAGGTTTACGACCAGTCGACCGGTAAATTCTCCGTTAAGAAGGGGCCGATTTTCGCGAATATCGTACTCGCTGACGAGATCAACCGTGCCCCCGCCAAGGTGCAGGCGGCACTTCTGGAGGCGATGCAGGAGAAACAGGTAACAATCGGCGGCACGACCTATACGCTGGAAGAACCATTTCTTGTACTTGCCACGCAGAATCCGATCGAGCAGGAGGGGACTTATCCACTCCCGGAAGCGCAGATCGACAGGTTCATGCTCAAGCTGTCTGTAGGATACCCGACGAGGGACGAAGAAAAGGAAGTACTGCGCCGCATGGCGGGTAAGGCTGAGATCCCGGTGAGGCATGTCGCGACGCCGGAGGCCATCCTTGCTGCTCGCAAGCGAATTGGCGAATTGTACATGGATGATCGCATCGTCGATTACATCGTGGACATTGTTGAGGCGACGAGGAATCCGACAGCCGCGAAACTTGCTGACCTGGTACCGCTCATCGAGTACGGTGCGAGTCCGCGCGCCACGCTTGCGCTTGCGCAAGGCTCGCGAGCGATAGCCTTTCTGTGTGATCGCGCGTATGTCACGCCGGACGATGTGAAGGCAATCGCGCCTGACGTATTGCGGCATCGCGTTCTCATCACGTATGAGGCGGAAGCCGAGGATGTAACGAGCGACAACATCATCTCGCGCATCCTCGACGCAATCCCGACACCGTAGTCGCCATGTTTGGCTTCCTGAAGCGTCGCGGAACGCCGCGGGAGGCGCCGGCCGCTCTGCCGCCGCGGATATCTCCGGAGATTCTCAAGCAGGTAAAACGCGTTGAGCTGAAAACGCGTGGCCTTGTGGACGCGCTTTTCGCGGGCGAATACCGGTCGGTGTTCAAGGGTCAGGGAATGGAATTCGCGGAAGTCCGCGAATACAGTCCCGGCGATGAGGTACGCGCCATTGACTGGAACGTCACTGCGCGCATGAACCGTCCGTTCGTCAAACGTTATGTCGAAGAACGCGAGCTGACGATTGTGCTGGCGCTCGATATCTCCGGCTCGGAGCGATTTGGCACTGTAGCTCGCTTCAAGAGCGACATGATGACTGAGTTTGCCGCGGTGGTCGCACTCGCTGCGGTGCGCAACAACGATCGCGTCGGATTGATTTTCTTTACCGATCGCGTGGAGCACGTCGTCCCACCGCGCAAGGGAAAGCGACACGTATTGCGAATCGTCCGTGATCTGCTTGCATTTGTTCCGAAGGCGACTGGCACCGATCTGAATCCCGCGCTTGAGTACATGCAGCGTACGCTCAGGCAGCACACGGTAATCTTTCTTGTTTCCGATTTTCAGGACGAGGGTTACGAGCATGCACTCAAGGTGCTCGGGCGGAGGCATGACATCGTGGCCGTCACGCTCAACGACCCGGCTGAAGAGACTCTGCCCGATGTCGGCCTTGCCCGCGTGCGCGATCCGGAAACCGGGGAGTTTCTGGAGGTGGATACCAGCGATCGTCGCGTGCGTGCCGCTTACGCAGAACACATTGGTGCAGAGATGGCGGTGCGCCGGCGAGTGTTGCGCCGCGCGGGCGTTGACGAAGTGGCGCTTACCACCGATGGTAGCGTGATTGAGCCGCTACTCAAGTTCTTCAGGGCTCGCCAGACGCGAGCCAGATCACACCGATGAACTGGTTCATTTTCTTTGTGGTCGCGTTGCTTCAGGTGACCTCACCGCCTGCCCAGGTGCAACTTGGTACATCAGTTCGTCCAGAGACGACAACGGTCGGCCAACACTTCATCGCGACTGTCCGCGTTCGCGTGCCGCTCGGCACTGACGTAAAATTCCCGCTTCGTCCGGATAGCGGGGCACGGGTCGATTCCGCGGGTTCGTTCGTTCGCAGCGATTCGACCGTCGGTGGCCTTACCGAGTCGACGATGAATTACGTGCTGGCCGCGTGGGATACGGGATCGCAGCGGCTCGGGCTGGACAGCGTCGTCGTCGTTACGGATGGAACGGAGCGCATTGCTGCGCTGAACGGATTCACCGTTTATGTTCGCTCGGTTCTGCCGCTCGACACCGCGCTCAGAAAGCCAAAACCGTTTCGGCCTGTAGTAGCAGGCACCGTTATCAACTGGATTCCCTGGCTCATAGCCGCCGCGATTCTGGCGCTTCTGGGGCTGCTCGTTTACGCGTGGCGAAGGTGGCGTCGGCACGCCACGCGCGGTCTTACTGCTCTGCAGCTTGCACAGCGGGAATTCGCCCGGATCGACGCGGAGCGGCTCGTGGAGTCGGGCGAGACGGAGCGCTACGCGGTAGAGATGGTCCGTGTAGCGCGAACATACCTCGCGACCGTGGTACCGCTACTGGCTCGCTCAGCGACAACGCGCGAGCTTGCAGCCGCACTGCACAGCACAAGTGCTGTTCCGGGTGATCGTCTGATCTCCATTCTGGATGAGACCGATCTGTTGAAGTTTGCGCGCGAGCGCTCGAGTGTGGAGCGTGCGGTCGCTATTGGAACTGAAGCGCGGCGTATCGTCAATGAAACAGCCGCGGCCCTTGCGGCGGCGAGCGCGGCGGCGAGTGCCGCTGCGGTTAGCGCTGCTGCCGCGGCTCGTTCGCCAACGAGCAACGCAAGGGCGGACGCCGCATGAGTTTCCTGCCCGCGATTGAGTTCGTTACTCCATGGGCACTTGTACTCCTGCTCGTGCTACCCGTATGGTGGATTCTCAGACGGCGACGTCGACCGCCTGCGATCACTTTCTCACGCACATCAACGCTGGGTCGAGGGCCGCGAGTGGGCTCGACGATCGAGCGGTCACTATTTGCACTGCGCAATCTGGTACTTGTCGGACTCGTGGTGACACTTGCGCGGCCGCGGAGTGTGGGTCACGCAGAAAATGTTACGAGCCAGGGGATCAACATCGTACTTGCAATCGATCTTTCGAGCTCGATGCTGGCCGAGGACTTTCAGCCGTCCAACCGCATTGCGGTCGCCAAGGCGACAGTGAAGCGGTTTATCGCCGGTCGCACGTCTGACCGGATCGGACTGGTGGCCTTCGCGGCGGAGGCACTGACCCAGGTACCGCTTACGACCGACTACCCTGTCGTTATGCAGGCGGTTGATAACCTGCAGGCTGGGCAGCTCGAAGACGGAACAGCTATTGGTACAGCCATCGCAACTGCAGCCAACAGGTTGCGCAACGCGCCGGGCAAATCACGCGTCATGATTCTGCTTACAGATGGTGTGAATAATCGCGGAGACATCGATCCGCTGACAGCGGCTCGCGCAGCGGCGGCATTCGGCATCAAGATCTACACGATCGGCGTCGGGACTGAAGGGATGGCGCCGGTTCCGGTAGGACGCGGGGTGTACGGTTTGCGGTACGAGAACCAGCCAGTGGAAATCGATGAGTCGTTGCTCACATCGATTTCGCGCATGACGGGTGGCCGCTACTTCCGTGCAGTTGACGCGACCGCTCTTCAGAACATCTATGCGCAGATCAACACTCTGGAGAAGACGCCGGTCCAGTCGACCACGTATGTGCGATACAGCGAACTTTTTCGGTGGCCCCTGGGAGTTGCGATACTCGCCCTGCTGACGGAACTCGGGCTGGCTGCGGTGAGGGCGCCGTTACCATGATCAGATTTCTGGAATGGCCGTGGGCACTGGTGTTCATGCTCGTGCTCCCCATCGCCGGCGCGGTTGCTCTTGTTATGGGCCGACGCTCGCGCGTTCGCCGTCTGGCACTCATCGGCACAAAGACCATGCTGGCGCGACTCGCGCCGTTGGGAACACGTCGCGGTCCATGGCACAACATGCGGATCATTATCGCGCTGCTGCTGCTCGGCGCCGCGCTCGCCGGTCCGCGCTGGGGCCAGGAAAAGTCGGTTGTGAATCGCAGCGGAGCAGACATTGTGCTGGCGCTGGATGCGTCGCTGTCAATGACGGCGACGGACGAGCAACCGTCGCGACTGGCCAAGATGAAACAGGTAGTGCGGCAGATTCGTGCACTATCGCCAGACGACCGGTTTGGAATGCTTGCCTTCGCTGGCAAGTCATACATACTGACTCCACTCACTACCGACGACGGCGCGATCGCGCTCTATCTGGACAATCTTGATCCCACAGTTGTTGGTGAAGCTGGAACTTCCATGGCGAGCGCGATTCGTCAGGGAACTGCACTCCTGAGCCTGGGGAAGGGGAACGGGAACAAGGCAATCGTTCTGATGAGCGATGGAGAGGCTTTCGAACCGATCGCCGACGTCGTCACTGCCGCAAAACGGGCGCGCGATGCCGGCATCGAAGTCATAACCGTCGGCTTCGGCACCACGCAGGGTTCGACTATCCCGATCGTGGACAACGGAAAGTCCACGCTCAAGCGCGATGAGAACGGCCAGGTTGTAGTCACCCATTACGAGCCGGATTTTCTCCGCGCCGCGGCCGATTCGTCAGGAGGCGTTTTCATTCCCGCCAACGCGGCTAACAAGGCGCAGACGGTTCGTGCTGCGATCCAGAGGCTGAAGACCGAGGCGCACGCAATCCAGACTGGCCGGGATCTTTCCCCTCGTTTCCAGTGGTTCATCCTGCCAGCCTTCTTGCTGTTGCTCCTCGATGCTCTGCTCGGCTTGCGATCCCGGCGGCGGCTGGCCGGCGCCGCGATTGTCGCGGCTGGAACGCTCATCGCGTGCTCTCCCGGCTCCCGCGCGGAGCGGCTGGCGTATAATCGCGGGACGGCGTTGCTCTCGCATGACTCACTCGCGGCAGCCGTGCCGGTGCTTGATTCGGTAGAAGCTCTCCATGGCAAGCTGGCGTTTGCCGCGACATTCAATTCCGGCTGGGCGTATCTTGTAACTGGGCGTAAATTGAAAGGAGACAGCGCTGCTGTACCGATGGACAGTGCGCTCGCACACTATCGCCGCGCATTGGTGCTCTCTCCCGACGACAATGACGCAAAATGGAACTATGAGCTCGCGCTCCGCGTTCACAAGCCTGCCAGCGGTGGAGGCGGCAGTGGGGGAGGCGGTGGCGGTGGACAGGCGCCGCAGCCCAAGCCATCCGGCGGTGGTGGGCTCGGCACTCAGCAGGCCGACGCAGTGTTGAACAATGCCGCACGCGAGGAGCAGAACGTGCAAGGACGCAAGCAGCAGAAGAACGTCCCACAACCACCTCCGCACGGGAAAGATTGGTGATTGTTGCAATTCTACTTTTCGCGCAGATCGGGACTGTGCAGTTTCAGACGCGCGTGTCGCCAGACACCGTCTTTGCCGGTCAACAGGTCAACTATGATGCAGCAACGCTGGTCGATGACGTAGCAAGACGTCGTCTCCGGAAGAATCCGATTTTCACTCCTGCAGATGTTGATGGCGTTACACTGTACGATTTCCCGTTTGATACAAGCGCGGTGTCGACGGTCACAGTGAACGGCGCCCCTTACAGACGTTATACATATCATCGTGCGATTTTCCCCTTGCTACCGGGCGTTTACACAGTGCCACCGGCAACGCTGCAGTACGCGCTCCCGGACGGCGATGATTATTTCAGTAGCGAGCACAACTACACTGCGAATTCGGAACCCGCGCAGTTCACAGCCATTCCATTGCCGATTTCAGGTCGACCAGTTGGATTTCTGGGGGCTGTAGGGGAATTTCGCGACACACTCAAGACCGACGGCTCGACGCTTAGAGTGGGGGATCCGTTCACGGTTACGATGCGCGTCTCGGGTGTGGGCAATCTGCGACTGCTGGCACGGCCGCCACTGCAGATCGATTGGGCAACAATCGTTGCGGGTGAGGAGCGGGTCTACTGGGACTCGGTTGGCACAGTCGTCAGAGGTTCGAAGGAGTTCGATTGGGTAGTAACGCCCAAGATCGCGGGAGACATGGTGTTGCCCGCGGTGCGATACGACTTCTTCAATCCGACATCCCGGCGGTATGAGTTTGCGATGACTCCAGCCGTACCGATGACCGTCGCTCCAGCTACAGGTCCGGTCAGCGATACCGCAGCTACTCCACGTGACACGATCGGCGATACGCCATTCCCGATGCTGGCGCGACTTGCACGGAACAATTCACTGGTCATAGCAATCGGTGCCTCGGCCGTCGCAATCATCCTGTTCGGGATCCTGTTGTTGGGGCGCCGCCGGAGCAAGAGTGAGGACGAAGAAGAGTGACGCGCTGCGCCGCAGCATGCACCTTGGCTAATCGAATTTTGACCGACAGGCCGCGCGCGTGTCCGTAATCAGTGTTCTTCCAAGTGCTGTCGCCAATCAGATCGCCGCGGGAGAGGTTGTCGAACGTCCCGCCTCAGTCGTCAAGGAGCTGGTCGAGAACGCGCTCGATGCTGGTGCACGTGCGATAGACATAAGCGTACAGGAAGGCGGCCGCGCGCTAGTACGTGTTAGCGATGATGGGATCGGTATGGACCCGAGCGACGCGCTCCTGTCACTAGCGCGCCACGGCACGTCCAAAATCCACACGTCGGCCGATCTTACCGGCGTTCGGACATTCGGCTTTCGAGGGGAGGCACTCCCCGCAATCTGCTCAGTAGCGCGGATCGAAATTGAGACAGCGCAATGTGACGGCGCGGGTACTCGTGTCACCGCTGCGGGCGGTGCGGCGGCAGAGGTTGCACAGACCCAACGACGCCGGGGTACAACTGTTTCGGTCTCCGATCTTTTCTACAATTCGCCTGCCCGCGCGAAGTTTCTTCGCGGTTCGCGATCGGAATGGCGAGCAATCACTGAGGTCGTCACCACGCTTGCCCTCACTCGCCGCGACGTGCGGTTCGATCTGACGCATGATGGCCGGCAGTCGGTGGGTGCTCCGCCGGCGCCATCGCTTCGCGTGAGGGTCGGCGCGCTCTGGGGAGTCGAGTACGCCGACTCGTTGCTGGATGTCGATGACGTCGCGGGTCCGATACAGGTCTCGGGGCTGGTCGAGCGGCCAGCCAATGTCGGTACTGCAACGCGTCGGACATTTCTTTCAGTAAATGGACGGGCGATCCGTGATGCGGGGATCCTGCGCGCCGCCGAAGCAGCCTACCGGTCCACTATTACAGCCGGTACTCGACCATCTCTTTACCTCGAACTGTCGGTCCCTGCTGATTCAATCGATGTGAATGTTCATCCTACGAAGGCGGAAATTCGATTCCAGGATCGGTGGACAGTAGAACGCGCAGTCGAGCGCGCTGTGCGGCGTGCGCTCGGGACGTTTGATGCGTCCGCGTCGCTCGGGAGATCGTTCTTCGGTGGAATTGCTGCACCCGGTCTGAGCCCACAGATCATCGAGAGTGCAGTGCTCGCTCCGCAGGCGGACGATACGCCGCTATTTCAGTCCGCGACGAGTGCCGTCGAGCCGAATGGCAGCTCGGCAATCGGTATGGCTGACCCGGCTGAGCGGGACGACGTGCGCGCTGAGTTTACCATACCTCCTCTTACTCAGCTTCGTCGAACGTATATCATGTTCGAGCACGAGGATGGTGTCGTCCTCATAGACCAGCATTCCGCCCATGAGCGTGTGCTCTACGAAGCATTCATGCACGATCTTGAAGCTGGCTCTGCGGATTCCCAACGGCTCCTGCTTCCGTTCACACTCTCGCTCTCCGCACTGGAACTCGAAGCGTTCGATCAGAACAAGCAGTATTTCGATCGATTGGGCTTCGAGGTTGAGCCATTCGGTGGCAACGCACTGATTGTGCACGCGGTTCCGTTACCGCATCCGCGGTTTGACGCCGAGCGATGTCTGCGTGACACCCTCGCGTCGCTCACCGGAGATCGCGCCTCGGCTGCCGCCGGACGTCACGAACACCTGATAGCGACAATATCGTGCAAGGCCGCTGTGAAAAGCGGCGACGTTTTGAGCGATGGCGAGATGCGCGCACTGTTCGTCGCGCTCCGGGACACCAATCTCCCCGCTCACGATGTGCACGGCCGCTCGACCATCGTACAGCTTGCGTGGACCGAAGTGGACCGGCGTTTTGGCCGCGCATAAAATTCGCGTAATAGTCGGTCCAACGGCTGCCGGTAAGTCAAGGCGTGTCATGGAAGCCGCGGAGTCAGAAGACATCGCCGTAATTTCGGCTGACAGCCGCCAGATTTATCGAAGATTCGATATCGGAACCGCCAAACCCTCTCCTGAAGAGCGTTCGAGAGTCGTACATTACGGCGTGGACGTAGTTGACCCGATCGAACACTACAGTGCTTACCAGTGGGCTCGTGATGCATCAAGGTGGATCGGGGAGGCTGAACAGCTCGGGAAAACTCCGGTGATCGTCGGTGGCACCGGCTTCTATATAAAGTCTCTATTCGACCCGCCATATGATGAGCCACCTGTCGAAGGATCCGGGTTGATCCCAGAATACGAGATCGTCGATCCGGGTCCGGATCTGAAGTTCCATATTGAGGCCAGGATCGATCAGATGCTCAACGACGGCTGGTTGGTAGAAGTTGCGGAATTGATGCAAACGGTTCCGCGCGATGCGATTGCATGGAAGGCATCGGGCTACAGATTGATGCGCGGACATCTCGAAGGTGAGTATTCACTGGAATACGCGCGCGAGCGCGCAATTATCGACACACGTCAGTACGCAAAGCGGCAGCGAACCTGGTTCAGGCACCAACTACCATGAAGATCGGCATCACCTGTTATCCCACGTACGGCGGCTCCGGAGCTGTAGCAACCGAGCTTGGAATCGCGCTTGCAACTCGCGGACATGAAGTTCACTTCATCAGCTATCGGCAACCGTTCCGGCTACCGTCTTTTCTCGCGCGCGTTTACTTCCACGAAGTGCAGGTCGGGCAACAATACCCGCTATTCGAGTATCCGCCGTACGACCTCGCACTTGCGGTCCGTATGCACGAAGTGGTGAAGGCGCACGGCGTCGAAGTACTGCACTGTCACTACGCCATACCGCATGCAACCAGCGCGTGGATCGCCCGCGAGATGCTGCGTGCCGAGCATGCCGACGTTGCAGTTGTCACGACGCTGCATGGGACCGACATCACACTGGTTGGTCAGGATCCGTCGTTCCATGCGATTACCAAATTTTCGATAGAGAAATCGGATCGCATCACCGCGGTCTCGGAGTTCCTGCGGGAGGAGACATTCAGCGCGTTTGGCTGTGCGGGTTGTCGGGTGAGTGTCATTCCCAATTTCGTGGACCCTGCAGTATATGATCGCGCTCTGTACGGTCAGGCCGAGCGGCTTCCGTTCGTGGAAGGGAGAAAGGTGCTGATGCACATCTCGAATTTCCGTGCGGTTAAGCGGGTGCGCGATATAGTCCGCATATTTGCGGCAGTCGCGGCTGAGGTGCCAAGCGTTCTCGTTATGGTTGGCGACGGACCAGACCGGCCCGCAGCAGAAGAAGAAGCTCGCGCACTGGGGGTGCTCGATTCGGTCTTTTTCCTGGGCAAGATCGAAGCTGTGGCGCCACTACTCGCGAACGCAGATCTGTTTCTGATTCCGACAGCCAGTGAATCCTTCGGATTGAGCGCTCTGGAAGCGATGGCGATGGGCGTACCTGTTATCGGCACCAACACGGGCGGCCTCCCGGAAGTCGTGACCAGTGGAACGACCGGATTGCTGTATCCGGTCGGTGATGTTGCGGCGATGGCAGCTGGCGCGTTGTCGATCCTTACAGACCCAGGACTCCATGAGACCATGGGCGCCGCCGGTGCGGCGGACGCGCGGTCCAGGTTCGCACTCGACAACATAGTATCGCAGTACGAATCGCTTTACCGTTCGGCAGTAAAGCAACCATCAGACGCACACTAACCTCACCACATGCCGACAATATTTCAGGCGCTGATTCTTGGACTTCTACAGGGACTTGCGGAATTCCTGCCGATCAGCAGTTCTGCGCACCTCGCAATCGCACCGTGGCTTTTTCACTGGCCAGACCCGGGACTGGCGTTCGATGTTGCACTTCACTTCGGTACACTCATCGCGGTGATCTGGTACTTTCGCAGCGAGTGGCTGGCGCTGCTCCGAGCGGTGTGGGAGATAATCACTACGCGAAAGATCGTCACCGTCGAACAGA
>Ga0209483_1000927_pt1 | contig 23721 bp, 25 predicted proteins | sample NGEPerA_FD_184508 | JGI IMG/M metagenome (GOLD analysis project Ga0209483, IMG submission 184508) | Arctic peat soil microbial communities from the Barrow Environmental Observatory site, Barrow, Alaska, USA - NGEE PermafrostL2-A... | ecosystem: Environmental > Terrestrial > Soil > Wetlands >... | reverse complement strand
GCACTCGGCCAGCAGGCCACGCCCGCCCCGGCGCCTGCCCAGCCTCCAGCGCCAGTAGTCCGTTTGCCGCCAAAGCCGGCGCGACAGGAAAAGACACCGTAAGGTGCGGCGGCGTTGGCGCCGCGGTGCCGGTCTGCGCCGGCTTTGGCGGCAAACGGACTACTGGCGCTGGAGGCTGGGCAGGCGCCGGGGCGGGCGTGGCCTGCTGGCCGAGTGCAGTCAGCGACGCCGAAGCGAGCAGAAGCAGCGTCAGATGTTGGGGAAAGGTCAAAGTGTCGGTGCTCGTCGGGTTACATGGTGCTTAAGGTCGTACAACGTTGGGGGTGGATACGACGCTGATTGTAACGGGTTGGATGCGGGCTGAGTGCCAGACGGCGACGCGGCAGCGTAAACTTCATTGCATGAGGGTGTTTGGCGTCGATTGCGGGACCGAGTTCACCGGCTACGGGGTGGTCGAGGTGGACTGCGACGCTCGCACGCCGAAGTTGCGCTACTTGTGTGCGGGAGCTGTGAAGCTGAGTAAGAAGGACTCGACGGCGCAGCGGCTGGCGCAGGTTTACGCGGAGCTGACTGCGCTGATGCAGCTGTGGTCGCCCGAAATGGTCGCGATCGAGGAGGTGTTCTTTTCCGCGAACGCCAAGTCCGCGTTGAAGCTGGGGCAGGTGCGCGGAGTAGCGATGCTGGCGGCGGCGAATTGCGGGTTGGCGGTTGCGGAATACGCTCCGCTGACGATCAAGAGCTCCGTTGTAGGCTATGGCCTGGCGGCCAAGGAGCAGGTGCAGTTTATGGTTTGCCGGCTGCTGGATTTGGAAGTCGTTCCGAAGCCCGCGGATGCCGCCGACGCACTGGCGATCGCGATCTGCCACATACACCACGCGCAAACAGCGGAGGCGCTGCGGAGATGAAAGTATGGCTGGCCGGTTTTGTTCTATTGGCAAATTTCGCGTTACTACCCGCGGGTCCGGGCGGACCGCGCCAGGAGATTGCGTTCCACTTTGAAAGCGCGTTTGCGCCGGTGCCTGATTACACCATCGCCGTAAACGCGGACGGCACCGGAAAGTATTGGACAGGCGCTTATCCGGCCGATGAGAGTGCGGCGAGACGGGTTGCTTCGCTTACGATCAGCGCGCCGACTGTGGCGAAAATATTCGCGGCGAAGTCGTTTATTGCGCCGGATAAGTGCGAGACGCATCTCAAAAATGTCGCGAAGACCGGTAAGAAGACTTTTACTTTTTACGACAACGATCGGGAGACGGTGTGTGTCTTCAACTACTCCGACGATGAGAAGATCAACGCCGTCGCTTCGACGTTTCAGGAGATTGCGTACACGCTTCAGGAAGGCGACAGACTCAAGCACGATCACCGCTTCGATCACCTCGGCCTGGACGCCGACCTGGATGCGCTGCTGGCGGCGGCGAAGGACGGCAACGTGATCGAAGTGCAGAACATAGCGCCGGTGCTGCAATCGATCGTGGACGACGATGAGATTATGTCGCCCTCGCGGCGCAAGGCGAAGAGTTTGCTGGAACTTGCGGGGGTTCAGGCGCCGGCGAGTGCGCGGTAAAGCTCGGCCATCGATTCCAGAGTGACAGCTTCGGCCCGCGCCTGAGGGGGAATCGCCGCGGGCCATGCGGCTTTGAGGCGTTCCGCGTCGTAACCGGCTGCGCGCAGGTTGTTGCTCAGGGTCTTGCGCTTCTGCGCGAAGGTTGAGCGCAGGAAGGTGTTGAAGCCTTCCGGCTCGACATGCAACTCTGCGAAGCGGGGGGCGAAATCGAGGCGCAGGACTGTTGAGAATACGTCCGGCGGCGGCGAGAAGGAACTTGGGGGCAGCGTGAACAGGCGTTCCGCGTGGGCGTGCATTTGCGTGAATGCGGAGAGTGCGCCGTAGTCGCTTGAGCCGGGTGCAGCGGCGATGCGGTCGGCCACCTCGCGCTGCATCATGACGACCGCACGCTTGAGGACGCCGGTGCGCGCGGCGGCGAAGAGGTGGAGCAGGATGTCGGAGGTGATGTAGTACGGGAGGTTGCCTATTACGTCGAGGTTGTGGGTTGCCGGTTGTGGGTTCTCGGTGAGGAGCGTGGTGAGGTCAGTTTCGAGGATGTCGGCGGTGTGGATGGTGACGTGGGCGTGGTTGCGGAAGCGGAAGGAAAGTTCGCGGGCGAGGGCGGGGTCGAACTCGATGCAGTGCAGGCGGCGGCAGCGGGCGGCGAGGAGGGCTGTGATGGCTCCGTGGCCGGGGCCGATTTCGACGACGGTGCGGGCCGAAGTGTCTCCCAAAGACTGGGCGATGCGCTGACACGCGGCTTCGTCGACGAGGAAATTTTGGCCGAGTTTCGGTTTACGCGAGGGCATTCACTTCAGATGCTACGCGTGCGGCGTTGCATCGCGTAATGCAGCGGGATCCCCGCGAGAATGACCGCTGTGCCGATCAGCGAATTTCGAGGTTGATCGTGGAAGCTGAATACCAGCAGGACGATTGCCGCCACAATGAAAAGAGCGGGCACAACAGGGTAGCCGGTGACGCGGTAAGGGCGCGGAGTGTCCGGCTCGCGGTGACGGAAGACGAAGACGGTAGCTGCGGTGAGGGCGTAGAAGAGCCACTCTGAAAAAATTGCGAGGGAGAAAAGGGCCTGAAATCTTCCGATGGCGAGCAGCAGCAGGGAACTCAAAACGGCTTGCAGGATGAGGCTCGACGATGGGGTTTGAAAGCGCGGGTGGATGCGTGCCAGCGCAGTTGGAAACAGCCGGTCGCGCGCGGCGGCGAACGGAACGCGCGCGCCTGAGAGCGAGCTGCCGACGAACGTCGCGCAGATGCTGACGGCCATGCCGATCGAGACCAGGGCGGCGCCGAAGTGTCCTGCGACGAGTTGCATCGCGTCGGCGGCGGGGCGGTCCGTAGCCGCGATCGCAGCGGAGGGCAGGACGTACTGGATCGCTCCGTTGGTCAGCATGTAGAGAGCGCCTACGACGGTCACGCCTCCGACGAGTGCCAGTGGCAGAGCGCGCTGCGGGTCCTTCACTTCGCCGGCCATCTGCGATACGTCCGACCAGCCGTCGTAGGCCCACAGCGCGGCAACGAGCGCGGTCATGAAACCGGTGAAGCCGCCCTTCGCGCCGTTGAAGTGAGTTGCGAAGTTGTGCCACGAGCCGTGCTCGAAACTGCAAAAGCAGAAGCCTGCGATGACTACGATCATCAGGACTTTGAGCCATGTCAGCAATGTCTGCACGTCGGCCGACTCGCGCGTGCCGACGATGTTCAACCCCGTAATTGCCCAGGTCGCGGCGATGGCGAATACCTGGCTCCAGAGCAGGTGCGCGAAAGCGGGCTGGGAGAAGAACCCGAACATGGCGAATGTTCCGAGCACTCTCATCAGGCCCGCCGCGATGGTCGCTATCGACGCGGGCTTGGCGATGGTTACCCAGGTCCAGGTGTAGAGGAAGGCGACGAGGTCGCCGTAGGCGTCGCGCAGGAAGGCGTATTCGCCGCCGACGCGGGGCTTCATCGCCGCGACTTCGGCATACGTCATCGCGCCGAAGAGCGAGAGCAGGCCGCCCACGATCCACACGGCGTAGACCATGCGCGAGCTGCCGACGGCGGCCATCATCTCGCGGGGGACCAGAAAAATTCCCGAGCCGATGATGATGCCGACGACGATCGCGGTTGCGTGGGTTGCGTTCAGGACGCGTGGCAGGTCTCCAGCGATATGTGGCGGCTCGTTCTCCATCGATGGGTGGAGAGTAGCACGGTTGGCGGCGATCGGAGGCTTCAGAAATTCGTTGTGTGTGGAACGCGCCGGTGGCATCGTAATATTCGACCAGCATTGCCAAAGGAGATTCGAGATGGAATGGACGCCTGGAGACATGAGCAGCGACATCGAAGACCGCAGGGACGACTCCGGCGGCGGCGGTGGCTTCGGATTTGGCGGTGGAGGCGGTTTGGGGATTGTCGGCGTTCTTGTGCTGCTCGTCGTAAGCCTCATCACTGGGCATAACCTTCTCCGCGGACTTTTTTCCGGGGGCGGAGGTCCGCAGCCTGCGCAACAGATGCGGCCGGCAACGCCGCATACGCACAGTGCCGCGGAGGACCGCGACGCGCACCTGATCTCCGTCGTGCTGGACGATGTGCAGCAGCAGTGGACGCAGATTTTTGCGAAGCAAGGCAAGCAGTATCGCCATGCAAAGCTGGTGCTGTTTCGCGATGCGACCTACTCCGGTTGCGGGACGGCGCAGGCGGCGACGGGGCCGTTTTACTGCCCTGCGGACGAGAAGGTCTACATCGACCTCGACTTCTGGGACGAGCTGCGGCGGTTCGGTGGCAGCACTGCGGACTTTGCGCAGGCTTATGTGATCGCGCACGAACTTGGCCATCATGTGCAGAAGTTGTTGGGGACTGAAGGCAAGGTTTCGCGCCTCGAACAGCAGGAGCCTGATCAGAAATTTCATCTCTCTGTCGATACCGAATTGCAGGCCGACTGTTATGCGGGCGTGTGGGCGCATTCGTATGTGGCGCGGGGCAAGGCGGACGCCGGCGATATCGCCAATGCACTGAATGCGGCGGCCGCGGTGGGGGACGATCATTTGCAGAAGATGAGCGGGCGGGCGGTGAGCCCTGAGAAGTGGACGCATGGGTCGGCGGCGCAGCGTACGGCGTGGTTCAAGCGCGGGGAGATCGGCGGGGACATGTCGCAGTGCAATACGTTCGGCGGGGCTTCGCAGTAGCAATGGAGTTGCGCGTCTTCCGTATGTAAAGGCTGGTAGGCGGCGTGGTCGATTTCGCTGCCAGCTTCGAGTTGCCAGTTACCAGTTGCCAGTCTGGGGCCGTGGAGGGACGAAGAGCTACGACCGATGTGGAAAGGCGGGTCCTGTTCAGCTCAGAGCTCAGAGATTTTGAGCGTAGAGGTAGAAGGCGCGGTTGCCGCTGGAAAGGGTTCTGTCGTTGTGAATCGGCAAGACCTGGGCGTTACTGGAGGATCGGCAGCGGCGAATCCGCCGGAGCGTCGGCTGCGAAGTATTTGCGAATCTTTTCAGCAGCCGCCGCGGGCACTACTGCGGTCAGGGAGTCAGGGTCTTTTGCGGCGGCCTGCTTCAGTGCGCGGACGCTGCCGAAGTGTTCGAGGAGGCGTTGGCGGGTGATGGGGCCGACGCCGGGGATGCTGTCGAGCTCGGATTCGCGGTCGCGCATCTGACGGCGCTTGCGGTGGTAGGTGACGGCGAAGCGGTGGCTCTCGTCGCGGATGCGTTGGATGACGTGCAACACGGGCGAGCGGCGGTCGAGCACCACGGGGTCGTCTTCCTGACCGTAGACGTAGATCACTTCCTCACGCTTCGCGATCGAGGCGAGCGGCTGCGTTGTGAGACCGATTTCCATGAGGGCGTCGGCCGCCGCGTGGAGTTGGCCGAGGCCGCCGTCGATCAGCACTAGTGAGGGCATTGGCTTCTTGTCGTCGTGCAGGCGTTTGTAGCGGCGATGGATGATCTCGCGCATGGAGGCGAAGTCGTCGACGCCGCTGACGGTTTTTACCTGGAACTTGCGGTAGTCGGACTTCTTCATCGCCCCCTTTTCCCATACGACCATGGAGGCAACCGTTTCCGCGCCCTGGATGTGGGAGATGTCGAAGCACTCGATGCGCTCGGGTGGTTCGGCGAGCGTGAGTGCTTCCTGGAGGGCTTCCTGCATGGATTTGATGCTCGGCTGCAAGACGCGGAAACGCTGGTCGTAGGACTGCTTTGCGTTCTGGCAGACGAGATCGACGAGGGAACGCTTGTCGCCGCGCTGCGGGGCGGCGATTTCGATCTTGAAGCCGCAGCGTTTGCGCAGCGCTTCGGCGAGCAGGGCGCGGTCGGGGAAGTCGACGGGGACGTAGATGTGTTTCGGGACGTATGCCTGATCGAGGTAAATCTGTTTGAGCAGCGCCGAAAAAAATACCGGGGCGGAGAAGGTTGTGGGTTGTGGGTTTTGGGTTGCAGGTTCGAACGGCGAGGCGAGAACGGAGTGCTGGCCGGACGGCTGCGTGTCCGCGATGATTTCGGGCGCAGAGTGAGTGGGCTCCGGTTCGAGTTGCGGCTCGCTTTCGAGGTCGGTCGCATCGCTTTCCTCGTCGACCAGGTAGGGATTGTTGGCGCCTTCAAACTCCCACAGGTCTTCCCAGAACATGTCGCGGCGGTCGACGATTTTGCCCGAGCGCATGTGGAACAAGTTGACGGCGAGCATGTCCTTTTCGAAGTGAAAACCGAAGACGTCCGCGTCTTCGTTTTCGGGCGATTCGATGCGCTGGCGGTCCTGCGATTGATGCACCGTGACGAGCTGATCGCGGAGACGCGCCGCGAGTTCGAACTGCATGTTTTCGGCGGCCGATTCCATGCGGGCGGTGAGGCGTTGCTCGAGTTCGGTCGACTTGCCTTCGAGGAAGAGTTGCACATCGCGAATGGCCTGACGGTAGTCTTCGGTTGAGATGAGACCTTCGACGCAGGGGCCGAGGCAGCGCTTGATGTAGTACTGCAAACATGGTCGTGGGTGATAACGGTTCAGGTCGACTTTGCAGCTTGGAATCAAAAAGCTGCGGTGGATGACATCGACCAGCCGATGCGCGAGGTTGCCTGGAAAGTAGGGGCCGTAGTACGCTCCACCGTCTTTGCGGAGGCGGCGCGTGACGAAGACTTTGGGGTGACGGTCTTGCAGCGACAGCTTGATGTAGGGGTACGTCTTGTCGTCGCGCAGCAGGATGTTGAAGCGGGGCTTGCGTTGCTTGATCAGGTTGTTTTCGAGCGCGAGCGCTTCGTGCTCGTTGGCGACGGTGATGTATTCGATGTCGACTGCCTCGCGCATCAACGTGCCGGTTTTGGCGTTCATTTGCGAGGCCGCAAGAAAGTACGAGCGCACCCGGGAACGCAGGTTCTTGGCCTTGCCGACGTAGATGACCTCACCCTCGGCGTTTTTGTAGAGATAGCAGCCGGGGCCGGTGGGCAGAGTGCGGATTTTGGCGAGGAGGTCCATGAAGGCAGAATGTAAGCGCAGCGGGTAGAGCTTCCTCGGCGACGCGAAAGCTCAACCCTATTGGACGCGTCGCGAGGCTGGAGGATTCGTCTGGCGGCTAGTGGGATTTCAGGCGGCGATAGACGATGTAGAGCAGCGCCGACGTCAGTACGACCCACGCGAACTGGTACCAGTAGAAGAACGGGAAGCCGAACAACGCCGGTGTCGCGCGGGCGTAAAGCGCGGGGAAACACAGGCCGAGATAGGGCAATACCAGCAGGACCGCGGTGGGCCATGCTTTTGGCTTGCGGTCTGGCTGTGCGCTCTCCATGAGCAGGATGCTACCACGGTCGGGTAAGCTGTCAGTATGCCCGATGTGCCGGACAAGGAGAACGTGGAAACATTTGCAGGGGCGTCTGCGAGCCTTGCGCGCGCGGTTGCGATTATGGCGAGGCTGCGAGGGCCGGGCGGGTGTCCGTGGGACCGGGAGCAGACTTTCGACACCATCAAGCGGCATACGCTGGAGGAGACGTACGAGGTTTTCGATGCGATCGAGCGCCGCGCGTGGCCCGATCTCAAAGATGAGCTTGGCGACCTTCTGTTGCAGGTGCTGTTCTATGCGCAGATGGCTGCGGATGCCGGTTATTTCAACATCGCCGATGTGGCCGATACGCTGAACGCGAAACTTATACGCCGGCACCCGCACGTTTTCGCGGACACCGTTGCGTCGACGCCGGATGCCGTTCTGCGCAATTGGGAGCAGATCAAGGTTGAGGAGAAGAAGTCGAGCCCGGCCGGGGAGTCGATGCTCGACGAAGTCCCTCGCTCCATGCCCGCGACGCTCGAAGCGCATAAGCTTGGATCGAAGGCGGCGAAGGTGGGATTCGACTGGCCCGACAGCTCCGGTTTGTTCGCAAAGATGGACGAAGAGATTGCCGAGTTGATGGTCGAAGTGGAAGCCAAGCACAGCGAGAATGTTGAAGCCGAGTTCGGCGACCTGATGTTTACGGCGATGAACCTGGCACGCCATCTGAACGTCGACGCCGAGTCTGCGTTGCGGCGCAGCAACGCGAAATTCCGCGCCCGGTTTGCCGCGATGGAGCGAGCCGCGGGTGGGCGGGAAGGCCTGGAGCGGCTGGCTCCCGAGGAGTTGGAGTCGTTATGGTCACGGGCGAAATCTTCTGAGATACATGAAGGAGTAAAGAGTTGACCGTTTCTGCAACGAGGGTGGCGCCCGATATTCGCATAGAGCCTCTGACCACGCTGGAGCAATTCGACCGCTGCGTCGATCTGCAAAATGAGGTGTGGGCTTACGACATCTCCGCGATGATGACGCAGAAGGTATTTCTGCTGGCTTCGCATATCGGCGGACAGGTGCTGGGTGCGTTCGATGGCGACACGCTGGTTGGGTACGCGATGTCTCTGCCAGGGGTGCGCAATGGGCATGCGTATCTGCACTCGCATCACCTTGCTGTGCGGGAGGGGTGGCGCGATTTTGGAGTGGGGCGGCGTTTGAAACTGGCCCAGCGCGATGATGCGCTGGCGCGGGGGTTTGAGTTGATGGAGTGGACTTTCGATCCTCTGGAGATCAAGAACTCACACTTGAATTTTGCTCGGCTTGGCGCGATCTCGCGGCGGTATGCGCGGAATTTTTATGGTGAATCGGCGTCTCCGCTGCATGGGGGGCTGCCGACGGATCGTATCCATGCGGAGTGGTGGCTGAAGTCGGACCGCGTGACGCGAATTCTTGCGGGTGAGGCGGCGGTGATGAACGTCACGGAGCATGTGGATGTGCCTGCGGAGATTTCTGTGTGGAAAGCTGCGGAAGAGACTCGTGCGCGGGCGCGGGAAGTGCAGACTGCGAATGCCGCTGCGCTGGAGTCGGCGTTTGCGCGTGGGCTTTCGGTCATCGGCTATGAACGGAACTCGCACGGCGATGGTAGTTTCCTGCTCGGAAAATGGAACGAGGACCTCGCGTATTAGTCCGTCGTCGTGAGATCAAAGTTTTCACTCGGAGATTACGCTTTGCAAATGCAAGTCAAACCGCAGCACATCGGTATCGTCGCCTGCTCAGCCGAAGGCGCGGCCCTCTGCTATCGAACCATCTGCATCGAGGGTGCGGCGCTGATGGGGCCGCACGATCATCCCGAAGTTTCGATGCATACGCATTCGCTGGGTGAGTATATGAAGTTCATTCATCGCGGTGATTGGCAGGGCGTCGGAGAACTGATGCTTTCTTCCGCGAATAAGCTTGCACAGATCGGCGCGCAATTTCTGATTTGTCCCGACAACACGATCCACCAGGCGCTGCCTTATATCGAAGCGCGGTCGCCGTTGCCGTGGTTGCATATTGCTGGAGTAGTTGCCGAACACGCCGTGGAGCGCGGGTTTCGGCGGATCGGGTTGACCGGAACGCGGTGGCTTGTCGAGAGCGAAGTTTATCCGGAAAAACTTGCTGCACGCGGCCTGGAGTATCTTCGGCCCGACACTACGGAGCGCGAAGAAATCAACCGCATCATAATGGATGAGTTGGTGTACGGCGTCTTCAAACCTGAGGCGGTTGCGTCGTTTCAGCGCATCATCGGACGCATGCGGGATGAGGGTTGCGATGCTGTTGTGCTTGGATGCACAGAGATTCCGCTTATCATGAATGAGGTGAATTCGCCGCTGCCAACGCTTGATTCCACGCGTCTGCTTGCTCGCGCGGCGTTGCGCCGGGCCGTTGAAGAGGCCAGTTTAGAAAGTAAGGGAACCAGATGAAGATTGATGCGATCCACATGCGCGAAGTGAACATGCCTCTCGCGCACCCGTTTGAAACGAGTTTTGGCGTGACCACGGGCCGCCGCATTCTGCTGGTGGAGATCGTGTCGGAGGGCGTGTCGGCGTGGGGCGAGTGCGTTGCGGGCGAGCATCCCTACTTCTCGGACGAGATGGTCGACACAGCGTGGCACATCACCGAGACGGAGCTTGCGCCGCGGTTGCTCGGCGCGGAAATCGCTTCCGGCCGCGATTGCCCCGCGCTCTTTGAGCAGGTGCGCGGACATCGCATGGCCAAGGCTGCGCTTGAAAATGCGGTGTGGGAACTCGATGCGACGCAGCAGGGAATTGCGCTTTCAACACTGCTGGGTGGTACCCGCGAAAAAATTCCGTGCGGCGTTTCCATCGGTATCCAGCCGGCGCTTGCGATGTTGATGGAAAAGATCGAGACGGAAGTTGCGGCGGGATATCAGCGCATCAAGCTGAAGTGCAAACCGGGCTGGGACGAGGAAATTTTTACAGCCGTGCGCGCGCGCTGGCCGCACATCACGCTGAGCTGCGACGCCAACTCCGCTTACAAGCTCGACGATGCAGACCGCATCGCCACCTGGGACCGCTTCAACCTGCTGATGATCGAGCAACCCATGTGGTACGACGATTTTTACTTCCATGCCGAGTTGCAGAGGCGCATCAAGACGGCGGTGTGTCTCGACGAATGCATTCGCAACCGCCGCGACGCGCAAGCGGCGCTGGAACTTGGCAGCGGACGCATCATCAACATCAAGGTCGGCCGCGTCGGAGGCTTTACCGAAGCCATCGCCATCCACGATGTTGCGGCGAAACACGGCGTGCCCGTGTGGTGCGGCGGAATGCTCGAAGCCGGCATTGGCCGCGCGCACAATATCGCGCTTTCATCGTTGCCGAATTTCTCGCTGCCGGGAGACGTTTCCGCCTCGAAGCGCTACTGGTCCGAGGACATTATCGAGCCGGAAGTCGTTGTCAGTTCAAGCGGGGAAATCGTCGTTCCGACCACGCTGGGGCGCGGTTTCGATATCGTGCCGGAACGCATCGAAGCGTTTACCGTACGCAAGCAAATGCTGCGTCCAGGCGTCACGATTCCAGTCTAGCGAAGAGTGAGCGGGGTTGCGAGCAAGATGTGAATCGCTTCCTGGTAGCTCACTGGCGCGGGCAGAATCTTGAAGTCCGCCGCGTCCATATCGGTGTGCTGCTGCACGGTCTTCACCATCATTTCGCGGACCGTGATGTTTTCGCGCAGATGCGAATAGGTCCAGCGGTCGCTGCCGGCGTTGGTTTGTTCGAATTCCACAGTGCCGCCGGGATAGATGCGCGCCAGCATGCCCCAGCCGAAGTCGACCGGATGCAGGACGTGGCCCTCGATGCGGGTCACGCGCAGAGATTTCCGGTCGATCCACAGGCGTCCCTGCAAGCCGGTCAGGATGTTCGTGAACAGCGAGGGTGGCTTGTAGTGCGGGTCCGGTGTGAAGTCGATCACGACCTCCGGCCCGGCGGCGTTCGGGCGCTGCGGCTGGTCCGGCGCGTAGGTGTAGGTCATCGCCCGCGGCATCTCGCGCACCAAGTCCATGGAATAGCCGCGCGCCGCGTTGTCTCGCTTGTGGTGCTTGATAAATTCGCGCGGAGAATCGAGCATTCCGGTCAGGCGCGCTCGCTCCAAGGCATCCTCCTGAGTCGTAAGAGGCTGGCCGTTGCGTTCCACCAACCTTGCCACCGTACCCTGTTTGCTCTCGATAATGTCGCGGGTCACATCGTTCTTCGCATCGACTTTGCGGATGCGATAACGCAGCGGAAAGCTGCCGTCGTCGTTGATGATGTGCTGCTCGTTGACGGCCGCGGCTTCGACCCAGCTTTGGGGCGTGGACTTCGTTATGTCCGTAGGATGGACGGGTGTCTGCGCCGAGATGCCGCACGTCGCGACGACGGAGACCAGCGCCACCCGCAGGAAGCCACCGAATTGTGAACGCATCAACATTTTCCCGGTTCCAACTCGGGCCGCCTCACTCTTACTTTAGACGTGTCGCGGACCGAAGTTGTTTGTCTTGCGTTGCCGGCTTGCGTATAGTTCCGCCTAGCTGCAATTGCCGATGTTTTTTCGGATCACAACGGCCGGCCGGCAGGAGATCGAAACTTATGACCGCGGTAGAAAACGCAACGATCATTGGCAAGTCAGTAAAAATTCACGGAGAACTTTCGGGTTCCGAAGACTTGATCATGGACGGGGAGTTGCACGGCACGATCAAGCTTCCCGGCGCGCGTCTTACCATCGGGCCCGCGGCCCGTGTGCATGGCGACATTGCGGCGAAGGACGTTGTGATTTTCGGTCAACTCGACGGTGACGTTCGCGCTACGGGACGCGTCGAACTCCGCGCCAGCGCCCTGATGCAGGGCAACATTTATGCAGGCTCGTTGTCGATCGAAGAGAACGCCGTGTTTCGCGGCCAGGCGGACCCGACTCGCGCGCAGGAGCCGATGCCCGAGCGCTCCGTGAAGATTTCGTCCGCGTCTCCAGCGGCGCCTGCTCGTCCGGCGAAGCCAGTATTTGTCGAGCCGGAAGAGGACACTCCTTCCGCGCCTTTGTTCGCCGAAACCGAGGCTTGAGAACTGAGGAGTGCGAGCGGTGAGTTTTTTTCGCAGGGACGACAAAACAAGCGGGGGTAAGATGGTCGACCGGTCGCCGCGCAATTCGAGCGGCTGGCGCGACATTCTCGCCTATCTGAAGGAAACCGAGTCGCTGCGCGTGCTCGACTTTGGCGCGACATCCTCGCACAACATCAACTACCTCACCAGCATGGGCCACAGTGTCTACATGGCCAATGTGGTGCAGGACGCGGCACGTCCGGAGTGGCGCAAACCGCTCGAAGAGGGAGGGGCGTCGGAGTTCGACGTCGCTGGATTCGTTGAGGCAAACCTCAATTTTTCGGGGCGCGATTTCGACGTGGTACTGGTCTGGGACACGGCCGATTATCTGCCTCCGGAACTTGTTCCGGCGTTGTTCGAGAGGCTGCACGAGGTGCTTCGACCAAGCGGCCGCCTGCTGGCGTTTTTTCATGGGAGCGCGCCCAACCCGCAAACGCCGTTCGCTCGTTATCAACTTACCGACAGCGAGCAGTTGTTGCTACTTGCGTCGGGGAATTTTCCATTTCAGAAGTCATATCAAACCAGGCAAATAGAAAAATTTCTGCACGGCTATGCGAGTTTCCGTTTTTTCCTGGGCAAGGACAATATCCGCGAGGTAATCGCCATTCGTTGATGACCGTCGGATGACGAGACAAGGCTGTCTATGCGCCTTTGTCCACGGATAAGGGCCGCCGCAGCGGCCCTTACATTTTCCCATCCAAACTATTTCGCTGCTTCTTTGCGGCGCTCGGCCCAGCGGCGCCTCATGGCATCGGCAATGCGCTTGCGCCCTTCGGGGCTCAGTTTACGCTTCGCCTTCGCCGGCTTGGCAACTTTGGCTGCCTTCGCAGCCGTCGCCGGCTTGGCACTATTCTTGCTTCCCTTGGGACGGCCACGCCGGCCACTCTTTGCAGATCCTGAAACTGTTGTTGCTGTAGAAAGGCCCGTAAGGGTGGCCTTTATTCCCTGAAGCTTTGCAATTTCCGCGTCAATGTCTGCGATGATGCGACGTACGTCCATAATTTTCTCCGTGAAGTCAGTTGTGATATTTCAAAAACTCAGCGAAACCGGTAGCCCGTTATGTGATAACGATACACACAGGATGCGACCGGACGCAAACTAACGGCAATAAAATAGGTTGACTTCCAAGCTACATATCCTGACCTGAGCTACGTGTGCGAACAAATATTGGATGCATAATTTCCCAAGGGAACTCGAAGCAACAAGATATTTCTGAAGCGCCATACTGCTAAACTTAGCGACAATGCGCTCTATTTCTCCACGCCTATGGTTGCTCGCGGTTGCATCGGCGCTTTTGCAGGCGTTGCCCTTCGCCATAGCAGGTCCCGTCCCGATTTGGCGCAGAGCTTTTTGCTGGATTGCTTTAACTCCTTTGATTGTTGCTCTCCTGGCAAGAGATCGCATCGGCCTCGCGCTTCGCCCCGTGCGAACTGCCTTGCTTGGCTATTGTTGCGGCGTCATCTGGTATCTCGCCAATTGTTATTGGATTTACCAGACCATGTATTTGTACGGCGACCTGCCCAAGCTCGTCGCTTTTGGAATACTTATTTTGTTCAGCCTGTACCTGGGGCTTTACCACGCATTATTCGGCTGGATCCTAGGTCTGCTGCACGCGCGGGCAGGGCGCGTTACAGCGTTGTTGGCTGCGCCATTTGCGTGGGTTGCGGTCGAATTGGCCCGGGCGCGCATTACCGGCTTTCCGTGGGACCTGCTGGGTTATGCGCAGGTCGATAATTTGGTCCTGACTATGCTCGCGCCCTTCGGCGGGGTAATGTTACTGAGCTTTGTTATCGCGGCGGTTGGTACTTTCTTTGCGGCAGTGTGGCTTGCCGGAAATCAGCGCCACCGTTGGAGCTTCGCGCTCGCGGGCCTGGTGCTTGCAGCCGCGTTGCAGGCGGGTGTTGCGCATCATCCGCCAGTTGACGCGGCAACACATGTTGCGACGCTGCTACAGGAAAACCTTGTGCCGGGAGCTATGGGACGACAGGCGGAAAGCCTTGCGACGCTGGAGAAATACAGGCAGTTTACGGCGTGGAGCAAGGCGCCTCGAACTCCTGTCCGCAAGGGAACACCGGATATTTACTGGCTTCCCGTGCCCGCCGGCCTGAAGTCGGATCTCATCGTCTGGCCGGAGGCGCCCGCGGATTTCTTTACGCAGGATCCCGTTTTTCGTGCCCAGGTCGGCGCCCTTGCCAGGGAGACGCAAACACCGGTGATTTCGGGAGGTGTCGGGATTGACTTCGATCCCCGCGTGGAGGACGGCTATCACGAGTTCGGCTCCGCGGCGGTCTTCGATAAAGATGGAAACTACTTCGGCCGCTACGACAAAATTCATCGAGTTCCGTTCGGCGAATACGTTCCTTATAAGAGCCTCTTATTTTTTGCGGGAAAGCTTACGGCCGGCAGCGGACGCACGGAGGCCGGAACACAGCACACCGTGTTTCATCTGAACGGACACGTCGTCGGCATTTTCATCTGTTACGAATCCATCTTTGGAGATGAAGTGCGCGAATTCGTGAAGAATGGCGCGGACGTACTGGTCAATATTTCCGACGATGGATGGTATGGCGACACGGGCGCGCCCTGGCAGCACCTCGACATGGAACGCATGCGCGCTATAGAAAACCGCCGCTGGATATTGCGCGACACCAATACCGGCGTCACCACTTCCATCGATCCTCACGGCCGCGGCATATTCTCCACCCCGCGCCATGTCCGCGCCGCGTTCGCCTTTCCCTTCGACTATCGGAGCGATATTACCTTCTACACACGCCATGGCGACTGGTTCGGCTGGCTCTGCGCTCTCGTCACGATTGCGGCCGTCGCATTCGGCTTCATGCAGAGAAGGGAAGTACACTAGTTCAATGTTGAACGATCTCGAATTCGAATATTCCCCGATACGCGAAAAGGTAAACACCTTGCGGGGGTATCTTTGACTCGGCGCGCCTGAAAAAAGAGTTGACTGTGGTGGAAGAGAAGATCGCCGACCCGAGTGTGTGGGCGGACGGCGCGAAGTCTCAGCCGCTGATGCGCGAGCGCAAGCGACTGGAACTGCAGATCGCGGACGACTCTGAACTCGCTCGCCGCAGCGATGACATCGAAGCCTATCTTGAGCTTCTGCGTGAAGGGGAAACTTCTGTAGAAACCGATTTGAAGCGCGAGATCGATGCGCTTGTCGAGTTCTCCGAAGCGCTGGAATCGCGCACCATGCTTTCGGAAGAAAACGACACGCTGAACGCGATCGTCACCGTCCATCCCGGCGCCGGCGGAACAGAATCGCAGGACTGGGCGGAGATGCTGATGCGCATGTACCTGCGCTGGGCGGAACGCCAGGGCTTCAAAACCGAGATCAACGAAATTCAGGATGGCGACGAAGCCGGCATCAAGTCCGCGACCTTCACCATCACCGGAGACTTCGCGTTTGGTCTTCTGGGTGGGGAAACGGGTGTGCATCGGCTCGTTCGCATTTCGCCGTTCGACCAGGCCAAGCGTCGCCACACCAGTTTCGCAAGCGTGTTTGTTTCGCCGGAAATCGACGACTCGATCGTCATCGATATCAAACCCGACGATCTTCGTATCGACACCTATCGGTCCGGCGGAAAAGGCGGCCAGCACGTCAATACGACCGACTCCGCTGTCCGCATCACGCATCTTCCGACGGGCATTGTCGCCGGCTGCCAGAACGAGCGCTCGCAGCACAAAAATAAAGACAAGGCGATGAAGATGCTGCGCTCGCGATTATATGAATACGAGCTCGACAAGAAGAAAGCCATCAGCCGGAAGCTTGAGGATACGAAACTGGAAATCAACTTTGGCTCGCAGATTCGCAGTTATGTTTTGCAGCCGTATCGCATGGCGAAAGACCTGCGCACGCGGGTCGAAGTTGGCGATGTGGACAAGGTGTTGGACGGATATCTGGAACCATTTATTCGCGGCTATTTGAAGATGCGACGCGAAGGCGCCATGCCTACAGCCGCGCCGGATGAGGACGATCTCAATTGAAGTTGCATGACACTTGTCACTGCCGATGGGTGACATTCGGTTCTGTCGCAGTATCGATTGCGATGCGATTCTCTAGTCATGGAGAACACTACAATGTCTGTGCCAACATCGTTGAAACAACGTCCCGATTACGGAATCGATGCGCCGAAAGTGTTGCGCAATTTATTTGTTTTCGGCGGCCTTGCGGTGCTGCTTATATTTGTCACGCCGCGAACACTGCATGTCGGTCCGGTGAATATCGAGTGGCATTATTCGCTGGCGTGGATGGGCGGCTTCCCGCTGGCCGGAGCGTTTCTGATGCTCTTCTATGTGAAGGTGGGAAAGTATTGGCATCGCGATACGATGCTGGCGCTGCACAACTGGCGCGGCGATGAGCAGGTACTGGATGTAGGCTGCGGGCGTGGCCTGCTGTTGGCAGGGGCGGCGAAGCGGCTGGGGGCCGAAGGTCATGCCACGGGCATCGACATCTGGTCCAACGAGGACATGGGTGGCAACTCCGAAGCTGCGACGCTGCACAATCTGAAACTCGAAGGCGCGACCGATCGCTGCACGCTGGTGAGCGAAGGCGCGCAGGCCATGCGCTTCGGCGATGCCAGCTTCGATGTGATCGTTTCCAACCTGTGCCTGCATAATATCTACGATCTTCCGACGAGGAGGAAGGCCCTGCACGAGATCGTGCGTGTGTTGAAGCCGGGCGGGCTGGCGCTCATCTCCGACTACAAGCTGACTGGCGAGTACGTCGCAGAATTCAGGGCTATGGGGTTGAGCGTCGAGCGGCGCTGGGGCAATGTGGTGGCGACGTTTCCGCCGCTGCGCATCGTTATCGCGCGTAAGGCCGCTTAACCGTTCTTGCCCTCCAGCCAGCGGTGCAGCCAACTGATGTGCAGGTCTAACCGCAGTGCGGTGTAACTCAGCACCTCGTGCATCGTGCGTTTTGCGGAGTCGTAGTCGTCGATATTCCCCAGCCGCGGGCGCGGCGAAGTATACACATTCAGGCCGGCGCGATGGCACAGCGCTGCAATGCGAAACAGGTGGGTTCCGTCACTCACGACGACGATGTGGTTCAGGTGCATCCGTTGCGCGATTGCCGCGAGACGCTGCACCTGCTGCTCGGTGTCGATGGAATATGTTTCGGCGACGATCTTGTTGTAGGGCACGCCGTTCGCGAGCAGGTAGTCGCGCCCGACGCCGCCCTCGGTCTTGCCGGAGTCCTTGTCGGAGCCTCCGCCGAGCGTGATGATGATCGGCGCGATCTGCTTCTGGTAGAGCGAGACGGCCTTGTCGAGTCGGGCGTGAAAGACGGGCGAAGGACGTCCCATGTATTCGGCCGCTCCGAAGACGGCGATGGCGTCCGCGGGCCTGGCGTCGTCGCGGTTTGCGACTGCCTGGATCTGGCTGTAGACCCAACCGAACCAGACGATCGACACGACCAGCAGAACGCCTACCACGCGCAGCCATAGGTGGCGCTTGCGAGGCTGCGCGGGGGCTACCTCTTCGGGTTGATCGGGAGTCGTTTCGCTGGTCATCTTCCGCGTCCGTTGTGATGCTCTAGTATGCCGCGAGACTCAGGCGAATACCAACTATGTTGGTTAGCGGACTACGGTTGCAGCGCAAGCGCGATCTCGTGGGTCGGTATCGCGCCTTCGCGGATAATCATCCAGGAATTCGGACCGCCGCTGAGGTCGACAATGGTCGTCGCGGTGGCCCGCGTTGTCGGTCCACCGTCGACGATGAGCGGGATCTTGTCGCCGAACTGCTCCAGCACGGACTTCGCGTAGGTGCATTCCGCTGCGCCGCTGAGGTTGGCGGACGTTGCGGTGATGGGCAGACCGAGCTTCTGCACGACAGCGCGGCAAATGGCGGTTTCCGGAACGCGCAGTGCGACGTTGCCTGTGTTTGCTGTGACGCGCAACGGGAGCTTGCTGCCGGCGCGGACGATGATGGTCAGCGGACCGGGCCAGAAGCGCTCGGCGAGGCGGTCGAAGGCGTTGTCGATGCCGCGCGCGAGTTCGTACGCCTGCGAGACGTCGGCGATGAGCAGCGACAGTGGCTTGTGGCGTGCGCGCGTCTTGAGTTCGTAGATGCGATCGACTGCACGGAGATTTACCGGGTCGACAGCGAGGCCGTAGAAGGTGTCTGTCGGCAACGCGGCGACTTGCCCGGAGTTCAGGCACTCGACGACGCGGTCGATCAGCGCGGGTTCGGGGTCGTCGGGATCGATGCGGAGGATTTCGGCGTTCATGCGGTGGTTGGAAGCCCTCAAGCTGCTTCATCGCTTATAGCACGTCGCTCGCTTTGGGGCGCGTAAACTTGAGAGGCGCATGAACTTGCCTTCTCCCATTACGAGCCGCAGCAACGCGCGCGTCAAGGCCTTGCGCGCGGCGTCGGGCGGCGATGCGGCCGAGCCTGGTGAACTGCTCGCCATTGAGGGCGAGAACCTGATTGGCGAGGCCATTCGCTCGGGTGTTCGCTTCGATACGGTGTTCGTTCGCGAAGGGAATGAGGACGTGTTGCTGCGTGTATCGCTTGCAGGGCTTGAAGCGGCGAACTGGGTCGTGTTGAGCAAGGATGTGTTTGCGAGTGCTGTCGATACTGCGTCTCCGCAGGGAATCGCGGCGCTGATCGCGATCCCCGAACTTGCGGCGATGGACTTCCGCGATGACCCGAGTATTGTGCTGGTCATCGAGTCGCTGCAAGATCCGGGCAATCTTGGGACGCTGTTGCGCTCCGCTGAGGCGTTCGCAGTGAAGCAGGTGTTCGTTACGTCCGATACTGTGAATCGCTGGAATCCGAAGGCGGTTCGCGCTTCGGCGGGCTCGGTGTTTCGCGTGCCTGTGGTGCGCGCGCCGCTGGCTGCGACGAAGGAGTTTCTCGCGGGATTTGGTTGCAAGCTGTTCGCGGCTGTAGCGCAGTCACAGGATGCGATGCCTGTGATGGAGGCGAGTTTGCTGGCTCCTTGCGCGCTGCTGGTTGGCAATGAAGGTGCTGGTTTGTCGGCTGCGGCGCTGGCGTTGGCGGATGCGCGGGTGCATATTCCGTGTGCGGTCGAGTCGCTGAACGCGGCGATTGCCGGCTCGACGCTGATGTATGAAGCGCTACGGCAGAACCTCGCGCGGCGAGCGGAAGGGACTGCATGAGCTTGTTTGCGCCTGACTTCCGCAGCGTCGATGAGACGATTCGGCGCAATGCTCCGCTGGCAGAGCGGATGAGGCCGCGAACGCTCGATGAGTTCTTCGGGCAACAGCATCTGCTTGGACCTGGAAAACCTCTCAGGCTGCAAATCGAGCGTGATGATGCGGCTTCCATCGTCTTCTGGGGACCTCCTGGAGTTGGGAAGACGACGCTGGCGAAGATCATCGCGCAGCAGACGCAGTCGACGTTTATCGAGTTTTCTGCCGTGATGTCCGGAATCAAAGAGATCAAGCAGGTGATGGTCGATGCGGAGAAGGCTGCGGGTTTTGGCTCGCGGACGATTCTTTTTATCGACGAAATTCATCGCTTCAACAAGGCTCAGCAGGACGCGTTTCTGCCGTATGTCGAGCGGGGGACGATTCGGTTGATTGGCGCTACTACTGAAAATCCTTCGTTTGAAATCAATGCGGCGTTGCTCTCGCGCTGCCGCGTTTATACGCTGCTTGCGCTGGGGCAGGATGAGATTGTTGCTCTCCTCGAACGTGCTTTGAGCGACAGCGAGCAGGGCCTTGGAAAACTGAACCTCAGCGTCGAGGAGGGCGCGCTGGAGGCGATTGCTTCGTACTCCAGCGGCGATGCGCGCAATGCTCTCAATGCGCTTGAATCCGCGGCGCGACTGGCTGAAGGGCGCGGCGAGAGCGTGCTGACGAAGGCGCTTGCGGCCGAGGCGTTGCAGCAGCGCGTCCTGCTCTACGACAAGAAGGGAGAACAGCATTACGACATCATTTCCGCGCTGCACAAGAGCGTGCGCAACTCGGACGCGGACGCTGCGCTGTACTGGCTTGGGCGCATGCTGGTGGCCGGCGAAGACCCGATGTACATTGCGCGGCGCGTGGTGCGGATGGCGGTTGAGGACATCGGTCTCGCTGCTCCTGAGGCGTTGAATCTTTGCCTTTCGGCGCGCGATGCGATGCACTTTCTCGGCTCACCTGAGGGCGAGTTGGCGCTGGCTCAGGCGGTTGTGTATCTGGCGCTGGCGCCGAAGTCGAATGCGATTTATACGGCCTTCGGCGCGGTGCGGGCGGACATTGAGTCGATGCCCGCGCAGCCTGTTCCGCTGCACCTGCGCAATGCTCCGACAAAGCTGATGAAGTCGCTCGATTTTGGCAAAGGCTACCAGTACGCGCACGATGTCGAGGGCAAGGTTGCGGAGATGGAATGCTTGCCGGAGAACCTGCGTGATCGGCGGTACTACCAGCCGACCAACGAGGGCCGGGAGCGGTTGCTGGCTCAGCGGATGGATGAGATTGCGAAGTTGCGTGATAAAGGCAACAGTTAGGCCCACCCCTCCCCCCTATTTCGCGCAAAGGTAATGACATACTTACCTCAGCGCGACGATTTTCCTACGGAATCCGAACTTCCCAATCAGAATCCCAGTCGGCACTCATCACCACGCCAAAACCCTTCCTCACGTCGTTTTGGATGTGTCCTCTGTCGCACCGGATCGAATGCACCTGCCATTTTGCGACCACTACCGGAGCCTCTGCACTCGGTTCTGTATCCGCATCCGCGAGTATGCGGATTTTTAGCAGAGACACACAGCTTCCTACATCGCACGGCAATTCAATACAAACGACGTTTTGCAGCCTATTTCCTTTTCGGCTTGCCGCCGTCCGTTGCTGTTGAGGAAGGACATCACCAGCAGAGTAATCGTGGATATTCATGCACCGAAGACATGCGAAATTACGTGAATGCCCATCCCTGGGCCACGATCCTAGACCTTGAGACATATCGGGATGCGTGGCTGGCGGGAGCACGATGGGGTGAAAGCAACTCTTGCAAGACAAATATGGCTGTAGGTTCTGCATCGGAGGATTCTATCAATGAACGCTAATCTTCAACTGAAGACTCTTCAAGACGCTTTTGCCTACTTCGCCGACCGTCAGAACTGCGTGGATTACGTTGTGTCTATGCGATGGCCGGATGGTAAGGTTGCGTGTCCTACGTGCGGCTCTGAGGCTGTTACGTGGATTCCTACACGGTTCCTGTACCAGTGCAAAGGCAAGCACCCTAAGCGTCAATTTAGCGTCAAGGTAGGGACGCTTATGGAAGATTCTCCTATCGCCCTTGGGAAGTGGCTGCTGGTTGGCTGGATGCTCGGAAGCTGTCGCAATGGAATCTCATCCTACGAAGTCGCCCGCACCATCGGTATCACTCAGAAGTCGGCTTGGTTCATGCTCCACCGCTTACGTGAAGGGATGCACGATGGCATGGGGAAACTCTCAGGCGTCTGCGAAGCCGACGAAACCTACATCGGCGGCAAAATAAAGAACAAGCACACTAAGGCCCGCAAGCAGGGTCAACAGAAGGACAAAATAGCCGTCCTGGGGGTTGTCGAGCGCGGCGGTAGGGTAATGGCTCAAGTCGTCCCTACAACCAAGAAAGAGAACGTACACGCGCTGCTGGAGGCTTCTGTTGAACAGGGTGCCACGGTCTACACGGATGATTATCCGATTTACGACAAATTGCCGTCCCTCGGCTTTACCCACGAAGTTATCAATCACACACAGGATCGTTTCGCTAGAGGCTCGGTGAGCACGAATCGGATTGAAAACTTCTGGAGCTGCCTGAAGCGCACCATCGGCGGAACCTACGTCTCTGTGTCCCCCGCGCACCTTAATTCCTACGTCACCGAGCAGGCTTTTCGCTTCAATCTCCGCGAAGGGTTTACAGAGCAACAGCGGGGTATCGTCCTGTTGAACGGGATTCAGGGCAAGAGATTAACGTACAAGCAACTCACAGCGAGGACGAAATGACGAGCGACTTAACTCCAGAAGAACGGGAAGCTATTGAATGGGGAATCCGTCTGTTGGCAGAGCTTCGAGAGCTTTCCGCACTTCCTCGTGAAGACGATCTGACTCGGATGGTGGAATCTTGGAGTCAATCGCTCGATCATAGACTTGGCATTTCGCTTCAAATTCAGGAGAACGACGAGCGTCTTCTATTATCGCGTCCACGTTCGGGAAACCTTTGCTCTTCATGTAAACAGCAAATAATCGATAAGCAAGCCACTCCCGATAATTCTTCTTCGCCTGCTCCGCAAACACACGAATAGCTACGTCTTTTTGAACGTCATCCATGCGAGACATCGTACTATGCCGGACGAACTGATTATTTCGCAGAAGATTGCGGACGCGCTTTGGGTGCCGCTTTGGGCGTTTTTACGGTAGGAGAAACCAGCGTCCGCATGACCGCATCCACGCGCTTTGCCTGTTCCTCACCCTCGTAAAACTCCATTGGCTTCTTTCCCATGTAGAACAGTATACGCCGTAGCCGGATGGACGACCATTAGGCGCAGGCTATCAAATACCGCCCATTTCCTGCATTATTAAAAGGAAAGTTCGATTGGAAAGGAATTAAAAATGACGATGGATTGCGATAAGTGTGGATTCCCGGTACCGATAAATATGATTCCAAGTCGCTGTGGAGCATTGGAATTCGAGTCTCAGTGTCCCCATTGCGGCATAGAGTGTTCTGGCGCGTTAACGATCAAACAAGCACCGGCTGAAAATGAGGATTTGTCCATTCAAATGGCTCACTGTATCCACAATCACAATGAACGTCTGTACAGCGAACCCAGCGAATAGAATTCTTACCCACCTCAGCTACCGCCTCTCCGCACTGAGGGCAAGGAACGCCCACAAATACCGCCTCAGCACCCTCTACTGAGCCAAGTATGTTGTCACCCGCGCAAAGTCCCTTATCGAAATGACTTAGGTCTGTACCTCCTTTTTGAAGCGTGCAAAGTGCCTTAAACAAAGGGGTTAGATTGCAAAGATCGGAAACAAAGGGGTTAGGAGGACAGCGTGTAGAGGTTAGGGCGTAGAGAAAGCGCATTCTACGAGCCACGAGCGACGAGGTTTTGAGCGACGAAGAGCGGGTTCTGGTCAGGTGCGAGGGTTGAGGGTTCGAGGAACGAGGGTTTTGGAGAGCTCAGAGCGACGAGGTTTTGAGCGTAGAGGTGCAGGTTCCGGGCGCGGTTGGCGTCTGGAAGGGACTTGTTCAGTTTTGAGTTGTGACCTTGCCCTCAGAATGCGTATCCCATAACGGTTAGGAAATTGGTAGTCGTGGAGGCTGTGGGAAAGTTGGAAAGCGTTCTTTGCTTTCCTGCTTTTCCATAGCCT
>Ga0209483_1000926_pt1 | contig 23727 bp, 17 predicted proteins | sample NGEPerA_FD_184508 | JGI IMG/M metagenome (GOLD analysis project Ga0209483, IMG submission 184508) | Arctic peat soil microbial communities from the Barrow Environmental Observatory site, Barrow, Alaska, USA - NGEE PermafrostL2-A... | ecosystem: Environmental > Terrestrial > Soil > Wetlands >... | reverse complement strand
AAGATGGAGTTGCCGGATGAAGCTTGGACGAATAATCCCATGTTCAAACCGTGGCCGGCCGACCCGGATAACGATTCGCCGGAGGATGCCGCCATCAACCACGACCATTACCTTTATGGCGGTCCGAAGAAATGGATCAAGGTGAAAGGCAAATACGTCGAAGCCCCGCCGTTGCCGGAAGATTACTTCGACAATCGGGCGAGCGGCGATGCCTATGACAAGATGCTCCGAAAAATGGACGAAACCAAATGACGAATCACATTTTTCTCGATGCCTCATTTTGGATCGCCTATCGCAATGAGCGGCAAAATTGTCACCGGGAAGCCACGCGGATTCTGGCAGAAACTTTCCGCCACCGGATCAAGTTCGTGACCACGCTGCCGGTGTTGTGCGAAATCCATGCCCACTTTTCGCGCACCCCGGAAAAGAAACGGGTGATCCTCCAGGATTTTGAAAGCAATCCGCTCGTTCACATCGAAGAAGTCACGCACGCAGACCAGCAACTCGCGTTCAAGTTGTTGCGCCGGCAAACTGATAAATCATATTCCTTGTGCGACGCAGTTTCATTTATCGTCATGCAACGGCTTGGCTTGAAGCAGGCGCTGGCGTTCGATGACCATTTCCGGCAGTTTGGCGAATTTGAAATCATTTCCTGACAATTTTTCCGCATGAGCGAAATTTCCAAAGCTTACGAACCGCAGTCCGTCGAGGACAAATGGTATCAATTCTGGCTCGACGGAAAATTTTTCGTCGCGGATGCGAAATCGCCGAAACCCGCGTATTCCATCGTCATTCCGCCGCCGAACGTCACCGGCGTGTTGCACATAGGACATGTGCTCAACAGCACGATCCAAGACATTCTTGCCCGCCGCGCGCGCATGGAGGGCAAGGAAGTTCTCTGGCTGCCTGGCACCGATCACGCTGGCATTTCCACACAAAATGCTGTGGAGAAAACTCTTCGCAAATCCGGCGAAATGCGCCAACGCGATGATTTTGGGCGCGAAAAGCTCGTAGAGAAAATCTGGGAATGGAAGGAAAAACACGGCGGCATCATCATCCAGCAGTTGAAAAAGCTCGGCGCGTCGTGCGACTGGACGCGCGAACGCTTCACGATGGACCCGGAATATTCGCGCTGCGTGCAACGTGTGTTCGTGGACCTCTACAAAAAAGGAGTCATCTATCGCGGCAAGCGCATGGTAAACTGGTGTCCCGCATCGCTCACGGCGTTGTCCGACGAAGAAGTGGTGATGAAGGAACAAAAAGGTTTCCTGTATTATTTCAAAGTTGAAGTCGTGGGGAGCGTAGCCGCCCCGGCTGCGTCGGTGGACGCCTCGTCCACCGAAACTCCGAATGTCAAACGCGAGGCGCGTTCGACTGCGCCCGAGGCGGGCGCGCTCCCCGAAGAAAAGATTTTTTTGACGATTGCGACGACGCGACCGGAAACGATTCCCGGCGACACCGCCGTGGCCGTGAATCCGAAAGACCCGCGTTACGCGCATCTCATCGGCAAGCACGTCGTGCGCCCGCTGCCGGCGGAATTGCCGCGCGAGCAGAAGCTCATTCCCATCATCGGCGACGAGCATGTTGATTTTGAATTCGGCACGGGCGTTTTGAAAGTGACGCCCGCGCACGACAAGGCGGACTTTGAGATCGGCGCGCGCCACAAGCTTGCGCAGATCGAAGTCATCGCGGCGAACGGCCAGATGAATGACGCGGCGGGCGTGGACTTGCGCGGCCTCGACCGTTTCAAGGCGCGCAAAGTGACCGTGGAAAAACTCACCGAACTCGGCGCGCTGGAAAAGGAAGAACCTTACACGAACAACGTCGGTTACAGCGAGCGCGCCGATGTGCCGATTGAGCCGCGCTTGAGCGAACAATGGTTTTTGAAATATCCGAGCGTGGAAAAAGCGCGCAACTGCGTGGAGCAATCGGAATTTTTTGGAAAAATTATTCCAGTAGTTTCAATTTCCGGCCACGAATTGGCTGGGCACGACCGCGCGGAGTTGCGCGAATCCGCCATCAAGCTCGCGCAGGAACAAGGCTGGCTTGGGCACGCGTTCAAGAACGAAAACACCGGCTGGGAAATTTATATTCGCCGGAAAAGTTTGTCGCACGCTTTCAATAATCGCAGCACGGAAGCGATTCTAGCGGTGGCGGCAATTCCAGAATTGCTGCGCCACGCGATTTTAATCCGCAGCGAGCCGCATCAGCCGCCGAATCCGCGTTTCAAGCAGGTGCATTATTTTGCCGCCGCGTTGAGCATCGGCGGGGAACTGCATCGGATGCAACTGACGGTGAAGGAACTGGCCGACGGGCGGATGCTTTACGACCACAAGGCAAAAAAAATCACGCCCGGCGGTAAACCTCTGGTGGCGCATCTCCCGAAGGAGAAGTTGGGCATCCAGCCTGCACCGGGCGCTGGATTAAAGGTAAGGGATTTATTGGCGGATGTCAATGCGCAGAAAATGCAGTTTCATCCGCAGCGGTGGGCGAAAGTTTACGACCACTGGATGGGCGGCTTGCAGGATTGGTGCGTCAGCCGCCAGCTTTGGTGGGGACATCGGATTCCAGTTTGGTATAACACCGAAATTCGCGCGAAGCTGTTCACGAAAATTCCCGTCATCGAACTTTCTGGTCACGAATTGGCGGGTGCAAACATCAAACAACTGCGTGACGCCGCGTGGGAATTTGCAGACCGACACGAATTGCTCAATCATTCGTTTCCAAACGCGGAGACTGGCTGGAAAATCGTCGTCCGCACCGCAAGTCTGGAACACGCTTTCACCCATCAAGGCGCGGCCAATATCAAAGCCACCGTCGCGCTACCAGAACTGATTCGCACTGCGGTCAAGGTTGGCTCGCTCCATCATTTGCCGCCGAACGAACACTTCAAGGCCGTTCACCTTTTTGTCGCGGCGGCGCGCATTGCGGGTGACTTGTATCAAGTGAAGATCACCGTGAAGGAACATTTGGACGGTCAAAAACTTTACGACCACCAACTGTTCAAAAGAAACACGCCCGATGGTAAATCTCCGACGCCAGTTGCCCTTGCGAGCGAACCAGCCCGGCCTACATCGAGCGCTGAAATACTGATAGCTGATTTATTCGTCAACGTCAACACCGACACTGCGTTCACACGCTGTCAACTTGAAGAGCCTGGGCCGGGCTGGGTTCAAGACCCCGATGTGCTCGACACCTGGTTCAGCTCGTGGCTGTGGCCGTTTGCGACGATGGGCTGGCCGGAGCAGACCGGCACGTTGAAGAAATTTTATCCGACCACCGACCTCGTCACCGGGCCGGACATCATTTTCTTCTGGGTCGCGCGCATGATCATGGCTGGCTACGAATACATGGGCGGGCTGCCGTTCCAGAATGTTTATTTCACCGGCATCATCCGCGACAAGCAGGGGCGCAAGATGTCCAAGAGCCTCGGCAATTCGCCCGACCCGCTCGACCTTATCGCGAAGTTCGGCGCGGATGCGTTGCGCTTCGGCGTGATGCGCGCCGCGCCGCTCGGCCAGGATATTTTGTTCGATGAACAGAACGTCGAGCTGGGCCGCAACTTTTGCAACAAACTCTGGAACGCCTGCCGTTTTAGGCAAATGGTCGGAACGAAGGATGAAGGCAGAATGATGAATGATGAAACCGGAGCGTCGACCGGAACTTCATCCTTCAACCTTCATCCTTCAACCTTCCCGATGCAGGGCGAAATCGAGCCGACGCTGCTAACGTCCGATGACAAATGGATTTTGCTCAAGCTCGACGCAGCCATCCGCGAAGTGACCATCGCGCTGAACGAATATAAATTCAGCGATGCGACGGCGGCACTTTACAGATTTTTCTGGAGTGAATATTGCGACTGGTATGTCGAGGCGAGCAAGGCGGTGTTCTTCGGCGAAGACGCGGCACGCAAAGCAAACACGCTCGCCGTGATTGATTTTGTTTTGTCGCACACGCTGCGATTGTTCCACCCGTTCCTGCCGTTCATCACGGAGGAATTGTGGCACGGCATGGGTTATTCGACCGATATGCCGGAAAATCAGGGCGGCAAGACGATCATGTTCGCGCCGTGGCCGCTGCCGCTTGATGATGATTTCAAAGGCCATTACGGCCTTGACGATTGTTACCTGCACATCGCGGGTGCGAAATACGAACTGGTCTCGCAAGGCCGCAACCTGCGTCGCGAGGCGAACATTTCGGCGGCGAAGAAAATTAAATTTGTTTTGAAGCCGGTGAATTTTCTGCCGCCGCACGACATCGAAGTGATCCGGCTTTTACTCAATGCCGAAGCCGTGGAGGTCAGCGAAAATTATTCGCCCGCGAAAGGCACATTGACGGCGCGGACGGAACTCGGCGAATTATTTTTGCCGCTGGAAGGCTTGCGCAGTGAAGAAGAATTGGCCGCCGAGAAAGCGCGGCTTACCAAGGAACTCGAAAAAATTGAGGCGGAGATTTCCAAGGTCGGGCAGAAGCTGGCCAATCCGAATTTCACCGAGAAAGTTCCGGTGACGGTGTTGCAGGAACATCAGCAGCGCCTCGCCGAGTGGCAGAACAAACGCGAGCAGGTGGAAACCGCGCTCGCAGCCTTGCAAGGTTGATTTCCAAGCATGATGAAAAATATTTCGACGAACAAAGCGCTGGCCGTAGCCGTGAAGGCCGCGCGCGCCGCTGGAAAAGTGATGCACACCAACTGGCACAAGCCCAAGCGCGTCAACTCCGCCGAAGCTCATGACATAAAATTGGAACTCGATGTGCAATGCCAGGCGCTCATTGAAAAAATTCTCGCGGCCACGTTCCCGCACATTCCGCTGCTCGGCGAGGAAGGCATTTCCGGCGACATGAACGCCGAATGCCGCTGGGTCGTTGACCCGATTGACGGCACGGTGAACTATTTTTTCGGGATGCCGCACGCGGCGGTTTCGATTGCGCTGCAATCGAAAAGTGACGAGTGGCAAGTGACGAGTGGCAAGAAAAGAACTCGCGCGGAAAAACTCATCACTCATCACTCATCACACGTCACTATCCTTGGCGTGATTTACGATCCGTTCACCGACGAAATCTGGACGACCGTCAAAGGCGGACCGACGCGGCTGAACGGAAAAATTGTTCGCGTCAGCAGCCGCTCCAAGATTGAAGATTCGGTCATCGCCATGGGTTTTTCCAAGAGCAAAGAGAATTTGGATAAAAGCATCCCGCATCTCGTCCGGCTTGCGCGCCGCGCAAAAAAAATCCGCATCATGGGTTCCGCCGCGCTGGAACTGTCTTACGTCGCCAGCGGACGGCTGGACGCCTACATCGAGCGCCGCATCAATTTGTGGGACGTGGCCGCCGGAAGTTTGCTCGTGGAAAATGCCGGCGGCGAATTTTACTCGCTGCCCGCGCCGGGAAAATACCGTTACGCCATGTGCGCCGACAACGGCAAGCTGCGGAAAAAACTTCAGATCGGCAGTCTGCTGAAATGATTTTTCAACCACCAAGGCACGAAGGCACCAAGGATTTTAACCGCTTGGTGTCTTGGTGTCTTGGTGGTTAAAAAATTCCTTCAGCTTGGCCAGCGCCTTCGCCCGGTGGCTCAATTTGTTTTTCACATCTTCGCCCAGTTCGGCGAACGTCTGTATAAAGCCATCCGGCACGAACAGCGGGTCGTAGCCGAAACCGTTGTGCCCGCGCGGCTCAAAAATAATTTTTCCTTCGCACGCGCCGTCGAAAATCTGCGCCTCAAATTCGTCAGCAAAGCAAACCGGCGACGCGTTCTCAACTTTTCCCTCCGGCACCGGCACGAGCGCGATGACGCAGCGAAACCGCGCGGTGCGCTTTTCCAGCGGCACGTCTTTCAGCAGACGCAGCAGCTTGGCATTGTTGTCGGCGTCGTGGGAATTTTCAGTTTTGTCCAGCGCGGCAAAACGCGCGGAATGAACGCCGGGCGCGCCGTCCAGCGCGTCCACTTCCAGGCCGGAATCGTCGGCGAGAACAAAGGAGTGTCGAGTGACAAGTGACGAGTGACAGGAAAACCATTTGGCCAGTTCAACAGCTTTTTTCGCCGCGTTGCCGGCAAATGTGTCGGCGTCCTCGATAACTTTCGGCGCGCCGGGAAAATCATTGAGCGTCAGGAATTGAAATTGTCCGCCGAGAATGGCGCGGATTTCGCCGGTCTTGTGGGCGTTGCGCGTGGCGATGAGCAGCGTCGTCATGCGCGCAAAGTAGCGAAAATTCCCGGACAAGCGAGCTTGACGCAATTTTTTTTCCCTGCAAAATCGGCGCATGAAATCACGTCTGTTGCCTGCGCTCGCACTTTGTTTCGCCTTGAACAGCCTTCGCGCCGCTGACACGAACGCGCCCGCCGTTCCCGTCGCCAATCCTGTCGTTGCGTCCTACATCCTCACGCCGCCCGCGCCGGCCACGCCGCGCATCAACGGCGCGGACATTTTTGGCGTTCGGCCCGGCTCGCCGTTTTTGTTCACGATTCCGGCGACGGGCGACCGGCCGATGACTTTTTCCGCCGACAAACTGCCGCGCGGTTTGAAATTGGATTCAAAAACCGGGCACATCACCGGCTCGTTGAAATCAAAGGGCGAATTCGCCGTCACGCTGCACGCGAAAAATTCCCTCGGCACGACGGAGAAAAAATTCCGCGTCGTCGTCGGCGACCAGATTGCGCTCACGCCGCCGATGGGCTGGAACAGTTGGAACTGTTTTGCCGGCGCCGTTTCCGAGGACAGGGTCAAGAGCGCGGCGGATGCCATGGTCAAGAGCGGCCTCATCAACCACGGCTGGACCTACATCAACGTGGACGACTTCTGGCAGAACCATCGCGAGCCGACCTCGGCGGACCTGCGCGGATCGTTCCGCGACGCCAAAGGAACCATCGTCCCCAATTCGCGTTTCCCTGACATGAAGGGCATGGCGGATTACATTCATTCGCTCGGCTTGAAGGCCGGACTTTATTCCTCGCCCGGCCCGTGGACGTGCGGCGGTTGCGCGGCGAGCTGGCAGCACGAGGAGCAGGACGCGCAGACTTACGCCCGGTGGGGCTTTGATTATTTGAAATATGACTGGTGCAGCTACGGCGGTATCGTTTCCATCGCGAGGACAAACAGCGCATACAGCGCATTCACGAACGCCATGTCCGTCCGGTCGCTCGATCCGTTAACAAGGTCAACGGCTGATGCAATTTTTCCCTACAAAGTCATGGGCAAATACCTGCGCGATCAAAATCGCGACATCGTTTTTAGCCTCTGCCAATATGGCAACGCGGATGTGTGGAAATGGGGCGGCTCGGTGGACGGCATTTGCTGGCGCACCACCGGCGACATCAACGACTCCTGGCGCAGCATGAGTCAAATCGGTTTCCGCCAGGACAAGGCCGCGCCTTACGCCAAACCCGGCAATTGGAACGACCCGGACATGCTCGTCGTCGGGCAGGTCGGCTGGGGGCGATTGCATCCGTCGCGCCTCACGCCGGACGAGCAATACACGCACATCAGTTTGTGGTGCCTGCTGTCCGCGCCGCTGCTCATCGGCTGCGACATGACCAAGTTTGATGATTTCACATTGAACCTTTTGGAAAATGACGAAGTGCTGGCGATAGATCAGGACGCGCTCGGAAAAGAGGCGACGTGCGTGCTGACGAACGGCGACGTGCGCGTCTATGAAAAAGAACTGGAGGACGGCGGACGCGCGCTGGGATTTTTCAACCTCGGTTCCGCGCCAACAGATTTGCAATTCAACGATCTCCACCAACTTGGGTTTAACGGAATGCAACACGTCCGCGATTTGTGGAGGCAAAAAGATTTGGCCGACGTGAACGCGGCGGATGGCGTTCTGCCGCTGACGATTCCCGCGCACGGCGTGCTGCTTTACAAGCTGACGGCGGCGAAGTGAGCCGGTCGCGCTTTGCAATTCGAGCAAAATTGAATTGTTCCCCCTTCCGTTTCGCGGCAAGCTGTCGGCTCTTATGCAGCAAGTGAATCTCGGCATGATTGGTGGCGGAACGGTGGGCAGCGGCGTGTTCCATGCGTGGCAGCGGAACGGCGGCCTCATGGCCGCGCGCCTCGGCGTGAAATTGGTTTTCCGCAAGATCGCGGTGAAAGCGTTCGATGAACCACGTCCGTATCCGATTACACGTTCGCTGATGACCACGGACTGGCAGGAAGTCGTCAACGATCCGCAAATCCAGGTAGCCATCGAACTCGTCGGCGGCACGGGCATCGCCAAGACGATGGTGCTGGCCGCGCTCGCGCAGGGCAAAACCGTCGTCACCGCCAACAAGGCGCTGCTCTCCGCGCACGGGCCGGAACTTTTTGCGGCGGCAAAAAAATGCGGCGCGAATTTTTATTACGAAGCCAGCGTCTGCGGCGGAATTCCAATTATTAAATCGTTGCGCGAAGGTTTTGTCGGCAACCGCATCAACGCGCTTTACGGCATCGTCAACGGCACTTGCAATTATATTTTGACGCGCATGAAATTGGAAGGCGCGGATTTCGCCGAAGTTCTCGCCGATGCGCAAAAACTCGGTTACGCCGAAACTCCGCCGGATTTGGACATTGACGGCCACGACGCCGCGCACAAGATCGGAATTCTTGCGTCGCTCGCGCACGGTTTTTGGGTGAACCCAAAAAAAATCCACGTCGAGGGGATTCGTCACATCAGCGCGCTCGACATCAAATTCGCGGGCGAACTTGGTTACACAATCAAGCTGCTTGGCATCGTCAAGCGGATTGATGATTTACGATTGACGATTTACGACTCGGAAAAACAATCGGCGCGTAAATCGAAAATCGTGAATCGTAAATGCGGAGTGCAGGTTTCCGTTTATCCGACTTTGCTTCCGAACGCACACGTTCTCGCGAGTGTGAATTACGCCTTCAACGCCGTCTTTGTTCGCGGCGACGTTGTCGGCGATTCACTTTTTTACGGACGCGGCGCGGGCAAGGATGCCACGGCCAGCGCGGTCTTGAGCGATCTGGCGGATGCCGCGCTCGATCTGAAATTCGCCAACAAACATCGCCTGCCGCCCTTCGTGCCGCACGAATGTTCCGGCGCGGTCGTGCCGATTGAGGACGTCGTCTCGCAGTATTTTGTCCGGCTCAATGTCATTGACCGCCCCGGCACGCTCGCAAAAATCGCTGCGATTTTTGGCGCGGCAAAAATCGGCATCTCGTCCGTCATCCAGCCCGAAGGCCATGAAGGCGCGAGCGTGCCGCTGATTTTCATGCTGCACTACGCGACCAACGGCGCGGTGAGTGGCGCTCTGAAAAAAATCGGCAGGCTGCCGGTCATCAAAAGCAGACCGGTGATGATTCGGGTGGAAAATTTTGAATAAATAATCGCAGGAGACGAGGTGACGAGTCTCTGATCAAAAAACCAAGAATGAGACTCCTCACGTCGTCTCATACATTGTAAAAATGCCGCTCCTCTTTCGCAGCACCAACGATCAGTCGCCCGCAGTCAGCCTGCGCGAGGCGATGCTCGCCGGTCAGGCTCCGGATCGCGGGCTTTATTTCCCCGAAAAATTTCCACAGCTCACGCCCGACGAAATTTTCGCGTTCGCCAAATTGTCGTATCACGAAATTGCCTTTCGCGTCTTGTCAAAATACACGGACGGCATCATTCCGTCCGACGTGCTCGCCGCGATTTGCCGCGACGCTTACAACTTTGAAATTCCGCTCGAAAAAGTTTATGACCGCGTGGTCGTAATGCGGCTCGATCAAGGCCCGACCGCGTCGTTCAAGGATTTTGCCGCGCGCATGATGGCGCGGCTGATGGGAAGATTTTTGCAGGAAGACGGTCGGCAACTGACGATTCTCACCGCGACGAGCGGCGACACCGGCGCGGCGGTGGCGCACGCATTTCACAATGTTCCCGGCATCCGCGTCATCGTGCTGTTTCCGATGGATGAAGTCAGTTTGTCGCAACGCAAATTGATGACGACGCTGCGCGACAATGTCCGCGCGGTGGCGATTGACGGCAAGTTCGACGACTGCCAGGCGATGGTGAAGCGCGCGTTCAGCGATCCGGCGCTCAAGCATATTCCGCTGTCATCCGCCAACTCCATCAACATCGGACGCCTGTTGCCGCAGAGCATTTATTATTTCTACGCCGCATCGCGACTTGCGAAGTGGAACAGGCTTCCAGCCTGTTCAGACAGGCAAGATGCCTGTCCCACTTTAGAGCCGATTGTGTTTTCCGTGCCGAGCGGAAACTTTGGCGACATGATGGGCGCGGTCGTCGCGCGGCAGATGGGTTTGCCGATAAAAAAACTCATTGTGCCCGTCAACGACAACGACGCGTTCCCAAAATTTCTTTCCAGCGGCGTTTATCAAAAAATTTCGCCGTCGCGCAACTCGGTCTCCAACGCGATGAATGTCGGCCATCCGAGCAATCTCGCGCGGCTCGTGGCCGTGTATGGCGGACAAATGGACGAGACCGGCAAGATTCATCAGCAGCCCGACCTCGCCGCGATGCGCCGCGATTTGTTTTCCAGTTCCGTTTCCGACGAGCGCACGCGGGCGACCATTCGCGAAGTCTGGGACAAATATAAATTGCTCCTCGAAGCGCACGGCGCGGTCGCGTGGCGCGGATTTCTGGACTGGCTCGAGGTTGAAAAATTAAACGGCCTGCCCGCCGTGATTCTCGAAACGGCGAACCCGGCGAAGTTCCCGGAAGAAATTGAACGCATGATGAACTGGTCGCCGGACATTCCGCCCGCGATGGCGGCCGCGCTGAAGTTGCCGGAAGAATTCGACCGCCTGGACGTGGACTACGAAAAATTCCGAGAGTATCTTGTCCGGGTATTGCGGCTGCAGGCTTGAATTTTTCCGGGCGCGGCTGTATTTCAAGCGCGTGGGCCGGACCTATATTTTCGAGTGTCCGTTGTGTCAATACCGCGCCCGCGTTTCGGGCGGCGCGGACAGCGGCCTGCATTGCGAGGTGCAGACGGTGGTGTGCCGCGACTGCCGGAAACTGTTCGACGTGTTCACACGCGTGCGCCAGCGCGCGGATGAAGTGGAAAAAATTAAATTCCCCGGATTCTTCCGCCCGGAAATTCCGCCGGTGATCTTGAACGAAAGTTCGTTCACCCCGCGCCGCAGCCCGGCCCGGCAACTCGTCTGGAATAAATTCGCGCCGGCCTGCCCGGTTGATCCCAAACATTTCGTCGAGCCGTGGAAAGATCCGGGCCGGTGTCCGCGCTGCGGAAATTTTCTGGAGAAAAACGGCCTGCCGTTCCGGCTGTGGGAATGATTGCAAATCATAAAGTGAACTGACTTATCGCGCCGTCTTAACGCGGCGAGTGTGCGACATTCTCCTTTTGCGCCGGCAAAAAATTTGCCAACCTTTGCGCCATGCCGCTTCCGGTCATCAGCATTGCGCAGATGCGCGAATGGGAAAACGCCACCTGGGCGGCCGGCCAGACCGAGGCCGAAGTCATCCGCCGCGTCGGCAAGCGCCTCGCGCGCCGCGCCCGCAAGCTGACGCGCGCCGACGATTTTATCCTCATCCTCGCCGGCAAAGGCCACAACGGCGACGACGCGCGCGCGGCGAAGGAATTTCTCGACGACCGCAGAGTCAAAATTCTTGAACTGCTCTTGCCGGACAGCGACCTGCTCAAGGTCGGGATGATGCTCAAGGAAAAACCCGCGCTGGTCATTGACGGCATTTTTGGCATCGGCCTCAACCGTCCGCTCGCCGCGCCGTGGCTGGAAATCATCGCCACCGTCAACGCCGCGAAAATTCCCGTGCTGGCCGTGGACGTTCCCTCCGGCCTCAATGCGGACACCGGCGAACATTTCGGCGCGGCGATTGAAGCCGCCGTCACGCTCACCATCGGCGCGCCGAAAATTGGAATGTTGGCGGCGCAGGCGTGGCCGTTCGTCGGGCGGCTGGAAGTGGCGGATGACGTCGGCCTGATTCCTTGTCCGCATCAATCGGAGCTGAACTGGACGCTGCCGGAAGATTTTCAAAATTTTCCGCCGCCGCGAGACGTCGCCGCGCACAAAGGCACGTTCGGCCATGTTGCGATCCTCGCGGGCAGCCTGGGTTTTCACGGCGCGGCGGTGCTGGCGGTGCGCGGGGCGCAACGCGCGCAGCCCGGACTGGTGACCTTGTCCACGCAGGAAAATGTTTATCACGTCGTCGCGTCGCAGTTGCAGTCCGCGATGGTGAACGTGTGGCAGCCGGAGGTGAATTTTTCCGACGACACCGGCGCCTACCTCGTTGGTCCGGGGCTGGCGTCGGGCGATTTGCCGGTGGAACTGCGCCATGCCGTGCGCCATTGGTGGCGCGACCTTGCCCGTCCGCTCGTCGTGGACGCGAACGCGATGGATTTTCTGGCCAGCGAATTTTTCCCCAAGAAATTTATCCGCGTGCTGACGCCGCACCCCGGCGAGGCGGCGCGGCTGCTGCGGCTGCCGGTGCCGCTGGTCCAGGCCGACCGCGTGAAGGCGTTGCGCGAGGTCTCAAAAAAATTCGGCGGCGGCTGGGTGGTGCTGAAAGGGCATCAGACTTTGGTGGGCCGGAGCGAAGGGGAAATTTTTGTGAACCCGTCCGGCAATCCGCATCTCGCGCAGGGCGGCAGCGGCGATCTGCTGGCGGGCTTCATCGCGGGGCTGTTCGCGCAGCCGGCGTTGCAGGCGGACGCGGGGAAGACGCTGCGCTATGCCGTGTGGCAGCACGGCGCGGCGGCGGACGAGTTGCAGTCGTCGCGCGCGAACTGGACGATTGAAGACCTGGCGGATGAAATCGGAAACGCGCGGTGAAATTTGCAGCCTGTCTCCGTGTTAGGCATCCGCGAGTTACTCATCCTCGTTCTTAAACAAAAATGTCGCAATATCTCGGCTCTTGACGATGAAAATAATCCCGATGACTGGCACAACAACAGTCGTCAAAGCATAAAGCCAACCATCGCCGGACGAGCTGACGCCTCTGGCTCGTGTAAAAAAGAACACGCCTGAACCGATGCTTGGGATGCTGTGGACAAGAACCGAAAGTCCCAGAATCTTGATTAACACGTTCGCTAACTGTTTTGTTTTCATATTTTTTGGGTGGTGCTCGGATGCCTAACGTAGAAAGCTGAGCCACCGCCGACTCGTGGCGTGAACCGCGCCAGCGGAACGGCCAGCGCCAACGGCGGTTGGCTCCGGCGACTTGTTAGGCCGATGGTGAATGCTTTTTGCGATCATCAATTGCCTCCCGCAGCAAAGCTACTACCGCCGGACTCTTCGCCTCATTCAAGGCGCGAATCTTGATGTGACGCAATCGCCTTCCGGCTCCTTCGAGGAGATGCGCCGGGTCCCTGAGCAAGGCACCGTGGTAAAAGCCGAGGTTCACATACGAACTCTGAATCCCAATATACGCGTAATGGTCAGTCATCTTTTTGGGTCCCACACCGAAACTGGTGATCTCTTGCCGAGGCCACACCACCTCGAAAAAGTCCTTGTCCAAAGATGAAATTAATTTCCGCAACGTCTGGCAAAGGGGCCGAAGCCGTGGCCCCGCAGCGCGAAGAATGTCGTCAAAACTTCCGTGTGTTTTATTTATTGGCATATGTTTTCGGCCTAACATTGTTATTCGACCGCAAAGTGCGGTGCTATTTTTTGCATGATTTTGACAGTAATTGAGTCTTTCCCTTTTGTCGAGAAAATTTTAGGCTTTTGGGCGTCCAAAATATGGAATCTGCAAACACCGCATCCGCCTTCGCTGGGCTTCCGCCTTCGTCAGACTTCGGCGTGACGGGCCGGCGCAACAAGCTCAAAACTGATCCCGAATCCCAAGGCGCGCTGGCTGTTGATTATTTCGCCGGCGCAAGGTCGGCACCGATGGCGCGTTCAAATTTGGCGCGGGCGGTGGCGTAATCGTGTTGCGCCTGGATTTGCGTGGTGCGCGCCTGCGTGAGCGAGGTTTCGGCGTCGAGCACGTCGAGTTGCGTGCCGGTGCCGGCATCGGCGCGGGCCTTGGCTTCGCGCAGGGCTTCGTCGGCCTCCTCCTGGACTTTTTGCTGCGAGTCCATGATTTCGCGCGCCTGGATGAAGTCGGAATAGGCAGTGCGCACCTGCAATTCAATCTGGCGGGACTGGTCAACGAGCGTGGTCTTGGATTTGTCGAATTGCGCCCTGGCCTGCTTGACTTTGCCGGAAGTGAGCGCGCCGTCAAAAATGTTCCAGCTCATCTGCGCGCCGGCGTTCCAGCCGTTGAACTCGTCGCCGGGATCAGTGCTGAACTCGGAGTTCACCCAATTGTAACCGGCAAACAGCGACACGGTGGGTTTGTAACCGGACTTGGCGTCCACGATGTTGAGCTGCTGCAATTCGATGTTCTGGCGCAGCGCGGTGAGTTCCGTGCGGCGTGTGAGCGCCTGCTGGATGGCGTCGGGCAGGTTGATGGTGTAAGGCGCGGTGTCAAAATCATCCGTCAAGTTGAGCGGAATGTCCTCCCAGACGTCGCGCGGCAGATTGTAACCGAGCAGGTTCGCCAGGTTGTTTTTGGCGATGCGATAACTGTTGCGTGCGCTGATCAAATTCGGACGTTCGTTGGCCACGGCCACTTCGGCGCGCAGCACGTTGAATTTGGGAACGGTCCCGGCGTTGAGCCGGTTTTGCTGGTCCTCGAGCTCCTTTTCCAAAAGATTCACCGAGGCTTCGCGGACGGTGATCTGCTGCGCGGCGAGCAGAACGTCGTAGTAGGCGGTCTGCACGTTCAGCAGCGTGTCCGCCACGGCGGTTTGATAATTGGCCAGCGCCTGCTTGTCCGTTGCGCCGGCGGCCTTGAACGCGGCGACCATCCGTCCGCCCATGTAAATGGACTGCACAAGCTGGATGCCCGCGTTCCAGCTTTGGTGCGGTTCCGGGTAGCTGAATTCGGGCGGCAAGGGCGGTTCCTGCAACAAGGTAATCTCCTCGTTCGCGTATTGTCCGCTCGCCTTCAACTGCGGCAGCGCCACCGCGCGCGTCTGCACCACCAGGCCGTGCGACGCTTCGAGATCGTTCTGCGCTTCAAGGATCGTGGCGTTTTGCTGGAGCGCCGTGTTGAGCGCGTCCGCCAGCGACAACGGGCGCGTGAGCCACGTCGGCGTGTTGGTCTCCGCCGCGAAGCCGGAACCGGCGGCGATGAAAAACAAAGTGACCGGCAGAATAATTTTCAATCGTTTCATGGTGCAAAAAATCAATGTTTCGCGGCGGAAAAAACCTTCATCGCCGCCAGCGAAAATTTCGTGATGTGGGCGGCCAGGATTTCAATGCCCGCCGCGTCCAGCGCCGGCTGCTTTGGAAACAGCCGCGCCACCACCGGTCCGCAATGATGATAAAAAACGCACTGGCTGACCACACTGAATCCGCACAGCCGCACGCGCTCATCATTCAGCGGACGGTTCAAAATTTCCGCGACGATTTTCCAAAGCTCGCCCGCCATCGGGCGGATGCGCTCTGCCACCAGCGAATCCAGCGCCGCCGTCGGCTCGATCATTTCGCGCGACATCAGCTTGCCATGCCACGAAGTCGGGCCTTTGTCAAAAATCCGCAGCAACAATGAATGCACGAACGCGCGCAGTTTTTTCTCCGGCGGCGCGTCATCGGGCAAATCCAGCAACGGAGGGTATTTTTCCAGCGCCCGGCCGTGCGCGTGACGCAGCGCTTCGGCGTAAAGCGTTTCCTTGTCGCCGAAATGATAATTGATCGCCGCGATGTTCGCGCCCGCGCGCCGGCAGATTTCGCGCACCGTCGCGTTGCGGAAACCAACCTCGGCGAAAACCTCGCCCGCCGCCTCCAAAAGCTGGCGGCGCGTCTCGTCGTGGCTGTCGTCCTTCAATTCAACCGGCGGCTTCAATTTCATGTTTCAAACACATAATTCAAACAAGTGTTTGACAAGTCAACAAAAATCTTGTTCACTGCGGTTGAAACGGAAACCTTCAATGAAAATGCACCGGATTTTGATTTTGTTCGCAATTGCGCTCGCCGCGATTTTTGTCGCCGGTTGTTCTGGAAATTCGCCGGACACATTTCAAGGTTATGTCGAGGGCGAATACGTCTACGTCGCGTCGCCGCTCGGCGGCGCGCTCACAAATCTTGCAACCACTCGCGGCAGTTCGGTGACAAACGGGCAATTGCTGTTTGAACTGGAGCGCCAATCCGAGGCCGCAGCCGTCCAGCAGGCGGAAAAAAATCTTGCTCAAGCGAAGGCAAATCTCGCGCTTTCGGAAAATGAATTCGCCCGCCGTGAAAAATTGCGCGCCGACAGCGGCGTGATTTCAGCCGAGGAACTTGACCAGGCGAAATCGCGGCGCGATTCCGACGCGGCGCAGGTTGAATCACAAAATGACGCGCTCACGAAAGCGCGCTGGTCGTTTGACCAGAAGCAGCAGTTCGCGCCGACGAATGCGTTTGTGCAGGACACGTTGTATCGGCAGGGCGAATGGGTCGCGGCGGAAAATCCGGTCGTCGTGCTGCTGCCGCCAGAAAATTTGAAGGCGCGTTTTTTTGTGCCGCAGGAAATGCTGCCGCGAATCAAGACCGGAGAAAACGTCAGCGTCACTTTTGACGGCGCGACGAAAAATTATTCCGCGACGGTCAATTACATTTCCACGCAGGCCGAGTTCACGCCGCCAGTTTTATACAATCGCGAGAACCGCGCGAAATTGATTTTCATGATCGAGGCAAAATTTTCCCCGGCGGACGCGGCGGAACTTCGTCCCGGCCAGCCGGTGGACGTGAAAATTTCTCCTTGAGATGAGCGCTTCCGAATTCGTCATTGACGTTCACGACGTAACGAAAAAATTCGGCGACCGCACCGTCGTCAACAACATCGCGATGCAAGTGCGGCACGGCGAGATTTATGGTTTTCTCGGACCGAACGGCAGCGGCAAGACGACTTTTTTGCGGATGCTCTGCGGTTTGCTCAAACCCGACTCCGGCACCGGCCAGTGTCTTGATTACGATTTTCGCACGCAAAGTTCCGAGATCAAAAAGCACGTCGGCTACATGACGCAGCGGTTCAGTTTTTATGAGGATTTGACCGTTGAGGAAAATCTGGATTTTATCGCGCGCATTTACGGCGTGCCGCAGCGCAAAGCTGCCGTCGAAAAAAGTCTGGAGCGTCTCGGCATGGTCGAACGCCGCAAACAGCTCGCCGGTGAATTGTCCGGCGGCTGGAAGCAGCGGCTCGCGTTGTCTGCGTGCCTGATCCACGAGCCGCAACTGCTTTTGCTCGACGAGCCGACGGCGGGCGTTGACCCGAAGGCGCGTCGCGATTTTTGGGACGAAATCCAGCAGCTTGCCGGCGCGGGGTTGACCGTGCTGATTACGACGCATTACATGGACGAGGCGGAACGCTGCAATCGCGTGGCCTATATCAGCTATGGAAATTTGCTCGCGAGCGGCACGGTTGACGAAGTTTTGAAAAATTCAAAACTCACGACGTGGGAGGTGACCCGCCTTCGCCCAGAAGCTACGGCTCGGCAAGCCGGCGGAAATTTGCACGAACTTGCGGAAAAAATCCGTGGAAAACCCGGTGTCGAACAGGTCGTCGCGTTCGGCTCGACGCTGCACGTAAGCGGGAGCGACGCGGAAAAATTGCGCGCGAGCGTGAGTCCGCTGATCACGGGCGATTATCACTGGAAACAGATTCAATCGGGACTGGAAGACGTTTTCATCAGCCTGATGGAAACCGCAAAGGACAATTACTCGTGAACGTTTCAAACCATTTTGGGGAGCGCGCCCGCCTCGGGCGCAGTTCGACGCGCCTCGCGTCGAACCCTTGCCGCCGTTCGATTGGCGGACGAGGCGTCCGCCAAAACGCGCGAGGGCGCGCGTGCTCCCCAGATTCAAACGCGAAGGATAATTACTCGTGAAATTCAACTGGCAACGGTTTTGCGCCATCGTCGCGAAGGAATTCATCCAGATGCGCCGCGACCGGCTGACATTTGCCATGATGCTGGGCATTCCGATGCTTCAGCTCGTGCTTTTTGGTTACGCCATCAATTCCGATCCGAAGCATCTGCCGACCGCCGTTTATTCCGTCGACAACAGCACCTTTTCGCGCACGATTGTCTGGGCGATGCGCAACAGCAGTTACTTCGACATCACGCGCGAACCGCAGAGTGAGGCGGAAATTCAAAAACTGCTGGCGCAAGGCACGGTGCAATTTGCCGTGGAAATTCCCGTGGATTTTTCGCGCAAACTGCTGCGCGGCGAACAGCCGGATTTGCTGCTCGAAGCCGACGCGACCGACCCGATGGCCATCGGTTACGCCGTCGGCGCGATGAATTCGCTGACGCCAATCGTTTTGAACCGCGACTTGACCGGGCCGCTGGCAAAATTGCGCGCGAATTCCACGCCATTCAATCTCGTCGTGCATCAGCATTACAATCCCGAAAATATCACGCAGTATAACATCGTGCCCGGACTCATGGGCGTGATCCTGACGATGACGATGGTCATCATCACCGCGCTCGCCATCACGCGCGAACGCGAAAGCGGCACGATGGAAAATCTGCTTTCGACGCCGTTGCGCCCGGTCGAGGTGATCATCGGCAAAATCGTTCCTTATATCATGGTCGGCTACATCCAGATTTTTTTAATTCTTGTAGCAGCGAAATTTTTATTCGATGTGCCGATGGTCGGCAGCGTGCCGTTGCTGCTCGCGGTGGCATTTTTGTTCATCGTGGCGCATCTGGCGGTCGGCATCACATTTTCCACCATCGCGCGAAACCAGCGGCAGGCGATGCAGATGGGAATGTTTTTCTTTCTGCCGAATATTTTGCTGTCGGGCTACATGTTTCCGTTTCGCGGGATGCCCGGCTGGGCGCAGGACATCGGCGAATGTCTGCCGCTCACGCATTTTCTGCGCATCGTTCGAGGAATTTTGCTGAAAGGAAATGGAGTCGCCGAGATCGCGCCTGACCTTTGGCCGATTGCGCTGTTCCTCGTCGTGATGCTGACAATCGGAATCAAACGCTACCGTCAGACGCTGGACTGATTTGCGATTTTGTTTGCCAGCGCGGCAGTTTGGTTTTAGTGTCGGGACGAACCCGAGGTCTATATGTATTTTGGCGTAGATTATCATCCCGAAAACTGGGTCTTCCCCTATGCCGGCACCGCCGAAAATCCCGAGGCGCAATGGGTGCAGGACGCGCAGCTCATGACCGCCGCCGGTTTCAATGTCGCCCGCATCGGCGAATTTTCCTGGGGCCTCTGCGAAACCGAGGACGGCAAATTTAATTTCGACTGGCTCCGCCGCGTGATGGATGTTCTCGGCGAGCACGGCATCAAAGTCGTTCTCGGCACGCCGACCGCCGCGCCGCCCATCTGGCTCGCCAAAAAATTTCCGGAAATTCTTCCGATGGACGAAAACGGACAGGTCAAACGCGAAGGCACGCGCCGCGCGGCCTGCCTGAACAGCGACGTTTATTGGAATCATTCCAAACGCATTGTCGAAGAAATGGCCAAGGCGCTCGGCAAACATCCGCAGCTCATCGCGTGGCAGATTGACAACAGCCTCGGCGGACATTTCACCGAGGCGGCGTTCAACGAAGATTCGCGCCGCGACTGGCACCTGTGGCTGGAGGCCAAATTTGAAACCATCGAGCGCCTGAACGAACGCCTGGGCCTGCGCCACTGGGGACAGGTGGTTTCCGCGTGGAACCAGGTGCCGATGCCGATGGCCGCGCCCACGCTGCACAATCCCGCGCTCGTCCTGAACTGGTGCCGCTTTTGCAGCGACACCGTCGTGCAGTTTGTGAAGATGCAGGCGGAAGCCCTGCGCGAAGTCACGCCGGACATTCCGGTCACCACCAACCTGCGCGCGCTGCGCCACCGCTTCGACCATTTCGACCTTGCCGAGGTGATTGATTTTGTTTCCATCGAAAGCGCGGCGGCCATCAAGACCCGGCCCTCGGAAATTGCGTGCGAGATTGACATGCTCCGCTCGCTGAAAAAAACTGGCATCAAAACCCCCGACGGCGACACCGGCTTCTGGGTCATCGAGCAAAAAGCCGGCAACGTGAACTGGCAGGAGGTCAATTCCCTTGTCCGTCCCGGCGTGCTGCGGATGTTCACCTACCAGTTGATTTCGCGCGGCGCGACGGCGGTTTTGTTTTTTCCCTGGCGGCAGCCGCGCATCGGCACGGAAAAATTCCACGGCGCGGTGCTGCCGCACAAGTTTGAGGGCAACCGCCGCGTGTTCGACGAGATTGCGCAGATCGGCGAGGAACTCAAGCTGCTCGCGCCCTCATTGAAGGACACCAAAGTTTCCGCCGACGCGTGCATTCTTTATTCGCACGACAACGACTGGGTGCTGCAGCAGCCGAACCAGCCGAACAAGCACTTCAGCCTGCGCGAACACGTCCAGCTCATCTACAACGCGCTGCACGACCGCAACATTCTCGTGGACTTTGCGCGGCCGGCCGAGGATTTGTCGAAATACAAAATCGTTTTCGCGCCGTCATTGCACCTGCTTTCCGGCGGCGAGGCCGACCGCTTGAAACTTTACGTCCAGAACGGCGGCACGCTCGTCGGCACGTTCAACACCGGACTCGTGGACGAAAATGACATCGCCTCCGACACGGGTTTTCCGCACGACCTGACGGATTTGTTCGGCCTGGAAGTTTTGGAATTTGACATGCTGCCGCCGACCGAGGAAAACCATCTCACGTTCAAGGGCGCGTTTCCGACGAGCCACCTGCATCCGGCCAGACTTTGGTGCGACATCATCGAGCCGAAGGGCTGCCAGATTCTGGCGAATTATTCCAAGGATTTTTATTCCGGCAAACCCGCCGTCACGATGAACACCTTCGGCCTCGGCAAGGCGATTTATATCGGCACCCAGAGCCACCAGCATTTTTATCACGACCTCGTGGCGTGGCTGCGCCAGAGCGCCGGCCTGCAGCCGTTGTTGAAAGTGCCAGAAAACATCGAGGTTTCCATGCGCGAAAAGGAAGGTTCGCGCATTTACATTTTGCTCAACCACCAGGGTTCACCGGTGCGCATTCAGTTTTACAAGCCCATGCACGACTTCCTCACCGGCCAGAACATCGTCGGCAACTACGACCTCCCGCCGCACGGCGTCCTGGTCATTGACGAGCATCCCGAAGCAAAAACCGCTGGCGCAGCCGCGTGATTTCTGCTTATTTAACAGCGGTTGAACTCTCTCAACTCGATATTGGCCGCGTTTGCGGTTTTAAGCCTTGCACTTGCCGTCTGGCAGTGGATCGCCGCGCGACGGTTTCCCCTGCATGAAAAAAACGCCCGCGCGGATTTCGCGCCCGCCGTTTCCATCCTCAAGCCGCTCAAGGGCTGCGACGAAACCACGCGTGCCTCGCTGCAAACCTGGTTCAAGCAAAATTACGCCGGCGAAATTGAAATTATTTTTGGCGTGGCCGGCGCAGGCGATCCCGTCTGTGAAATCGTCCGCCGGCTCATCGCCGAAAATCCCGGCTGCCACGCGCAGCTCGTCGTCTGCGGGCAACTGGCTGGCGCGAACGCCAAGGTGTCCAAGCTCGCGCAGCTTGAACACTTCGCACAGCACGATTTGATTCTCATCAGCGACGCCGACGTGCGCGTGCCGGCGGATTTTCTCGCCAATTTCGTCGCGCCGCTGCGGGACGAAAAAAACGCGCTCGTAAATTGTTTTTACCGGCTCGCCAATCCGACGAACACGGCGATGCGCTGGGAGGCCGTCGCCATCAACGCCGATTTCTGGAGCCAGGTTTTGCAGTCGCAGACCATGCAGCCGCTCGACTTTGCGCTCGGCGCGGCCATCCTCATGCGCCGGAATGCGCTCGAAGAAATGGGCGGTTTCCTGGCGCTGGTCGACTGCCTTGCCGACGATTACCAGCTCGGAAACCGCATCGCCAAAAACGGCCACCGCATCGCGCTCTGCCCCGTCGTCGTGGAATGTTGGGACGCGCCGATGGACTGGAGCGACGTCTGGAAACATCAGCTCCGCTGGGCGCGCACCATCAGCGTCTGCCAGCCGGTTCCCTATTTTTTCAGCATCCTGTCCAATGCCACGCTCTGGCCGTTCCTGTGGTTCGTCGTGTCCTTCCTGACCACCTCAAGTTTTCACGCGCCGCTGGCCGCCCTCGGCTGCATCGTCATCCGCACCGGCCTCGCGCAAAACTTGCAGCGCCGCTTCACGCCGGAACGCAGCCTCGTCTCACCCGCCTGGCTCGTGCCGGTGAAGGATTTGTCGCACGCGGCGATCTGGCTCGGCGCGTTTGCGGGCGACACCGTGGAATGGCGCGGACGCCGGATGAAACTGCTGCGCGACGGAACTTTGCTGGCGGAAAGTTGAAATGACCGGAGCAGCCAGTGAAGAAAATGGGGTGGCCGACGGGATTCGAACCCGCAACAACAAGCTCCACAAGCTTGGACTCTACCATTGAGCTACGACCACCAACCGGACGGAAAGACTAATTTTTCCAGGCCCGTCAGTCAAGTTCCGCCGCGATGAACTGCGCGAGCTTTTGCGCGTCGGCATTGAACTGGCGGATGCCTTCGGCGGTTTTTTCCGTGGCCATCGCGTTTTCGTTGAACAGCCAGCGGAATTTCTTTTCGTCCAGCGGCAGTTTTTCGATTTTGCTGTCGCGCGCGATTTCGGGACTCAATTTGCGCGGGAGCGGCGCGGTGCTTTTCTGCAATTCGCCGAGCAGTTGCGGGCTGATCGTCAGCAGATCGCAGCCGGCCAATTCCTGAATTTCGCCGATGTTGCGGAAACTCGCGCCCATCACTTCGGTCGCGTGGCCGAATTTTTTGTAGTAGCCGTAAATTTCTTTCACGGAAATCACGCCGGGATCTTCGGCGGGCGCAAAATCTTTTTTCTCCTTTGCCTTATACCAGTCCATGATCCGCCCGACAAACGGCGAAATGAGTTTCACCTTCGCCTCGGCGCACGCGACGGCCTGCGCGAGCGAGAAGAGCAGGGTCAGGTTGCAGTTGATGCCTTCGCGCTGGAGGATTTGCGCCGCGCGGATGCCTTCCCATGTCGAGGCGATTTTGATGAGGATGCGTTCGCGCCCGATTTTTTTCTTTCCATAAAGTTCGATGAACCGGTGCGCCTTGGCGACGAGCGCGCCGGTGTCAAAGGAAAGGCTCGCGTCGGTTTCGGTCGAAACACGGCCGGGAATGATCTTCAAAATTTCCGAGCCGAACGCGATGAGCAAGCCGTCGAGAACGGACGGCAAAAGCTCTTTCGTGTTCGCGGCGGATTTTTTGGCCTCGGCAATCGTTTGCTCGACGAGCGGTTTGTATTCGGGCATCTGCGCGGCCTTGAGGATCAGCGACGGATTGGTCGTGGCGTCGCGCGGCGCGAATTGTTTCAGCGTGGCAAAATCGCCGGTGTCGGCGACGACGACGGTGAACTGCTTGAGCTGGTCAAGTTGGGTGCTCATAAATTTGATCTAAATTTTCAATCGAACGATGACTCACGGATGGCAGGATGGCAACTCTGTTTTGGATTTGACCGCAGAGAATGCCGCGCTGGAAATTATTTCCAGAAAAGTATTGACACGCGGCCGCCATTTCTAAAAAGTGCCATTCGCAAGCCATGACAGTATTGAGAAACATCCAGAGCTTCACCCAAAAAAACGCAAACGCGCAAACGCGCAAACGCGCAAACGCGCAATAGTGCGGGAACTCTTATGTTCGCCCCTTGGCTCCGGTGTCCGCTCGCCAGCCTTAATCGCCGCTTCCCTGACCCTGGCCGTCACGGCACTAACCTTCGGGACGGTTCCACTAGCCTTAA
>Ga0209483_1000924_pt1 | contig 23737 bp, 19 predicted proteins | sample NGEPerA_FD_184508 | JGI IMG/M metagenome (GOLD analysis project Ga0209483, IMG submission 184508) | Arctic peat soil microbial communities from the Barrow Environmental Observatory site, Barrow, Alaska, USA - NGEE PermafrostL2-A... | ecosystem: Environmental > Terrestrial > Soil > Wetlands >... | reverse complement strand
GAGGGTCGCTAGGCCGAGGGCGAGACCACCGGCCAGGGATATGCGGATAATGCGCTGAGTAGACGAGAGAAGAGTCATCGTGAGGTCACCGGATGTTGGAATGGGCTGAGACTTGCGTCACGGGAATTGGGCGGCCACAGCAATCAGGTACCGCAGGAGTGTAGGTTTGAGTCCAATCTTCATCGGCAAATTTACAGCAGACCGCACGTAGTTGTCTAGGCGGAAGGAGTACAAGTAAGACCGATTGCTGCCGTACCGTAAGACATTTGAAATAGGGACGTGACAATCAGGCCGTAAGATGCAGACTTTTTCCAAGAGGCTGTTTCCCAGGCGCGAGATTTTGAAATTTTGGCTTGCGGCGTTCCAGGCCGTGGAACATCTCATGGAAGCCGGTTCGCCGGCGCGGTTGCGGTGAACGTAAAATGAGTCAAAGGCGCGCTGGAGAATCCCGGCGCGCTGAAGGGGTAATGCATGATCCACGCGGATGACTTGAAAGATATTCCTATCTTTGCGTGTTTATCGGATACGCAGCGGCAGCGGCTGGCGCAGACGATTGCCGACGTCCACCTCCAGGAGGGAGAGTGGCTGGTCCGGGAAGGCGAGCCGGCGACGTTCCTGGTGCTGCTGGAGGGATCACTGGATGTCCTGAAGAATTTTGGCAACACGGACCTGGTGGTGAACAAGTACGTCCGCGGGGACTTTTTTGGCGAGACGCCGATCCTGCTGGCGTCGCCGTCCATTGCGTCACTGCGGGCGCGTGAGCCTTCGCGCGTGGCGAAGCTGACCATCCGGCAGTTCAAGGAGTTGATCGACTCGTCGACTGATTGCAGCTCGCTCATCATGCAGACGATGGCCAACCGGGTGACCAAGATCCAGGATTACGTGCGCGGGAACGACCCGACGCGGGTGCTGGTGGTGGGGTCGCAGTACGATACGGACTGCCGCGACATCCGGTCGTTCCTTTCGATGAACCGGATACCGTACAAGTGGGTTGACCGGGAACGCGATCCGGACCAGGTGCCCAAGTGCATGCCGGCGGACCTGACCGGGCCGGCTGTGGTGGTGGACCGGGCGTACTGCGTGGGACAGCCGCCAACGGTGCGGAAGGTTGCCGAGGCGCTGGGGATAAGGACGAAGCCCAACAAGGAGCGGTATGACGTGGTGGTGGTTGGCGGCGGTCCGGCGGGTCTGGCGGCGGCGGTGTATGGAGCGTCCGAGGGGCTGTGCGTGCTGCTGATCGAGAAGGCCTCGGTGGGCGGACAGGCGGGAACTTCGTCGCGGATTGAGAACTACCTTGGGTTTCCTGGAGGGATTTCGGGCAACGAGTTGAGCGAGCGAGCCCTGCGGCAGGCCACGCAGTTTGGCGCGGAGATGGTGATGACGCGTGAGGTGGTGAATATCGAGCCGATGCAGGGCGAGTATTGCGTGGAGCTCGACGGGGGCGACCGGGTGAAGACGAGGACGGTGGTCCTGGCGACGGGCGTCGACTGGCGCAGGCTGGACGCGGAGGGCGTGGACCGGCTGATCGGGCGCGGGGTGCTGTATGGCGCGGCCCGGACGGAGTCGATGACGGTGATCGGCAAGGATATATTTATAGTCGGCGGCGGCAACTCGGCGGGGCAGGCGGCGATGTTCTTCGCGAACTATTCGGCGACGGTGACGGTGCTGGTGCGGGGCGCGGGGCTGGAGTCGAGCATGTCGGCTTACCTGATCGAGCAGATGAAGCAGAAGAGCAATATTTCGGTGGAGCCGTTTACGGTGGTGGTGTCGGCGGGCGGGGAAGACCATCTGGAGACGATTTGCACCAGCACGGGGGGCGCGGCGCCGCGGACGCGGAAGGCGGATGCGCTGTTCGTGATGATTGGAGCCAATGCCAATACGGGCTGGCTGCCGGATGGGCTGCAGCGGGACGAGCACGGCTATGTCTGCACCGGGCGCGACCTCGAGTTCTGGCAGCAGCGCCGGCCGCCGTTCTTGCTGGAGACGAACTTTCCGGGGCTTTTTTGCGCGGGCGACGTGCGGCATGAGTCGATCAAACGGGTGTCGAGCGGGGTGGGCGAGGGAAGCATGGCGATCGCGTTCGTTCACCAGTACCTGGCGTTGCAGGGCAAGGATGTGCGTCCGGTCTGAGCGGTTTCGGCGGCGGCCCGGATTGGGTCGATGGGATCGGGCCTCGAGTTCCCGAATTCCGCCGGGGCGACTATTTCTTGGCGAACACGTCTCCCATGCGGCGGATCTGCGCACCGATGCCGCGCAGTTTTTCCTCCAGGCGCTCGTAGCCGCGGTCCATGTGGTAGACGCGGTCGAGGACGGACTCGCCATCGGCGATCAGCGCCGCGAGCACCAGGGCTGCCGAAGCACGCAGGTCCGAGCACATCACCGCCGCCGATTGCAGCGTCGCTCCGCCGCGGACGGTTGCCGTCCGGCCGTTGACGACGATGCTCGCGCCCATGCGGTTCAATTCCTGAACGTGCATGAAGCGGTTCTCGAAGATGTTTTCGGTGATGCTGGTCGTGCCCTCGCACTGCGTCGCGAGCGCCATGTACTGGGCCTGCATGTCGGTGGGGAAGCCGGGGTATTCTTCGGTTGAAATGTCGGCGCATTTGAAGCCGCGGCCCTCGGAGCGGACACGAATGTGGTCCGTGCCGATGTCGAGCTTGACGCCGCACTCTTCGAGCTTGCCGATGATGGCGCCGAGATGTTTGGGGTTGCAGCAGTCGATGTTGAGGTCTCCGCCGGTGATGGCGCCGGCGATGAGGAAGGTGCCGGCTTCGATGCGGTCGGGGTTGATCTTGTGGCGCGCGCCGTGTAGTTTGCGGACGCCCTTGACGCGGATCGTCGACGTTCCCGCGCCCTCAATCTTCGCGCCCATCGCGACGAGCAGGGCGGCGAGATCGGTTACTTCGGGCTCACGCGCGCAGTTTTCGAAGACGGTTTCGCCGTCGGCGAGGACGGCAGCCATCAGCAGGTCTTCGGTGCCGGTGACGGTGATCTTGTCGAAGACGATGTGCGCGCCTTTGAGGCGGTCGGCGCGGGCTTCGAGGTAGCCGTGCTCCTGCGTGACGGTCGCGCCCATGGCTTCGAGGCCCTTGATGTGCAGGTCGATGGGGCGGCCGCCGATGGCGCAGCCGCCCGGCATTGCCACCCGCGCCATGCCGGTGCGGGCGATCAGAGGGCCGAGCACCAGAGAACTGGCGCGCATCGTCTTCACGATTTCATACTTCGCAACAGGGTCGGACAGCACGGCGCAATGGATGACGGTGCGGTGCTGGGCGCGGCCGTAGCCGAGCTCGACCGTGGCGCCCATGGATTCGAGCAACTTGCGCTCCGTCTCGATGTCGCGGACCTGCGGAATGTTTTCGAGGATGACTTCGTCCTCGGTGAGGATGGCCGCGGCCATGCAGGGGAGCGCGGAGTTCTTCGCTCCGGAAACTTTGATGGTGCCGAGCAGCGGATTGCCGCCGCGGATGACGAATTTATCCATTGGGTTAGTGTAGATGCCGGTTGACGGAGGAAAATTCTGTGGGTATCCGGGGATACACGGTGCGCTCCCGCACGGAACAGGAATTAGAACCGCACCTGCCAAGGGCGGTATTATTTTTTCAGTTAGAAATTTGGAGGACGTGAAAATGCGGATTGGAATGTTGACCGGCGGCGGAGACTGCCCCGGTCTGAATGCTGTGATTCGGGCGGCGGTGCGTAAGGGCGTGTTGCATTACGGAGATGAGTTCGTGGGGTTCCGCGAAGGCTGGCGGGGCGTGATCGAGGACCGGACCATGCCGCTGGACCTCGAAACGACCAGCGGGATACTGCATCGCGGAGGCACGATCCTGCGGTCGTCGCGCACCAACGTAAAGAAGATCGAGGGCGGGTTCGAGCGCTGTCGCGAGGTGATCGAGGGCCACAAGCTGGACGCGCTGATCGCCATGGGCGGAGACGATACCCAGTCGATTTCGGTCGAACTGTCCAAGCGCGGCGTCAACTGCGTGGGCGTGCCGAAGACCATCGACAACGACCTCAGCGGCACCGACGTCTGCTTCGGGTTCGATACGGCGGTGACGATTGCGACCGAGGCGGTCGACCGGCTGCACTCGACGACCGAGGCGCACAGCCGCGTGCAGGTGGTCGAGGTGATGGGCAGGGACGCTGGGTGGATCGCGATTACCGCCGGCATTGCGGGTGGCGCGGATGTGACCCTGACGCCGGAACAGCCGATCGATATGGACGAGGTTGTCCGGCTGCTGCGCGCGCGCTGGGAAAGCGGCAAGCGGTTCGCGATTGTGGTTGTCGCCGAGGGCGCGAAGCTGCCGGAGCACGACGGTCAGGTCTCGGTCGGCACCAAGCTGGACTCTTTCGGGCACGCCCGGCTGAGCGGCATCGGACAGGCGCTGGCGGAGGAGATCGAGCGGCGCACAGGCTACGAGACCCGCAGCGTGAATCTCGGTCATACGCAACGCGGCGGCACACCCACGGCATACGACCGCATGTTGGCGACGCGGTATGGCGTGGCGGCGATCGACCTTGTCCATGCGGGCAGGTTTGGCCGTCTGGTGGTGCTGAAGGGAACGCAGATTTCCGATATTCCGCTCGAAGATGCCATCGCCAAGACGCGGACGGTAGGAGAAGATCTGTTCGCCGTCGTGCGCGGTTTGCAGCCGAAGGCTTAATCACTTCGCAGACGCAACGACGCCCTCGCAATCGGCGAGGGCGTCGTTCTGTTTCTGCGGTTACAGAGCCGTGGGAGACTGTGGGGCGGGCTGCTCCGGCGACCCGTGGTGGCCGTGGTGCATGGACCTCATCTGTTCAAGCTGCTCTGGCGTGAGGACGCCGACAAGCTGCTGCTGCGTGTCGCGCTGAATGGCGCGCATCTGTTTGTGGAGGGTCCGGGGATCTGTCTGGTCATCGGACCTGAGTGCGGCGATCTTCTGATCGCGGTCGGCGAAGATAGGCTCGATTTTGGCAGTCTGGTCCGGGGTGAGGTTGAGTTGCTTGCTCAGGCGCATGGCGGCGCGATGCGGGTCCTGGGCATGGTGCTGGTGCGGGCGGACGATGGGCGCCGGAGCTTGTTGCGGCGGGGGCGTGGGCTCCTGCGCGAAGGCCAGGCCGCCCGAAAGCGCGAGAACGAGGGCAGCGGGAAAAAGGATGCGTTTCATGAGTGTTGCTCCTTGCAGCAGCGTGGGGAGGAACTCGCTGCCGGCTGAAGGGATAGACACGCTTCAGGCAGGGAATGTTGCGGACTATGACGAAAGATCTACCCCTGAGGTATCGTGCGCCTATGACGAGTTACAACACAGAGACCTGCCGGCGATAGCGCAAATGGAAAGCGCTCTCTCTTCAATACCCGGCTCGGCAGCCTGTCGCAAGAAAAACGCCAGGCAAAAACGGTAGATACATATCTTTTCTCTTGTGAAACTATTTTGTGGGATCAGCACACGCGAGCACATTCGATGCCCAGTAGAGAAGCCAATTTTGTGAGGGTGGCCGAGTGATGGCCGACGCCGATCGCACAGTGGTGCGCGCTCCCCTGCGCGCTCCACTTCTCAAGAAACTCGCGAGCGCCGATGGAAAAGCGATATCGACTGTTGGTGTTGCCAATTTCGAGGATAGGACCGGGGACGGACTCACCCTCCGCTATGACAAACTTGAGTGCGCCGCCGCCGTCTTCGGCTACAGCCAATAGTGTCACGGGGCCGTGTTTCACGGTCATCTCGATCGACAAGCCCCTTCCCACCTTGCCATGGTAAGTCTGAAGCGGACGCAGCTTCGGCTTTCCCTCCGCGATTGCCGTGTGTCCCGGACCATCGTGTCCCATCAGGATCACGTCGTCGTTAAAGTCGGTCGCGTAATATTCCGTGAAGGAACCGCCGATGCCCAACAGGTCCAATATCTTCATCGCCTGCGCGTTCTTAATCTCCAGTTCTCCGGCGACGGCAACGCCGCGCGCAGTAAGAATACTTGTGCCGACGATAATGGAACTCATCGTGTCTTCATTTTCGGCGAGCCCCGACCCCTTGTAGTAGTAGGCGAGTGAACCGAGACTATATTGCTCGACGATCCTATCCAGCGCCACGGAAGTACGTGCGGCGCGCTCCAATTCGTATGGCTCGCAATCGGTTCCGACGTCGAACAGTTCCCGGATTTCCGCGACGCGGCCAGCGATCTCGTTCGTGCCCACATTACGCCGCAAGGCTGAGAGTTCGTCCACCTCAATCAACTCGATGTGCGTCCCGAAAGTAAACGACTGTAGCGTCAGATCGGAATAGATGTCCAGCATTCCGCTGTAATAATGCCCCATGATGCCTAGCCGATTGTGTTCCATGCCGTGCGCCGCGCGTGAGGCTCCCAACCATTCTCCAATCTCGTGCCACGCCCGCTCGTCGTCGAGCACCCCTGTCACCTGCCGAAACGGAATCTTGCATCGCCGAAAAACATTCGCGATCTCAGGGACCGAACAGGACTGGCAGTAGGCCAGCCATTCGCCGGTCATCGCCGTGCGGTCGCCCATGCGGTTGAAGGCCGCGTAATCAATTGCCGCTTCAGGAGCCAGATTCAACAAAATGACTGGCGTCTTGCAATGACGCACAACCGGCAAGACGGTTGAGGATAAGGCATATGTGGATACGTGAAGAAACAGTAGATCTATATCTTCCCGTCGAAAAATATGGCCTGCCGCAACTGCCTTGTCCGGACTATCGACCAGGCCCACATTGACCACCTCTGCCCCCAACGCTTCCAGTCTGTGGCGGATCGCCTCGTTGTTGCGATCCAGTCGCTCACGCAAACCGGCGAACTGATCCCAATAGGCTTCCAGTCCGATACTGAACAGTCCTACCTTGTGTCTTCGATCCACTGCGGAGAACGCTTCAAGCGCGATCATAGTAGGGACACTATATCCGAGAGAGGCCATGCGCCGTGTCGCCGGTCGTTTTATCCAAAACATCGAACACTTTTGACATTCCCGGTCCATGACTGGAAAGCCTACGTTCAATTCTTGTGCGGGACCCAAGGAACGGCCTGGCTGGGCGCTTGGATGCATCGCTTGCGAGTATGGACCATGACCGTTTCAACCGGTCGAATCCAGCCGGGGCCTTCGGGAAAGCGATCGCCAATCGGCGACTCGACGAACTTGTAGACCGGCCTCATCATTTCTCGCCTTGAGATAATCTTAGGGAGCGGTTGCATTAACTGAAATCAACAGCGGAGTCGCAGGGTGTTCAGCCGGACTGATAGCCTTGAGTCGAAACAACGATCGCATCGGTCAAGGAGTCGGATGACACGCGCCACGCACCTCTTGAAGTTGGCCGCCGCAGCGCTTTTATTGACGGCTACCGCACGGCCGCAGTCGCCGGTCACGATTACTATCGGCGCGCGGGCGGACAAGCAACCCATTCCGGCCGATTTCGTTGGGTTGAGCTTCGAGACGTCGAATCTTCTCCCGGACAAGAACGGCAACTACCTCTTCAGCGCGGAGAACAAACCGCTCATCAAGCTCTTTCAGGCGATTGGCATCAAGAACATTCGTGTTGGAGGCGGCACTGCCGACGATCCGAACTATCCGGATCCGAAGCCGGCGGATATTGACCGCCTGTTTGCGTTTGCCAGCGCCGCGGGCGTCGATGTGATCTATACCGTTCGCCTGCTCAATGGCAATAAAGCAAGCGCGGCCACTACTGTGAGCTACATCGAAAGCCACTACGCAAATCAGGTAAGTGCGTTTCAGATTGGCAATGAGCCGGATTGGCACTCCTATCACACAGCGCTGGAACACCCACGAGACCCCAAAATATTCGAGACTGCTGCAGATATTCCTGGAACGGCGTATCCATCATTTATTGCCGACTGGAATGACTTCGCGGCGGCAATAAATCATGCGGCGCCGCATGCCGCGTTTACCGGACCCGACACTGGCTCCAACTATCCCGTGCCCAGGGCCACGAAGGACACCGATTACAACGGTAAGTCATGGACACAACAATTCGCGGACAGTGAGAAGGGATTGCGGCCTATTTCTTTTGTCACCCAGCACGACTACGTAGGTGAGGGCGCAAAAGGCGTGAGCATCACAGAAGCCGTAAATGCGATGTTGTCCCGCGAATGGATTTCGACTAACTATAGGTTACTCTTTGACCATGTCCTCGGCCCCGTTCAAGCCGGCGGTATCACCTACCGCATGACGGAGTGCAACGATTATACCGGCGGGGTCGACGGTGCCAGCAATGCCTACGCTTCCGCACTGTGGGCGCTAGACTATATGCATTGGCATGCTTCGCATCATGCGGCCGGAGTTAACTTCCACAATAAGCGATGGATATTCACCGACACAATTTATCTCGATCGTGACGGCACGTTCAGGATCAATCCCAAAGCCTATGGACTCAAGGCGTTCGCGCTGGGAAGCCATGGAGCTGCGCAGCCGCTCACGATCGCAAATCCAGAGGGCATAAACCTCACGGCATACGCGGTTCGAGATAAGCGGATGCTGTTTATCACGATCATTAACAAGGAGCACGGAACGAATGCGCCTACAGTGCGAGCTGCACTTGTCGCTCAGCAGGTGTCAGGGAGCGGCGCAGAGGTAATGTATCTTTCCGCTCCGAACGGAGATGTTACCGCGCGAAGCGGCATAACACTAGGCGGCGCCACAATAGACGACAGTGTGTGGGACGGCAAGTGGACGCCACTTGCCCTGGATCATCCCAGAAAAATTGAAGTGCAGGTGCCGGCCGCTTCGGCAGCCATCGTGAGGATTCCCCTTAAGTAGAACGTCCGGTTTATTCATAACCTATTGGTTCAGCTCCAAAATCCAACTTGAAGGTCACAATGGAACGTCGCGAATTTGTTAGATCGGCTTTGATCGTGGGTGGCGCGTACGCGCTGGGGAAAGGCTCAGGTCTTTGCATGCAACCGTCATCCGGCCTGCAAACGCCCGACCCGGAAGTGAAGCGTGTGCTCGTGATGTTCAAGTGCCACTTTGACGCTGGTTTCATCAACACGCAAGCGGCAGTTGTGAGCCGCTATTTCGCGGATTATTTTCCGAAGGCCATCCAGGTTGCGGATACGATGCGCCAAAGCGGGTCGCAGCGTTACGTGTGGACGACCGGTTCGTGGCTGTTGTATGAGTACCTCGAACAAGCCTCGCCGGCCGACGTGCGAAGGATGGAGCATGCGATCGCAGCGGGTGATATCGCGTGGCATGGCCTCCCGTTCAATTGGCAAACCGAACTGATGACGTCATCGATGATATTGGGTGGCATCGGGCTTTCCGAGGCATTGGACCGCCGCTTCGGATGCCGCACGACGGGTGCGAAAATGACGGACGTCCCCGGCCACACCCGCGGCCTGATTGCTCCGCTGGCCGCGAAGGGAATTACGTTCCTCGACATCGGAGTGAATGGCGCGAGCAGGCCCGCGGAGGTGCCCCCACTCTTTACATGGAAGGATTCAAATGGGGCGACTCTCGTTGTGATGTATCACCACGAATATGGTGCAACCACCCGCGTTCCTGGGTCGGACCTGGCCGTTGCGATCGTCGTTAGAGGTGACAACAGCGGACCGCATACTAAGGAGGAAGTCGGGAAGATATACGCTGACCTTGCGAACAGTTTCCCCAATGCCAGCATCACTCCGACTAACCTTAGCAATATTGCGGCCGCGGTCCAGCAATATAAAAAGAATCTGCCCGTAGTGACGCAGGAAATAGGTGACACCTGGATTTATGGTGTTGCCAGCGACCCACTCAAGATGGCGAGATATCGTGAGATGCAGCGCCTAAGGCAATCCTGGCTCGATCGGGGTAAGCTGACAATCGGAAACCCAGACGATCTGCGGTTACTTCGCCGCCTGCTTCTCGAACCCGAGCATACCTGGGGAACGGACACAAAGACCTGGCTCGATTTCAATCATTACACGCCGAAAGACCTCGCCTCGATGCTGCACACCAAGAACTACGAGGTAGTTCAGTTTAGTTGGGCAGAAAAGCGGAAGGACCTTTTCGAAGGTATTGCCACGCCGCCGTCTCCTCTTCGCGAAGAAGCTTCGGCTGCGATGCATAGCCTGGAGGCAAAGGAACCTGCTCCGGCAAGTCGTCCGGCTGGGAAAGAAATTCAGACGGAGCATTTTATTCTCGGCTTCGATCCACATAGCGGAGCAATTATTCGCTTGCGCAACAGGAAATCGGGAAGGGAATGGGCGTCTATAACTCACCCACTGGCATTATTTTCTTATCAGACACTCTCCGAGGACGATTACGCGCCATTTTTCGCGGCCTACATCATCAGTACGGCCGACTGGGCAAAAAAGGACTTCGGAAAGCCGAACATGGAGAGCTTTGGAGCGCGCAGCCGCGAATGGACTCCGTCGCTTGCGGATATTCGTGTTGAAGAGAATGAGTCGGGCCATCGCGTGCTTGTACAATTGACGATCAGCGATAAAGAAGCGGTGGATTCAGGCGTGGCTGCATTCCCGCCCAAGCTCTATCTGGAACTGTTGCTGCCGAAAACGGAACCCATTATTCGCATGAATTTCTCGTGGTTTCAGAAACCCGCAACCAGAATGCCGGAGGCGATGTGGCTTACATTCAACCCCGTTGTCGCCGGGCTCAAAGGAAGCTGGACGATGGACAAGACCGGTGAGCGGATATCTCCTTCCGACGTCGTTGTATCCGGCAACCGGCATATGCATGCGGTGTCCACGGGTTTTCAATATGGAGACGGGAATGAGGACTTCGTTGTCGAAACGCTGGATGCTCCCGTGGTCGCGTTCGGCAAAAGGTCCCCACTGAATTTTTCCAATTCCGAGCCGGACCTTTCCGGCGGCGTTCACTGCAATTTATTTAATAATGCGTGGGGGACAAACTACATTATGTGGTTCGGAGAGGATATGCGTTTGCGTTTTATTCTGCGAGCCTAAATGACGCCCCGGCAGTCTAACGCGATACCTTCCGTGTAATCTGTTGCCACGACTCCACCTGTTTCACGGCGCGCGACAGCGTCCGCAAGACAACGTTGGGCCGGGCGTCCCCAAATCGTTCGGCGGTGTCGTCAGCCTCTTCGGGCGAATTCCAAAGCGCAACAGCGATCCGGTTGTTGGGGAGATGCTTTCGTATGCGCCGGCACAGCGCGCGGGTCCGAGCAAATGCGAAGGGTGGAAGCGCGGATATGAATATGACCGTATCTTCTTCCGCTGCGAGCGCGTCGAGCACCTCGTCCGACAGCGCGTCGGCTTTCAGCAAGAGCGTCTGATGCCCGGCCCGCTCCAGCAGCTGGGTCAGCATTTGGGTCGTGAGTTCGGCCGCCTGGTCGCCCGCGGAAAGACATACCACCGCAAACTCCTTTTGCAGCGGCAGCCGCATGGCGTCAATCCGAAGCGTCCGCGCCGATTTATCGTTGTCTTCGGCCTTGTCCTGATACGTCGTCAGCCGCGCCACCAACTCTCCAACCCAGAGCAGCACAAACCTGGACTGATACACATCGAGAACGCCCTTGTGCCTGTCCTCTTCCGCCAGGCTGAGAGCGGGCATGACAACGCCGTCGTACAGCTTCACCAGTGGGTGATCGCCCAGGTAATGCTCGGCGATGGCCCATGCTTCCGGCTGGTCCATTGCCAGCAGCCGTTCATAAAGGTGGGCCGCGGGCGAAAGTCTGGCGTTCTTGCCAAGCAGGCTATGCAAAAAGGAAAGCTGCGGAACGTGCCGCCCAACTACAACGACGCACACGGTCAGGGGCGTGGAAAGCACCAGTCCCGGCCATCCCCAGAGCATCGACCAGAAGATGGCGCTGGCCAGAAGCGCCAGCGAAGAAATGCCGGTCCTCGAACTGAAAAGCCACGGCTCCACCAGATTGACCGCCGTCGTTTCCAGCACGAGAAACAGGCCGAGCACACACAGCGGAGGGGCCCAGCTCGACGACACCGCAATCGACATCATCACGGGCAGCAACATGCCTATCAGCGTTCCGGCGAATGGCACGATGCGCAAAACACCGGCAATAACGCCCCATAACGTCGCCTCCGGGACATGAAGAAAGTACAGTCCGGTGCCGAAGAGGAGACCGTAACATGCATTCACCTGGAACTGCATGACAAGATAGCGGCTGATGCGCGTGGTCGCGTCGTCCAGTGCGCGGGTCATTAAATTGATGTTGGCCATCCCCGCCAGCAACAGCAGCCGATGCCGCAAATCGTCCCAGTTCAACAGCATGTAAATCATGAAGATCACGACAATGGCGATTTCACCGACGGGACGCAACACCCCAAAAATCACTCTCTCCGTGGCGAACAGTTGATCGGATTTCGCGCCCACTATCCTGACAGGCGTCGCATCGATGCGGTCGGGCGAACGGGTGGCGCCCAGATTTCCGCTGAGGTCCTCCAGCATCGCGACGGCGTCTTCCAGCGAGGTTTCCCCAGAGGAATGAAGCGACTCAATTCTCCTCTGGATATTCGCGCGATAGCCGGGCAGCGTCCGGGCAACGTTCAGCACCTGCCGCAGCAGGATGTAAGTGCCCCCCACCAGCACAATGCATGTGACCGCGCTCGCCACCAGGACGGCAATTTTCCTCGACATGCCCTTCCGCTGCAGCCACGAAACCGCGGGCAACAGCAGCAGAGAGAGGATCAGCGCAAATGCCAGCGGGATGACAAGCTCCTTCGCAAACAGCAGGAGGAGAACGATTCCCACAAACACAACGATGGATCCAACAGCCGTGGATTGAGCGCTTCTAACCAGGGACATAGTGCCTCGCGAAACTGAGCCGGATGATTCCGGCAAGCATACAGGAAGGCACCGGCGACTCCGCTGGGCAGCCGGATTTTTCTTGTTGCCGGCGGTCAAGGATTCGTTGCAAGCGATTACAATAGATTGTTATTTGGGCAGCGCCCCCGCACGTCGCAGGATATGGAGGCTTTCTCACGATGAACCGTCGCGATTTTATTGTTACTGGATCGGCTGTAGCTGCCATGGCAACTCAGGGTATGACGGCTCGTTCCTACGCCGCGATCGCGGGCGCCAACGATCGCCTGAACCTCGGCATCATCGGCCTGGGACGACGCGCCACGGTCGTTACCGGCGGCTTTACGAAAGACCCTCGCGTCAACTTCGCGGCCTTGTGCGACGTGTATGGCAAGCAGACCGCCGACTTCCAGGGCCGGTTCCACGACCATGCCGGCAGTGCGGCGACCTTCGTCAACTACCACGATCTGCTGGCCCGCAAGGATGTGGATGGGGTCTACGTCGCAACGCCCGACCATCTCCACACACAGCTCGCGACCGACGTTCTGGCGGCGAACAAAAATCTCTACCTCGAAAAGCCTACGGTGCATCGCTGGCACGAGCGCGAGGCGCTCGGCAAGGCCGCCGCCGCGCACAAGCAGCAGGTGCTGCAATGCGGCATGCAGCAGCGCAGCACGGAACACTACATCCGCGTGAAGCAGGAAATCTTCGACAAGCACCTTCTGGGCGACATCGTCATCGTGCGCGCCGTGTGGAGCAACTTCCCCTGGCAGCGCCGCGTTATCCCGAACCAGCCCAAGCCCGCCGACCTCAATTGGGAGCTCTTCCTCGGACCGGCGCCGCACGTTCCGTATGAGACCTCGCGTTACTCCTCGTGGCGCTCGTACCACGACTACGGCAACGGTCTGTTGGCTGACATCCTGACGCACTGGGTCGATGTAGCCCAGTGGATGATGGACGACAGCCAGCCCCTGCACGCCGCGGCGCTGGGCGGCGATTACAATCTCACCGGCGACCTCACCAACCCCGACACTATCAGCGCCATCGTGCAGTACAAGGGGTGGAACCTGAACTTCGAATCGACCGTGCTCTCGGTCCACAGCGACCGGCCGTCGGTCCTTTTTCAGGGAACAAAGGGCACGCTCAACCTCGCCCGCGAAGGCTACACGTTTGCGCCGAACGAGGGCGAGCCAACCAGGTTCGAGAACAAGCAGAATCTTGAGCAGGCCCACACCAGGAGCTTCATCGATGCGTGCCTGCTGGGCACGCCGACTACTGCACCGCTCTCCGCCGGCCTGGCTGCAACGTTGCCGGTAGAAATGGCGCTCGCGTCGTATTGGCTCCACAAAACGACAACGCCGGCGGACCTTGTGGGCCGCACCGATATCTGACAATCACCCGGACGCAAAAAGCCGCCGGACTCGTGCGTCCGGCGGCCTTCGGTTGTCGGCTATCGGCCTATAGGAACAGCGGCGCCAACACCAGCGTAATGGTCGCGAGCAATTTGATCAGCACATGCAGCGACGGGCCGGCGGTGTCCTTGAACGGGTCGCCAACCGTGTCGCCGACGATGGAGGCCTTGTGCGCCTCCGACTTCTTGCCGCCGTACTGTCCGGTCTCGATGAACTTCTTGGCGTTGTCCCACGCGCCGCCGCCGTTGTTCATCAACATCGCCAGCAGAATGCCCGAGATGGTGCCCACCATCAGCAGTCCGGCCACGGCGGAAGCGCCGCCAAGGTTGACGGCGACGCCGTTGATCGACGGAACGTTCAACATGCCGTTATGCGTCAGCACTTCGGAACTCGCTCCATAGGTGGAGCTGAAGTTGCGGAAGATCAACCCGACGGCAACCGGCAGACCGACGGCGAGAATGCCCGGAAGCACCATCTCCTTCAGTGCCGCTGCGGTCACGATGGTGACGCAGCGCTTGTAATTCGGCTTCGAGGTGCCTTCCATGATGCCGGGGTTCTCCCGAAACTGGTCGCGCACATCCTGGACGACCATTTGCGCCGTGCGCCCGACCGCCTTGATGGCCATCGAAGAGAACAGGTACGTCAGCATTCCGCCCAGCAGCGCACCCACAAAGACGGGAATTTCCGCGAGGTTGATGTTGGTGAACGACCACCCCGGAGGCATGTAGGCAGGGATGCCGAGGGCCTGTGCATCATGCACGCGCGAAGCGACAATCGTCCCAATCTCCTGCAGGTAAGCCGAGAACAAAAGGAACGCGGCCAGCGCGGCCGATCCGATCGCATAACCCTTGGTCAGCGCCTTTGTGGTGTTTCCGGCGGAGTCCAGTTTGTCGGTCTTGTCGCGCACCGAGTCCGGCTGGTTGGACATCTCGATGATGCCGCCGGCGTTGTCCGTGATGGGCCCGAAGGTGTCCATGGCCAGAATGTAGGCCGCGCACGAAAGCATCCCCATGGTCGCGATGGCGGTGCCGTAGATGCCCTTGATGTACTCCGACACACCCGGCAGATGCACGCCAGCCAGGCCGCGCACGCCGCAGTAGTAGCTCAACAGCAACGCGGCGGAGATGACGATGACCGGCGCAGCGGGCGTCTCCATGCCCACCGCAAGGCCGCTGATGATGTTGGTCGCGGCGCCGGTCAGCGACGCCTCGGCAATGGACTGCACCGGGCGATACCTGCTTTCGGTGTAGTACTGCGTGATCCACACGAAGAGGAATGCCGTGATCAGCCCGATCACGCCGCAGAAGAACAGCCACTTGGGATCGACTCCCGGGCCGTTGAGCATCTTGTACACAATCCCCGCAAATCCCGCCAGCGCCAAAATCGACGTGACATAGAACCCGCGGTTCAGCGCGCGCATCGGGTCTTCGGTGTCGTTGGTCTTGACCACTGCAACGCCGATGATCGAAGCGATCAGGTTGATGGCGTGGACCATCAGCGGGAACAGGATGCCCTTCACGCCGAAGACAGGGAACAGCGCCGCGCCCAGGATCATGGCGCCGACGTTTTCCGCGGCAGTGGACTCGAAGATGTCCGCGCCGCGGCCGGCGCAATCGCCCACATTGTCGCCCACCAGGTCGGCGATGACCGCCGGGTTGCGGGGATCGTCTTCCGGGATACCGGCTTCGAATTTGCCCACCAGGTCCGCGCCGACATCGGCGGCTTTGGTATAAATGCCTCCGCCCAACTGCGCAAACAGCGCCACCAGCGAGGCCCCAAACCCGAACCCGACCAGTTCATACACCACATGCTTCGGATCGTTCAGGCCTCCGAAGCAAAGGAACAATACGGCAATGCCGATCAGCGCCAGCGCCACGACCACCAGGCCGGTGACGGCGCCTCCGCGCAGCGCGGTCTGCAACGCTTTGTTCAGGCTTGTGCGTGCCGCCGAAGCTGTCCGGATGTTGGCGCGGATCGAGACGTACATACCCGTAAACCCAGCCAGGCCCGAGCAGATCGCGCCCACCAGGAAACTGATGACGGTTTCGATCGCCACATCCTTGGTACGCGGCGACAGATCGTAGCCGACAAAGATAATGATCGCCAGAACTACGGCGATGATTCCGATGGTGCGATACTGGCGCGCGAGAAAGGCCTCCGCGCCCTCGCGGATGGCGTCCGAGATCAGCCGCATTTCCGGCGTCCCCGTGTCGCCTGCGACGACGACCTTTGCCAGAACGAACGCGGCAATCAGCGCGAGGACGCCAACACCCAGCGCAATCCACAGCCAGATGGCGTCATTTCCATTGAGTGAATTGGTCCCGGTAGTAGGCATATCCTGAAAACTAAACAAAAGTGCGGCTAGTGCGCCGAAATACATGAAAGGCGTTCCTCCTCAAAATGGGTGCTGCGGGTCGAGCGGCAATCACCGGGCGGGTCGGCTTACATGGGGCGACCGCTACGGGAAATCAATCCTGCTGAACTGGCGAATTAGAGCATACGCTGTTGAGGTGGTCAATGTAACCGGGTTTGGGCGATTGGCGAACACGGTCTGCACCATTACGGTAGCTGTCTGACAGGCTTCCGGGAAAGCTTGGCCCACCCTGCAAGGTGTAATGTACTTGGGAAGGGTAAGTGCCACTCAGATAAACGGGAAAGAGGTCCATGGCTACGCATCGCAGGTATCAGGAAGTGGCAACGCGCATCTCGCGCTACGTTGCCGAGCACAACCTCACCGCCGGGTCCCGTTTGCCGGGAGAGATCGATCTCGCCAAGGCGTGCGGCGTCAGCCGTCCCACCATCCGCGAGGCCATGGTCGCGCTCGAAATCGCAGGCGAACTTGAAATCCGCAGCGGCTCGGGCGCGTACGTCCGCGAGGCCGTCAACCCCATGGCGCTGGTGCTCGACTCCGGCCCCGGGCCGTTTGAGTTGCTGCGCGCGCGCATCCTCATCGAAGGCGAGATCGCCGCGGACGCCGCGCTTCACGCCTCGACCACCGACCTCACCAAGATCGAAAAGACCCTGCAGCAAAACCGCAAGCTGGTCGCCGCCAAGGCCAATGCGCAGGTCTGCGATCGCCAGTTCCACGTCACCATTGCCGAGTCCGCCAAGAACAGCGTGCTTGCCAGCATCGTCGACGGCCTGTGGGCGGGAATCTTCGCGCCCATGTACCACCGCCTCAGCCAGCGCGCCGGCCTCGACCGCCACCAGGCCGAAGCTCTCGTCGACCACGAAGCCATCTTCGCCGCCATCGCCGAGCGTAACCCCGTGGAGGCCCGCCGCGCCATGCGCCGCCACCTCCAGCACGTCGAAGAGCACCTCACCAGCGATGACATGCCCTCCTCCTCGCGCAGTTCCAGCCGCTCCGCGGACGCCGAGACCACCTAGTGCAATGCGTCACAAGTAGCAACATATAACATTGTGCGGCGTTCTTTAGGATGGAGGACGCGGACGATGCGAGTTGCTGCCGAGATCGTGTCGACGGGCGAGCAGAAGAGCGAGTTGGCAGGACGGAGGCCCGGCTGGTGCTTCGGGCTAACTCGCTTGACGGCACGGTCACGGCCGCCTGCATGGACCGCCATCGCCATCGGGAGTGGCTCAAGTGCGAGTTGCAAGTAGCAGGGCACACCCCGTAAGTGTAGAGAACGATTATGCAAATGCGGTTGGTGGCGTCAGGGGCGAATTTGCATGGATGAAATACTATGACCATGGATGAAAGGAGCAGCCGGTGAAAGCTCTTGTGGTGGAAGGACCGAACCGGGCGCGTGTGGTGGAGGTTCCTGAAGCGAAGGCGCGCGCGGGAGAAGCGCTGTTGCAGGTGCGGATGGTGGGGCTGTGTGGGACGGACCTGAATACGTTTCGCGGACGCAATGCGATGGTGGAGTTTCCACGGGTGCTGGGGCATGAGATTGCGGCGACTGTGGTGGATGCGGGCGATGGGGCGTGTGCGGTGGGGACGCATGTGACGCTGTCTCCCTACACGGCATGCGGGAAGTGTCCGAGCTGCCGCCGCGGGCGGAGGAATGCCTGTCAGTTCAACGAGACGTTTGGGGTGCAGCGTGATGGTGCGTTGACGGAACGGATCGCTGTGCCGGGCGAGAAGTTGTATCCGGCGACGCTGTCGTTGCGAGAGCTTGCGCTGGTGGAACCCCTGACGGTGGGATTCCACGCTGCGGCGCGCGGCCGAGTGACGGCCAACGATACGGTTGCGGTTTTCGGGTGCGGGGGCGTGGGTTTGGGAGCGATTTCTTCGGCGGCGTTTCGCGGCGCGCGGACGATTGCGATCGATATGGATGACGCCAAGCTGGAGATTGCGCGCAAGGCCGGGGCGACGGATTTGATCCACTCTTCGCGTGAGGACTTGCATACGCGGCTGGTGGAGACTACGGGCGATGGGCCGGATGTGATGATTGAGGCAATTGGATTGTCAGCGACGTTTCGCGCGGCGGTGGATGAGGTCGCGTTTACGGGGCGCGTGGTTTACATCGGCTATGCCAAGGAGCCGGTCGCGTATGAGACGCGGCTTTTTGTGCAGAAGGAGCTCGACATTATGGGGTCGCGGAATGCGCTTCCCGAGGATTTCCGCGAGGTGATCCGGATGCTTGAGGAAAAGCGGTTTCCGGTGGAGGAGACGATCAGCGTGGTGGCGCCGATCGAAGAGGCCCCGGGGTTGTTGCGGGAGTGGAGCGAGAATCCGGCGAAGTTTACGAAGATTCTGATTGAGATGTCGTAATGATGCCTGTGTTGCGGCAGATCGCGAACCTGATGGCGCCGATCTGGCCGATCGTGACGGGAGGGTGCGAGAACCAGCGCGACATGGGAGACGCTGGCGCTGGGGTTGTCCGTGATGGTGTCGCTGCTGCCGGCGATGCGGGCGGCGAGGGTGAATCCAACGCAGGTTTTGCGGGAGGAGTGAGGACGTCTAGAAGAGCGGGCGGCCTGTGACGCCCATCTCGACGTGGAAGACGGCGGCGCGGGTGGTGAGCGCTGCAAGCCCGTCTTCGAGGAAGGCCAGGCCGACGAGGTCGTTACCGGCGAGGACCAACTCGGCGTGGCGTTCTTCGTCGATGCGAACGATGCCGCGGCGGCCGTGGAGGGAAGCGGCGATGTAGACGTTGCCGGCGGTGTCCAGTGCGAGGCCCTGGGGGCGGCCCAGTCCGCGGTAGAAGATGGTGGCATCACCGGCGGGGTCGATGGCGTGGATCACATCGTTGGAGGATGTCGTCGGGGCGGCGACGAGCAGCGTGCCGTCGTCGCGGAAGGCGAGGTGGTAGGCCGCGACCGAGGGTTCGAGCGTGGCGAAGACGAAGATCTCGCCCGAACGCCCGTCGACGCCGCGGGCGATTTTGAAGATGGTGCCCTCGCGGTCGCCGACGAAGAGGTTGCCGTCGCGGTCGAAGGCCAGGCCGGTGGCGACGCCCATGCCTTCGGCGTAGATGGCGATTTCTCCGGAGGGTGAGATGCGGTACACGTTGCCTTCGGCGCGAGAGGTGGCGTAGAGGAAGCCGTCGCGGTCGAAGGCCAGGGCGGAGACGTTGAGCAGGTCGCGGACGAACGGGCGGACCTGGAAATCGCGGTCGATCCGGTAAATCGAAACGTCGACTTTTTCACCGCGGGGGCCGGAGACCATGACGAAAATGTTGCCGTCCTCGTCGACCGCCGGGTTGGAGACGGGGTGAACGGTTTCGATGAGCGGGACCGCGACGCGGAGGGGAAGGGCGTTGCTGCGGTGCGTGGCGTGCGACAGCGTGAGGTCGGAGGCGATGGCGCCTTCGGGGACGATGACGGCAGCACGAGACACGCGGCTGAGGGCGATGGCGGTGGGAGTTTCTCCGATGAATGCCGTCGGGAGGATGCCGTCGATGGGGCCGAGAGAGGTGCCGGATATTTCTACATGGCCGCCGGGAAGCGCCGCGCCGGGCGAGAGCGCGGAGAGGTGCGGGGCGTTGGGGTCGGGCTCGTCAGACGGGATGAGGTCGCGGAGTTGCACTGGTCTGAGGGTAACGCAAAGGCAGGGGATAGAGGGGAGAGCGTAGAGGATAGTGAAGGATGGGAGCTATATGAAGTGGCTGATGATGACGCCGACGATGAGCGCCAGGATGCCGGCAGCGACGTCGTCGAGCATGATGCCCGTGCCTTCGGGCAGCGCTTCGAGGCGGCGGATAGGCCACGGCTTCCAAATGTCGAACAGGCGAAAGAGGAGGAGGGAGAGCGCGGCGTGCCTGGGGTCGGGCGCGATGGCGATCAGGGCGATGAGTTGGCCGGCGACTTCGTCGATGACGACGTGGCCCGGGTCTTCGCGGCCGGATTCTCTGGCGACGATGGTGGAGGCTGGGATGCCGATCGCCGTGACGATGATGGCGGCGATGGTTGTGGCGACCGCGAGGGTGGTCGTTGTCGGGTGGAAGATGTGGGCGGCGGCGTACCACAGGAGCGTGGCGGCGATGGAGCCGTACGTTCCGGGGCCGGGCTTGAGGAGTCCGGCGCCGAAGAAGGTGGCGAGGGTCCAGGCCCATTTTGTTTTGCGTGGTTGCGTCACTGTGGAGATTTTAGCCGGTGCTGGCGAGGGGTCGAATTTCAGCTGCGAGTTTCCAGCTACGAGTCGCCAGTTTAGTTTTTCCAAAATTTGATTTCGTCGACTGGGTGCTCTTGCTGCTGCTTGTGTTCGAGGTCTTCGAGCAGGTCGGGGTCGAGGATGGGGGAGCTGATTTTGTAGTCGCCCGAGGCCCACTTGCCGAGGTCGATAACGCGGCAACGGTCGGAGCAGAAAGGGACGTTGTCGGAGTCGATCGCGACGAGCTTTTTGCAGATGGGGCAGTGGAGAGCTTTGGTCATGACAGGGATTAGATGACGCCGGTTGGGGATTCGATGGGGAACCAGATTTCGAGTGGGCCGCGGGTGACGGGGTCGAAGCGCTCGTCGTAACGCTCGAAGTCGGGGGTATGGGCGGCTTTGTAGCCGGAGGTGGGCAGCCAGCTTTGAAAGACCTGCTGCCAGAAGGGTCGGATGTCGGCGACGGTGTCCATCGGGAAGACGGCGTAGTGCGCGCGGGGGACGATCATGCGGCCGATGCCGGCGGGGAGGGCGGAGAAGTCTTCCACCTCGTAGCCGGCGAGGTATTCGAAGCGCTGGTTGGGCATGTCCATCTGGCAGGTGGCGCCGTAGGTGACCTGGGTTTCCGCGCGCAGAGGGAGCGAGAGGGCGTTGAACTCGTTCCACTGCGGCGGGATGGTTTGGAAGGCCGTGGCGAAGTCGTGCCAGCGGCGGATTCCGGCGAGTTTGAACTCGCGATGGCCGTGGAGGGTGGGGGTTAACATATGAAAATCGTTCTTTTGCGCTTCAAGGATATCTTCTGTCTATCAATCTACCTGAAAAAGCTGCTTCAACCGCTCCACGGTGTGAGCCCATTTTGGCGTAGTTGGTTTACACACAGAGTTCTGATTTCCAAACAGTCCAACCTCGTTAATACCTTTGTCGAGGGATAACGTCTTTATCCAACGTACCGGTACAAAATATTCTGTCTTGTCATCATCATCAAGGAACTGACGCAGATATGATGCCGTGCTTGAGACATTGACGAAAGGTAATTCTCGTCCGTCCGATTCATGAATAACAAATTCGCTTGCCTTTTGCGGGGACCCAATTACTTCGGCAACACCTACATAGCCCTTGCCAGGAGCCTTGACCCAGACTCGTCCTCTCGGAGTTAGCAATTGGAGAGTGTTGGAATACCATCGACCACCACCAGCGGAGATAAAACCATAGCGGCGAGCTTCCTCCCAGTCACGATGGGTGGGATCCCAAACTCCAAACGAAGCATAAAATTCACCGTTCCACTCCCCTATTTGCTCGACGCGCGCTCTCGAAACTTGATCTTCGATCTCGACTGCATCCAGCATCCAAACGCGGCTCAAGTATCTGCGATCTCCTTCAGCAAAAACCTGAAAGAACAAGATGTTCATCTCGACACCACGCTTCGCAAGATAGCGAACGATCCGCTCCGTGCGTGGATCTAGTTCGGAAGCAACGAGAACAATCTGATGTGATGAGTTAAGTTCTTCGATCGGTAATTCCGCACCGAACCGTTGACTAAACGCTTGATCAAGTGTGGTGCGGCTGGCTTCTGGTCTCCACCTGTCGCAGTAACGTTTGTATATTCCTGCGATCTCATCTGAAGTTAGGTCGTCTACCCAAGACGCATAATCAAGAGCTTGTGCGGTGATATCCCTTGTTGTCTGCTGCCGCTTTAGCTCGATAACAATAAGAGCCCCACTGCGATCGATCGCGAGAAGATCGATCGGTCCTACATCAGAGGGAACCTGCCTCCCGATGATTAACCAGTTGGCATTGAGAATGCTGACGTCTGCGGCAATGTATCGCTCGAGGTCAACTTCTTTCGCCATGCTTGCGGAAGTGAGCCGTGTAAGTCCCTCGTCGATTCGCCAGATAGCTTGCTCGAACGCCACGATTCTTCCTCCACTATTGAGCTACTCGATAATACGGGCAACGAGGTCGTAGTCGTGGGACTCGGTGATTTCGGCGCGGTAAAAGGTGCCGGGAACGAGAGTTTCGTGGGGTTCGAAGTCGTTGATGAAGACCTTGCCGTCGATCTCAGGCGCGTGGAGGATGGTGCGGCCCTCCCAAAGCAGCTCGGTCTCTTCCGACTCGCCTTCGACCAGCAGGTCGACTTCGCGGCCAACCCACTCGGCCTTTTTGCGGGTGCTGATTTTTTGCTGGAGCTTCATCAACTTGCGGCGGCGCGCCTCGATGGTGCGCTTGGGGACTTTGCCCTCCGCGGGCATGTTGAACGCCGCCGCGCCCTCTTCGTCGGAGTAGCTGAAGACGCCGAGCCAGTCGATTTCGGCAGCCTGCACGAAGTCGCAGAGGATGTCGAAGTCGTCTTGCGTCTCGCCCGGGAAGCCGACGATGAAGGTCGAGCGAATGGCGATGCCCGGCACAATCTGTCTCGCCTTATCGATCAGCTTGAGAAAGATTTCCGCATTGCCGCCGCGCTTCATGCTCTTGAGCAGCGGCGCGCTGGCGTGTTGCAGCGGCACGTCGAGATACTTGGCGATGTTGTCGTGCTTCGCCATGGTTTCGAGCAGGCGCGTCGTCACCTTATTGGGATACGTGTAGAGGAAGCGGAGCCAGCGCATTCCTTCCAACCCAGCCAGCCCTTCGAGCAGTTGCGCGAGGCCGTCGGTCAAGCCGAGGTCTTCGCCGTAGCAGGTGGTGTCCTGCCCGATGAGTGTGATTTCGCGGACGCCCTGCGCGATGAGGTTTTGCGCCTCCGCCATGATCGAGCCGATGCGGCGCGAACGGAACTTGCCGCGTAGCTGCGGGATAATGCAGAACGTGCAGGGATGGTCGCAGCCTTCGGCGATCTTGATGTAAGCCGACGCGCGCGACGTAGACAGGATGCGCGGGGTGTATTCGTCGGCGAGGTAGGTGGGGAGAGCGGCGGCGGCTCCGTGCCACTCGGCGCGGGAGAAGCGGCCGGCGGATTCGCGGGCATCGCCTTCGGGTCTTGATGTCACCGGCTCGGCGGTTTCGATGGCGAGTTGCGGCGCATCGCTCTCCGGGCGCGAGTGTTGATTGA
>Ga0209483_1000923_pt1 | contig 23742 bp, 23 predicted proteins | sample NGEPerA_FD_184508 | JGI IMG/M metagenome (GOLD analysis project Ga0209483, IMG submission 184508) | Arctic peat soil microbial communities from the Barrow Environmental Observatory site, Barrow, Alaska, USA - NGEE PermafrostL2-A... | ecosystem: Environmental > Terrestrial > Soil > Wetlands >... | reverse complement strand
CTTGTGGACCGTGGCCGGCGAAAGGCCGTCTGCCAGCCACGCCCGGTACGTGGCGTCGAGCTTGGCGGCGTCGAGCTTGCTCAGCCGAACGTCACCGAGGGCGGGACGGATCCGCTTCTCGATCTTGCGGTCGTTCTCCTGCAATGTCCGCGGACGCTGGCTGAGCTTCCCGGCCTCGAGCCACTGGTCGAGGAGCTGTCCCACGGTGGCGGTCGTCGGCTTGAACTTGCCGGCATCGACCTCGGCCACAAGTGCGCCAAGTGCCTTGGCCGCGGCACGCTCCCCGCCGACGAACGTCCGGGTCGCTTGCTTCGGCTTCCCGGTGACGGGGTCTCGTCCGATGAATGCCCGGAGTTCCCAATGCCCGGAACCGGTCGGACGCTCGCGCATGGTCCCAGGCCGGCTCTTGCTCGAGGTGTTCGCCATGTCCTACAGCCTACCGCTTGTAGGGCATTTGTAGGGCTGACCCTCGAGTGTCGGAGCCATTTATGGCCTCTGACCTGGTGGGCGCTAGAGGACTCGAACCTCCGACCTCAGCCGTGTGAAGGCTGCGCTCTAACCAACTGAGCTAAGCGCCCGGACACCGCAGTGTCCGACTCCGCGACACTGCAGATGGGCATGCTAGCCCGGGCCGACCACCCTGCCGGCTGGACGACCGGTGGCGTAGATCGACCAGTGGAAGGACGGACTCATCCCGGTGGATAGGGCGCCAGGGCAGTGAATCCGAGTGCCGCCTCGAGGGCCTGGGCCGATCGCAGCACCACCAGGTCGGCGTGCTGAGGTCCGACGAGCTGGAGTCCGACCGGGACTCCAGCTTTCGTCAGCCCGACGCAGACCGTGGCCGCCGGCGATCGGGTCATGTTGAAGGCGTAGGTCATCTTCACCCAGTTGTACTCCTGGGCCCCATTGATCATCCCGGCGCCACCGAGCGAGCGCGGGGGCGGCGGCGCTGCCATCGTGGGCGTCACCAGCAGCCGCACGTTGTGGAACAGGTCCACGAGGCGCAGATTGAGCGAGTGACAGGCGTCCTCGGCCCGCACCACATCGACTGGACCGATGGACGCTGCCCCCTCGATGATCATCCGGAGCACCGGGTCGACCTGGATCCACGCCTCGGTACCGATGAGGTCGTGATGGGTGCGCAGGTTGTAAACACCGGACAAGGTGAGCCATGGGCCCACCGGGTCCTCGTCGAACACCGTGTCGACCTGAACGACATCGGACCCGAGGTCGGCGAGCACGTCGACGGCCCGCTGGCACAGTGTCAGCACCTCTTCGTCGATCTCGGCGTACCCCAGGGTCGGTGACCAGGCCACCCGCGCCGGCGGGTGCGCGTCCTGCAGGGCGGCCAACCACGACGCCTCGGGCCGGGGCAGTGACCGTAGATCGGTGGGATCGGGACCGACGACCACCTCGAGGGCGGCCACCAGATCGGACAGGCGGCGGGCCATCGGGCCCTTGGTCGACAGGTTCTGCCAGTCCGGCGGCTGTGGGCCGCCCGACGGGACACGGCCGAGCGACGGCTTCATCCCCGACAGGCCGCAGGCCGACGACGGGATCCGCAGAGACCCACCGCCATCGGAGCCGGTGGCGAGTGGCACCATGCCCGAGGCGATAGCTGCCGCGCTTCCGCCCGACGAGCCGCCGGCGGTGTGCTCGAGGTTCCACGGATTGCGGGTCGCCCCGAACAGCGGGTTCTCCGTGTCCGGCTTCCATCCGAGCTCCGGCGTATTCGTCTTGCCGACCACCACGCACCCGGCGGCCACCAGTCGGGCCACCAGGGCGGAGTCCTGCGTAGCCGGCGGGTGTTCGGCGTAGGCGGCAGAACCGTGGGTGGTCACATAGCCCGCGGCGTCCTCGAGGTCCTTCACCCCCAGTGGGATGCCGGCCAGTGGCCCGGGGTCCTCCCCCGCCGCCAACTTGGCGTCCACTGCGTCGGCCGCAGCCCGGGCCCGCCCCTCGTCGACGGCCACGAACGCATTGATGGTTGGGTTGTGGGCCGCGATGGCCGCGAGCGCCTGGTCGACCAGTTCGGCCGCAGAACGGTCCCCACTCCGGACCTGTGCCGCCAGGTCGACCACCGATTCCTTGCGGAAGTCCATGACCCGACCGTATCGGGGACGTCCGGATGCGACAAGGGCTCTCTCCCGCGCCCGCAGAGGAAGGGCGCGCCCTGGTCTCGCTGGTTACCGGAATCGGACGGGCACCGGTGTCGACAACACCGGTCGCCGCGGACCAGGCTGGGGCCATGTCGACCGCTTGTACCGAGGACACCGCGATCCAGGGCACCGTCCTCGATCACATCGCCCACGCCGTACCCCGTTGGCAGGACGTGTGGGGCCGCTACGCCACCGACCTCGGGGCCTCGTGGAGCTCAGGCGGTCCGGGCCCCGGTTTCGCCCCGGCCCAACTCCGCTTCGCCAATGGCTCCCGGGTGGAGGTGCTGATGCCCTGGGACGTGGACGTCAACGACTTCCTCTCCCGGTTCCTGGCGGCCAACGGGCCGGGGGCTCACCACCTCACGTTCAAGGTGCCCGATCTGGTGGACGCTATTGACCGGGCCCGGGCCTTCGGAATCGAGCCGGTCGGCATCGACATGAGCCACCCGGAATGGCTGGAGGCCTTCCTCCACCCGAAAATGGCAACCGGGGTGGTGGTGCAGTTGGCCGAGGAGCACCAGTCGTGGAGCAGCCCGGCCCCCGAGGACTACCCCACCGCCCGCCGGATGCGGTCCGACGGATCCGGGGCGGTGCCACCCGGCGCGCTCCTCCATGTCTGCCACGTCGTGGCCGACCTCGAGGCGGGTCTCGGTCTCTTCGGGGGGCTCCTGTCCGGCCGAACGGTCGCCGAAGGCACGTCCGACGGACTGCGCTGGGTCGACCTGGCCTGGCCCGGGCCACTGGGCGTCCGGCTGGTCGGTGCCGAAGGTGGCACCGCGGCAGGTCCCGTGGCCGAGTGGTTGGCCAGTCGGTCGGGACGGGTCCATCACCTGGCCCTCGAGGTGGAAGAGCCGTCCGGCGTTCCGGGAGCGGCGCCGGCGAGCTCGCCGATTGCCCGCATGGAAGGCCGCGGCGGATCGCCGACCTGGGAGATCGATGGGGCACACAATGCCGGCCTCGGCCTGGTGCTCGTCCCCACCGGTGCCGGCCACGGGACCACCCTGGCGGACCGGTAGCCTGAGGCCGATGTCCGAGCACGACGAGCACGACGAGATGGACGAGATGGACGGTGACGCCGGGGACGACGTGGACGGCGACCACGGCACCGCGTCCACACCCCGGCGACGCCTGATGGAACGCCTCATGGACGCCGCTCCCACCGCGCCGGCCAAACCGTCGCTCGACCGCAACGGCAATCCCACCAAGTGGACGATCGACCGGCTGGACGCCCGGGAGCGGGTCTACTCCTACATCGCCGGGATCATGGCCGCTTTCTTCGCCATCCTCGTCTACTCCGTCGAGACCGGGAACTCGAACTTCCATGTGAAGAAGGGGCAGTTCACCCCCGAGACCACGTTGATCGTGGGACTGGTCTGCGGCGCCGCCCTCCTGCTCACCACCTACCTCGGGCGTCGGGCCCTGGTCGGATTCGTGGCCCTGTTCACGTTCCTCGGGTTCTCGAACTCCGACCTCGTTGTCGGCCTCCCGTTCCTGCTGCTCGCCGCCTGGCTCCTCTACCGCTCCTACAAAGTTCAAAAAGAGGTAACGGCGCGCATCAAGTCCGAGCGCGCCTCCGGTACCACGGCGGCAACGGCGGCCCGCCCCCCCCGTGCCGAGGCCGCCGCGGCCCGCAGGGCCGGCGGGCGGAACTCGCGGAAGGCGAAAACACCGGTCGGGCCGGAAGCGAACAAGCGGTACACACCGAAGAAGCCGGTGCGCCCGGCGCCGCCACCGCCGAAGCCGTCGTGGCGTGAGCGGCGGGCGGCCGGGACGACCGACTGACCCAACCGGCCACACCCGCGTCTGTACCCGACCGACCGATCCGACCCGTCACCTCGGGTCGGGGATCAGGCGCTGTCGGTGACCAGGGCCGAACGGAGCAGTTCGAGGATCTCGTTGCGACGACGGACGAGGGAGCGGGCCGTCGGCTCCTCGCCGAAGGCGCGCAGTACCTCGACCTCGGTGAGCATGCCGATGACGGTCGAGTAAATCGCCAGCAGCAACAGCCGCGGATCGTGGCGCCGCATGTGACCGGCATCCATCTCCGCCTTCAGGAAGCCCGTGGCCCGTTGCACCAGGGGCTCGACCGCGGTCACGAACCGGGTGGCCGCCGGCGTGCCGAGCCGCCCCATCTCGCGCACCAGTCCGAGCAACTCGGGCCGGCGGGCGGCCAGGCGGAAGACCGACCGGACCACCGCCTCGACCCGGGACCACCCGGTTCCGGCCGTCGTCAACGACCCTTCGAGGGCGGCCGACAGTTCGATGGCACTCCGGTCGATGACTGCCTCGAGCAGGACCTCCTTGCTCGGGAACCAGTAGAGGATGGTCTGCTTGCGGATGTCGAGCCCCAGTGCCAGGGCATCGAGCGACGAGGCCTCATACCCCCGGGTGGCGAACGAGGCCAGGGCGGCATCCAGGATCCGCTCGGACGTGGTGACCCCGTCCGCGTCCGTGCGACCGCCGGCCGGCACCGGCCTCGGCCGGCTCCGGTCCCGGGCCGCCGGCACACCCTGTCCTGTGGTCGACCCTGTCACTTACCATATGGTAGACAGATCGGGTGACCCGCGTCCGCGACGCCCTGGCCGGTAGGCGTTTCTTCATCACCGGCGCCACCGGATTCCTCGGCACCGCACTGGTCGAGCGCATCCTGCGCAGCGCCCCGGACAGCCAGGTCGTCCTCCTCATCCGCCCCGGCCGGAGGGCCACGCCGCTGCAGCGGGCCACCAAGGAAATCCTCAAGAACGACTGCTTCGACCGCCTGCGCGAGGAATTGGGCGACGGGTTCGATTCGGCCATGGCCGCCCGGGTCTCCACCGTGGCCGGCGACGTGGCCACCGACGGGCTGGGCCTGGACGCCGACGGGCTGGCGGAACTGTCGCGCTGCGACATCGTCGTGCACTCCGCCGCCTCGGTCAGCTTCGACTCGCCCCTCGACGCCGCCGTCGAGGTCAACCTCCTCGGTCCGTCCCGGGTGGCGGCCGCCATCGTGGCCGCCCGCCAGCTGGCCGAGTCGGATGGTCGGACCGGCCCGGTGCACTACATCCCGGTGTCCACCGCCTATGTGGCCGGCACCCACCAGGGCGAGGCCAAAGAGGAGCTCCTCGACGCCAATCCGTTCACCGTCGAGGTCGACTGGCGCCAGGAGGTCAGCGCCGCCCGGCGCCAGCGCGGCGACTCCGAGGCCGAGTCCCGACTCCCCGACCGGCTGGCCGGATTCCACAAGGCGGCCCGCGAGGAGCTCGGGGGTGCCGGCCTGCACCTGTTGGCCGAGCGGGCGGAGCGCCTCCGCGAGGACTGGGTCAAGAAGCAGATGGTCGAGATCGGCCAGGCCCGGGCCCAGTCGCTCGGTTGGCCGGACGCCTATCCGTACACCAAGGCCCTGGGCGAGCGGGCGCTGGTGTCCCAGTTCGGCGACTCCGTCCCGATCACCATCGTCCGCCCCTCCATCATCGAGTCGGCCCTGGCCGAGCCCCGGCCCGGGTGGATCCGCGGGTTCCGCATGGCCGAGCCGATCATCATCTCCTACGCCCGAGGGCTGCTCCGTGAGTTTCCGGGGGTGCCCGAGGGCATCACCGACGTGATCCCGGTCGACCTGGTGGTGGCCGCCATCATCGTCGTGGCCGGCGAGGCGCTCCTCCACGCCGGGTCCGACGACCCAGCCGACGCCTACCCCGGCCCGACGGTGTACCACGTGGCCTCGGGCGTTCGGAACCCGTTTCGATACGGTCGCCTGGTCGAGTTGGTGACGGCCTGGTTCCAGGAGCACCCCCTCTACGACCAGGACGGCCAGCCCATCGTGGTGCCCGAGTGGTCGTTCCCGGGCCGGGGGCGGGTCCAGCGCCAGCTCACCCGGGCTTCTGCGGCCATGACCCTGGCCGAGCGGGTGATCGGGTCCCTCCCCATCCGGGGCAAGCGGGCCGAGTGGATGGCCGCTCTCGAGGAACGGCACCTCCTGGCCGACCGGGCCCTCGGCTATGTCGAGCTGTACGGGGCCTACACCGAGACCGAGGCCCTCTACCGGGTCGACCGGCTCCTCGCCCTCTGGAACCGCATGGACGACGACGACCGGGCCACGTTCTGCATCGATCCCGGAGCCATCGACTGGACCACCTACGTCCGCGAGATCCACCTGCCCTCGATCATCGAGCACGCCCGGGTCCGCACCACCCCGGGCAAGTCGATCAAGACCAACCGGGCCGACCGGGCCAGGAAGAACATCCTCTCCCCCGACCGCCACCTGGCCGCCTTCGACCTCGAGAACACCCTGATCGCCTCCAACGTGGTCGACTCGTACGCCTGGCTGGCCTCCCGGCACCTGCCGCCGGTGGAACGGGCCTCCTTCGTGGCCGACCTGGTGGCCGAGGCGCCCTCGCTCCTGGCCCTCGACCGTCGCGACCGGGGGGACTTCCTGCGCTCCTTCTACCGTCGCTACGAAGGGGCGCCGGCCGCCCGGCTGCACGACGACGGGTGGGACCTGTTCCATCACCTGCTGCTGGCCAAGTCCTTCCCGTCCGGCATCGCCCGGGTTCGGGCCCATCAGGCCCTGGGCCACCGGACGATCCTGATCACCGGCGCCCTCGACTTCGTGGTCGAGCCCTTCCGGCCCCTGTTCGACGAGATCGTCTGCGCGGAACTGGGCGTCGAGGACGGCGTGTTCACCGGCCGCCTCGAGCAGCTTCCGCCCATCGGCGAGGCCCGGGCCCTGGTGCTGGCCGACTACGCCGACTCGGAGGGCCTCAAGCTCGAGGAGTCCATGGCCTACGCCGACTCGGCCAGTGACCTGCCCATGCTCGAAGCGGTGGGCTTCCCGGTGGCCGTCAACCCCGAGGCCAAGCTGGCGTCCATCGCCCGGCGACGGGGCTGGCATGTCGAGACCTGGCACGTCGCCGACGGCGGAAGCCAGCCGCTGTTGCCGCTGGGTCCGATCGACCGCAGAGGTGCGGCACGACGCGGCCGCACCAGCCCGGCGGCCCGGGCCGGCCAGGCCCGCCGGCTGACCGCCCAGGAACACATATCGGGGGCCGGCCGATGAAGGCACTGGTGCTGGAGCGCAACCTCCCCCGCTTCGCCGCCTCGCGGGTGGCCTCCCTCCTCGGGTCGGGCCGGGGCGCGGGCATCGGCCCCCTCCAGCTGCTCGACGCCGAAGCACCGGAGCACCCGGGAAGCGACTGGTATGCCCTGCGTCCGTTGCTCTCGGGCATCTGCGGTTCCGACCTGGCCACGATCGACGGCCGGACATCGCGCTACTTCGAGGACATGGTCAGTTTCCCGTTCGTCCCGGGCCATGAGGTGGTCGGCGTGCTCGACGACGGCGGCGAGGACGTCTCGGGGCGCACCTTGGCGCCGGGCACCCGTGCCGTCATCGAGCCGGTGCTGGGCTGCGCGCCCCGCCACATCGACCCGCCCTGTGTGCAGTGCGGGTCGGGCCACATCGGTCGTTGCGGCAACATCGCCTTCGGTGCGCTGGAGCCCGGTCTCCAGACCGGATTCTGCACCGACACCGGCGGCGGATGGTCGACGGCACCGCTGATCGCCCATGCCAGCCAGCTCCACGCCGTCCCCGACGCGTTAAGCGACCAGGACGCCGTCATGATCGAACCCACCGCGTGCGCCGTCCACGCCGCGTTGTCGGCCCACGTGGCCACCGGCGAGGTGGTCGCCGTAATCGGTGCCGGCACCCTCGGACTCACCACCGTGGCCGCCCTCCACCACCTGGTAAGGCCGACCGCGCCGTGCACGGTGGTCGTCGGGGCCAAGCACCCCGGCCAGCGCGCATTCGCCACCTCACTCGGTGCCGACCACGTGGTCCCACCCGACCAACTGTCCCGGGCCGTGCGCCGCCAGGCCGGGTCGTTGGTGCTGGCCGGGCGCCTCACCGAGGGCGCCGACGTCGTGTTCGACTGCGTGGGCAGCGCCGCGTCCATCACCGAGGCCCTGTCCATGGTCCGCCCCCGCGGCAAGGTGGTCCTGGTCGGCATGCCGGCCAAGGTGACCGTCGACCTCGCCCCCCTGTGGCACCGCGAGCTGACGCTGGTCGGGGCCTATGCCTACGGCAACGAGACCTCGCCGGAGCCCGGTGCGCCCGACCGGCGCACATTCGAGCTGGCCACCGCCCTGGTGGGCACGGCCACGCTGGGTCGGCTGGTGTCCGCCCTCTACCCCCTCGAGCGCTACGAGGAGGCCCTGGTCCACGCCGGGGCCGCCGGCCGCCGGGGTGCGGTCAAGGTGGCCTTCGACCTCCGCAACCCGAAAGGACGCACCCGATGAGCCCCAGGCCCGGATTCGTGCTCGACGTCGACAGCTCGACGCCCCCCACCCTGTTCTGGCACGGGGAGCGGTTCAGCCTGGAGCAGCTGCCCGAAGGCAGCCGGGTGATCTACGCGCCCGAGCCCATCGACCCGCTGAGTGACCCACAGGCCGCCATCCGCCATGCCCTCACCCACCCCGAAGGGGACCAGGACCCGTTGCCGGCGCTGCTGTTCGCGGGCATGAAGCTGACCATCGCCTTCGACGACATCTCGCTCCCGCTCCCCCCGATGGACCGTCCCGACATCCGCCAGCTCGTGATGGAACAGGTCTTGGATCTGGCCGCCGAGGCCGGGGTGGACGACGTCGAACTCATTGTGGCCCTCGCCCTCCACCGGCGGATGACCGAGCCCGAGCTGCGCCACGCCATCGGCGACCGGATCTACGCCGCCTTCGCCCCGAACGGGCTGCTCACCCAGCACGATGCCGAGGACCCGTCCAACCTCGTCCACCTGGGCCAGACCGAACAGGGCGAGGACGTGGAGATCAACAAACGGGCGGCCGAGAGCGACCTGCTGGTCTACGTGAACATCAACCTGGTGGCCATGGACGGGGGGCACAAGAGCGTGGCCACCGGGCTGGCCAGCTACAAGAGCCTGCGCCACCATCACAACCCCGAGACCATGCGGCAGTCGAAGTCGTTCATGGACCAGCATCGCAGCGAGCTCCACTCGGCCAACTGGCGGATGGGCCGGCTCATCCGCGACGCCGGCGTGAAGGTGTTCCAGATCGAGACGACCCTCAACAACGACACGTTCCCGGGGGCGTTCCAGTTCCTCCAGAAGCGCGAATGGGAGTGGAAGGCCAAGGACCGCCTGGCCTTCATAGGAGCCGCCGCCGCCCTCGACCGGGTGCCCGCCCGCCACGCGCGCAAGATCTTCCACTCGGTCAAGGCCCCCCACCGGATGACCTCGGTCCAGGCCGGCGAGGTGGAGGCGGTCCACGCCGTCACCACCGCCAACGTGTGGGAGCAGCAAGGAGTGGTCGTCGAGGGCCAGACCGACATCCTCACCATGGGCCTGCCCTACATCAGCCCGTACAACGTGAACTCGATCCTCAATCCGATCCTGGTGGCCTGCCTGGGCCTCGGGTACTTCTTCAACCTCTACCGGGGCAAGCCGCTGGTGCGCGAGGGCGGAGTGCTGATCATGACCCACCCGACCCCGTGGGAGTTCAACCCCGTCCATCACCCGAGCTACATCGACTTCTTCGAACAGGTCCTCAGTGAGACCACCGACCCGAACGTCATGTCGGAGCAGTTCGAGGAGGGCTTCGCCACCGACCCGTGGTACATCCACTTGTACCGGACGGGACACGCCTACCACGGCGTCCATCCCTTCTACATGTGGTACTGGTGCGCCCATGCCTTGGAGCACCTGGGCGCCGTCATCCTGGTCGGCGGCGACCAGAAGGCCGTGCATCGGCTCGGGTTCCGGGCGGCGACCACCCTGGCCGATGCCCTGGAGATGGCCCGGGACGTGGTCGGTACCTCCCCCACGCTCACCCACCTCCACTCCCCGCCGATCCTGATGGCGGACGTGCAGTGAGCCCGGTCCGCACGGTTGGGGACCGATGAGCAAGATTCGCGACACCTCGCGCTCGCTGCGGTCCCGGCGGGCCGTGCGCACCGACGCCGGGCTCGGGGACGCCTCGGCTGACGGGGGCCGCTCGACGAGCCTCCGTCCCGCCGCCCTGGTCGCCCGGGCCGGACGGGCCCGCTTCCCGTTGGCCGCGCCGACGTGGCCCGGCTCGGTCCCCCGTCCCGCGCCCCACCCCGAACTGGGCGTCCACTACGACACCGCCTGGTCGCGCCGCTACCCGGTGCGCCTGGCCCGGGCCGTGGTGCTCGACAACGTGACCCGGCCACTGGCTCGGGCGCTGGCCTCGCCCGAGCTGCGCGGTGAGGAAGGACTGGTCGACCTGGAGACGCCGGTCATCTTCGCGGCCAACCACGCCAGCCACGTCGACACCCCCCTGCTGCTGGCCTGCCTACCCCTGCGGTTCCGGCACCGGACCGTGGTTGCCGCGGCGGCCGACTACTTCTTCGACCGGCGCTGGAAGGCCGACGCCTTCTCGTTCCTACTGGGCGCCATCCCCATCGAGCGCACCAAGGTGAACCGCCGGTCGGCCGACCTGGCCGCCGAGCTGCTGGCCGACGACTGGAACCTCATCATCTTCCCCGAAGGGGGGCGCTCGCCCGACGGATGGGCCCAGGAGTTCCGTGGGGGTGCGGCCTACCTGGCGTCGCGCACCGGTCGGCCCGTCGTACCCGTCCACCTCGACGGCACCCGCCACATCATCCCCAAGGGCGGCAGCACGCTCCGTCGCACCCGGACCACGGTGACCTTCGGCACGCCGCTGTGGCCGACCGAGGGTGAGGACGCCCGCAAGTTCAGCGCCCGCATCGAGGCCGCCGTGGCCACGCTGGCCAACGAGTCGGCGAGCGACTGGTGGACGGCCAGGAAGCAGGCGGCGGCCGGCATCACGCCCTCACTGCAGGGCCCCGACGTCGCCCCCTGGCGCCGCTCGTGGTCCCTCGCCCCGTCGCCGGAACGCAGCGAGCCCATCGACGCCGGCGGCAACGACTGGCCCCGGAAGCGGGCCTGAGCCGACCGCTCACCGACCGAGCTGGGCCGCCCCGTCGGTGACGATGCGCTCGAACAGTCCCACGTCGACCGCGAACGCCGACTCCGCGATGGGCCAGTGGACCACCAGTTCGGTGATGCCGAGCGCCGCGTAGCGACCGGCCACGTCGACGAAGGCGTCGACCGACTCGAGGGTGGGCTCGCCGCCGAAGCCGTCCAGCAGGACCCGTTCGATCGACAACCGGTCGCGCCCGCGGGCGGCAAGTGCATTGTCCAGATCGCCCAACTGGCGGGCCACGGCGGCCTCGGCGGACGGGTGGTCGTCGCCATGGGCCGCACCGATGGTCACCCAGCCCTGGCCGAACTCGGCGGCCACCTCCATGGCCTTCGGCCCCAGCGCCGACACCACGAACGGCGGCCGGGGCGAGGCGATGGGTGCCGGATGCCGCACCACGGCGTGGGCCGAGTAGTAGGTGCCGGTGCTGGTCGTCTCGTCGGTGGTCAGCAATTGGTGGAGCAGCGCGGTGAACTCACGGAACCGGGCCGCCCGCTCCGCGGCAGGCCACGGTGGTGCGCCCAGGGCCTCGGCATCGAACCCGGTTCCCCCCGAGCCGATGCCCACCACCAGGCGGCCCTGCGACAGGTCGTCGAGGGTGAGGAACTCCTTGGCCAATGGGGCCGGATGGCGGAAGTTGGGCGAGGTGACCAGGGTGCCGAGCCGCAGCGACGACGTCGAGACGGCGGCCGCGGCCAGGGTGGTCATGGCCTCGAACCACGGCCGGTCGCGGAACGACCGCCAGCTCAGGTGGTCGTAGGTGTAGGCGGCGTGGAGTCCGAGCTCCTCGGCCCGCAGCCAGGTGGCCCGGGCTTCGGACCAGCGCTCGTGGGGCAGGATGACCGTGCTGATCCTCACCGGGGCGAGCGTACCCACGGCCGGACGTCGGGTGCGTACCCACCGTGGGCGCCCCCGGCCCACCATCAGCCGGCCGTGAACCGCCAGCGGGTGGCACCCCCCGGGTCGACTGTCCGCAGAGCCGTGGCCCGGTCGACGCCGAGCCGGTAGACCGCCCACGGGGGCGGACCGGCCGACGGGGCGCTGTACTCGGCGGTCAGGGCACTCCCGGAGGCGTCCACCTCGGCCGGCCAGCCCTGTGCGGCCCACTGCTCGGCCATGGCCGCCACGATCGTCGGATCAGTCATCCGTTCGGCCACGCCGTCGACGACCAGGTCGAATTCGTGGGTGGCGACGCTCACGGTGCACCGCGGATCACGGGCCAGGTTCCGCCCCTTGCGGGTCCGCTCGCCGGTCTCGAACCAGAACGCACCGTCCACCCAGAGGGCGCCGACCCCGGTGACGTGGGGACGGCCGTCGGGGTCGATGGTGGCCAACCAGCACGTGTGCCGGTCGGGTCCACCGGTGCCCGGTGCCTGGCTCAACCCCCGCCGCAGGCGCGCGTCGATGGCCGACCAGTCGAGCAGCGGCAGCCCGTAGAGGTCGGCCAGGTTGGTCGCCTCCTGCATCTCCGTCGGGCGGGGCGTCCCGTCGCCGGTCATGCCGGCCGGAACCGGAGCGCCGACCAGACGTCGTCGACGGAGACCTGCCGGACCGGCCGGACCCTGTGGGGCGTCAGCAACGCGGCCAGCGAGTCGCGGTTGAGGTCGGTCCCGAGTTGTCCGGCCTTCGGATAGGCCACCCACGTCAGCCGGTCGGCGGATGCCGCGGCGACGATGGCGTCCCGTCGGGCGTCGAGCGCGTCCCGATCGGTCACAAAGGCGAAGAGGGCCGACGACGGTCCGTCGGCGCGGATCATGCCGTCCAGGGCCGACACGCCGCCGTCTGGCGCCCCAACCGGGCACAGTCCCTGCTCCGGTCGCAACTGCAACTTGGCGGCGAGATCCACCGGGCAATTATGGTGCCGCTCTCCAGGGCTCGCGGCATCCGACGGTCAGTGCCCGGTCTGCAGCCGTCCGACCAGGCCGCGCCACCCCCGAAACCGGGCGCCGTCAACCGCCTCCAGGCGCTCGGAACGCAGAGCGAGCTCCTCGTGGTCCTCCAGTGGCTCGAGCTCGGCGGGGACTCCAGGGGGCGCCCCGTCCGGGGCCAGCGCCCATCCGAGCAGGAGGTCGGCCAGGGCCGTATTGCGGGCCAGCACCGGGCCGTGCAGGTACGTGCCGACCACCCGTCCCGACCACGCACCCTCGGTGCCGTCACCCCCGCCGTTGCCGACCCCTCGCTCGACCCGGGCCAGGGGTCGCGCCCCCGGGCCCACCACGGTGACCCCTCCGTGGTTCTCGAATCCGGTGAGCCGGGGCAGCCGGTCTCCGCCGGCCGTGCGGGGCGCGTCGGGAGCCGGTGTCGCCACCAACTCCCCCACCGCCCGGGGGCCGGTGCCCTTGGCCGTGGCCACGTCGAGCAGCCCGACTCCCTCGTGGGGCCGGTCGGCGGCATCGGGGAACGTCCGTCCGATGAGCTGGAACCCGGCGCACACCCCGAGCACCACCGCCCCGGATGCCACCCGTTCGGCCAGGGTGCCGTCCTCGAGCAGGGTCGTGGCCGCCCGCACCTGGGGCCCGTCCTCGCCGCCACCGACCGTATAGAGGTCGGCGGTGGGCAGCGGGCGATCGGACGGCGCCTGGAGCAGGTCGACGTCGATCCCCCGCCAGGCCGCCCGTCGGGCCAGGACCAGTCCGTTGCCGCCGTCTCCGTAGGTACCCAGCAGATCGGGATAGATCACGGCGACGGTCAGGCGGGCAGACGGCTCGCTCACAATGCCCGCCGGAGGTCGGCGAAGGCCGTGTAGTTGCCGAGGAATTCGGTCGTGGTGCCGGGCGTCGACGCCGCCAGGGCGTGGTCGAGGGCGGCCACCGGGCCGTCGACCACCCCGTGCTCCACGCCCGCATAGCGGAGACGCACGGCCAAGTCGAGGCGACGATCGCCGGTGGCCACCACCGACCGGCCCACCAGCCGCTCGAAGGGGACGTCCCACAGCCAGCTGGTGTCGAAGCCGTCGGCCGTACGGGCGTTGACCGACAACACCACTTCGGCTTCGGGGTCGCCCGTCTCGTCGAGCAGATCGAAGATGGCCGTCCACCCGGCCGGGTTCTTGGCCAGGAGGAGGCGGACCATCCGACCAGACCGGGAGACGGTGGAGAAGCGACCGGCCACCTCGGTCACCCCACCCATCCGACCGAGGGCGGTGACGACTGCGCGGGACGGATCGGCCTGACCGATGGCCTCCAGGATCGGCGCGGCGGCCACAGCCGCCATGGCGGCGTTGGCCCGGTTGAACTGGCCGGGCAGGCCGATCCGGATGGCGTGCCTGCTCCCGTCGGCGAGCACCAGGTCGAAACCGTCGACCTGGGCCGCCACGTCGGGCCGGGCGAAGTCGCAGGCGTCGCACGCCCACCCACCACCGTCGGTGAACCCGATGCGGCCGCCACAGGCCGGGCAGCCCACCGCGTCGTCGTGCCACACCTGGCCGGCACCCACCCAGGTGACCTCGGGGGCGGTGGCCGCAGCAAAGGCCACCATGGGGTCGTCGGCGTTGGCCACCACTACCGTGCCCCCGGCCCCAGGCGTCGGGCGGGCGAGGGCGGCCAACGAGGTGCGCCACCGGTCGGCCAGCATCCGCACCTCGGCGATGCGGTCGAGCTGGTCACGGGACAGGTTGAGCAGGACCACCACGTCGGGAGCGGCCTCGGTGATGAGGCGGCCGAGATAGCCCTCGTCGACCTCGAGCACGGCCACCCGGTCCACGGGTGCCGCAGCCAGGGCGGCCACGTGGCCGGCCGGCATGTTGGCCCCGGTGTCGTTGCTGACCGGGAGGTCGTCGCCCGCGGGGCCGGTCAGGGCCGCGGCCAGCAGGCGGGTGGTCGTGGTCTTGCCGTTGGTACCGGTCACCAGGGCCACCCGGCGCCCGGCGGCCAGGGTGGCGAGCAGGCCGGGGTCGAGGAGTAGGCCGGCCCGACCGCCGGCCACCGTCCCGCTCCCCCGTCCGAGGGCCCGGGACAGCCGGTTGACGATGGAGACGGCGGCGATGGCCGTCGAGGCCCGGGCCGATCGGTTCGCCGTCGGGCCGGCGTGGGTGGCCCGGACGTTCACGCCGACGGGCGCGTGGCGGCCAGTTCCTCTTCCGTTGGGACGTGATCCGCACGGGCCTCGTCCGGCAGCAGGTCGACGATGGCGGCCATCACGGTGGCGGTGTCGGCCACCGCGTCGGTCAGTCCGAGCTTTACCGGTGGGCCGATGGTGACCGTCACGCGGGGCGGGTGCTGGAGCGTCGTCACGTTCGGCACCTTGGACGCCCGGGGCCACACCTTCTCGGTGCCCCACACGCCGATGGGGATCAGCGGGGCGCCGGTGTCGGCGGCCAGTCGCGCCGCACCGGTCTTGCCGTGGAGGACGGGGTCGAAGAAGTCCTCGCCCCGGGGGATGGTGCCCTGGGGGAGCACGATGACGACCTCGCCGGCCCGCAGGGCGGCGGTGGCCTTGGCCATCGGGTCGCCCGACCCGGTCCCCCGGTCGACGGCGATCCCGCCCAGGGCCCGGGACAGCTGGCCCACCACCGGCGCGTCGAACAGCTCCTGTTTCCCCATGAAGCGCACCGGGCGGCCGAGCCGGGCGGCGACGATGGCCAGGGCGGCCACGTCGAAGTAGCTGCGGTGGTTCGAAGCCAGGATCACCGCACCCTCGGCCGGGATGTGCTCCACCCCGTTGATCCGGAACCGTGCGTAGGGGAACGACTCCGGTCGGATGAACGGTCGGATCAGGTGGTAGGGCTCGAGCCCGATGACCGACGGGACGCCGGGCGGTCGGTCCCAATGCTCGAGCGGCCACCGGCGGGCCACGGCCACTGCGGCCAGTCGGGGGTCGGCGTTCAGTGGGTGGGCGTGGCCGACGGCGCTGAGGAGGGGCACATCGAAGAAGCTGTCGGAGTAGACGTGACACTCGGCCAGGTCAATGTCGCGCTCAGCCGCCCACTCGCGCGCCGCGTCCCGCTTGCCCATGCCCCAGACGAACTTGCCCACCAGGCGACCCGTGAAGCGGCCGTCGATCTCCTGGTAGCGGGTGGCGATCACGTCGTCGAAGCCGAGGGCCCTGGCCAGCGGGTCCACCAGGGCGTGGGGTGAGGTGGTGGCGAGCACCAGGAGCCGACCCTCGGCCCGGTGGGCGGCCAGGCAGTCGATGGCCCAGGGCTGGACCAGATCGATGAGGTCCTCCACCGAGGCTTCGCCGGCGGCGCGCACGGCGGCCGCGGAGCGGCCCTTCATGAGTCGGGCGGCGGCCCGGGCCAGGCTCATGAAGGGCACCGTCTCGCCGAACGAGTTGTAGAAGCCGTAGAGATACCGCTCACCGGGGAGCTTGCGACCGGCAGGGATGACCCCCTCGGCCACCATGGCGGCCTGCAGGAGCGGTCCCGAAGCCGAGCCGATCAGCGTTCGGTCGAGGTCGACGAAGACGGCACCGGTGGCGTCGGTCATGTCCTCAACCTACTGCCGGGCACCCGAGGACGGGGGCTGGCCCCATGCGGGCCCGCTCACCCCGGACGAACCGGCCGAACTGCGGGCCAACAGGCAGGCCGGCGACCGGTTCAGGAGCCGGATCAGGTGAAACGGCTCCGGGAGGGCCCCGATCGGCCCCTGGACGCGGCAAAGGGACCACCGGGGGGGAGAGGTGGTCCCTTCGCACTGACTCAACGAGGAAAGGAGGGGGATTCCTATCTCCTGTGGTCGTGAAATAACTGTATAACAGCCGCGAGCAATCAGTCAACCAGTTTGTCTAGATACCTGGTATCGTTCCAGGCGATGGAACTCCGACACCTCCAGGCACTCACGGCCATCAGCGACCACGGTACGTTCTCGGCGGCCGCCGAGCACCTCGGCACCGTCCAGTCCAACATCTCGGCCCATGTGGCCCGCTTGGAGAAGGAGTTGGGCACTCCCCTCATCGACCGATCGGACGGTCGCCTGACCGAGGAGGGCACCGTCGTCGTGGCCCGGGCCCGGCGCATCCTTTCCGAGCTCGACGCCCTGCTGTCCGACGTGGCCGCCTGCAAGGACGAGGTGACCGGAACGGTCCGGGTCGGGATGATCGGCACCACAGCCCGCTGGTTGGTGCCCCGGCTGATGGACGCGGTCGCCCAGCGCCACCCCAAGCTCCGCCTGGTCATCGTGGAAGGCACCACCACCGGGCTCGAGCCCCAGTTGGCCAACGGCCAGCTCGATCTGGCCATCCTCCACCTGCCCGTGAGCGGAAAGGACCTGGTCACACGGCTGCTCTTCGAGGAGGATCTGATGCTGGTGGTGCCCGAGGGCCATGCCCTCGCCGTCCCGGACCACCCCCTCACCCTCGAGGACCTGGCCGACCTCGAACTTCTTCTGCCGCTTCCCGGCACCGCGTTCCGCGACGAGCTTGACCTGGTCACCCGCCCGCTCGGGATCACCCTGCTGCCGGCCGCCGAGATCGACGGGCTCCGGCTGATCGCGTCACTGACCTTCGAGGGCTACGGCCCAGCCATCCTTCCGGCGACCGCCATTCCCAGCTTCCTGCGGGACCGGTTCCACCCGGTGCAGGTCAAGGGACTCCCCCGCCGCCGGGTCGGCGTCGGCCAGCGCAGCCGGGGGCTCCCGTCAGCACCCACCCGGGCCCTCATCGAGTTGCTGCGGAGCACGGTGGCCATGCCCGAGGGACGGCCCCAGGGACTGCACGTCCCCGTGTAGGGACTGCACGTCCCCGGCGGCGCCTCAGTTGGTCGTCGGGTCGGCGGGGAAGCTCGACACGAGCGCCAGCGCGCCGCCCTGGCGCTTGAGCACCCGTCGCCAGAGGCCCTCGGGATCGGCCGAGATCGGGTCCCGGGCCTCGGCCGGCACCACATACCACGACCCCTCGACTATCTCGTCCTCCAGCTGGCCCGCCTCCCATCCGGCGTATCCCCGGAACAGCCGGGCACCGACCAGCGACCCGGAGAAGCGTGCAGGATCGGCATTGAGGTCGACCGTGCCCACTGGGCGATCGCCCTCGACCACCAGACGCCAACCGACCGGACAGCCCGGCGACCCCTCCTCGGCGTCGGACCTCACTCCGAGGCGGACCAGACCGATGAGCGAATTGCGGGCCACCGGCCCACCGTCGAAGAGTTCGCCCGGGGCGGTGGCCAGGCCCTGCCATTTGGGCAGGAACTGATCGACCTCGACACCGCCAGGTCGGTCGATCGCCACGCCGAGTGCGCCCTGGAACCCGTGGTCAAGCAGGAGGATGACCCGACGCCGGAAGTTCGGGTCGTCGACGGCCGGCGTGGCGACCAACAAGCAGCCGGCCAACGAGTCGGGCGGGGGCTCTCCGCCATAGGGGTCGAACTCGCTGAACGGATCGATCGGCATATCTCAGATGATGGCTCACCACATCGGTTTCCGGCACACACTTGACGGTTTCGGCGTCACCACCCGTCCGGTCGGGCCGGTCAGGACCGCCGCCGGCGCCACGCTCCGGCGCGACGAATGGCGCGGCACGCCCCGGTCGGTGAGGCTGTGCCCATGGCTCTCGTCACCGTCACCACGCCCGCGCCCCATGTGCGGACCATCACCCTCGACAATCCGGCCCGGTTGAACTCGATGTCGTTCGCCCTGGTGGGCGACCTGTATGCCGCCATCGCCACAGTGGCCGCCGACAACGACTGCCGGGTCGTGATCCTCACCGGCGCCGGCCGGGCGTTCTGCTCGGGCCTGGAGCTCGAGCACGCCGGCATGCCCCCCGGTGCCGAGGACCTCGGCCGCCACCGGATGGGGCTACGGGCCATGGAGTACATGGGCGGCATCGTGCCCGCCCTGCGCAACTTGCCCCAGCCGGTCATCGCCGCCATCAAGGGCCCCGCCTACGGCGGCGGCATGTGCCTCAGCCTCGGGGCCGACGTCCGGCTGGCCGGCCGCTCGGCCGTGTTCTGCGGTGCCGGGATCACCAACGGGCTGACCGGGTGCGAGCTCGGGGTGAGCTGGCTCCTGCCCCGGGCCGTCGGGACGTCCCGGTCCAACGAGATCATCCTGACCGGCCGCAAGGTGGAGGCCGACGAGGCCGAGCGGATCGGACTGGTCTCCCAGGTCATGGAGGACGACGAAGTCCTCGACCGGGCGCTCGAGATGGCCACCCACATGGTCTCCCTCAGCCCGCTGGGACTGACCTTGACCAAGGACACCTTGTGGGGCTCCCTCGAGGTGGGGAGCCTCCAGACCGCGGTGGACCTGGAGAACCGGACCCAGCTGCTGGCCGGGTTCACCGGCAACCTCAACGAGGCCGCCGCCGCCTTCAAGGAGAAGCGGCGCCCCGTGTACACGGAGTAGGTCGGTGGCCAAGGCCAGGAGGGGCAGGAAGCCGGTGCGGCGGCCCCGGGACCCCGACGCCGGCGGTGGTCCACGCGAGCATTGGCGGGCCGACGGTGCGCCGAAGTCCGCCTACGCGTCGGCCGACGACGCCAACCGCTACGGGCTGCAGGCGCTCCTCGAGGACGGCGTGCAGCTCGAGCCCTACGTGTGCGGGATCTGCGGGCAGTGGCACCTGGGGAACCGCCGGGACTGAGCGGCGGCGGGCCTTACTGTACCGTCCAGACGGTATAGTCACCACATGGCACCGACCACCACCTCCAGGTCGGCGCGGGAGCGACCGGCCCACGGGACGGCCGCCCGCGACAGCGGTGCCACCAAGCATCGGATCCTCGACGCCGCCCAGCAGGTCGTGCTGCGTGACGGGGTCGGCCACCTGACGCTCGACGCGGCGGCGGCCGAGGCCGGCCTGTCCAAGGGCGGCGTCCTCTACCACTACCCCACCCGGGACGCCCTGGTGGCGGCCATGGTGACGCGGATCATCGAGGAGTTCGAGCACGACATCGCCGCCTGCCTGCCCGAGCCGGGTACGCCCGAGGCCGCCCGTCCCGGGGTCTACGCGCGCGCCTACGTCCGGGCCACTCTGGAGCCGGCTGCTCCCGGCCAGGAGCGCCTGGGTGCCGCCGTGCTCGCCGCCGCGGCAGCCGAGCCCGCCCTGCTGATCCCCCTCCAGGAGGCCGCCGACCGCTGGCAGGCCCGCCTGGTCGACGACGGACTCGACCCCGCCCTGGCCACCGTCATCCGCCTGGCCTGTGACGGACTGTGGCTGTGCGACCTGTTCGGCCTGGCCTCGCCCCACGGGTCGTTGCGGGAAGCGGTCGGTACCGCCTTCGAACAGATGACGCACGCCGACACCGATGGGGCTCCGTGATGGGCGCCCGCGGCCCCGCGTCCCCACTCGCCCCGGCATCGGACGCCTCCACGCGGCTCATCCGCACACTGGCGATCACCGTCTTCCTCGAGTGGCTCGGGGCGACGTCGATCGTCCCCATGCTGCCGGTCTACATCCGCCACCTCGGCGGCACCGACCTGCTGGCCGGGTTGGTCATGGCCTCATTCTTCGTGGCCGGGGTGCTGTTCCAGTACCCGTTGGGGCGCCTCGCCGACCGGATCGGCCGCAAGCCCGTCCTCGTCGGTGGCCTGGTGGTCTACGGGCTGGCCAGCTTCGCCTTCCTGGCTCCCATCGTCCCGGCCATGGCCATCTTGCTGCGTGGCCTGCAGGGCCTCGGTGCCGGTGCGTCGGCCATCGCCGCCCTCGCCATGGTGTCGGGCGCCGTCGCCGTCGAGCGACGCGGCCGGGCCTTCGCCTCCATCTACGGGGCCCAGATCTCCGGCATGGCCGTCGGCCCGCTCATCGGGGCCATCGTCGGCGCCCACCACATGTGGATCATGTTCCTGGGCTCGGGTGTCGTCGCCTTCATCGCCGGTGTCCCGGCCATGCGCATCGTCGAGTCGCCCGAGGAGGCCGCTCGGCGCAACGCCCGCACCAACGCGGATGGAACGCTGGCCAAGCTGGCCCGCGTGCGGTGGAGCCGTTCCATGTCCGGGGCCCTGATCGCCGGGGCGGCCCTCGGGCTGACCACCGGCGTCTACGACATCTGCTGGACGTTGCTGCTGGTTTCCCGCGGGGCCGCCGGCTGGCAGATCGGCATCTCCTGGACGCTGTTCTCCGTGCCGTTCGTCGTCGCCGCCCGACCCAGTGGATGGCTGGCCGACCACATGGATCGTCGCATACTCGTCCTCGGCGGCCTCGGCCTGGCCATGGCGTTCTGCGCCACCTACCCGTTCATCAGCACGGTCCCCGTGCTGATCGTCCTCGGTGCCACCGAGGCGCTGGGTTTCGCGGCCGCCCTGCCCTCGCTCCAGTCGCTCCTGACCCAGGGGTCGGACCCGTCCGAGGTCGGCCGGATCCAGGGCATGTTCGGGACCACCCAGACGGCATGCACCGCAGTGGCGGCCGCCGCCGCGGGTGCGGCCTTCGCCGTGGCCCGGTGGCTGCCCTTCGTGTCCGCCGCCGCCATCACCGCCGTCGCCCTCATCGCCACCGCGGTGGTCTGGCGCACGGTGGCCGGGCATGTCCACCCCGAACGAGTGATCGTCGGAGCCGACGGCGCATCAGGCGATGGGTCGACGGAGGTCCTGGCGCCGGACACGGCGGGCGAGGGGGCTGGTGTCGTTCCCGCTCAGGCGGCGGTGGGCGTCAGCGTCGAGGTGCAGTAGGCGCAGCGGGTCGCCTGGTCCGGCACCTTGGACAGGCACTCCGGGCATTCGCGCATGGGCTCCTCGGTGGGCGTGCGTCCCAACTTGGCCATCAACGTATTGACCGGCTTGATCACTAGGAAGAAGATCACGACGGCCACGATGACGAAGTTCAACAGCGCATTGAGCACCGCGCCGTAGGTGATCACCGACCCGTGGATCGTCACGTGCAGGGCGCCGAATTGGTTTTTGCCGCCGAAGATGGCCTTGATCAGCGGGGTGATGATGTTGGTGGTGATCGACGTGACCACCCCGGTGAACGCGGCACCGATGACCACGGCGACCGCCAGGTCGAGCAGATTGCCCCGCAACAGGAACTCCCTGAACTCCTTGGTCATCGTCGTGCTCCTCCGGTTGCCCAGCGCCCCACCGTGGCGCGCATCGGGTCAAATCTAGGACCGGAGAACCGGGGGAACCAACCCCCAAGGCCGCGCCGGAGCCTTCCTCAGGCGAGGCCGGGATGGACGGCCGCCTCCCACCGTCCGGTCGCCTGGACCTGGCTGACGGCGGCGGCCGCACGCAGAAGCCAATCGATGACGACCCGGTTGTCGGCCGTGGCAGGCACCTCGACCACCAGCCCCCGTCGGGGGTGGTCCTGGGTGACCCGCCACCCCTCCGGCACCGGAAGGCCGAGGTCGCGAAGTCGCCAGGCCACGTGGGGGCCTGAGGCGTGTTGCAGGCCCACCGTCGTGGCCTTGGCCTCTCTGCCCTCGACACGTTTGCCCGGCATCCAGGTGATGACCGGCACCTTGTGGGTCGATCCCCCGAGGAAGGCGAACGGGCCCGGCTCGGGGGGCTGGTGGTCCTCTTCAATGATCGGCTCGACGTTGATCCACCCGGTCCCGCCGGCCTGCACCATGGCCATCTGGGCCAGCAACTCGGCGTCGTCGTGGGCCACGAAGCCGAACGTGGTCGGCCGGGTCCGGCTCATGTCTGCCGGTTCATGTCTGCCGGCTCATGTCTGCCGGCTCATGTCTGCCCGCTCATGTCTGGAGGTCTCCCACCGCGGCGGCCAACGCCTCGAGCTCGGGGCGCCACGAGTCCGGGCGGGCCAGCGGGCGGACCACGAACTTGGAGAATCCGACGTCGAGGAAGGCCTCGAGGAAGCGGCGCAGTCCGTCGAGTCCGGCCGGCACCACCGTCGTCGGGTCGACGCCCTTGCGGGCACGGGCCAGCGCGGCCACCAGTTTGTCGTCCAGCGGGCCCGGTGCATAGGCCAGCGACACACCGAAGTGCTCCCGGCTGATCTCCCGACCGGCCTCGGAGGCCCCTTCGTCGATCACCGCCCGCCCAGCGGCCACCTCGTCCGGCGTGCACGAGGACGGGAGCCAGCCGTCGGCGTAGCGGCCACAGCGCACCAGGGCGGACGGCAACATCCCCCCTGTCCAGAACTCGAGCGGCTCCTGGGCCGGAAGGGGCGACAGGGTCACCGACTCGAACTCCCCCACTTGGCCCCGATGGTCGACCGTCTCTCCCGCCCACAGTCGCCGCACGAGGGGGAAGGCCTCGTCCATCCGTGGGCCCTTCTCCTTGGGCGGGACGCCGACGGCCCCGGATTCGGGGGGCTGGGCCAGCCCGGGAACGAAGGTGACCAGCAGCCGGCCGGCCGACAGTCGGTCGAGGGTGGCCAACTGCTTGGCCACCCGGACCACGTTCCGGCCTGGCAGCAGCATGGTGGTGCCGAGCTTGAGCCGCGGGTTGTGGGCGGCGGCGAAGGCCAGCGCGGCCAGCGGGTCGAGGGTGGGCGCGGTCAACACCTCGGGCAGCCAGATGGAGTCGAACCCGAGGTCGTCGAGATCGTCGACCAGGTCGCACAGCTCGGCCGGGTCGCCCCCGAGGGCACCCATACCGACCCCGATGCGGACCTTCACTCGGCCGCCAACGGGAGTCCGTCGAAGCGGTCTACGGTGGCGAACTCCTCCACCGGGCCACGGCGCAGCTTCGATGGCTGGCGCACCGGGTGGCCGAGGGCCAGTACGCCGGCCACCGTGTAGGTGTCCGGGACCGCCAGGAGTTCTTTGACCGCGACCTCATCACGCACCACCATGGTGGTCAGCACG
>Ga0209483_1000921_pt1 | contig 23795 bp, 23 predicted proteins | sample NGEPerA_FD_184508 | JGI IMG/M metagenome (GOLD analysis project Ga0209483, IMG submission 184508) | Arctic peat soil microbial communities from the Barrow Environmental Observatory site, Barrow, Alaska, USA - NGEE PermafrostL2-A... | ecosystem: Environmental > Terrestrial > Soil > Wetlands >... | reverse complement strand
CCGAGATCGGCGGCTTGACCGAAACCCATCCCTGGCTCGGCTGGAGCCTGGTTGTGGGCGTGATCGCCATCGCCGGGTTTCCGCCGCTCGGCATCTTCATGAGCGAGTTCCTGGTGGTGAGTTCCACGTTTGCCCGCACGCCGCTGCTTGCCGTCGTGCTGGTGCTCGGATTGCTGATCGCGCTCGGTGCGCTGGTGCTTCGCCTCAACGGTCTTGCCTTCGGCGAGCCGCGCGGCCCGAGCACGCCGGTCAAGGCGTCCTACGTGCCGCTCTTCGCGCATCTGGCGCTGGTCCTCGCTGCCGGCATCTATCTGCCGCCGCAGCTGGTGATCTGGTTCCAGCATGTCTCCAGCCTGCTGAAATAGGACGTTCATGAGCGCACTCCAGGATTTAATCGAACAGGGCAGGAATGTCGCGGCGCATCGCCCGGCGCCGCGCGCGGTCGTCAATGCCAAGACCTGGACTCTCGCCGCGCAAGCGCTGGGTCAAGGACGTCTCACCCTGCTCGGGCTGTGGGGAGAGGAATCCGCCGTGCACATGGTGTTGCTTGACGAAACAGCCGGCGATTTAGCTGTACTGAGCCTCGACTGTAAATCCGGGCGCTTTTCCTCAGTGGGCGCGGTGCATGCGCCGGCGATCCGGCTCGAACGCGCGATCCGCGATCTTTATCACCTTGAGCCCACCGGCGCGCCAGATACGCGCCCCTGGCTCGATCACGGGCAATGGCCGGGCGAACGGAAACGCGCGGCCACGGATTGCGCCTTCCTGCCGGCCACGGGCGAAAACCTGCACCAGATTCCGGTCGGCCCGGTTCATGCCAGCATCATCGAACCCGGCCATTTCCGCTTCACCGCCAATGGCGAGACCGTGGTGCGGCTGGAGGAGCGCCTAGGCTATGCCCATAAAGGCGTCGAAAAGCTGATGGAAGGCGCCGAACTCGGCCACGCCGCCAAGCTTGCCGGGCGGGTTTCGGGCGACAGCACGGTTGCCTATGCCGTGGCCTTCGCGCGCGCCGCCGAAGCGGCGCTCGGGATCGAGGCCACGCCGCGCGCCCAATATCTCCGCGCGCTGATGGCCGAGCTCGAACGCCTCGCCAATCATTTTGGCGATATCGGCGCCATCTGCAACGACGCGTCTTTCGCGCTTATGCACGCCCATTGCGGCGTGTTGCGTGAGCGCGTGCTGCGCGCCGCCGATGCGGCTTTCGGCCACCGGCTGATGCGAGATTGCGCCCTGCCCGGCGGCGTGGCATCCGATCTCGACAAGGGCGGCATCGCCGCCATCGCCGATCTCGTCCATGAGGCCAAGCAGCGCTTCCCCGCCTTGGTCAATCTCTACGATAGCACCGCCTCGTTGCAGGACCGCACCGTCGGCGCCGGCATACTAACTCCGGAACTGGCGCGGCGCTTCGGCGCCGGCGGTTATATCGGCCGCGCCTCGGGAAGGGGCTTCGATGCGCGCCGCAATCTTGCCTACGCGCCTTATGACCGGTTGAAATTCGAGGTGCCGGTGCGCAGCCAGGGCGACGTCAATGCGCGCGTTTGGATCCGTATCGACGAAGTCGAGCAGAGCCTCGACCTGATCGTCCAGATTCTGGAATCTTTGCCCGCCGGGGAAATCCACGCCGCCTTGCCCAAGCCCGGCCGTGCCGCGTGCGAAGGCATAGCGCTGGTCGAGGGCTTCCGCGGCGACGTGCTGGCTTGGCTGCGGCTCGGCGGTGCCGGCGCCGTCGAGCGCTGCCATTTGCGCGATCCGTCGTGGTTCCAGTGGCCGCTGCTTGAAGCCGCGATCGAAGGCAACATCGTCGCCGACTTCCCGCTCTGCAACAAGTCGTTCAACTGCTCCTACTCCGGCCACGATCTCTGAGGGCATGGCGTCATGCGCAAGCATCTCTTCGAAGGTATGATCCGGTCGCCGCTGACCGAGCCAGCGCCCTTGGCCGGCGACGCGGCCATGGCCGAACTGGCGGAAGCGCTCGACCGCGCCGCGCGCCGCCGCCTGGGCCGCAGCCTGTCCATCCGTCAGGTCGATGCCGGCTCCTGCAACGGCTGCGAGCTCGAAATTCATGCTCTTAGCAACGCGTTTTACGATCTCGAACGTTTCGGCCTGCGCTTCGTGGCCTCACCGCGCCATGCCGACGTGCTGCTGGTCACCGGCCCGGTGACGCGGAACATGCGAGAGGCGCTGGAGCGCACCTATGCCGCCACGCCCGATCCAAAATGGGTGGTGGCGGTGGGCGATTGCGCCTTGGATGGCGGCCTGTTCGCCGGCAGCTATGCGGTCCTGGGCGGCGTGGCCAAGGCCGTGCCGGTCGATCTGCACATAAGCGGCTGTCCGCCTCGGCCCGAAGCCATTCTCAAGGGACTGCTGGCGTTGATCGAGGCGCAGCGCTAAACCGGACACTACCGCCTTTTTAGTCTAGCCGCGGTCAGCCTTTCAGGCGAAAGGCTGGATCCCAGCCGAGCTCGCTTCGCGCCTTGTTCGTCGCGACGTGATTGTTGGCTTCGGCGATGTTGAAAATACCGGGACGGCCCCGATCGATTGCCAGCAGCGCCGCCACGGCGGCGGCGTCGACGTGCAGCGGCGGGACGGTCTTGCTCGGCTGATCGGCCCCGGTTCCCGGGCCATAGAACTGACCGTAGCGCAGCACGATCCCCTCGAGCGGCGGCGAATGCAATGTCGTCTTTTCGAGCGCGGCGACGCCGTCGATGGTGACGCCGCGCGACCCTTCGGCATCGAGGTCCAGCGCATCGTCTTCGGTATGCGGTTCCCGTCCCGGCGCATAGACCCAGGCGATGCTCTGGGCGATCAGCCGCCGCGCGCCGGCGGCCAAGGTCGCGGCCACTAGGTTTCTCGTTCCCTCGACGCGGATGCGCGCATTGGCCGACAGTGCTTGCGCCCTTTGGCTCGGATCGAGGTTTCCGAACCCATCAGGAAGGTCGGTCAGTTGATGGATGACGATCTCCGGCCGGATGGCGGCCACCAGCCGAGACAAGCCGGCGGCATCGAAGACATCGACCACGACCGGCTCGACCCCGGCCGCCTTCAATTCCTGGGCTTTCGCCGCCGAGCGGGTGGTGCCGAAAACATCATGGCCGGCGTCGCGCAGCAGCGGCGTCAGCCTCTGGCCGATCGCGCCGCCCGCGCCCGCGAGCAGGATTTTATAGGGCATCGCCGTCGCTCCCGGTCCTTCCCGTATCCCCTAAACCTAATGCCGGCAGCCGTATTTAGGCGGTTTTTGTTTGCTGTCCCCGCCGGGACGGTTCTCAGCGTCAGGGCTTTTTCCGGCGAGCTTGAGCCGGGCGCCGATTTTCGCGAGACTGAGCGCCGGAAACACGGCACCGTCGGAGCGCCGGGAATACCACCATCGAACGGAGGGAACCATGCCCGAAGACGCCACCCCAGCTTCCGCCGAAGCGCGCGAAAAGCCGCAGCCGGCGTTGAAGCTTAATTTCCTGTCGCACGGCACGTTGGAATCGACCGACCTCGATTTCACGCGTAGATTTTACGAGGAATTCCTCGGCCTCGACGTGGTCAAGACCAGCCCGATCTCGCTGATGATCCGGCTCGGCGGCAACAACACCATCGCCACGGTCAAGTGCAAGACCAAGGCGCCGATGGGGCTGCTCGGCCACAACGGTCTCGACGTCGAGACCCAGGAGGAGGTCGACGAGTGCTATCGCGTTGCCATGGAGCAGAAAGACAAATGGCGGCTGACGAAGATCACCAAGCCGATCCTCCAGCACGGCACCTACAGCTTCTACTTCTGGGATTGCGACCTGAATTGCTGGGAGATACTGACCAATCCCAAGGGCGGCTATAGCTGGCTCTTCCCCCTCGGCGATCTCGACGGCAAGGGCCACCAGGACAAGAGCTTCAAGCGGCCCGGCGTCAAGACCGAGTAGCGCTCCGCAATGGCGCGGAGTTGGATCAACTCGGCTTTTCGATGCGGTAGAGCCCGACGTCGATCGCGCCGGCACGGAAGCCGGCCTCGCAATAGGCGAGATAATATTCCCAGGTCCGCTTGAAGCGCGTCGGGAAACCGAACGAGGCGATGCGCGGCCAGGCTCGCTGGAACCGCGCCTGCCACTCCGCCAAAGTGCGCGCATAGCTTTCGCCGAAGTTTTCGCGCCCGCTGAGGAACAATCCGGCGCGCGCGATCTGCTCGCGCAGCGCCCCCTCGCTCGGCAGCATGCCGCCCGGGAAAATGTAGCGCTGGATAAAATCGGCGTTGCGCCGGTATTCGGCGAATTTCGCCTCGGCGATGGTGATGATCTGCACGACGGCGACGCCCCCTGCGGCGAGCCGGCGGCGCAGCATGTCGAAATAGCTCGGCCAGTGTTCCTCGCCGACCGCCTCGAACATCTCGATCGAGACGGCGCGGTCGAAGGTTCCTTGGATATCGCGGTAGTCGGTGAGCTGGACATCGACTTGCGACGCCACGCCGGCCGTTTTCATCCGCGCCGCGGCGTAGTCGCGCTGCTGTTGCGACAGGGTGAGCGCCGTGACATTGCAGCCGTGACCGCGGGCGAGCAGTTCCGCCATGCCGCCCCAGCCGCAGCCGATCTCGAGCACTTTTTCGCCGCCCGCAACACTGAGCATGTCGGCGGCGCGGTGGTACTTCGCCGCCTGCGCCGCTTCGAGACTGTTGGTCTGCGCGGTGAACAGCGCCGAGGAATAGGTCATGCCGCCGTCGAGCCATTCGGCGTAAAAATCGTTGCCGAGATCGTAATGCGCCGCGATGTTGCGCCGGCTGCCGCGCCGCGTATTGCCGCGGCGCAGGTGCCTCAGCCGGTTGATCGCGCGCAGCAGCGGCGTGCCGCGCATCGCGTCGGCCAGCGCGGCCTCGTTGCGGGCGCCGAGCTCGAGGAAGGTCTTCAGATTCGGCGTCGACCAATCCTCGTCCACATAAGCCTCGGCGAAACCGAGGTCGCCGCCAATCAGGAGGCGCCACAAGGCACGCCAGCGATGCAGCTTGATCGTCGCATCGGGCCCTGGCGCCGTGGCAGCGAAGGACACGCGACCGCCGCTCGGGGTTTCGACGGTGAGCGCGCCGACGGCTAGGCGGGAGAGCAGGGCCTGGAGCATGGCCAGGCGCGGCCTGCGCCAGCGGCCACCGGATTTATCGGTGGCTGCGGATGGGGTTGCCGGGGAAGTCCCTTGAGCCACAGGCGTAGCGCCTCCCAATGGATGCCGCGGATTATTTTCAACGTCAGCAGCGGGAAACGCAAGAAGGTCTGGGCCGTCGGCGATCGACGGGAGCCACGCGACGACTCGGCCGTCTGCTGCAACCCCTGGCCCGCCTAAAGATCGAGCCCTCGGGCGCCGGAGTGGACCTAGGCCGTCGGCCCGTCCGCCGCCGCCTCGTCGCGCGCATCCAATACGCGTTTCAATGCGTTGCCCAGTTCGTCGCGACGGTAGGGCTTCTGCAGGAATTCGCCTGGCGTGCCGGCGCTGCTGTGCAGCGACGAGGCATAGCCGGAGACGAAGAGCACGCGCAAATCGGGGCGCAATTTCCTCGCTTGCCGGGCCAGTTCCAGCCCGTTCATGCCGCCGGGCAGGGCGATATCGGTGAACAGGAGGTCGATATCCGGCCGCTTGGCAAGAATGTCGAGCGCTTCGCGCGCGTCCGCGGCCTCGATTACCCGCTGGCCGAATTCGCTCAGGCGCGCCACGGTGACTTGACGCACATCGGCATCGTCCTCGACCACCAGGATGATCCCTGCGGTGTCCCCGCCGGGCGCGGATTTGGCCGGTTGCGGCGCCTCGGCGCGCGGCACGAGCAGCCGGATGCGCGTGCCGCCCGCCGGCGCCTTTTCCACCATTAATTTTCCCCCCGCGTCGGCGGCGAAGCTCTTGACCATGGCGAGCGCGTCATCGGCGGCCGGTTCGCTCGCCGCCGTTTCGCCCTGTCGCCGGCCGGTCAAGGTGAGTGCCACGCCGTCGCTGCGCAAATCCCCTGCCGCCGGCTGGTTGGCTGCAACGATCGCGAGATTGCCGCCATCGGGCATGGCGTCGCGCGCATGGATCGCCAGGTTGACCAAGGCCAGCTCAAGCCGCGTCGAATCGGCGAAGACCGGCCAAAGATCGTCGGCCATTTTGAGCTCGACCGCGATTTCAGCGCCGAGAACGGGTCGCAGGAGTTTTGCGGCGCGCGGCAGAAACTCGCCGAGTTCGATCGCCCGCGCCTCACCGGTGCCGGCCCGCGCGAAGGCCATGAGCTGCCTTAGGAGGTCGGTGCCGTTCAACGCGGCGCTCAATGCGATATGTGCGCGATCGAAATCCTTGCTGCTGCCGGGGAGCGAGCGGGTCATCAAATCGAGATTCCACATGATGACGGTAAGAAGATTGTTGATTTCGTGCGCGATGCCCCCGGTCAGCCGGCCAAGGGTCGCCATCTTTTGCGATTGCTGGAGTTGTTTCAGGTTTTGGTTCGTCATGCTCTGGAAACGGCGTCCTAATTCTTCCCGATGACGGTGGCCTATCGCCGACCCCCATTCAATGGGTTCGCGAGGCCGGTGGGCGCCGCATTCACGACTTACCGAGGCGAATGGTAATCCTTCCACGGCCGCTGCTTATCGGTATAACCACCGATATTCCCAGGGGACTTCCTCCAGGGGGCATTTTCCGCTATGCGGATATCGCCCGCCGCCGACAAACCCTATAATCCGGGCCAATAACGAGGGGAGCTTTCGTGGGGCAGTCCACTTTTTCGCCACATTTCGAACACGGCCAGTGCTGGCGCGCGGGTTGCCGCTAGGTCTGCTTTGATGGGTCCCATCCGTATCCTGCTCTGCGACGACCATCTGCTCATCCGCGCGAGCCTAAGATCGCTGCTCGCCGAGTTCGCCGGCATCGAGGTCGTCGGCGAGGCGGGCGATGGCCGCGAAGCGCTCGAGCTGGTCGCCAAGCATCGGCCCAACGTCATCGTCATGGATATCGCCATGCCGGGCCTCAACGGCCTCGAAGCGACGCGCCGCGTCGTCAAGGAGCACAGCCCGGTAAAGGTGGTGATGCTGTCCCAGCATTCGGACGAGACCCACGTGCTTCAGGCGTTGCGCGCGGGGGCCGCCGGTTACGTGCTCAAGGGCTCGGCGCCGCGCGAACTCGAAATGGCCATCCAAGCGGTGGCGCGCGGCGAAATCTTCCTCAGTCCGGCGATCTCGAAGCACGTCATCGATGTCTATCTCAGCCGGCCGGACGGCCAAACCAATTCGCTCGACCTGCTGACGCCGCGCCAGCGCGAAATTCTGCAGCTCATCGCCGAAGGCAAGTCGAGCAAGCAGATCGCGCAGCTGCTCGACGCCAGCGTCAAGACGATCGAATCGCACCGTGCCAGCCTAATGGAACGGCTCGACATTCACGACGTGGCGGGCCTCGTCCGCTACGCCATTCGGCACGGTCTGGTCTCGCCCGACAAGTGACCGACGTCCCTCACACGAGGGCATGCCGCCTGTGACTTTTCGGTGCTCAAAACCGCGAAGGGGCGTCCCGGATGCGACGCCAAGGCATTGAGAAATAATGTAAATTCTGGTTCTTCCCCAAGCTGGGCGCTCGACTCGCTCTAGGTGAAACCCGCTGCGCGCCTCAGGGTGAGGCCGAATGGACTCTCCGCCTTCCGGCATTACTGTGGCCGTCGAAACAGAGGTGCCTTCTGTTTCACGGGGCCAGCGCCGTCCGCTGGCGAATGCAAAGGGGGGATGGATGGCAAACCTAGCCCAGTATTACTGCTACTTCCTCGACTCCACGGGCTCGGTCGGCACGAATGAGACCATCGAATGTGCCGGCGAGCAGGAAGCCGTCGATACCGCCCGCGAGATTTGGGATCACCGTCCCCATTATCACGGTATCGAATTATGGAGGGGCGCGCGTCGCGTCCACATGGAAGTGCGGTTGCCCGAGGTGCCGGCCTTCGTGATCGGTTCCCAACGGCATCTCCCAGGCTAGGCGACCCTTCGCCCTTTGCTCAATAAGAAAGTCCAACCAATGACCACCACATCGCGCCGCTCCCGTGCCCGCCTCCGTGCCGTGCCGACGGATCTCGACGGCGCCAGCGCCGTCGACGATATCAAGATTGCCCGTCAGCGCATGCGGCACCTGGCGCCATGGAACGTCGAGCCGCTTCCGGTGATGCACTTCGCCGGCGCGGCAACCGCCGCTGAACCGGTGAGCGACGAAGTACGCGCGCGCGGGCGCCGCTTGGCGCTGCAGGTTCTCGCCGTGCAGATGTGGCACACCTCGGCGCGCAGCGCGCTGCAATAAACGCAACCCAAAAATAAGCGTTGGTAAGGCTGTTCGGGCGATCGCGCCCGAATGTAGGGAGGAGTTGAACCTGCGTAATCACGTCACCGATATGGCGGTCTTCATCGGCGAGACGTTGTTGGCGGCGGCATGTTTCGGGATCTCGGCGGAAGAGGGCAGCTTGGCCTTCTTCATGCTCGGCATCCTGGCTGCCGGCGCTGCCGCTTGGCCGCTGTGGGACTGGATCAACCGCGAGGAAGCCTGAACCGATTGCTGCTTTTGGCGCTTAGGCCTTTGCCGGCCGCCGCCAGAACGGCTTGGCGGCGCGAAACCGTTTGAGCCGCTTGTCGAGCCGCGGCTCGCACGCGGCGGCAAGATGGCCGCACCAGCCGCGCACCAGCGCCGCGGCACGATCGATCGCCACGGCTTTTTCCGTCGGCTTCGGCAGCGAGCGGATCAGCTTTTCGGCAGTCACGATATCGTTCAGCAAGCCCAAATCGTCCTGCAGCGCCTCCAGGCGCTTTTCGTATTTCCGCACCTGCTTGCGGCCATAGATCGCCTCGAATGAATCGGCCGCGTAGCGCATCTTCTTGAGTGCGATGCGTAATTTGTGGCGGCCTTGCGCACCCAGCCGCACGAACTGCTTGGCCCGTTTGCGCGCCTTTCGGTAACGCTCTTCGATCAGCGAATCCGCGAGATGGCCGAGCCTGGAGACCTGCAGAATCGAGGTTTCGAGCGCGCCCGGCCGGCGCCAGGCGCGGGTCTCGATGATCGACATCAAGCCGAGTGAGAATTGCGTATAGCGGCGCGACGCCAGCACCTTGCGCAGCGCGCCATAGGCGCCGCGCCTCTCGTGATTGATCGCCTGGGCCAGCATCTTGATGTCGTCGTCCTCGGGAAAGGCGTCGCGCACGCGGGCGACCAGAATCCCGAACACGTCCCAGTTGCGCGCCTTGCCCAGCCGGTCGGTCAGCCAGCGGACCTCGCCGAGGATCCAGGCGCGCTGCTCCTCGGGCAGCAGCTTATGGAATAGGTTGAGCGCGACGCGCAGCCGTCGCAGCGCGACGCGCATCTGGTGCACGCCTTCCTCCTCGCCGACGCGCGCCGCCTGGTCGTTGACCAGCATATGCGCCAGGCAGCGCCGCAGGATGGCGGCCAGCGCCTCTTCCGCCGACATGCGCCGGTCGAGCCGCACGCGGCCATAGCGCACCGTCGCCGGCGGCTCCGCCGCGTCCTTGCGCGCCGCCAGCTCGTAACCGCGCGCGGCCGTGCTGCGGAGCTCGACGCGCATCGACGCGGCCGTGCTCAAAGCCCGGGCGAGGTCGAACACCGCCTGATAACCGCCCTGTTCGAGCTGGAGCTCGACCTCGAGCACCGCCAGCTTGCGGCCGTCGCGCGTGCGGATCATGCCTTCGTCGAAGGACAATGCGACCGCCGCGCCCTCTGGCTCGAACACGGTGCGCGTCCGGCGGAGCTGACAGGTGAAGAGCGGCCGCAGCCGCGGCTTGGCCTCGGCGATCTCCCTGACTGCCTCGATCTTGGCAAGCGGTGCGAGGTCGGGTGCGGCGCGCGTTACCGGTGTCTGCCACACCGGCGTTTCGGCGGTGCCGCCGCCGAAACGGTCGACGCCTTCGAGCGTCTCGACGAGTTGCCGGCCGTGCTGACGGACGGACAGCGCCAGCGCACGATCCTTCAGCGCCAGGTCGGGGGTGTCGTAATAGGTCGAGGTCACAAGGTGCGGCGCGAAGTGGCCGTGCTGGAGGAAATCGAGCCGCTTGAGGCGCGCCAAATCCTTCGGCGCCACGGTAAGCGCGATGGCATAGCGCAATTCAGTAGCGGTCACGCCGCGATCATTGGTCATCGTCGCCCCGGTATGCCGCGGCCCAATCCGCCCCGCCAGCGTCAAAAACGGCTTCGAGGGCTCAACTTGGCGCAGCGCGTCAGGGCCGACAAGCGCGGCGATCGCCTCTGTGGCAAGCTTCGTTTCCGCCGCAGGGCAGCCCTGTCGCGCTGGACAGGCGGCGGAGCCGCGGCAAAGATGGCCGCCACCTGAAACCGGAGGGCAGCCGAATGAAACGCCGCAAGCTAGGAGCGCTCGAAGTTTCGTGCCTCGGACTCGGTTGCATGAGCATGACGCCGATCTACGGCGAGCCTGATCCTGCCGAGGCGATTGCCACGATTCACCGTGCGCTCGAATTGGGCATCGATCTGATCGACACCTCCGACGCCTATGGCGCCGGCAAGAACGAGGAGCTGGTCGGCCGAGCGCTGAAAGGGCGGCGTGACAAGGCGGTGCTGGCGACCAAGTTCGGCAATCTGCAGACGCCCGACGGCAAGCAATCGGTCTCGGGCCGGCCGGAATATGTCATCGAGGCCTGCGAGAAGAGTCTGCAGCGGCTCGGCGTCGAGATGATCGATCTCTATTACATCCACCGGGTCGACACCGACGTTCCGATCGAGGACACGGTCGGCGCCATGGTGAAGTTGAAGCAGCAGGGCAAGATCAAGCATCTCGGCATTTCCGAGGCCGCGCCGGCAACGCTGCGCCGCGCGCACAAGGCGCATCCGATGGCGGCGCTGCAGACCGAATACTCGTTGTGGACGCGCGACGCCGAGGACGAGTTGTTCATGACTTGCGAGGAGCTGGGCGTCGGCTACGTTGCCTATAGCCCGCTCGGGCGCGGCTTTCTGACGGGCACCATTACCGGACCCGACGCGCTCGGCGAGAAGGACCGCCGCCGCCAGCATCCGCGCTTCCAGGCGGAAAACCTCAGCCGCAACGTGGCGCTGCTTGCCACGCTCAACAGCCTTGCCGCCAAGGAGAATTGCACGCCGGCGCAGCTGGCGCTCGCCTGGGTACTGTCGCGCAAGCCGTTCATCGTCGCCTTGCCCGGGACCAAGCAGCGCAAATGGCTCGAGCAGAACGTCAAGGCGGCGGATATGAGCATCTCGCCGGCATCCCTCGCGGCGCTGGAGAAGGCCTTTCCGCGCGGCGTCACGGCCGGCGCCCGCTACCCCGAGCCGCAGCTGAAACGGGTCGGCGTTTGACGGGCGTTCTGGGAGATCGGAATATCGCGATCGCCGGACGGGAGCACTGGACGCATAAGGGCGCGGTGAAGCTTTTCCTCTGGGAGAAATTCGCCGGCGCGCCGGAAAACAAGCCGATCATTCTTTTCGTGCATGGCTCGTCGATGGCGTCGCAGCCGACCTTCGATCTGCACGTGCCCGGACGGCCGCATTCCTCGGCGATGGATTATTTCGCGACGCTCGGCTTTGATTGCTGGTGCGTCGACATGGAAGGCTATGGCCGTTCCGACAAGAACCGTGACATCAACTGCGACATCGCGAAAGGCGCCGACGATCTCGCCTCGGCCGGTGACTACATCGCCCAGACGCGCCATGGCGGCAAGCTGCTGGTCTACGGCATCTCGTCGGGGGCGCTGCGCGCGGCGCTCTTCGCCCAGCGGCAACCCGAACGCATCGCCCGGCTCGCCCTCGACGCCATGGTGTGGACGGGCGAGGGCAGCCCGACGCTGGCCGAACGCCGCAAGAAACTCCCGGAGTTTCAGACGAAGAACCGCCGGCCGATCGACCGCGCCTTCATGCGCAGCGTCTTCACCCGCGACCATTCCGGCACCGCGGAGGACGCAACGATCGAAGCCTTCGCCGACGCCGTCCTGGCGCTCGACGATTCCGTGCCGACCGGCACCTATGTCGATATGTGCGCCAAGCTGCCGATCGTCGATCCGCGCAAGATCGCGGCCGCGACCATCGTCATGCGCGGCGAATTCGACGGCATCGCGAGCCTCCAGGATCTGCTCGCCTTTTTCGAGTTGTTGCCCAATCCCGATCGGCAATTCGCCATCATGCCCGGCATCTCGCATGCGTCCTTCCAGCAGAAGAACTACATGCTGGTCTATCAAATCCTGCATTCCTTCTTCACGCAGCCCGCGCCGGTCTATCGCGGGCATTGAACGTCGCCTTTAACGAAATCTTCCAATCGGCCGCGATCTGGCGCGCCCGGCGGTTCTGGGCTATGACCGGGGCCGGGAAAGACATGGGGCGCAGTGTGGCGGCGAATTGGCGAAAACGGGCATGGCGAAGTCTGTTCCTGGCGGCCGTCCTGGGGTTTTTCGCCGGGCCTGTCGGCGCGCAAGCCGTCACGGCGCCCGCACCTGCGGCCGCCGCCGAGGTTTTCACCGTTGCCGATGTTCCCGTCGACGCCACGGCAGCCTCCGCCAATGTCGCGCGCGACACCGCTCGACTTGCCGGCGAGCGCATAGCCTATCGCATGCTGCTGGCGCGGCTGACGCTGGCGCGCGACGCCGACCGCCTGCCGGCGGCCAGCGATGCCATGCTGACTGATCTGGTGCAGGGCTTCGAGGTCGCGAAGGAGCGCACCTCGACGGTGCGCTATCTCGCCGAATACACCTTTCGCTTCCGCCCCGACGGCATCCGCCAGCTCCTGCGACAGGCGCGCGTTCCCTTTGCCGAAACGCCGTCGAAGCCGCTCGTCGTGCTGCCGGTGCTCGTCGCCGCCCGCGGCCCGGCCCTGTGGGAGGATCCCAATCCGTGGCGCGCCGCGTGGAACCAGAAAAAATTTGCCACCGGTCTGGTGCCGATGATACTGCCGCTGGGCGAGGTTGAAGATCTCGCCGCCATCGATGCCGATTTGGCGCTCAAGGGCGATGCCGCGGCGATCGGCCGGATTTCGGCGCGGGACGGCAATGCCGACGTGCTGGTGGCGGTCGCCACGGTGAAGGGCGCCGGCGACGGCGCCACGCTCGACGTGAAGGCGACGCGCTATTCGCCGGGTAATCGGGGCGGTGAGCCGAGCTGGAGCCGAAGCTATGCGGCGACGCCCGGCGACGACCAGGCGGCGCTGATGCAGCGCGGCGTGCTCGGCACGGTCGACCAGATCAATGAGGCGTGGAAGGCGGCCAATGTCCTCGATTTCAGCCAGACCGGCGTGCTAACGGTGAGCGTGCCGCTATCCGGCTTGCGCGATTGGGTCACGGTCAGCAACCGCCTCGGCACGCTACCGGCGGTGGCCGGGGTCAATCTCCTGAGCATCGACCGCGATGCCGCGCAGATCGCCATTCGCTATGTCGGCGATCTGACGCAGCTCCGTATGGCGCTGGCGCAGCGCGACCTCGAATTGAGCGGCGAGCCGCCGAGCACGCTCGCCTATCGCGGCACGACAGCGCATTAAAGGAGCGGCGAGGAAAGATGAACCTGCCGAACCTGATTTCCCTGGGGCGCCTGCTCGCGGCGCCTATCGGCATCTGGCTCATCTTGGGCGGCGATTTGCGGACCACGTTCTGGCTCTTTCTTGCCGCCGGCGTTTCCGACGCGGTCGATGGCTTCATCGCCAAGCGTTTCGACAGCCGTTCCGATCTCGGCGCGCTGCTCGATCCGATCGCCGACAAGGCGCTCATCATCAGCATGGTGGTGACGCTCGGTCTCGCCGGCTATTTGCCGACCTGGCTGGTCATCCTGGTGGTATTCCGCGACGTGCTCATCATCGGCGGCTTCATGCTGAGCATGACTGTGGCCGAGCCGCAGGCCTGGCGTCCCCTGACCGTGAGCAAGATCAACACCACGCTGCAGATTCTGCTGATCGTCACCGTGCTCGGGCATCTGGGGCTCCGAGTCGACGATCGTGGCCTCACTAGGCTATTGATTGACGCCGTGGCGGCGACCACCGTGCTGTCCGGCGCGCTTTACCTCATTCGGTGGATGCGCAGCTTCGCCAGCGCAGAGGAGCCCCGCTCATGAAGACGACGCCCCGCACCGTAGCCCTGTTCTGGCTCGCCGTATTCGTGATCTTGCTGTTTGCCATCGACCGGCTGGGCACCGTGCTGGTGCCGTTCGTCGCCGGCGCCGGCATCGCCTATTTCCTGGCGCCGCTGGTCGATCGTCTCGAGCGGCGCCACCTGTCGCGCAACCTTTCGGCGCTGATCGTTCTGCTGCTCTTCCTCTTCGGGGTGTCTCTTGTCCTGGTGATGCTGGTGCCGCTGGTCGAGGCGCAGGTGACGGAGCTCGCCAAGATTGCGCCCTCCGCGATGCAGCAGGGCCGGGACGAAGTTCAGCAATTACTGGCGCTGGCGCAGGAGCGGCTAGCACCCGAGGACGTCGAGCGCCTGCGCGTCATGGTCGGCAGCTGGTCGTCGGCGGCGCTTGGCTGGGCGGCCCGGCTGGTCGAAGGCATGCTGACCAGCAGCCTGGCGCTCGCTAGCCTGCTGTCGCTGATTTTCATCACGCCGCTTGTCGCCTTCTATCTCCTGCGCGATTGGCACCGCTTCGTCGGTCATCTCGATAATTGGGTGCCGCGCCAATATGCCCACACGGTGCGTGAGCAGTTCGCGCTCATCAATCAGACCCTGGCTGGCTTCGTGCGCGGCCAGGTGCTGGTCGGATTCCTCCTGGCGGCGTGGTATGCGATCACGCTCAGCGTGGTCGGCACCCATTTCGCCATCGTCATCGGCCTGCTGGTCGGCATCCTGTCCTTCATCCCGTTCATCGGCGGGGCGATCGGCTTCGTGCTCGCCATGGGACTGACGCTGGTGCAAACGCCGAGCTGGACCGCGGCGGCCATCGTCGCGGTCATCTTCGCCGTCGGGCAGGGCGTCGAAGGCAATATCCTGCAGCCCAAGCTGATCGGCGACCGCGTCAATCTTCACCCGCTCTGGGTGATCTTCGCGTTGCTCGCCTTCGGCAAATTGTTCGGCTTCCTCGGATTGCTGCTGGCGGTTCCGGCGGCGGCGGTGGTCGGCGTGCTGGTGCGTTTCGGCATGGGCCACTACCTGACAAGCCCGATTTACGATTCGGGCGGCAGCACGACCCGCAAGCCTCGCAGCTAGGCCATGGCACAACTGCCGCTCGATCTCGGCCATTTGCCGGCGCTCGGGAGGGAGGATTTCCTGCTCGCCGGCTCGAACCAGGCGGCGGTGCAGTGGCTCGAGACGTGGCCTGCCTGGCCGGCGCCGTCGCTCGCGCTCTATGGCGCGTCCGGCGCGGGCAAGACGCATCTGGCGCATGTCTTCGCCGCGCGCGTCCGCGATGCCGGCGGACGGCTCGGCTTCATCGATCCGACCGCGCTTACCGTCGATGCGGTTCCGGTGCAGCTCGGGGATGCGACCGACCTGGTGCTGGACGGCGCGCGGGCCGCTCCGGAGGAGGCGCTCTTGCATCTCCATAATCTCGTCGCCGAGCGCGGTGGCCACCTTTTGGTCGTCGCGACCGAGCCGCCGGCGCAGTGGAACATCCGGCTTGCCGATCTGCGCTCGCGCCTGTTGGCGGCGCCGGCGGTCGGCATCGAACCGCCCGACGATGCACTGCTCGCGGCGGTGCTGCTCAAACTGTTCCGCGACCGACAGCTGACGGTGACCGAAGACGTCATCGGCTATCTCATCGCGCGCATCGAGCGCTCCTTCGCCGGGGCGCGCGACATTGTCGGCCGCCTCGACAAAGCGGCGCTGGCGCAGCAACGTGCCGTCACGGTGCCGCTGGCGCGTGCCGTGCTGGCCGAATCGGGCCGCGACACCTAGCGTTATTTCCTTATTTTGGCGCGATCAGCGCGGTGAGTCGCGCGCCGCCGGCTTCGAGCGTCGGCCAGGACAGCGCGACCTCGAAGCGGGCGAGCGCCGAGGTCGGAAATTCCTGCGCCAGCCGCGCCATCAGCGGACCGGTCCGCACGTCCGACAGGGTGACGGCGAGCTCCTGCAGGCCGGGATTGTGGCCGACGATCATGACGCTCTCGGTCTCCTCCGACACCTTGCGCAGGCGGGCGAGGAGTTGCTTGGCGTCGGCAAGATAGAGCCCGTCCTCGTAGTGGATCTGCGGCGCCGGCTGCAGGGAAGGCAGCACGATGGCCAGCGTCTCGCGCGCCCGCGCCGCGGCGGAGCACAGCACCAGCACCGGCGCGATGCGGCGCTCGGATATCGCGGCGGCGATCGCCTTGGCGCCTTGGCGCCCGGGCTCGATCAGGGCACGTTCGCGGTCGTTCTTCGAATCCTGCGGCCCGGCCTTGGCGTGGCGCAAAAGATAGAGGCTGTTCATATCCTTGCCGTAAGCTGCAATAACATGGTCACATGATGTTTATAGTCTTGCCGCATGGAGCGGGAAATGGTGGCGATGCCGGGACTGCCGCAGCGCAAGTCGCATGCGCCGGGGGATGAACGGTCGCCGGACCGGTTCATCAACCGCGAGCTTTCCTGGCTGGCTTTCAACGAACGGGTTCTCGCCGAGGCGGAGAATCCGCGCTATCCGCTGCTGGAGCGGCTGCGTTTTCTCTCCATCTCGGCCAGCAACCTCGATGAATTCTACATGGTACGAGTCGCCGGCCTCAAAGGACAGGTCCAGGCCGGTATCGCGACGCCGAGCCAGGATGGCCTGACGCCGGCACAGCAGCTCGTGGCGATCAACCGCCGCGCCGGCAAGCTGATGCAGGATCAGCAGGTGGCTTGGCGCGTCCTGCGGCACGAACTCGCCGGCGCGGGAGTCGCCGTCGTCGGGCCGGAAGATCTCACCGAATCGGACATCGCCTTCCTTTCCGAACGTTTCATGGCCGAGATTTTCCCGGTGCTGACGCCGCTCGCCATCGATCCGGCGCATCCGTTCCCGTTCATCGCCAATCTCGGCTTCGGCCTGGCGCTCGAGCTGACGCGCAAGAGCGACGGCAGCCCGATGCAGGCGTTGCTCCTGGTCCCGCCGTCGATCGCGCGATTCGTCAGGTTGCCGGGCAAGAACGTCCGCTTCGTGCCGGTCGAGCAGGTGATCGCCCGCTTCCTCGATCACCTGTTTCCGGGCTTCGCCGTCGTTGGCAAGGGCATGTTCCGCATCCTGCGCGACAGCGAGGTCGAGATCGAGGAGGAAGCCGAGGATCTGGCGCGACTCTTCGAAACCGCGCTCAAACGGCGGCGTCGCGGCCACGTCATCTATCTCGGCGTCGAGGCCGCTCTGCCCGAAAATCTCCGCCGCTTCCTGATCGAGAAGCTCGACGCGTCGGCGGATGATGTCTTCCCGTTGGACGGCATCCTCGGCCTTGCCGACACCAAGCGCCTCATCATCGACGAGCGGCCCGACCTCGTCTTCACGCCCTACAATCCGCGCTTCCCCGAGCGCATCCGCGATTTCGGCGGCGATTGCTTTGCGGCGATCCGGCAGAAGGACATCGTCGTCCATCATCCCTATGAAAGCTTCGATGTCGTCGTCCAGTTCGTGCGTCAGGCGGCGCACGATCCGGCGGTGGTGGCGATCAAGCAAACGCTCTATCGCACGAGCGACGACAGCCCGATCGTGCGCGCGCTGATCGAGGCGGCCGAGGCCGGCAAGTCGGTGACCGCGCTGATCGAGTTGAAGGCGCGTTTCGACGAAGAGGCGAACATCCGCTGGGCGCGCGATCTGGAGCGCGCCGGCGTCCAGGTGGTCTACGGCTTCCTCGAATTGAAGACCCACGCCAAGGTGTCGCTGGTCGTCCGGCGCGAGGCCGGCGAGCTGCGTCCTTATGTGCATTACGGCACGGGCAATTATCACCCCTATACGGCGAAGGTTTACACCGACCTCAGCTTCTTCACGAGCGACCCGGCACTGTGCCGCGACGCGCAGCAGCTCTTCAACTACATGACGGGTTATGCGACGCCGGCGCATCTCGAGAAGATCGCCGTCGCCCCGGTCAATCTGCGCCAGCGCCTCTACGAGCTGATCGAGGCCGAGATCGCCAATGTGAAGGCCGGCAAGCCGGGACAGATTTGGGTGAAGCTGAACGCGCTGGTCGATCCGGCACTGATCGACCTGCTTTATCGCGCGTCGCAGGAAGGCGTTCAGATCGACCTCATCGTGCGCGGCATCTGCTGCCTGCGGCCCGAGGTCGCCGGGCTGTCCGACAATATCCGGGTCAAAAGCATCATCGGCCGCTTTCTCGAGCATGGCCGTATCGCCTGTTTCGGCAACGGCCACAAGCTGCCGTCGTCGAAGTCGCTCGTCTTCATCTCCTCGGCCGATTGGATGCCGCGCAATTTGGATTGGCGCGTCGAGGCGTTGGTGCCGATCGAGAACGAAACCGTTCACCGCCAGGTGCTGGTCGAGATCATGCAGACCTCGCTCAAGGACGAAGCACAAACCTGGTGGCTCGGCGGCGACGGCGTCTATCGGCGGGCGAGCACCGATCCCGACGCGCCCAGCGCGCACACCTATTTCATGACTAATCCCAGCCTCTCCGGACGGGGTAGTGCGCTGCAGCCGCACCGGCCGCGGACGCCGCCGCGGCTGGTCACCGAGCGGGGTGAAAGCTGACGATGCCGCGATTTGCTGCGGTCGCCGAGGGCGCCTTGCGCCGCGATTCCGTCGCGGTGGTGGATATCGGCTCGAATTCGCTGCGCCTCGTCGTCTTCGACGGCCTAAAGCGCCCGGCACGCACGCTTTTTAACGAAAAGGTGATGTGCGCGCTCGGCAAGAGCCTTAACAAGACCGGCAAGCTCGATGCCGACGGTGTCGAGCTGGCCCGTGCCAACCTGCAGCGCTTCGTGGCGTTGGCGCGGGCGCTGGGCGCTTCGCATCTCGACGTTCTTGCGACCGCGGCGGTGCGCGACGCCGCCGATGGGCCGGCCTTCGCCGCCGAGATCGAGAAGCGCTTCGGCATCAAGGTGCGGGTATTGTCGGGCGAGGAGGAGGGCCGGCTCGCCGCGCTCGGCGTGCTCGCCGGCATTCCCAAGGCCTCGGGCATCGCCGGCGATTTGGGCGGCGGCTCGATCGAGCTCGTCGAGCTTGCCGGCGGGGCGCCCGGCCGGGCCGCGACCCTGCCGTTGGGCCCGCTGCGCCTCGCCGACCTGGCCGACGACGACAAGAAGCTCAAGGACGTCATCGACCGGCTGCTGGCGACGGTGCCGTGGCTCGCGGCGCCGCCCGACAACACTTTTTATGCCGTGGGCGGTGCATGGCGCGCCATGGCGCGCGTTCACATGGCGGAATCGCAATATCCGCTGCACGTCATCCAGAACTATTCGCTATCGCGCGGCGAGGTGGAGAAGTTTCTCGATTTCCTCGCCAAGCAGAGCCGTAAATCGCTTGAGGGCATCGCCGGATTGTCGAAAAAGCGCCTGGAGACGCTGCCGCTGGCGGCGCGCGTCCTCGGCCGCGTCATCAAGCGCATGGACCCGAAGCGCGTCGTGTTCTCGACCTGGGGCCTGCGTGAAGGCCATCTCTTCAACCTGCTCGATCCGGCCGAACGCGCCGCCGACCCGCTGATCGCCGCCTGTGCCGAATCGGCGCGCGCCAATCCGCGCTTCGGCGACATCGGCGAAGCACTCAACGCCTGGATGAATCCGCTCTTTCCCAAGGATCCGCCCGAGCAGAAGCGGTTGCGCCATGCCGCGGCGCTGCTGTCCGACATCGCCTGGAACGAGCATCCGGATTATCGCGCCGAGCAGGCGGTGCGGCACGCGCTCTACATGCCGGTCGCCGGGATCGATCATCCGGGCCGCGCCTTCATCGCCACCGCCTTGCATGCGCGCTACGGTGGCCGCGGCACGGTGGAGTTGCTGGCGCCGCTCGAGTTGCTCGACGACGAGGAGTTGCTGGCGGCACGCAGCGTCGGCTTGGCGCTGCGGTTGGCCTATACGCTCTCCGGCGGCGTGCCCGCGGCGCTGCACGGGGCGACGCTGGGCGTCGGCGGGGGTGAGGTGACGCTGTCGCTCACCGGCGAAGGAGCGCAGCGCTTCGGCGAAAGCGTACAGCGGCGGCTCGATTCCCTGGCCAAGGCGATGGGTCGAAAACCCGTGTTGAAGCGCTAACAGGGCACGCTGTTGATTTGGGGCAGGGCGGTGCCCGTCTCCAATAGGCTCTTCAGGCTCGACAGAACCTTCGGCCAGCCGTTCGAAACCGCGCCTATGAGTTTCGAACCGTCCCGCGCGATTTCGTGCGTCACGGTCAATTTGACCGCGTCGCCCACGGGTTCAAGCTCGAACGTCGCGCGCGACGCACCTTCCGCTTTCAGTTCCGGCCGGAATTCGTTGCGCCACGACAGCACCAGGCGGCGCGGCGGGTCGATCTCTTCCACCTTGCCGGTATCGCCGACACGCCCATCTTCGAACATCAGGCGCCATGACGAACCGACCTGCCAGTCGCAATCCTGCCAGCAGCCAAACCAGTAATTGCGCGTGAATTCCGGCTTGGTCAGCGCATCCCACAGCTTTTCCGGCGTGGTTCTGATGTAGGTGACGGCGAGAAATTTCGTGCTCATTGACCTTCCCTTTCCAGTGTCTTTTTCAGCTCCGACAGGGCGCGCAAGCGCCCCTGCTCGAATTTGCCGATCCAGCGTTCGGCGATGCCGTTGATCGGAACGGGGTTGAGATAGTGCAGCTTCTCGCGCCCGCGTTTCTGCGTCACGATCAGGTTGGCTGCTTCCAGAATGTTGAGATGCTTGGTCACCGCTTGCCGGGTCATGTCGTCACGCTCGCATAGCTCGTTGAGTGTCTGCGCATTCCGGGCATGGAGGCGGTCGAGCAGCCGGCGCCGCGTCGGATCGGCGAGCGCCTTGAACACCGCATCCATGCTCATGACTGACAATAGGCAACCATATGGTTGCCTGTCAAGCTTGGTTTGCAGGGCGAGGGAACGGAGACGTTAGGGGGTTATTGCTCGGGCTATTGTGCAGCCGCCGCGTCGGCGGCGGCGCGCACCAGCTTGATGCGTTTGCCCTCGGCGGTCAGCGCCAACCGCCCATGTTTCAGGTCGAGCGCGTCCTTGCCGAAAATCTCGGCGCGCCAGCCTTGCAGTGCCCGCACCTCGGCGTGGTCGTCCGCGGCAATCAATTCGAGATCTTCGCTGTCGGCGATGAGCCGGAACGCGACGTCGTTCTCCTCGGCGCGCAGCTTGAGCAGCACCCGCAACAGATCGATCAGCGGCCCGATGCCCGGCGGCGGGTCGCGCCGCGGCAGCGGCTCGGGATACTCGCTCGGCGGCATGGCGATGACGCGCGCCACGATGGCAAGGATTTCGGGGCCGAGCTTGCCCTCGGCGAAGCCTTTGCCGAGACCGCGCGAGCGCCCAAGCTCGTCGGCGCTGCGCGGCGCATGCGCCGCGATCTCGAGCAGCGATTCATCGCGCAGGATGCGGCTGCGCGGCAGATTGCGCTGCTGTGCCGCGGTCTCGCGCCACGCGGCAAGCTCGCGCACCAGTGCCAGCATGCGGCGGTTGCCGCTGCGCACCTTGAGCCGTCGCCAGGCAGTGGCGGGATCGAGGCGATAGGTCGCCGGATCGGTCAGTATCGCCATCTCCTCGTCGAGCCAAGAGTGGCGGCCGGTCTTATCGAGCCGCGCGGCAAGCTTCTCGTAGGCAACGCGCAGATGAATGACGTCGGCCAGCGCATAGGTGAGCTGGCGCTCGGTCAGCGGCCGATGCGCCCAATCGGTAAAGCGCGAGGATTTGTCGATGGTGGCACCCGCGAGCTTGGCGGCCAGTGTCTCGTAGCTCACCGATTCGCCGAAGCCGCACACCATGGCCGCGACCTGGGTGTCGAAGATCGGCCCCGGCACCTGGCCCATCAAGTTGAAGAAGATTTCGATATCCTGCCGCGCCGCGTGAAACACCTTGAGCAGCTTGAGGTCGGCCATCAACTCGAACAGCGGCTTCAAATCGATGCCGGGCGCCAGCGGATCGATCGCGGCGGACTGGTTCGGCCCCGCCACCTGCACCAGGCAAAGCTGCGGCCAATAGGTCTTGTCGCGCATGAATTCGGTATCGACGGTAATATAGGCGGATCCTGCGATCTGACGGCAGAAATCGGCCAGCGCAGCGGTCTCGGTAATCAGCAAATCCATGCTGCTCTCATACACCGAAACCGCGACCGCCAGAAGGGCGGGGCATACTTGACAAAACGTCGCGCACCATGCGCTTTTCCCCTCGTTTTCAGGCCGCAAGGAGCCGATTCGCCCGATGCATCCATACCGCACGCATAGCTGCGGCGCGCTGCGCCCGGAGGACACGGGCAAGACGGCGCGGCTCTCCGGCTGGGTGCACCGGAAGCGCGACCACGGCCAGCTCCTGTTCATCGATCTGCGCGACCATTTCGGCATCACGCAAGCCGTCATCGACAGCGGCAGCGCGCTGTTCAAGACGGTCGACGCGCTGAAGCTCGAAAGCGTCGTCACCGTCACGGGCGCGGTGGTCAAGCGCTCGCCCGAGACCGTCAACCCGAAGCTACCGACCGGCGGGATCGAGTTGAAGCTCGCCGAGCTTGCGGTTCAATCCGACGCCGAGCCGCTGCCGTTTCCGGTGAATGCCGAGGCGGATTATCCCGAGGACATGCGGCTCAAATACCGCTTCCTCGATCTCCGGCGCGAGACCATGCACGACAACATCATGCTGCGCGCGCATGTCATTGCCTCGATCCGTCGTCGCATGATCGAGCAGGGCTTCACCGAGTTTCAGACGCCGATCCTGACCGCGTCCTCGCCGGAAGGAGCGCGCGATTATCTGGTGCCGAGCCGGCTGCATCCCGGCAGCTTCTATGCGTTGCCGCAGGCGCCGCAGCAATTCAAGCAGCTGCTGATGGTCGCCGGCTTCGACCGTTATTTCCAGATCGCGCCGTGCTTTCGCGACGAAGCCTCGCGCGCCGACCGCAGCCCCGGCGAGTTCTATCAGCTCGATTTCGAGATGTCGTTCGTAACGCAGGACGACGTCTTCGCCGCGATCGAGCCCGTGCTGGCCGGAATTTTCGAGGAGTTCGGCAAGGACAAGAAAGTCACCAAGCCGCCTTTCCCGCGCATCGCCTATGACGAGGCGTTATTGAAATATGGGACGGATAAGCCCGATCTGCGCAATCCGCTGATCGTCGTCGATGCGCCCGAAGTGTTCGGCGGCTCCGGCTTCAAAATTTTCGCCGGTGCCATCGAGAAGGGCGGCACGGTGCGCGCCATTCGCGCGCCCGGCACGGCGCAGCAGCCGCGCAGCTTCTTCGACAAGCTCAACGATTGGGCACGCGCCGAAGGGGCCGCCGGCCTGGGCTACATCATCTTCGCCGAGGGCGAGGCGAAGGGGCCCATCGCCAAGTTCCTCGACGCGCCGCGCCTCGACAAGCTCAAGGCGCTCACCGGCGCGGGCGATGGCGACGCGGTGTTCTTCGTCTGCGACAAGCCTGCCGCCGCGGCTAAATTCGCTGGCCTGGTGCGCACCAAGCTGGGCCACGAGCTCGGCCTCATCGTCAAAGGCGAGTTCCGCTTCTGCTGGATCGTCGATTTCCCGATGTACGAGCGCAACGAGGAGACCGGCAAGATCGAGTTCTCGCACAACCCCTTCTCCATGCCGCAAGGCGGGCTCGAGGCGCTCAACAGCCGGGATCCGCTCTCCCTTAAGGCCTTCCAGTACGACATCGTTTGCAACGGCGTCGAGCTGAGCTCGGGCGCGATCCGCAACCACCGCCCCGACATCATGTACAAGGCCTTCGCCATCGCCGGTTATTCGGCGGCCGAGGTCGAGGCCCGGTTCGGCGGCATGCTCAACGCCTTCAAATACGGCGCGCCGCCGCATGGCGGCTCGGCGCCCGGCATCGACCG
>Ga0209483_1000920_pt1 | contig 23799 bp, 25 predicted proteins | sample NGEPerA_FD_184508 | JGI IMG/M metagenome (GOLD analysis project Ga0209483, IMG submission 184508) | Arctic peat soil microbial communities from the Barrow Environmental Observatory site, Barrow, Alaska, USA - NGEE PermafrostL2-A... | ecosystem: Environmental > Terrestrial > Soil > Wetlands >... | reverse complement strand
ACGCAAAGAGGTAGCGCTCAGCTTCGACGACGGCCCATTTCCCCTGACGCCGAGCTTCGTGCGGATGCTGAAGGCCAACCGCGCGGTGGCGACCTTCTTCATGATCGGCGAGCAGGTCACCGCGCGCTACCAGGCCGCGCTCCGAGAAGAGTTGCGCAACGGTGACGCGCTCGGCGACCACACCTACACGCATCCGGATCTCGTGACCGCCGGCGGCGTAGAAAGCCAGCTGCAGCGCACGATCGGTGCGATTCGCGGCCTGACCGGCTACACGCCGTGCGTGTTTCGCCCGCCCTACGGCGACTACAACAGCTCGGTGCTGCGCACCGCCGCGTCGCTCCACCTGGCCACGATCATGTGGGAAGTCGACCCCAGCGACTACACCCTCCCCGGCGTCAGCGCGATCGAGCAGCGCGTGCTCGCGCAGGTCAGGCCCGGCGCGATCGTGCTCTCCCATGACGGCGGCGGCCCCCGCGAACAGACACTGGCCGCCTACCCCGACATCATCCGGACACTACGCACCCGCGGCTACCGGTTCGTCACCGTCCCCGAACTGCTCGGCTTCCACACGATCTACCGGAAGTGCGTGCGCGACTGCGAAGGCGCGGCGATCACCGGGCGTCCACCGCCCGGGTCGATCATCGAGCCCGGCTGATACGAGCCGCGCCCCGTTTGACTGCGAGTGGTCAGGAACGTCCTGGGCCTCGGATAACGCCCAACAACCGCGTGCCTACACCGATCCGCGATAACCGCTGCGCGACGCGCGGAGGATTCTCGTGTCATCGTGGCGCCGCAGCGTCAGCCCGGTGCTGTCGAAGTAGTCGAGGAACGCCTTGGCCTCGGCGCGGGAGACGCCCAGCTCGTCACGTAGCCTCGGCAGCGAGATTTGGCCCTCGGCTTGGATGATCGCCGTCAGGCGCGCGGCGGCCGCCGCGATCGCGTCGATGTGGGCGTGGCGTCCGTGGACGAGCCGGACGGCAAGACCGTGTGCATGCAGTCCGATGAGATCATCGCCGTCGAGCAGGCGGTCGGGTGATGGGCTGAACCCCTGATCCCGGAGTCTCTCCGCCAGCGCGAGCGCGGACGGCGAGAGCGGCGCGGGCAGAGCCGGTTGCGGGGCCGGCTGAGCGTCAGCCGCGTCGGTCGCGTCGGTCGGCTCTTGTGCGGTTGGCTGCTCGCCCGCTAGCAGCCTGTGGAGCGTTTGGATCGGAGCACCGGCCGGGCCGTGACGACGGGCAAGAGGGTCGAGGATGACCGCGCCTCCGAGGGTGTCGCGGTGCGAGGCGTCGCGGATCACGAGCCGCTCGCCGGGGCGCGCGAGCAGCGGCGCCTGGCAGCGCAGCTGCGCGAGACGAGCCTCGAGCAGCGGCACGATGCGCGCAGGCGTCGAGCGGGTTCCGTGGTGCACCTGCACTCGCCACGAGTTCTCTTGGGCCTGTGCGGGGCTGGGCTCGAAGTCGAGTTGCACGTCGATGATGTGGGACGCTGTGACCGCGCCGCGCGCCGCGAGCACGTCGCCGCGCGAGACCCGCGAGCGTGACAGGCGCGCGAGGTTGACAGCCACACGTTGACCCGCCAGTCCCCGGTCGCGGTCCTCGCCGTGGACCTGCACCGATCGCACCCGTACCTCGATTTCACTCGGGTAGAGGACGAGCTCCTCGCCGGCCGCGATGGCACCCGAGGACAGGGTCCCCGTTACAACGGTCCCGCTGCCCTTGACGGTGAACGATCTGTCGATGTGCATCACGACCGGCCCCCCGTCCGAGGCGCGGCTCTTCAGTCGTCCGGTTGCGCGATCCAGGGCAGCGATGAGGTCGGTCAGCGTGGTGGCCGAGCGGGCGCAGCAGGCGACGATCTCGGCGCCCGCCATGAGCCGCCTCGCCTCCTCGATCGCGGCTCGCGGGTCGGCGAGGTCGGTCTTTGTGATCGCGACGACGCCTGTCGCGACGCCGAGGGAGCTCAGCACCTTGGCGTGCTCGCGGGTCTGCTGCCTGACCCCCTCGTCGGCGGCGATCACCATCAGGTAGCAGTCGATGCCGGTGGCGCCCGCGACCATCGTGCGCAGGAAGCGCTCGTGGCCGGGCGCATCGACTACGGATAGGCGTCGTCCCGATGGGAGCGCCAGCTCGGCGTAGCCGAGCTCGATCGACATTCCTCGCGCCTTCTCCTCGGGGAGCCGGTCGGTGTCGGTGCCCGTCAGCGCTGCGACCAATGCTGTCTTGCCGTGGTCGACGTGACCGGCCGTGCCGAGCGTGAGCGGCGCGGCCGGGTCTAGCGTGCCCGCGCCACGCACTCGCCGGCCGTCGTCGTCTCGGCGTCGCTCAGCGTGCGCGCGTTGAGCAGGACCCGGCCCGCGTGGATGCGCGCGAGCAGCGCCGGGTCTCCAGTGCGCAGCCGTGCCGCGAGCGCATCTGGTCCCGCCGATCCGGCGTCCAGCGCCACCGCGGGACCGGGGAGCTCACACATCGGCAGCGCTCCGCCGCCGACACGCGAGACGTCCCGCACGATCTCACCGCCGGTCGCTTCGGCGAGGCGACGCGTGCGCTCGGCCAGCTCCTCCGGGTCGGTGTCGAGCATCGCGAGGGCGGGGATCTCACGGCGCGCGAGCTCGGGGTCACGGTGCAGCAGCAGGGTCGCCTCGAGTGCGGCCAGGCACAGCTTGTCGATCCGCAGCGCGCGAGCCAGCGGGCTTGTGCGGCAGGCCTCGACCGCGGGCGCCGTGCCGATCAGGATTCCCGCTTGGGGGCCGCCGAGGAGCTTGTCGCCAGAGAAGCACGCGAGCGTTGCCCCGGACTCCAGCGACTCGCGGGCCGTCGGCTCGCCCGCGAGAGCCGAGAGATCCCCTGTGAGCACTCCGGAGCCGATGTCGTCAATGACCGGAACCTCGAGCGCAGCCAGCTCGCCCAAGGCGGCTCGCTCGACGAACCCGTTCATCTGAAAGTTCGACTGATGTACCCGCAGGATGGCGCCCGTGCGGTCGCTGATCGCGGCGGCGTAGTCACCTGCTCGCGTGCGGTTCGTGGTGCCGACCTCGACCAGGATCGAGCCCGACTGGCGCACGATCTCGGGGATCCGAAATCCTCCGCCGATCTCGATCAGCTCACCACGGGAGACGATCACCTCACGTCCGGGGCCGGCCAGGGCGCTCACGGCGAGCAGCGCGGCGGCGGCGCCGTTGTTGACGACGAGGGCATCCTGCGCGCCGGTGAGCTCGCTGAGAAGGGCCTCGACCCGCTGGCCTCGTCGCGATCGCTCGCCGTTGGCGAGGTCCATCTCGAGGTTGCAGTACCCGGCGGCGGCCGCCGCGACCGCCGCGCGTGCCGAGGATGCCAGCGGCGCGCGACCGAGGTTCGTGTGGACGATCACCCCGGTTGCGTTCAGGACCCGTGTCAGTGATGGCCGCAGGCGCGCTCGCGCACCGGCGAGGAGGTCGACCTCGCCCCCGTCGTCGATGTCCGTGAGGATCTCGTTGCGCCGCGCGGCCAGCTCAGCTTTAGCGACAGCGGTCGCGAGCCGATCGACCGATGGCAGGGCGCGCAGGCTGTTCTTGGTGTCGTTGGCCATCGCGAGATTCTCGCCGACTGACGGAACGGCGAAGGAGTCGAACCTTCCTACCGCGGGGCTGCCGCGGCTAACTGGCTTTGAAGGCCGAGCGGGGCACCGGCCCCGGCCGCTCCCCGGATGTCCCGCCGGACGGGTCAACTTACGTTGATGATACCCGCGGGTCCGCTGATGAGCCTTCCGAACACCTGACCAGGTATCTCGCTCGCGCGACCGGCCGGGACGGCAACGATCAGCCCGCCCGAGGTCGTCGCGTCTGCCAGCAGCCAGCGCTGCCAGTCCGCGACATCCGGGTTGAAGTTCGTGAACGTCGCCGCCCAGTCAGCCACTCGACGTGTGCCGCCCGAGATCGCCTCCTCGCGCGCGAGTAGCTGTTTGACGCCGGGTAGCGCGGGCACCGCCTCGGCGCTCACCTCAGCGCAGAGGCCACTCTCACGCGCAATCGCGTGCAGGTGCCCGAGCAGCCCGAAGCCGGTCACGTCCGCCGCCGAGTGCGCGCCGGCCTTTAGCGCGCACGCACTGGCGGTTCGATTGAGCGTGCTCATGACCTCGATGGCCTGCGCGAGAAGCTCCGGCGACACCTCCCCATGCTTGGCCATCGTCGCGATCGCGCCCGTTCCAAGGGGCTTTGTCAGGACAAGCGCATCGCCGTCCCTGGCGCCGCTGTTGGCGAGCATGTGGTCGGGGTCGATCGTGCCGGTCACGGCGAGCCCGAACTTCGGCTCGGGGTCCTCGATCGAGTGCCCGCCCACGAGCGGCGTCTCGGCCTCGTTCAGCACCCGCAGCGCACCGTCGAGGATGGACTTCAGGATCTCGCTGCCGAGGCGCTCAAGCGGGAAGGCGAGGATGCTCAGCGCAGACAGCGGCGTGCCGCCCATCGCGTACACGTCCGACAGTGCGTTCGCGGCGGCGATCGCTCCAAATGCGTGCGGGTCATCGACGATCGGCGTGAAGAAGTCGACCGTCTGCACCAGCGCGAGCTCGTCGCTGAGCCTGATCACGGCGGCGTCGTCGGCCGTTTCGATCCCAACCAGGACACGCTCGTCACGCGGCAGCTCGAGATCGTCCAGCAGCGCGTGCAGATCGGCGGCGGGAAGCTTGCAGCCGCAGCCGGCACCACGCGAGAGCGAGGTGAGCCGTGGGGAGGGCATGGTCGTGGGAGCGTTCATCGCGTCTCGCCTGTGGCGGGCCGAAGGCTACACGCTCTCCATGGCCTTCCAAACGCGTGTACTAATCTCCGCCCGCATGAGACCGGGACGCACAGCAGCCATCGCGGCCGCCGGGATGGTGCTCTGTGCGATCGCGCCGGCAGAGTCCCTCGCGCGCGTGCGCGCGTCATCTCCCCAAGCTGCACTCGACGCCCGCGTGACGGGTGCGTTCCAGATGTTCGCCCGCGTCACCACCGCGACGAACGTGCGCGGTGAGCACGTGGGTCAGTCGCTGAAACGGCGCTGGCTCATCTCCCCGCGGTCATGCGCAGGGAACGTCTGCCAAGCGCTCGACCTGGATCGCGAACGTAGCGCCGGCATCGACGAATCGCTCGCGCTGCACCGTGTGGCCGCCGGCACATACACGGGTACCGGCAGCTTCTACGTCGCGCTGCGCTGTAAGCACAAGACCTACCCGCACGGCAGTCGGGCTCCCTACCGCATCACGCTCACCGTCAGTAGCGCCGTGAGCGTGCAGGGGATCACGTTCGCTCGAGGGATCACCGCCACCTACCAAAACTCCAAGCGCTCTGACTCGACTCCGTGTGTGCTTGGGAGAAGCCACGACGCGGCGCGCTACACGGGCAACGCGACGTCCGCGATCCCTTCCCCCCCGGTCGCGTCGTTCTCGACACAGGTAGACGGCGCCACCGACGGCGCCACCTTCACCGACACCTCGATTCCCGCTCCAGGTGGCGCGCAGATCGTCTCGACCCAGTGGAACTTCGGAGATCCAGCCTCCGGCGCCGGCGACAGCTCGACCGCAGCCGCACCATCGCATCAATTCTCCGCGCCCGGCGTCTACACGGTCACACTCACCATCACCGACGCGAACGGCCTGTCCTCCACGACCACACAGCCCGTCACCGCGCCCGGCCCACCGACAGCCACGTTCGCGTCCGCGCGCAACGGCTCAACAACCACGTTCTCGTTCAGCGACCAGTCCGCCCCGGGGGTCGGCGCAGTGCCGATCACGAGCTGGAGCTGGCAGTTCGGCGACCCCGGCTCAGGCGCCGCCAACCAGTCAACGCTGGAGGACCCGACCCACGAATTCAGCCAGCCAGGCACCTACCAGGTGACGCTGACCGTCACCGACGCAGACGGACGACAGTCCACGAGCACCCAACAGGTCACGTTCTAGCCGCCGAATTCGAGCGTGGCGAGCACGGCGCTGAGCTCCTTCGCCAGTAGCTCGGGACGCTTGCCCGCCGGCCGGATCACCGCGTATAGGCAAAATGGGCGCCCAACGTCGGTGAAGAAGCGCTGACACCCAAGCTGCCCGCCACGCGTGACCTGAAGCTGAGCGGATCCGAAATCGTGCGCTCTGAGCGCCGCGGGCCGTCCCATGGCGGCAAACAGGCCAACCCCTGCTCGCACCACCGCGTCGCTGCGATACTCGACGAGCGCTGCAAATGCGTCGTCGGGTCGCATGCGACCCGACGCGGCCGCGCCGAAGTCGCCGTCCTTCTCCCTCAGGGCGAACGTCGCGACATGCAACACGGGCGCCGCGCCGTCGCGACGGAAGATCCGCGCCTCCCAGCCCGCCGGCGCGTCGACCATGAGCCCATGACCGGTGACCCTCATGCGACCCACACGATCACGAGCGCCGCCAGCAGCAGCTCAACCACCGGCGTCGCGCGTCGCACATAAAGCTCGAGTGCACCGAGCCTGCGGTGCAGCTCGACCAGGCCCTCGCCGTCGCGTGCCCCGTGCGCGGGTAGGAGCGACATCGCCCTGACGACGCCGAACACGGCGCCGATCGCCGCGCCGATCGCCGGATCGCCGCACAGGAAGGCGACTGCGCCAGTCGCGTAGATCGCCGCAGAGGTCACGATCGTGGCGACGCCCACGCCGAGTTGGGCGCCGAACGCGACGCCGTAGACCCAGCCGCGGTAACGGGTCAGCCAATCCTCGTTGACCTGCCGCCGTGTCGTGGGAAGGCGCCCGCGCAGCGGCGTCGCGTCGTACAGCAGGGCGACCCCGAGCGCCACGAGCAGCGCGATCGCACGCCAAGCCGTGCCAGCCGGGAGTAGCGACCCGATCGCCGCGGCGCTCGCGCCCGCGGCGGCGCCCGCGGCGCTCGCGGCGATCGCGAACGCCGTCGCGGCAGCTTCTCCTCGGCGCGCTATCTGTGCTCGCCGCCGGGGTGCTGCTTTGGCGCCGGTCCCACAAGTCGGCGTAGCGGGACTTCAGTTCGCGACGATCGCGAGGAAGTCCCGAGCGTCCGGTTCGAGCAGTTTGCCCGAGATGCCGAGCTGCCCCGGCACGACCGGCACGGGCACGGGGCCGCTTGGATGGTGGGGGTAGAGGTAGCCGGCGACCCAGTAGGGGTTGATGTCGAGCTCGATCGCGCGCACCGCGCCGCCGCCGATCAGCGCGGCGGCGAGGCCGGCGGGTGAGAGATTCTCGCTGGCGGCCCACACGAGTTGCCCGCTCGCGTTGATTCCGAGCCCGGAGCGAGCGACGAAGGTGCGGGAGCCGATCGTTTCACCCCAGCAGGCGATCAGGCAGTTCGAGACGCTCGCCGCGGCGACGCCGTGATCGACGAGCAGCCGCTGGTTCTGCAGCACCGAGAAGACGGTCTTGCCGGAGCTCGGCACGCCATCTCGCCAAGCTCCGATATCCGTCGTGCCGTCGGTGTAGGTGACGATCGACGCGAGCCCCGCCTTGAGCGCGACCGCGACATGACCACGGGACATGAAACCCACGTCGCGGTAGGTGAGCTTGAAACCGCCGTTGACCGCGGCGATCAGTAAATGGATCTCGCGCGGGGTGATCTTGTCACCGTAGGTCCAGCCGCTCACGCCGCCGTCGCTGGAACCGGCGTGCAGCGTGAGGTGCACGAGGCGCTGGCCAAAGCGCATCAGGGTCACACCGGACCGCTGGGCGATCCACGCGGCGGGCTGCCCGTGAGCCTGCGCCACGACCTTCCAGCTCGTCGTGGGCTGCCCAGGCGCCGTTACCAGCAGTCGCGGCGCGGCCCGCGTGTGGGTTGCCGCCAAGCGCCTGCTCTTTGCTCCCACGCTCGCCGCACCCGCACGCTGCCGACCCGACTGACCAACGCTCACGCTGACGTACGCGCCCGCCGCAACGACCACGACCACAGCTGTCAGCAAGCCAAGCCACCGCCGCGCATGCACCTGTCGGGTATCTCGCCGCATCAACAGATTGATGCTAACCGGCTACGCATCAATAAACCCGAGGTGAGAAACCTCTCATCACGCGATACGAAATGCACTGAGTGGTTAAGAGATCTTGGGTAGGGTTCTGAGCGTGCTTCGCGAACGTTTCTTGCACTGGGTGTAGCGGCGGCCAATCCGGTCGCCTCACCGATCCTCACCGCGAGGTCCTGTGCCGCCCACTCCTTCCCCACGCCCATCCGATCGCCCAAGCGAACGAGCCGCCCACCGCAGGACCGCTGAGCGCGACCGGGCCAGGCGCAGCCGCGTCATCCGGCGCCAGCGTCTTTTGGTGTTCGGGGTCATCGCGCTCGTCGCCGCGGCCGTCGCGCTGAGCGTCGTCATGGAGACCGGCAGGCCGGCGCAGCATGGCACTGCTCCCGGTCAGAGCACGAACGTGACGAGTACCCCGGGTGCGAAGCCGGTGCCGTCCTCGTTCGCGGTTGGGCTACGCGTGCTGCACCTCCTCGACACCAGTCGCACGATCGAACTCCCGAATGGGACCTCCGAGCCACGGCCGCTCCTCACGTATGTCCGCTACCCGGCGCTCGGGTCCCCCGGTGGCACCGATCTGCCGGGCGCCCCTGCGGCACGGGCTGACGGGCCGTTCCCACTTGTCATCTTCGGACATGGCTTTGCCGTCACGCCAGCACTCTACGCGCGCCTGCTGCAGAGTTGGGCACGGGCCGGGTATGTCGTCGCGGCACCGGAGTTTCCACTGGAGAACGCCGATGCTCCGGGTGGGCCGGATGAGTCGGACCTGACCAATCAGCCCGCCGACATGAGCTTCGTCATCTCAGAAATGCTCGCGGCCGCCAGGGCCAGCGCCGGCCCGTTCTCCGGACTCATCGATCCCACCCAGATAGCCGTCGCAGGGCAATCCGACGGCGGTGACACCGCCCTCGCTGTGGCCTACGACCCCACCTACCGCGACACGCGGGTCGACGCCGCGGTGATCCTCTCCGGAGCGGAGATCCCGGGCATCGGCGGGTTCACATTTCCTGCCGGGAGCCCGCCGCTCCTGGCCACGCAGGGGACAGCCGACACCGAGAACCCGCCGAGCGCCACGAACGCGTTCTTCGACATCGCACCGCGGCCGAAGTACCTGCTCCGTCTCTTCGGGGCGGAACACCTCCCGCCCTACTCCGATCAGCAGCCACAACTCACGATCGTTGAGCGAGTGACGATCGCGTTCTTCGACGGCTATCTCAAGCACAGGCCTGGGGCACTGGCACGACTCGTATCGCTCGGAAGCGTCCGCGGGACGGCCTCCATGATTGCCGAACCGTAGCCCGATCGTCACGCTCCTACACCGGTCCCGCTTTGGCGCCGTCTTGATGAGGCAATTCTCACGCGTTCTTTCTACGCCCGTTAAGGGAAGGCGGGAATCTGCTCATTGAGTGATGGTGAGCTCTTTACACAACTCGTGGGCGCGGCTTGGCTCAAACCATCTTGCTTGGAGTGTGCATCGCAGCCGAGCGGAATTCTCCCGCGCCAACGTTCGGATTGGCCGGCACATCTCCCTTTCTCGCTCGCTTGCGGGTGGCCTAACAGTCAGCCTCCTCGGAGCGACGATCTCTCTGGCTGGGTGGATCTTGCTTTCATCGACTCCAGCGCCACAGCGCGCACTCGCCGCTGCTGTGCATGGCTGCCCCACCCCCGCCGCGGCGTCTCGCGCCGACAAGGCACTCAGTGCCGCCAAGCGACGCTACCTCAATGAGGCGCAGGGCGCCGTGATCCACGCTGACCTTCGACAGATAGCGAGCGACCCGATCCTGATCGGGGCCTTGAGCGCCGGCAACCTCAATGCGGCGCTGGCGGAGGCGAACCGCCAGCTTGTCAGACATGTCGTGCAGATCAGGGTGCTTCGGGGCTCACGGGTGCTCGTGGACGCAAACCCGACCTCGTTCGACGTGAGAGGGTCCCGGCTGGAACTACATGCCCGGAACGGCAGGAGCCTCGGCCATCTCCAGATAACAGTCCAAGACGTGATCGGCTTCATCAAGCTCATACACAAACTGAACGCCGCCGACGTGGTCGTGCGCGGCACCGGCGGCCAGGTGCGCACGTCGCTCCCCGCGGCAGCGGCGCTCTCGCTGCCGCGGTCTGGATGCACGCAGATCGGAGCGCGGCAGTACGTTGTGAGTTCGCTCAACGAGACGAGCTTCACCGGCGAACCGCTGACCATACGAGTGCTGACCGCAGCGTAGCAGATGGGGAGCGCCTCGGCGTCGGCTGTCGACCCCGGTCTAGGATCCGCGCTCGATGATCGACCCGGCCGGTGGCCGGCCGATGATCGCGGCGTTTTCGCAGTCGCGCACGCACTTCCGGTAGATGGTGTGGAAGCCCAAGAGTTCGGGGACGGTGACGAACCGGTAGCCGCGGGCGCGCAGCGTCCGGATGATGTCTGGATAGGCGGCGAGTGTCTGTGCGCGGGGGCCGCCGCCGTCGTGGGAGAGCACGATCGCCCCGAGGCGAACCTGCGCGAGCACGCGCTGCTCGATTGCCGTGACGCCGGGGAGCGTGTAGTCGCTGGGGTCGACTTCCCACATGATCGTCGCCAGGCCGAGCGCGGCGGCGGTGCGCAGCACCGAGCTGTTGTAGTCCCCGTAGGGCGGGCGGAACACGCACGGGGTGTAGCTGCTGAGACCGTGGATCGCCTGAATCGTGCGCTGCAGCTGGCTTTCTACGCCGCCGGCGGTCACCAGGTCGGGGTGGGTGTAGGTGTGGTCGCCGAGCGCGTCCCCGTTGCGCAGCTCTTCTTGCAGCGCGGCCTGGTAGCGGTCGGTGACTTGCTCGCCGATCATGAAGACTCGAGGTTCGCATCAAGCACGTAGCTGGCGACGTGAACGCCGTCGCGCGTCTGGACCAACTCCGCTAGTCCTGACGTCGCGATCGATCAACGTCGGTCCCGGCGACTGTGTCTACCCGGCTGGTCTGAACCGCTACGGGCAGCCGCACGAGATCCTCTCCCACGGTACCGCTGTGCTGCGCGGTAGCGAAGAAGCTCCGCTGATGCTCACCGCGGCGCACCGAGCAAGCGCAAGTGCTGCTCATACAGCCCGAGGGGCCGTTCAGGGTTCGAGTGCGCCGAGTAGCCGGTGGGTGGGGTGGCGGTTGAGGCTGTTGCGGTTTTTGTCGTAGCGTCTGGTGGTGCGTGGGTCGGCGTGGCGGGCGGCGTCTTGGACGTCGCGTAGGGACGCGCCTTCGTCGAGTGAGAGTGTCACGAATGCGTGGCGTAGCGCGTGGGGGTGGAGGTGGGGGAGACCGATCTGCTCGCCGAGTCGCTTGATCAGCTTCCCTGCGTGCTGGCGCGTGAGGCGGGCGCCGGTGGAGGTGATGAGCAGCGGCCCGTGTGTGCGTCCGGCGACGGCTTGCTTGATGGCGTGCGCGACGGCGGCGTTCAATGGTGCGACGGCGGCCTTGGTGGCTTGGCCCTTGCCCTTGATGTGCAGCACGCGGTGGCGTCCTTGCTCGCCGAGGTCCTCGATGTCGGCGCCGACGGCCTCTGAGATGCGCAGGCCGAGCTCGATCAGGAGCAGTACGAGGAGGGTTTCTCTGGGGCCCTCGGCTCTCGCGGCGGCGATCAGCCGGCGGGCGCGCTGCTTGCCGAGGCCCGCGGTCGCTGCCTGCTCGGGCACCTTCGGGCGATCCGCGAACTCGAAAGGGTTTCGCTCCAGCAAACCCTCGTAGACGACGCGGCGGTAGAAGTGCGACAGGCACGCGAGACGACGGGCGATGGTCGAGGGTGCCGGCGGCTTGCCGCTCGGGAGTGGCTCGCGCATGTAGGCCTCGACGGTCGCGAGAGTCACGTCGAACGGTTCGACGCCGGCGTGGCGGAGCCAGACGAACCAGTCAGCGAGATCAAGGGCGTAGGCCTTCTGGGTCTCCTCACGGTTGTCATAACGCCTAAGGAACGCGGCGGCGAGCTCACCGGGGAGCTCGGCATACTCAAGCGGCTGCTCGCCGCGGGCGACCTCCAGGAGGCTTTGGGCGAGCGCACGGCGAGCGGAGCGGCGTTCACCGGGGCGAGCGACCTCGAGCGGCAGCAGATCGGCGTGTTCGGTACTCATCCGAACACGCTTTCGACCAGCGTTCGACGGGCTCCTTCACGTGGTCCGTAACTCCCGTTACGGACCAAAAAGCGGGAATCCGGGGGGGCCCCTTCGCCCCAATTTGTGCGGCGTCTCACTCATATGAGGCAGGATTCTCACCAATGTGAGACAGCTTCATCTCATCGATACGAGACAGCGCAGACGTAGCCAAACGGATGAGATCGCCAGTCTCACTCGCCGTTCGTCCTGGGAGTTCCTCTAGCGCGGCTGGCTGAGCAGCGTCTTCGCCGATCCGCTCACCACGACGCTCGAACGCGACACCCTGGTCATGCACGCTTACCGCGCGAAGCACGTGCGCTGCGGTGAACCCGACGATGCCCGTTCGCAGACTTGAACTGGATGCAGCATCGAGACTCCCGTCAGGACGGGGCAGCCCGGTGTTGGGTGGTGGCCGTGTGCGGAGGTGGCGAACTGACGAGGTGAGCGGTCGAGCGGTTCGGCTATGAGCGCGGCGCGCCCGTCGGCGTCGCTAGGCGGAGGTCGAGCGGGTCACCCGGCTCAGGTCACCTCGGCGGCGACAGCCTCGGCGTAGGCGGCGGCAAGGCGCTCGGTGGCGCGTGGGCGGTCGTCCGGCGGGGACAGTGCGCCGAGGTGCTCGGCGCGCAGCTCGTCCATGAAATCTGCCCACAGCTCGGGGCCGCCGTCGGCCAGCAGCTCTGCCCGCACGCGGAGCGTGGCCGTCGTTGGCCGGTGGCGGAGCCCCCAGGATCCGAGCGCTGCCATCACTGGCACGAGCTCGATGGCCGCCTCGGTGAGGCTGTAGGTCGCCCGCCGGCCGCGGCCGACGTCCTCTCGGGTGAGCAGGCCGCCGGCGACGAGGCGCCGCAGCCGGTCCGCCAGGATGTTTGAGGCAATTCCCTCCTCCGAGCGCTTCTGCAGCTCGCGGAAGTGGCGGCGGTTGCCGAACATCACGTCGCGCAGGACGAGGAGCGACCAGCGGTCGCCGACCACCTCGATCGTCGCGTTGATCGGACACCCGGAGCGCGGTTCGCCCGCAGGGGGCATAGCCATGTCCTCCATGGTACTTGCAGGCTGCAACTACTCTGATATGGTTCCGCCCGCGCACCGCTGCTTGCAAATCACAATCACTTTGGAGGAGAGTAATGGCCGACACCACCTGCCACATGTCGATCTCCCTCGACGGCTTCGTCGCCGGGCCGGATCAAAGCCGCGAAGACCCGCTCGGCAAGCGGGGCCGTGAGCTTCACGGCTGGCACCTTGGTGACGAGCGCGCGAACGAGGCGGACGCCACCGCCGAACGCCGTTTGCTGCGCCCCCGCGGCGCCTACGTCATGGGCCGCAACATGTTTGGCCCGATCCGCGGCGAGTGGGACGAGGAGTGGTCGGGCTGGTGGGGGCCCGAGCCGCCCTACCACGCGCCCGTGTTCGTCCTAACCCATCACACTCACGCACCGATCGAGATGGAGGGCGGGACGACGTTTCACTTCGTCACCGATGGCTTCGACGCCGCCTACGCCCAGGCCCGCGAGACTGCCGGCGCAGACGGCATCGACATCGCGGGCGGCGCCTCGACCGTCCGCCAAGCGCTGCAGGCGGGCGTCATCGACGAGCTCTGGCTCGACATCGCCCCCGTTCTACTCGGGTCCGGGGAGGGGATATTCAACGGCGTCGCCGAATTCGATTTCGAGCCCGCCGAGATCCTCCATTCCCCACTGGCGACGCACATCTGCTACCGCCGGGCGGGATGAGATGGATATACGCAACCGTGCAAGCACCTGCGCAGTAGCGGGACAGGTCTTGAACCTGCGACCCCTCAGCGCGAAGCCGCGCCGAAGGAGCCAGATCTCAACCGGCGCCCACCCAAAAGGGGGGTGCATTTTCGACCGGCGCAAAGGGTGCGAATTCAAACGGCCTTGACGACTGGCGTCACTTCTGTCTCACATCGGTGAGACGCCGCAATTTGTAAGACGACACCCGAGTAAAATGGGAACTCCGGGAGCGCTACCATGACGAGCATGGAGCTCGGCGGCGAGGCGCAATTCCAGGCCAAGATTCGCGATGATTGGGCCTACACGTCCGAGCACCGGAGTCTGCTCGCTCGAGCCCGTGAGGATTCAGCACGCGAGCGAGTACGTGAGCTGAGCGAGGACGAGCTCCGCGATCTGGCCGACATCGAGCAGGAGTGATCGACGCTCTTTGTCCTGTGTGAGGAGATAACCGCCCAGGACGCCGCCATGTTGCCGCTCGCGCTAGGTGCGAATATGAGGCGTAGTTGCGAACGCTCGCAAACGCGGCCCGCAGAGTTCGCGCGCCGGTCGAGCCGCGAAAGCCAGTGTAGCTGCTAGGATCGGCGTATGACGCTACAGTCGCAGACCTATGAGGTTGGAGTGCGTGAGCTTCACGATCGGCTGAGCGAGCATCTGGAGCACGTTCATGGCGGCGCTGAGGTGGTCGTGACGCGCCGCGGCCAGCCGATCGCCCGGCTGTCTGCCGTCGGTGCTGCCGATCCGCTCGATGATTTGGTCAGGCGCGGCCTTGTGACGCCGCCGACCGGGCAGCGCAGCGCGCGTCCGGCGAAGGTCAAAGCCAGCGGGTCGGTGTCAGAGCTAGTCGCAGAGCAACGCCGCTGATCCTCTACTTCGACACCTCGGCACTCGTCAAGCTCATCGTCGCCGAGGAAGGCTCGAGCGTTGCCGACGAACTGTGGACGAGCTCGAACCCCGCCGCGTCGAGCATCCTCTCCTACCCCGAGGGCCGCGCGGCTCTTGGCGCGGCACGCCGCGCTGGACGCCTCACCCCGGCCGCCCACAAGAGCGCGCTGGCCGAGTTCGAGTCGATCCAGGGGAAACTCTCGCGGATAGCCGTGGACGCGCAACTCGCACGCGACGCCGGGGATCTCGCCGAACGGTTCGTCCTGCGCGGCTACGACGCTGTTCATCTGGCGAGCGCCCTTTCAGCCGGCGGACCGGTCACGCTCGTCACTTGGGATGCCGACATGCGAAGCGCGGCCGAACAAAACGGCTGCGCGATCGCACCGATCAACTGACCAAAGATGATCGCCGAAACCCCGCTTGCCCTTTACGCCCAAGTCTTACGGCCCGCGACTACCGCTCCCAACTACGCCTCATATTCGCAACCAGCGCGAGCGGCAACACGCCAACGTGCTCGGCGTCCGCGCTCTCATCGCTTGAGGACCACCGACCCCAGGCTCGGTGCCATTCTGGTGTCGTTAAGCGGTTTCATCTCCGTGTCGTATCGGTTTCATTTCGATGTCGTCTTACAACACCAGGCAGACAGGCAGACAGACCAATTCTGAGACTAGTTTACATAACATTCATTATCGAGCATTGAAAATCGGCGCCGACCAGAACTCTCGCTCTCGGCGCCGATGAGCGCTCTTCAAGGCGGCGATGAGGCGGACGGCTGGTAGACAGTGCGGATCTTCACCGCTTGCCGGCTGAGGACGCGTTCAGTGCCACGGCGGCGCGAATGAGCGCCTTCAACGCCTTTTCATCAATCTTCTCGCCCTCATGGAAATCGATGGCACGCCTTGTGTTGCCTTCGAGGCTGGAGTTGAAGAGGTCTGAAGGGTCCTCCAACGAGGCGCCCTTGGCGAAGGTCATCTTCACGACATTCTTGTACGTCTCACCGGTGCAGATCATTCCGGCGTGCGACCACACCGGAACCCCCCTCCATTTCCAGTCCTCGACCACTTCGGGGTCGGCCTGCTTGATGATAATTCGGACCCGAGCGAGCGTCTCGCCCCGCCAATCACTCAGCTCCTCGATTCTCGCATCTATCAGCCGAGAGGGAGAATCTCCTCCCTCTCCTTCCTTCGAGCCGCTCTTCCTCTTCTCCATGGTCGTTGTCGCTTTCCTCATGGTTGTCGTCGCTCGCCCGTCACTTGAGTATCCTCGCCGACCGCCTTGATTGCATCGCGAATCGTGTCGGGATCGGCCGCCAAGCTTCTACGCTGGCATCGTGACGCCTGAGGAGCTCGCCAACCTCGCGCACCTGCGCCGCGCCCGCGATCTGATGGACCGCGAGTACGCGCGCCCGCTCGACGTCGGCGCGCTCGCCCGCGCTGCGCTGATGTCGACCGCACACTTCTCGCGGCAGTTCCGCGCGACGTACGGGGAGACGCCCTACGCCTACCTGATGACGCGGCGAATCGAGCGGGCGAAGGCGCTGCTGCGCCTCGGCGACCTGTCGGTCACCGAGGTCTGCCTGGCGGTCGGGTGTTCGTCGCTCGGCTCGTTCAGCGCACGCTTCACCCAGCTGGTGGGCGAGACGCCGACGGCCTACCGGGCCCGTGACCACGGCGCGCTCGCCAGCGTGCCGGGCTGCATCGCCAGGGACCTCACCCGCCCGACCGGCAAGCCGGCCAGCAAGCCGAGCAGGATCGGAGAAACGCGCGGAGCGCTGTCTCCCTAGTGTTACGGGCATGGATCTCACTCTTTCCCAATGCTTCGTCATCGTCCATGACCCCGACCTCGCACTGGCCTTCTACCGCGACACGCTCGGCCTCGAACTGCGCAACGACGTCGCCCGCGAAGACTTCCGCTGGATCACCGTCGGCGCCGCCTCCCAGCCCGGCGTCGCGATCGTCCTCACGAACTACCTAAACGGCAGCCCCGCCGACGGCGACGCGGTCGCCGCCCTTCTCGCCAAGGGCGCCCTGAACGGCGTCCATTTCCACACCGACGACCTCCACGCCACCTTCGAGAAGCTGCGCACGTCGGGCACCGAGATCGTGCAGGAGCCGACCGACCAGCCGTGGGGCACGCGGGACTGTGCCGTGCGTGACCCGTCCGGCAATCTGGTGCGCATCGACCAGCCACCCGCCGCATAGTCGTGACACGGCTGACGAAGACACACCGCTAGGCGGGCTGTGGCCGGGCTCGTCCTTGCGGCGGGGCCGCATCATCTTGGCGTCGAGCGCGGCGAGGTCTTCCTCGAATTGTTTCCCGCGGTGCGCGTCTCTGGCGCGAGCTTGACCCGCCGAGACCGCCGACGTTATAGGCTGTGAATCCAGCTGTGGATCCGCGGCGGGCAGCACACGAGCGACGGGGTTGAGATGCCGAGATGGACGGTCGGGACTGGCGGGAGCATGGCGGTCGGCTTGCAGGCGCGGCGCCGGCAATCGCTGCTCGGCGTGCTCCTGCTTGGCGTGGCGCTCGTGGGCCTGGGAACCTGGTCCTCGTTCGCGCGCGCGGACGGCGGGCCGGGCTCGGTGCTGGCGTGGGGTTACAACGGGTACGGGGAGCTCGGCAACGGCACGATCACCAGCTCGAATGTGCCGGTGGCGGTGTCGGCTGGAGCGATTCCGCCGGGCACGACGATCACCCAGATCGCCGCCGGACGAGACCATAGCCTGGCGCTCAGCTCGAGCGGGCAACTATACGCTTGGGGCGACAACGAAGACGGGGAGCTCGGCAATGGCACCGAAACCGCCTCGAGTGTGCCGGTGGCGGTGTCAGCCCCGCCGGGCACGACGTTTGTCCAGATCGCCGCCGAGGATGATGGGAGCCTGGCGCTCAGCTCGACCGGGCAGGTCTATGCCTGGGGCTATAACGGCCAGGGAGAGCTCGGCGACGGCTCGACCACGAACTCGGACACGCCGGTGGCGGTGTCGGCTGGCGCAATCCCCGGGGGCACGACGATCACCCAGATCGCCGGCGGCGGTAGCCACAGCCTGGCGCTCAGCTCGACCGGACAGCTCTACACCTGGGGCTTGAACGAATACGGGCAGCTCGGCGACAGCACGATCACGAACTCGAGCGTGCCGGTGGCGGTGTCGGCTGGCGCGATCCCCGCGGGCGCGACGATCACCCAGATCGCTGCAGGCGCCTTGCACAGTCTGGCGCTCAGCTCGACCGGACAGCTCTACACCTGGGGCCTCAACGTCTACGGGCAGCTCGGCGACGGCACGACCACCAACTCGGACGTGCCGGTGGCGGTGTCGGCTGGCGCGATCCCGGCGGGCGCGACGATCACCCAGATCGCCGCGGGCGCCTTGCACAGTCTGGCGCTCAGCTCGACCGGACAGCTCTACACCTGGGGCTTGAACGAATACGGGCAGCTCGGCGACGGCTCGACCACGAACTCGAGCGTGCCGGTGGCGGTGTCGGCTGGCGCGATCCCGGCGGGCGCGACGATCACCCAGATCGCCGGTGGCGAATACCATAGCCTGGCGCTCAGCTCGACCGGCCAGCTCTACGCCTGGGGCAAAAACGCCAACGGGGAGCTCGGGGACGGCACAAACAGCAACTCGAGCGTGCCGGTGGCGACGAGCCTGCCGGCTGGGACCACGATCGACGCGCTCGCGCGCGGCTCGTTCGCCGAGCACGCGCTGGCAATCATCGGCGATCTGTCGATCACGACGAGCGCGCTGGCCGCCGCCACCGTAGGCAGCCCGTATACGACCCCGCTCGCCGGCACTGGGGGGATGCAGCCATATACGTGGTCAGCTGCCGGCTTGGCGCCGGGGCTCTCGCTGAATCCCTCGAGCGGCGCGATCAGCGGCACGCCGACGCTCTCCGGCAGCTACAGCGTCGCGGTGACGCTGACCGACTCGGACGGGCTGAGGACCAGTAAAGCCCTGACGCTCAACGTCGCCGCGGCTACCGGAGTGCCAGGGACTCCTATGGGCACGCCGGTGGGCACGTCGCCTTTTCCGGTGGTCACCACGCCCGGGATCGCCTCGACCCCGAAGGCGGTCGAAGAACTACTGCTCGGTTGCAGCAGCAGCGCGTTGGTCCTCAACGACGTCTACATCCAGGGCGCCCACGTCGCGATCAGGGGCAGCGCCGCGAAGAGCCTCGTCGGCAAGAAGGTGAAGATCCTGTTCAACGAAGGCAAGCAGGTCGCGACCGCCACCGTCGGGGCAAACGGGCAGTACTCCACCACCGCGCCGCTGCCGCCCGCGAAGATCCGCGACAGCCTCAGTACGCGCTACACCGCCGAGGTAGGCAAGCTGCGCTCGCTGCACCTGAAGCTCGTCAGGCGTCTCTTGCTGGAACCGCCGAAGGCGTCTCCTACGACGGTGACGCTCACCGGCCAGGTGACGCTCCCGCTGACGAAGCCGGTCGCGCCGGTCCTCGTCGAAGAGCAGCTCGAATGCGGCAAGACGACGATCGCAAAGACCTTCACGCCGCCATCCAACGGTCGCTTCAATATCACGCTCACCGTCCCGTCCAACGCCAAAGCGGGGATCTTCAGGCTCAAAAGCAAGGTCGCCGCGAACAAGCACTCCACCAAGCACGGCTTCACGACCTTCAGCCTGCCGCTGCCGGTGGCGCTCGGGTAAGCGGGCGGTCAGCCAGCATCCTGTACAGGGTGCTCCCCACGTTGGAGGCAGCCGGCAAGGTCGCCAAGCAGGGTCGCGGCTACCATCGCAAGGCGGCCACGCCCGCCGCGGCGTAAGCCTCGAGCTGTCGATGGCGCAACTTGGTGAGACCCGCCAAATCACGCAGGCGGCGGACTGTGCCGGCGACGGTACCGCACCGCGACAACGATGTAGATGGTGACGGCGACGAGGAAGACGACAAGGGCGGTGGTTCCCGACCACCAGATCTTGGCCACCGCGACTGCAGGCGTGATGAGCACGAACGCGACAGCTGCCCTGGTCAATACTCCCTTGACGCTCGTCTGCGCAAACGTCTCGCCGAACGCCATACGCTGAACTCTATCCCCGATCGTGGAGGAGCCGCGGCCGCTCGCGTACGATCTCGCGTGACGCCCGCGATCTCGCCGACTGGTTGGAATCGTCGTCATCAACCACCTCGAAGCTCCGACTCCAGGCGCATGTGCCGACCTCACACGACCTCACAGGCCTGTGAGCGCATCTCGAGGATTACGTCGACCCATTCACCTCCTCCGCCGTCTCTGCGAGGTCGGTGTAGGGCGTCGACCACCACTCGATCGGAACCAGTGCGCGAGCGAGCGCCCGCGTATCGATCTCTAGTTCCGCGGCTCGGCGGATGATGATGATCACGGTCGTGCGGATCGTGCGGTCGCGGTCAACCGCGGATTGGCCCTCGACGACGGCGCGGCGCGTGGCGCTCAGTCGCCTGGCGCGCGCGGCCGAGTCCTCGAGCTCGTCCAGTTCGGCGTCTTCGGGGTCGTCGATCATGTAGTGGAGCAACTGCACGCGCCCGTAGAGCTCCACGTGACGCTCGATCAACGCGGTATATGGACGTGCGCCCAGCATCACCGGTCCCCAAGCTGCCAGCGACTCGCGACCGTCGTCGAGCAGGCGTTCGACCAGTCGTGCAAGCTCGTGTCGCCACTCGCTGTTCGGCATATGCTCCTCGACGAGCGTCGTCACGCGTTCGGTGCCGGCAGGGCTGCAGATGAAGTTGCGTACATCGACGGTGCGCCTACCGGCGGTGTCGCCTTCCACCTCGAGCAGCTCGCCGAGGCCAACCCAAGTGAAGCGTGCGATCGAGGCAAGCTCCAGCAGCGCGTTCTGCGCGAACACGCGCCAGCGGGCGCTTTCCCGGCGCTCGACCACCTCGTTGATCACCGCGACAGTGATCAGCACAACCACCAGGCTGGCGAGGATCGACGACGTCATCTCGTGGTGATCCCAGAAGCTCGTCTCGAAGTCGGATACGACCAAGCCCACCAGCACGAGCAGGCCTGTCGCGGCCGCGACGCGCAACCCCCAACGCTCTGCAAATACCCCGGTCACAGTTGGTCGATCACGATAGCGACCGGCGGGCGAATCGCTCGCATCGGACCGCGTAACCTCTTCTGAGACGACCATGCGTCCGATCGACGGCATCCACCACATCAGCCTGATCACCGGCGACGCCCGCCGCAATGTCGACTTCTACGCGCGCGTGCTCGGCCTGCGACTGGTCAAGAAGACGGTCAACCAGGACGACCCGAGCGTCTACCACCTGTTCTACTCCGACGAGCACGGCTCTCCCGGCGCCGACATCACGTTCTTCGAGTACCCCGGTGCACGACCCGGCCGCGCCGGCGCCGGGATGATCTCGTCAATCGCCCATCGCGTCGGCAGCGAGGCGGCGCTGGAGTTCTGGAGCGAGCGCCTCTCGAGTGAGGAGGTCGAGGTCGCGCGTGAGCCGAGCCGGCTGCGGTTCGCCGACCCGGAGGGCATGAGCCACGAGCTAGTCGTCGTCGAGACCGACGACGAGCCGCTGACCGCACGCTCGACTGGGGTCCCGACTGAGTTTGCGCTACAGGGCTTCGACGCGGTCCATGCCCTCGTCGCCGACCCGACCCGCAGCGAGGCATTGCTGCGCGACGCGCTCAGCTTCACCGAGCTGACCGAGCACGATTGGGAGGCCCGCGGTGAGCACCGCGGCGGACGGATCGTCTTCGAGCAGAGCAACGAGCGCGGCATTCCCGGCGCGGGCACCGTGCACCACATCGCCTGGTCGGTCGACCGCGACGAGCAGGAGCAGTGGCGTGAGCGCCTGATCGAGGGAGGCCTCCACCCCACGCCGATCATCGATCGCTTCTACTTCGAGTCGGTCTACTTCCGCGAGCCCGGCGGCATCCTCTACGAGCTCGCCACCCGTGACGGCGCCGGCTTCGCCGTCGACGAGCCACCTGAGACGCTCGGTGAGAAGCTCGCCCTGCCGCCGCGGTTCGAGCCGCTGCGCGAGCAGATCGATCCGCGCCTCACCCCGCTGCCTGACACCCGTCAATGGCGAGCAGCGCCGGTATGAGCCTCAGAACAGGTGGATGTGCCCCACCGACATTGTGAAGCCGTGCCCGACTGAGTTTGTGCAGCGGATCGAGGCGGGGTGTACCGCGCAGGTGATGCCGTAGCGACGCCAGGTGCTGCCGGCCGGCAGCTTCACGGCCGGCGTGTTGACGATCAGGTCATCCTGGCTCTCGTTCACCAGCCTCGCGCGCCCGGCACGACCCTGGCCGAGCTGCACGACGGGATCTCCGATCTTGCTCGGCGCTCGGGGAATACCAGGCGCCGAGCACTGCAGGCCTGGCCAGAGACCATTCAATGGCGCCTGGGTGCCGGCATCGATCTGTGTTCCAAAGACTTCGGTGATTCCGCATCCAACTTCGTTGTTTGGCGCGTTCCAGTTCGCCACGTGCGAGCTGGCAACGGCTGAGGTCGGCCACGCCACGAGTGCAAGCAACGCCGCGACATTGGCTGTTCGGGCCGATCCTCTCATCCGGGCTCTCCAGTGCTGGTTTGTGGGCCTCGAAAAACATGGTACGCATAGAGTCGTGTCGGTGAGCACCCCCGCCTCCACCTCCATCCTGCCCGCAGCTTCCGCGGAGGAGATACAGCTCCAGGGGCTGACGAAGTCCTTCCGCGGCGCTCAGGGTGTGCGCGGCATCGACATGTCGATCGCGCTCGGCCAGACGGTCGCTCTGCTCGGGCCCAACGGCGCGGGTAAGTCGACCACGATCGACATGCTGCTCGGCCTGCTCGAGCCCGACGTGGGCACGGTGTCGGTGTTCGGCCGCTCACCGAGCGAGGCGGTCGCGCAGGGCGCGGTCGGGGCGATGCTGCAGACGGGCGCTTTGATCGTTCGCCGCCCTGGGAATCCTGCTCGGGCACATGCTCACGCCCGACTCGATCGGGCCCGCGATGGGCGGCGGCATCTCGTTACTGGCGCTGCTCGGAGGCACTTGGTTCCCGATCCCCAGCCACGGCTTACTGCACGACATCGCCCAATTCCTGCCGTCCTACTGGTTGGTGCAGGCCAGCCACATCGCGGTCGGCGGGCACGCCTGGGCGGCGAAAGGCTGGATCGTGATGATCGCGTGGACGGTCATCCTGAGCGTGCTCGCCGCGCGTGCATACCGGCGCGACACCGGGCGCGTCTAAGAGCTCCCGCCGCCGGCTCAGCGAGGGCAGGCGAAACTTCCCTCACCGCCCTTCAGCCAACGACAGCAGGAGCCGGAGTACCGCCGCGCGGCTCACCGATCGGCGAGGTGAGGCGCGCCGCGAGCGGGAGCCCGAGCAGCGATACGGCGCCCATTGCCAGGAACGCGGCGAGCGGGTGATGAACCAGGATCTGCACCAGCAGCGCCACCACGAGGCCACCGAGGTTGCCCGCCAGCCAGACGATCGCGCCGGCGGTGCCCGCGGCGGACCCGGCGAGCTGCTCGGCGGCTGTGAGGATGATCGGTAGCGCCGGCAGCAGGACCACGCCCATCGCCACGATCGCCAGCGCGCGCACCCCGAGCCAGGGCGCGAGGCCGAGGGCGACACATCCGAAGCAGCCGACGAGCACCGCGCCGCGCATAAAGCCGCGCTCGGCGTGCCGGCGCGCGACGAGCGGCGGGAGCACCGCACAGGCGACGGTGCCGGCGAGCACCATCCCGACCAGCAGCCCGCCCGCGGCCGTTTCCGAGACACCGGCGGGCGCCAACAGTGTCTGCAGCCAGGTGGCGAGCGCCACGAAGATACCGAAGCCGACGAACACCAGGCCGCACAGGGTGCGCATCGGTGGCAGCGCCCACAGCGCTCGCGCGGCGCTCCCCTCGATCGCCGCATGCTCCTCGCTCGCATGTCCGGGGCGGCGCAGCACGATAACCAGAGCCGCCGCCGGGATCACCGCAAGGACCGCCTCGACCACCAGCAGGCGCTCGAGCTGGCCGTGGGCTCCCAGCGTCGGGCCCAGTACCAGCGCCAGCAGGATCCCGACGAAGGTGCCCGCCGAGCCCACGGCGATGCCCGTCGCGCGCTGATCGGCGGGCAGATACTCGCCCGCGAGCTTACTGACCGCGCTGAGGACGACCGGCTGCGCGACGGGCATCGCCGTGGGC
>Ga0209483_1000919_pt1 | contig 23806 bp, 23 predicted proteins | sample NGEPerA_FD_184508 | JGI IMG/M metagenome (GOLD analysis project Ga0209483, IMG submission 184508) | Arctic peat soil microbial communities from the Barrow Environmental Observatory site, Barrow, Alaska, USA - NGEE PermafrostL2-A... | ecosystem: Environmental > Terrestrial > Soil > Wetlands >... | reverse complement strand
GCCCGGAAACCTCCGCTAGGGCGATCACCCACCTCTACACTCTCGACGCCTTGCTCCAGGGTAAGTGGGAACTGTTCTGGATGAGCGTGCGGCAGCTGATACTGCCGGTCTTCACACTCGGCTTCAACGTCTTTGCGCCGATTTCGCGGGTGACACGCTCGGCGATGATCGAGGTGCTCGATCAGGAGTACATCCGAACCTCGGTCGCGATGGGACACGGCAAGCGCATCATCTGGTTCAAATACGCCTTGAAGAACGCGCTCCTGCCGGTCATCACGATGGTTGGAAACTCCATTGGCTTCGCGTTCTCCGGTGCGGTGCTCATCGAGGGCATCTTCGCCTGGCCCGGAATCGGGCAATACGCCCTCAACGCGATCCAACAATCTGACTTCCCTGCGGTACAGGGCTTTGTTCTGTACGTCTCGATCCTCTACGTCCTCACCTACTTCATTATCGATGTCGTCTATCTGCGGGTTGATCCGAGGTTGCGAGCATGACTTTAGAGATTGAACTTGCCAACGAGCCGGCGCCGCAGGCCGCGCCGTACGTCGAACTCACCGCGGCGCTAACACCTCCGCACCGCTGGAAAGACGGTCTGCACAGTGCTCGGACAATGCTGCGGCAATCGTTCTCGATGCGAGTCGGGATAGGACTGCTTGGCTGCTACCTCGTCGTGCTCGTCGTGTCCCTCTTCTGGACACCATTCGATCCGAACGCAACGGGCGTGGGAATTCCCTTGCTCTCCCCGAGCGGAGCGAACTGGTTCGGTACGGACCGACTTGGCATGGATGTCTTCTCACGCGTCGTCGCCGCAACAAGGGTCGACATGGGCATCACGGTCGCAGCGGTGTCGATCGCGTTCGTACTTGGCACATTCTTCGGGACCGTCGCCGGCTACTTCGGAGGGGCCATCGACATCGCGATCATGCGCTTCCTCGAGATGCTCCAGTCGTTTCCGGTGCTCTTGCTCGCGATGCTGATCGTGATCGCCATCGGGCCGGGAATCCCGAACGTCATCCTCGTGGTCGCGGTCATTGGCGTTCCGGGGTACCTCCGACTCGCGCGCGCCGAAGTGCTTTCGAAAAAGCAGTGGCAATTCGCAGAAGCCGCGCGGATGGTCGGCAGTGGATCGTGGCGGATTGCCTTTCGACACCTGCTCCCGAACTGCACGTCACCACTCGTGGCGTTCGCCTCAATCAATGCAGCATGGGTGACCGTCATTGTCGCCAGCCTCGGCTACATCGGCGTCGGCATCCAGCCTGGTGCAGCGGAATGGGGGGCGATGATTTCGTCCGGCCAGGACGAAGTCGTCCTCGGTTACTGGTGGATCTCATTCTTTCCGGGCATTGCCATTCTCGGCCTCGCCGGTGCCTTCTACATGCTCGGCGACGGATTCTCTGATGCGACAGGTCTGAAGCGATGACGGTTCGTTCGATTTCTGCCATCTCGGAAAGGACATGCGATGACTGAAGCCATGTTGAGCGTGGATGCATTGAGTGGTGCCTTTCGTTCTCCGAATGGGCCAGTCGAGGTACTCCACGAGGTCTCCTTCGAGCTCAATCGCGGATCTGTGACCGGGATCGTTGGCGAGACCGGCAGTGGCAAGTCACTGACGTCGCACCTGATGTTGCAGATTCAGCCGAAGAGCTTCATGCGGACGAACGGAACTATCTGCTTCGAAGGACGTGATGTTTTCACGATGAACGACGCTGAGCTCCGTGCGATGCGGGGCGCGCAAATCGGGATTGTCTTCCAGGACGCCCGAGCAGCTCTCAATCCAGTCTTTTCGATCGGCACCCAACTGGCAGACGTCTGCCGGTTACACCGAAAGGTGTCACGTGCCGAGGCACGCGCCATCGCGATCGACGCCCTCAGCCGCGTGGAGATCCCCGAACCCGCGCGGCGAGCTCGCCAGTATCCGCATCAGTTCTCTGGCGGTATGGCACAGCGGGCGATGATCGCGATGGCGCTGATCTGCGAGCCGAAGCTCCTGATTTTGGACGAGCCGACCACGGGCTTGGACGTCACGACACAAGCGGCGATCCTCGACCTCATCCGCGCACTGACAAAAGAGTCGGGTCTTACAACCTGTCTCATCACCCATGACCTTGGCGTCGTGGCCGAACTCTGCGAGGACATCGTCGTGTTGCACGACGGCAGGGTTCGAGAGGTCGGCAGCTGCGAGCAGATCTTTACCAATCCCGTTGACTCCTACACACGCCGACTCCTTGACGCGAGCAAGTTGGTCCTTCGCGACGAGCACTCGACGATGGCAGAGGCGAAGGTCGAGATCTCGGTATGAGGCAACCGGGCGAGTATCCGGCGCTTCGCGTGAGCGCGATGAACAAGACGTTCTCGATCGGCGGCGCATTTGCAGAACGAAAGATCCGCGCCGTCAACGAAGTCGACCTCGAGATCTACGCCGGCGAGACGCTCGCCTTGGTGGGTGAAAGCGGCTCGGGCAAGTCGACGCTCGCTCGGTGCATAGTGCGACTGATTGAGCCCGACAGCGGAGAGGTCGAGCTCGACGGCAAGTCGATTGCACTCGTGAAGAGTCGCGAGCTGCCGACGGTCTACCGAGACATGCAGATGGTCTTCCAGGATCCGAACTCGTCGCTCAACCCCCGAATGACAGTTCGCCAGATCATCGAGGAGCCACTCCGACTCCATCTCCACACGCCGAAGCGCGATCGACGAGACGTCGTTCGCCGCTTGCTCTCAAGAGTCGGCCTACAAGACGCTCACCTCGACCGCCTTCCCCATCAGCTAAGCGGTGGACAGCGCCAGCGAGTCGGGATCGCTCGCGCTCTCGCGGTGCAGCCGAAGGTGCTCATCTTGGACGAGCCAACTTCGTCACTCGACGTGTCGGTTCGAGGGCAGATCCTGCAGCTGCTCGCTGACCTCCAAGAGGACACCGGCCTCGCGTATCTATTCATCACCCATGACCTACAAGTAGCTCGTCGGCTCGCCGACCGCGTCGCAGTGATGTACCTCGGACGGATCCTCGAGCAGGGGACGAGCGACGAAGTGTTCGGTTTCCCGTCGCATCCCTACACAAAGGCGCTCTTGTCAGCGGCGCCGATTCCTGAGTGGGGTGCCAGAAAGGAGCGCTACCTGTTATCGGGCGAGATCCCGAGCCCCATCGACGTGCCAGACGGGTGCCCCCTCTCGAGCCGATGCCCACTCGTTATCGACGAATGTCGACTGGCCCCACCACCGCTTCTCCGCTTCGAAGGAACCCACGACTCCGCATGCCCAATAACCACGGCCAATCAAATGGCCCTCACGTAGGAGGAACAGCCTTGCACCCCCGACTGTCCACGAAGCTCCTGGCGACCTCGTTGCTATTGGCAACGCTCTCCGGGTCCATATCAATAGGTGCCGGCGTAGCGGGGGCAACTCAAGTCGCGCGGTCGGCACCAAATGCCCCTTTGAACAGCATCGTCACCGCATGGCCGACCGACATCAACACACTCGATCCCGGAACGGTCTCGACCGACCAGGACAAAGACTTGACGATGAATCTCTATCAGCGCCTCGTCGAGTACAAGTTCGTCAAGCAGCCGGATGGGACCGAAGTCTGGGACGGACTGGCAGCCCAGCCGATGCTGGCGCAGTCCTGGACGGTATCTGGACCGACGATCACCTTCCATCTGCGCCGGGGGGTGAAGTTCTATCCGAGCGGCGATCCGTTGACCGCAGCAGACGTGAAGTTCTCCTTCGACAGAGTCTTTTCGATCCCGAGCGGAAACACCGGGGACTTCAACAACGGCGGAGTCTTTGGAACCAAGCAAATCAAGGTGATCAACCCCAGCACGGTGGCGATCACCTTCCAGGACAAGGCGGGAAAGCCGGCGGAATTCGCTGACTCCCTCGCCACGATGCGCATGCCCAACTACGGCATCATTGACCAGAAGTACGTGATGGCGCATGCATCCAAGAGCGACCCGTTGGGTGCCACATGGCTGAAGACCCACACGGCAGGGACAGGCCCGTACTACATCTCGAGCCGAGCCATTGGCCAGCAAATCGTGCTCAAGGCAGTCTCCAAGCTGTGGAGTGGCGAGCCTGACTACACGACAGTGACGATTCGCGTCGTCAACAACGGCAGCGTCGCATCGCTGATGGAAGGCGGAGACGTCAACGTCGCGACGTTCGGCTTGAGCGCTAGCGACATTACGTCGCTCGCGAAGACCGGGTTCAAGACATGGCACGTCAACACGCCGGACTTCATCTTCTTGATGCTTCCCGTCGATCAGGGACCGACGAAGAGCGTTGCGGTTCGCCAAGCAATTGCCGACGCGATTCCGTACAACTCGATCATCAAGACAGTCTTTGACGGCATCGGTGAACGAGGACTGTCCTACGTGAACCTGAAAGCGCCGGGCTACATACCTGCGTGGAATATCTTCGGTGCAAGCACCGTCAAGGAGGAGTCGTTCGTAAAAAAGAGCGGTCTCGGCAGCGCGCCGATCACGCTCAACTTCAGTAACGCCGAGCCTTACTTCGAGGACATGGCGATTCTGATCAAGAACGCCCTGACGCCGATCGGAATCAAACTCAACCTCGTTCCGATCACCCCGGCACAGCTCGCTACCGACTGGTTCAACCGTGCGGCAGGCAAGCCGGGCTCACCGTCGCCCGTCGGCAACAGCATCTTGATGGAGAACCTGTCCATCTATCTCGACGATGCCAAGTCGCCGGTCAGCTTCTGGTCGGCCTACGGCACGAACTACAGCCGGTATGACGACCCGACCGTGAACAGCTTGCAGACCCAGTACCAGTTCGCTCCGAACTCGGCGGCACGAAACACTGCCTACGAGAAGATCCAGCGACTCGTTGCGCAGTCGGCGAGCTTCATACCCATCGTCATCACTGGACGCACGACGGTTACGTCCCCGAACATCACGAACCTGGCCTTCTCGCCAGAGATTGCCACTCGGTACTGGATGCTCGAGCCAAAGAAGTAGTGAGTCGGAACGACCCTACAAACACACAACCGACACATAAACGGGACAACTAAAGGAAAGGTGCGTGAGGCGGTGGGCATCGGGATATTCATACCAACGGGCAATAACGGCTGGATCATCTCGAGCTCATCGCCTCAGTACCTTCCGACCTACGAGCTGAACAAGAGCGTGACACAACGCGCTGAGGCGTTTGGCTTTGAGTTTGCGCTGGCGATGGTGAAGTTTCGTGGCTTTGGCGGCGTCACGAAGTTCTGGGAATACACCCTCGAGACGTTCACGCTGATGTCGGCGCTCGCCGCTGTCACCGCACGCATCAAACTCTTCCCTTCCGTCGGCACGCTCAGCCTGCACCCGGCGATGGTGGCGAGGATGGCCTCCACGATCGACTCCGTCGCACCGGGACGATTCGGCATCAACATCGTCTCTGGCTGGAATCGAAGCGAGTACGCGCAGATGGGGATGTGGAAGTCGGAGAACTACCACGACTACCGATACGACTATTCAAGTGAGTTCGTGGCGATCATGCAGGAGCTCTGGGAGACCGGCTGCTCAGACTTCAAGGGCCAGTTCTTCGAGCTCGAGGACTGCCAATTGGGGCCAGTCCCCGCGCACCACATCGACATCGTTGCGGCGGGTGCGTCGCCTCGAGGTCGCGAGTTCGCCGCCGAGTTCGCTGACTACAACTTCACGGTCGCGCCCGGCGGCGTCGAGAGCCTGCGCGAGGTGAACGAGGCGCTCTCGAAAGCGGCCGCCGCACGAGGTCGAAAGGTCGAGACGATCGTCTTGCAGCAGGTGATCCTCGGAGAGACCGACGCGGCGGCGTGGGAGAAGGTCGAGCGCTACAACGACGGCACCGATCAGGTCGCCCTCGCGGCAATGCTCGCGGAGTACGCGAACGACGCACGCGGTACCTCCTCCTCGATGATTAGCCAACGAGGCAATGGATCCCTGAAGGCGATCAACGACAGCAAAGCTGGCCGCTCCCTCGTCGGGAGTCCTGACACCGTCGCCGCGGAGTTGAACGCGCTCGCCGCCGTAGAGGGCACCGGAGGTGTCCTCATCGGTTTGGACGACTACCGAGATGGCCTCGACGCCTTCGGCGAAATGGTGATGCCACTCCTTGACTTTGTGCCGGCACGCGTCGGCTCACTGACCGAAGTGGGAACAATTCGCACCTAGTGGGCCGGTGCACGTGCAAGCACCGACGAATGACGCAGCACGCAGCAGCTCTTCAGATTTCAACGCGCAACATCACTTGACGAGACAAAGAAAAAGGAGCTTGGAATGATCGATTTAGCGATTACTGGCGGAACGGTGGTGACACCCGAGGGTCCGCGATTGGTCGACGTCGGCATCGTCGGCGAGAAGATCAGCATGATCGCAGAGTCTGGCGGGCTGCCAGAAGCCGAGAAGACGATCGATGCCACTGATCTGATCGTGCTGCCAGGCGGCATCGATCCACACATCCACACGATCCGGCCGAAAGGCTTTTCCGGCCAAGGCCGGGAGATCATCACTCGCGCTGGGCTCTATGGCGGAATGACGACGATCATCGACTTCGTGGCACCCGACCCGGATCCGGTGGCCGCAATCGAGGCAACCATCGAGGAGTGGGAAGGTACCTCCTATACGAATTACGCCTTCCATGTGCACCTCAACGATGGCTTGACCGACGCCCAGATCGCTGAGATTCCCCAGCTCATCAACATGGGCTTTCCGAGCTTCAAGGTCTTCACGACAACTATCAAGCCGGGAACCGGCGCGTTCATGACAACCGGTGGAACGCTCCACGAGATCATGAAGCTCGCAGCAACCCATGGTGGAATCGTCGACGTCCACGCCGAAGACAACGAGCTCGTGATGCACGAATACCGCAAGCACAATGAGGCGGGAAAGACCGACCTGGTCTACATGCAAGAGATCCACTCGGTCTTGTCCGAAGACCTGGCGTTCAACCGAACGCTACGCATGGCGAGCTACGTCCCTGGCGTTCCGATCTACTTCCATCACGTGACCGCGAAAGTCGGGGTCGACGCGATTCGCGAGTACAAGACGGAAGGAACGGCGGTTTACGGGGAGACTCTGCTGCCACTGGCGCTCGTCACGGCCAAGTCCTATGCCGAGCCCGACGGCGAGCGCTATCACCTCTATCCCTCGCTCAAGTGGGACGAAGACGTAGAGGCGATGTGGGTGGGCATTCACGATGGCTCCATCAACACCTTTGGCACCGACGGCGCCTGTCCAACGTGGGAAGACAAGATGGGCAAGCGTGGGATCGAGACCGCCTACGGCGGCGTCACCGGCGTTGAGCCGAAGATGCCAATCCTCTATACCGAGATGATCCTCCACCGCGGCTTTGGGCTCAAGCGGCTAGCAGAGGTGACGTCGGAGAACGCTGCCAAGATCTTCGGACTCTTCCCAAAAAAGGGTGCCGTCGCTGTCGGGTCCGACGCAGACATCGTCATCTTGGATCCAGCCGAAACGCGGGTAGTTACCCCAGCCCTCATGCACGAGGGCAACTTCAGTCCCTGGACGGGCAGGACCGTTTCGGGTTGGGCTTCTCACACAATCTTGAACGGCAACCTTGCGATCGAGCGAGACCGCCTGGTCGAGGACAAGATGGCCGGAAAGCTCGTGCGCCGAACCCTTGACCCGATGGTCGGCCAAGGCTCAGTCCTGGACTGACGAATGAGCACGCTGGGTGAGCAGGAAGTCGTCTGGACGCCGTTGCACGGGCGGTCGTCGTTGGCAGTGACGACCGACTGCTCGCCCCGCGTACCACCACCGCGATTTGCAGCTACAGCCGCAAGACATGTTCAACGATCCGCGGAGATATCCGTCGCCTCCCGGCGACGACGTAGTTCCAGGCCTCCGATTGACAGATCGGCGGCGGAAGCGAGTCATCGTCGCACCACAACCGGGGGTACCGATGTCCTTCCCTGACCTTTCGCCCTTCTTCGACCACACCGCAGCCGCGTCGATCTTGCGGGCGATCTCTGCTGGCGGCTCGATCGGTGAGGACGAGGATCTTCCAGTTGAATTTGCGAAGTACGCAGATGCCTCCGATGCAGACGGCCTTTCTCTCCAACTCACCGTGCTCGACCAATGGCGCGAGGTCGGCGAGGAGGTCGGCGGCTGGAAGATCGGATCGGTCGCACGCTTCGGTCGCGCGATGTCGTTTGGCTACATCTTGGAAAACCGCATAGTCGAATCCGGGTCGAGGATCGACGCTTCGTCAATCCCTGGCGCAGCGCTCGAACCGGAGGTTGCGGTGACGTTCGGTCGCCAACTAACCGGACACGTCAGCGTCGACGAGGCGCGCTCGGCGGTGTCCTCGATCTCACCGGCGTTCGAGATCTGTTCCTTCCGGCTACCAGAATCCGCACCGCGCGCGATTCGCATCGCCGACGCCATGAGCAACTGGGGCCTTCTCCTCGGTCCGGCACAGAGTCCGGATATCGACCTTGCAGGTATTGATGTACAGATGTCGCGCGATGGCGAGTTGATCGGAAGTTCGGGCGCGAACGTCGACCTCCTCGTCCATGCCTACGAATCGCTGGCAAGTGCCGCCGAGGTACTCGGTGAGCGAGGTCTGTACTTTGCGCCGGGGCAGCACGTGACGCTCGGCTCGATGCTCCCGGCGGTGTCAATCGGCGAGGCCAGCGAGTGTTCGGCGACCTACGGGCAGCTGGGCTCGATCACTCTTCGAACAAGGTGAGTTCATTGCCTCTCAGATCCCTCGCACCCGATGCGCGCCGGCGACCGAGATCACAGCGATGAGGCGTCGCTGCCCGCTCCATTCATATCGTGCGGACCAAGCAGTTCAGCACCGGCGCCCCGGACGCTTTGCCGACCGTTCTTCACCACCCATCGCACTGCAGCTACCCGCGCCACGACCTCGGCGGTCGACGCGCCGTCCAAAGCGACCAGGTCCGCATGGTTTCCCACCGCGATCCCGTAGTTCGAGATACCGATCACGTCCGCGGCGTTCCGCGTTACGAGATCGAAGCATGCTGAGAGCTCCTCTGGGGTCGCGAGGTGGCAGATGTTGGCGTAGAGGTTTGCCATCCGTACCAAGGAACAATCGCCATAGGGCGTAAAGGGATTGAGGACGTTGTTGGTCGCGATCGCCGCCTTGCCTCCCGCGGCTACGAAGTCTGCGAGTTCAAGGACACCTCGTGGCTTGGCAAACGTCGACGTCCGCCCCATAAGAAACAAGTCAGTTGCCGGGAGGACGACAACACCGATGCCCAGGTCCACCATGCGATCGCCGAGGACAGCAAACGTCGCGGGAGGAAGCATCGACCACTGCGTCAGGTGCCCTACGGTCACCCGCGCCTCCCATCCCCGGGCCGCGGTCTCCTCGCAGACCACTTCGGCGAAACGCGGCTCGGGCAACTGTGAGAGATCGAGATGAAAATCGACGTCGACGTCGAACTCCGCAGCGAGCTCGAAGATTCGGTGGATATGTCGAATCGGCTCGGTATCCGCATACGGGGTGCCGCCGACCGCCTTCACACCCCGCGCGAGGGCTGCGACAAGGAGCTCGTCGGTGCCAGGGTTGTTGAACAGCCCATCCTGGACGAACACGCAGATGTCGACGTCAACGGCCGCACGCAATGACTCCGCAGCCGCTATCACCCCATCTAGCCCACGCAGCTCCACGAGTGGATCGACTTCCACGTGCGTTCGGACCCTGGTCGTGCCGTGCAAGACGCATTCCAAAAGCGTCTGGCGAGCGCGCTCGTAGACGTCGGCCTCGGTGAATGTCGGCTTCGCCCGACGGGTGGCCGCCATTGCCTCGTCGATGGAGCCGTCACCCACCGCGCAACGATCAGCGATCCTGCTTTTGTCGAGATGCAGATGGCTTTCGACAAGGCCGTTCACTACGAGATTGCCCCGAGCATCGAGTGACGGTGCCGATGAACGAAGCTTGGGTCCCACCGCGGTGATCAAGTCCCCGGCCACGCCGATATCGCATCGGCGTGCGACGCCTCCGACAACGATTAGGGCGTCGCGCACGATGAGATCAAACGGATCCGACTCGCTCGATCGCAGAGAAGCATCTTCAGGCACGTCGCCAACCCGTCGAATAGGACCAGCCAGCAATGGCTTCGACGCCGCCGAGCGGTCGGCCCGAATCACCCACTTTGGCGAGGCGGAATTCCCGGTCGGCACGACGAAACGCACGCAACGACCGCGGTGCCATCACCGCCCAAATTATAGTTCCGACGTGATAGCGATTCTCGGGGGAAAGACATGAGCAACATCGAATCCCGCAGCGGTTTTCGGCGCGACGAACATGCGTAAGGGGGCCGTCAAGGAGCGTCCCGCGTGGGACCTCAACCTCGGGCAAACGGTTCGTGACCTTCGCCAGATAAAGGGCATCACGCTCCGAGGTCTGTCGAAGGAAACGGGGCTCTCCCCTTCGTTCCTTAGCCAACTCGAGCGTGGCATCACCCGGGCAAGCTTGGATTCGCTGACCGTAATCAGTGACGCGCTGAGCACTTCGGTGGCGTCGCTGCTGTCGGAGGCGCAACCGTCGGTGGAGTCGGTGAGCTACATGTCGGCATCTGACGCTCCAGCGCTCAACGATCTCGGCCATCACAAGAGCGCTGTCGGCCTGGTGCGGGGCAGGCGTGCGATGCAGCCCATGCTCGTCATTGGAGGGCCACGCGAATTCCTCGACAGCCATATCGTGCACGCAAGCGACGAATTCATCCACGTGCTTGCGGGTCGAGTGCAGTTCGAGTTGATCGGCGAGGGCCTGTACACGCTTTCGCCCGGCGACTCGCTCTACTACTCCGCTGGCATCAAGCACCGGTGGCGACAGCTCGGCGCCAAGCAGAGCCGCTATCTGGCCGTCTTGGCGGAGTGACCGTTCAGCAGGGCCAATAGGACCAAAGAGGCTGAGCCAGCTCCGCAATACTTGGAGCGGTCCGGGCGCCGAAGTAGCGCAGACGTCGTCCACCGCAAGTGCGCCGGCTGTTGTCGCGAAGTTGGATGACACACGATTCTCCAGCGGCGCTACGACCAAGTGCCCCGTACCCTGTTCCGGTGGGGGCTAACGACCCGGGCCACTTGCGCTCGGCGCGAGTTCCGTGACGCGGGCAAACGAATCACTCGGCGCGAAGAGGTACGCCTCGAGCTCCGCAAGGTGGGTTTGCATCGCCAGCTCTGCGCGCTCGGCATCATGGGCGGCGACGGCAGCGAGGATCGCAAGATGATCAGCTTGCTGGCTCTGCCGGGCACCCGGCACCCGCAATGCCTGCTCATTGACGAGCTGCCACAGCGGATGTCGCTCAATATTCACCAGCTGCTCCACGATGCCACCCATCATCGGGTTGCCACAGCACATCGCGAGCTGGGCATGAAACTGCAGGCCGAGCGCGGCATACGCGGGATCGGCCGAGGAGCCCTGCCGACCGATTAGCTCGCTCAACCGCGCGACCTGGGTGTCGGTGATCCGTTGAGCTGCCATCTTCGTCGTGATTGGCTCGAGTAGCCGGCGACTCTCAATGACGTTTCGCGGATCTCCGAAGAGAATTGCTCCATCGCCGTCCACATCTGGCGTTGCCGGCGGGGAGACGTACACCCCGTCTCCGTGCCGAATCGAGATCGCGCCAATGAGTTCCAATACGAGCAGGGCCTCGCGGACGGTCTGTCGCGAGACACCCTTAGCCGTAGCTAGCTCCCGATCACTTGGAAGACGCTGTCCGGTGACGTACTCGCCGGCGTTGATCGAGGCGAGCACGCCGTAGGCAACGTCGACGAACCGACGTTTTGACGGTCCACTGTGGTCTGACCTCTCCATGCCAATAGGTTAGACCGATGCCAGGGCACCAGCCCACGACACGATCAGGCAGCGTTGTGGTTCGCGATGTCGAAATCGAGGAGCGGAATGACTTCGGTCCCGAACTGATCGAGCCCACCGTAGTAGTCGTCGAAGCTCATCAAGATGCCTCCCGTACCGGGCACCGCCGCGAGCTCATTCAGTCGTCCGGCAATGGTCCTCGGCGAGCCGATAAGGCCTCGACGAGCGATTGCCTTCTCCTCCTTTAGGTGCTCGGCAGCTTGCTTTGAGGAGACGCCGGTGTAATCACGCTCATATTCAGCTCGCCGGTTGCGCATCGCGACGACGTCGGTGCCAGCGTCATACAGCTCTGCTCGCCGAAATGCGAGCGCATCGGTGTCATCGAGGATCACCGATGTCAACAAGACGGACTGCACCTTTCGGCCAGTCTCGCGGGCAGCCTCGGCGAGCTCTTTGTTGGCCTTTGCGAGGCCCTCTGCTCCGCTCTGCGAACTCGTGAAGTTGAAGTCAGCGAGTTCTGCGGTGAACTTGCGACCGCGTGGCGACGCACCCGCGGCGAGGATCGTGACCGGATGAGAAGGTTGGGGACCGAGTCGACAGTCCTCGAGCTGGAAGAACCGCCCTTTGAAGTCGGATCGCCCGGTCTCCCAGAGCTCCTTCATGATCGTCACGAACTCTGTCGAGTAGTCGTAGCGATACTCATAAAAGTCGTCGCCGGGCCACATCCCCATCTGCGCGTACTCCTGACGGTTCCACCCTGAAACGATGTTGATCCCGAAGCGTCCCGGTGCCACCGAGTCGATGGTGGATGCCATGCGAGCAACCATCGCCGGGTGCAATGAGAGCACGCCGACTGAGCACCAGATGTTGATCCGCTCGGTCGATGCCGCAACGGCAGACATACAGGTGAACGTCTCGAGGTTGTAGTCCCAGTACTTGGTCTCGCCCCCGAAGCCACGGAACTTGACCATGCAGAGCGCGAAGTCGAACCCATACTGCTCGGCTCGTTGACAGACACTTCGATTGAGTTCGAACGTCGGCAGATACTGCGGCGAAGTCGCCGAGGCGATCCATCCGTTGTTCCCGGTCGGGGTGAATACGCCGAGTCGCATCGCAATGCCTCCAAGTGTCGGGACCTGTCACCTCCTACGAAGCGGCCCCCGACAATCCGCTGCAGCAATGCGACTGATCCAATGTGTGACTACCCAGAGGTTAGGCCAATATGTTTAAACTGTCGAGATCGAAAACTCGACGAATTCCAGCGAAGTCAGCTCGATGAGCGCCGTCGGATTTCCCGCCCGGCTCGCAATTCGGCGACGTCGATGGAGCCGGCAAAACCTCGCCGTGACACGGTCGGTGACATGGTCGGTTCGCTGATGGCGCGCCGGACGGACGGAGCTCGATGCGGCTGAGCACGCACGAGCAGGAGCGTCTCATGATCTCCCTCGCCGCGATCGTCGCCAGAGACCGACGCGCCCGAGGAGTTCGACTCAATTACCCCGAAGCGGCGGCGATCATTGCCTCGTTCGTCCTTGAAGGTGCTCGAGATGGCCGCGGCGTCGCGGAGCTTGCATCAACGGCGCGAGCGGTGCTGCGTCGCGACGAGGTTATGGACGGGATCCCGGAGATGATGGATTCGGTGCAGATCGAAGCGACCTTCCCTGACGGCACAAAGCTCGTGACCGTCCATAACCCGATCCCATGAACACGTCCCAACCCGCAGCGGAGAACCCAAACGTAATTCCCGGCGAGGTGCTGCTCGCCGCCGATCCAGTCATTCTCGGACCGGATCCCGACGCAGAGCTCGACGTGCTCAACTCGGGCGATCGACCGATCCAGATCGGCTCGCATTATCACTTCGCAGAATCGAACCCGGCGCTGCAGTTCGATCGAGCAGCTGCGTGGGGCATGCGACTCGCGATTCCCGCCGGCACCTCCGTCCGCTTCGAGCCAGGCATCGAACGTCACGTCGCACTGATTGCGCTTCGTGGCCAGCGACGAGTGCTCGGGCTTCGCGGCGCCGTCGGTGGCGCGCTCGACGAGGGAGGTGTCAAGTGAACGAACTTCCTCGGGATCGCTACGTCGCGCTCTACGGACCAACCGTCGGTGACCGCATCCGACTCGCGGACACGAATTTGCTCATCGAGGTCACCGAGGACCGCTCAGGTGTCGGCGACGAGGCGGTATTCGGCGGCGGCAAAGTCATACGTGAATCGATGGGCCAGGCGGCGGTCACGCGAGCCGATGGCGCCCCCGACCTCGTCATCACTGGCGCGGTGATCCTCGACCACTGGGGAGTGATCAAAGCAGACGTCGGAGTGCGCGACGGTCGCATCGTCGGCATCGGCAAAGCGGGCAATCCCGACATCATGGACGGCGTCCACCCCGCGCTCGTCATCGGCCCCTCGACCGAGATTCTCGCCGGCAATGGGCTCACCCTTACGGCGGGTGGGATCGACTGTCACGTCCACCTGATCGCTCCCCAGATCCTCGGAGAAGCGCTCGGCTCCGGACTTACGACCATCATTGGGGGCGGGACCGGCCCGGCCGAAGGAACTCGAGCAACGACCGTCACACCGGGCGCGTGGAACCTCGCTCGCATGTTCGAGGCACTTGACCCATGGCCGGTGAACGTCGCCTTGCTCGGCAAAGGCAACACGATGTCGCGAGAGGGCCTCGAAGAACAGCTGCGCGGCGGTGCCTCTGGCTTCAAGATCCACGAGGACTGGGGCTCGACCCCAGCGGTCATCAACGCCTGCTTGGAGGTTGCGGATCAGCACGGCGTGCAGGTCGCGATCCACACCGACACGATCAACGAGGCCGGCTACGTCGCCGACACCCTGGCGGCGATCGGTGGGCGGACGATCCACGCCTATCACACCGAAGGTGCAGGCGGCGGCCACGCCCCCGACATCATCACCGTGGCAGCGCTGCAAAACGTGTTGCCTTCCTCGACCAATCCGACGATGCCGCACACCGTGAACACCCTCGACGAACACCTCGACATGTTGATGGTGTGCCATCACCTGAACCCTCGAGTGCCCGAGGACCTTGCCTTCGCCGAGAGCCGCATCCGCGCAACGACGATCGCGGCAGAAGACGTGCTGCACGATCTCGGTGCGATATCGATGATCGGGTCGGACTCCCAGGCGATGGGTCGAATCGGAGAGGTCGTCCTCCGGACTTGGCAGACCGCGCACACGATGAAGCTTCGACGGGGTTCGCTTCCCGGTGACGGCGCAGCGGACAACAACCGAGCGCGGCGATACGTTGCGAAGTACACGATCTGCCCGGCCATCGCGCACGGGCTCGATCGGGAAATCGGCTCGATCGAAGTCGGCAAGCTCGCTGATCTCGTCTTATGGTCGCCGGCCTTCTTCGGCGTGCGTCCACACGTCGTCGTAAAGGGCGGAATGATCGCCTGGGCGAACGTCGGCGATGCCAACGCCTCGATACCGACACCCGAACCGCTCCTTCCTCGTCCGATGTTCGGCGCCACACCGCGCACCGCCGCGGCCTGCGACTTCGTTTGATGCGTCCACTCGTCGCGGTCGCTGATGTTCGCCAGCTCGGCAAAGTCGATCTCGTAAACAACGACGCCACTCCGGCAATCACCGTCGATGCCGACAGCTTCGTCGTGAGAATCGACGGTGAGGAGATCGAGCCGGCGCCAATGGAGGTGCTCCCGATGGCGCAGCGTTACTTTCTCTTTTGAGCATGGATCCCGCACAGCTCATGCTCGCGCTCCTGCTCGCGGATTCCCGGCTGCCCGTTGGTGGCTACGCGCACTCCGGGGGAATTGAGCAGGCTGTAGACGAAGGGCATGTACGCGACATCGCTTCGCTCGAAGACTTCCTCAACGGACGGCTGCACAGCGCGGGCACCATCGAGGCACACGTCGCTAGCCGGAGCTGCGCGCTAACCGCAGCGCGCAACAGCGCGCTCAGCGGGGACATCGACCTGCTTGATGCCGAGCTCGATGCCCGGCTCCCCTCCCCCACAGCGCGTGCAGTCTCACGGAACCAGGGTGCCGCGTTCCTTCCTGTCGCAATGCGCGTCCTTGACTCATCGGACCTCGCCTGGATCGTCGCGACGACGCGCCCAGATCCTCATCTCGCTGTCGCGATCGGATTTGCGGCAAGCGCGGCCGGTCTCTCTCCGTCAGACGCCGCGTCCATCGCGTGTTATCACGCGATCTCTGGCGCCGCCTCGGCAGCGCTCCGGCTGCTCGGCCTCGACCCCGTGGAGGTGGCGACGTGCGTCGCGCGGATGACGTCGAACGCTCGGGAAATCGCGATAGCGGCAGGGTCGGCCTCTGGACCGCTTCCTTCGACAGCTAGTCCGCTGCTCGATTTCCTGCTGGAACGACATAACCAACGAACGGAGCGTCTCTTTGCGTCATAACCACGACCACATCCATTTCGACAACGAGCATGAGCATCCTCATGAGCATCCGCCGATAGATGACGACCTGTCCGACGAGCCGATTGGCCGCGAACGTGGCCGCGAGTCAGGTGCACCGGTACGTATCGGCATCGGCGGCCCGGTAGGGAGCGGCAAGACCGCTCTCGTCGCAGCCCTTTGTCGAGCGCTTCGCGATGAACTCAACCTCGCGGTCGTGACGAATGACATCTACACAACCGAAGACGCGGACTTCCTGCGTCGAAATGCCGTGCTCGACGACGACCGGATCATTGCAGTTGAGACGGGGTGCTGTCCGCACACGGCGATCCGCGACGACATCTCTGCGAACCTCCATGCAATCGACCAATTCGTAAATCGCTTCGCCGCACTCGACCTTGTGCTCGTCGAATCCGGCGGGGACAACCTGACCGCTACCTTCAGCAGAGGCCTTGTCGACTTCCAGATCTTTGTCATCGACGTGGCTGGCGGCGACAAGGTGCCGAGAAAGGGCGGGCCAGGCATCACGCGCTCGGATCTGCTCGTGATCAACAAGGTGGATCTCGCGCCACTCGTCGGGGCGGACCTTGGCGTGATGGCCGCTGATGCCAAAGAACGACGCGGTGACGCAGCGACACGCTTCATTTCGTTGCGCACCGAAGCCGGGTTCGACTCGGTGCTGGAGTGGGTCCGAGCGCGCGTCGAGGTCGCGCCGGTCGAGGTACCCATCTCGACATGACAAGATCCGGCCGGGTCACCATCGAAGCTGAGCTCGGACCAACTGGGACGGTCCTTACAAGACTCGGATCGAGTGGGCTGCTTGCGGCCCGTGCCACGCCCTGGGGAGTTTTCCTCGTCTCTGCTGGCGCAGGGCCCCTTGGCGGCGACGAGCTGCTTACCGAGGTCCACGTAGGAACGGCCGCCTCGCTGCTCGTGCGAACAGTCGGCGCGGTACTTGCCCGACGGGGACCACACGGACGGTCCCAGTCTTTATCAACTGTGCGGGCGGTCCTCGACGAGGGTGCGCAGCTGACCTTGGTGCCGGAACCTGGAATCGCTGGCGAGGGCGCTGACCACCGCTCAAGACTGCACGTTGTCCTCGCTCCGTCTGCGCGGCTCTTTGTACGAGACGAAATCGTGCTCGGACGAACCGGGGAGCGCCCGGGCACCTGGTGGAGCGATCGCACGATTTCCATCGGATCTCGCCCGCTCTTCGTTTCAGAGATTGGTCTCGGGCCGGATGCGCCGCTTTGGAAGATGCCAAACGTGCTTGGCGGAGCGCAAACACAGTCGAGCCTGCTGTTGGTCCATCGAGATCTGACCGGCGTCTCCAGCGAGACCCTGACGTGTGACGGGGCCATCGGGGCGCGACTTCCCCTCGCTGGACCAGGGGTCGAAATCACCGCATTTGGTTCGTCGCTGCAAGCTTGTCGAAGGGTGGTCGACAAATTGGCCGAGGGGATACTCAGCTCCTGGCCAAAGAGCGACCCCGGCATAGTGAGGGACCAGCTGCGACACCAACCCGCATAACCGGTCGGTGCTCCACCCGTCACCTCGTGGGCAACAGCCGACGAGGTGTGCGGATGAAAGATCTATCGGCGCAGTCCGGCCACATCACCGACGCGAAGTGTCGCCCACACTGACCACCATCGTCCGATACGTCCTGTGAACGCTGTCAGTGAGCGCGCAGGCCTCGACATCGGCGGAATCAATGTTCGACAATCAGGGCGGGCGTCGCGGTGATCGCTTGAGGACACACAGGATGACCGACTCACAATTCGCGGCCTACCCGTCGCCACTCCGACAGGTCAGCTGCCCGGCCGTTGTGCTTTGTGTTCGTATGTCCGTAATCCTTCAACATGAATCTGCCGGACTTGCCCGAACAATGGACCGACCTCTCGAGTGTGGCCGCTGGGCACAAGATCGAGATGCGCGCAGCGGCACTTCGTGATGAGGCGCCGATTCGAACGCGGCTCGCTCGAGTACTCGGCGTTCATACCGAAGAACGCGCTTGGCGACGCGGCGGCGAAGGTGAGCGGGCGGTGGCAAAAGTGCTCGCGCGCCTCGGACCGTCATGGCACATCCTGCATTCGATCCAAGTCTCTGAGAACGGAACCGACATCGACCACCTGGTAATCGGACCCGGCGGAGTCTTTAGCGTCAACACAAAGAACCACCTAGGGAAGAAGGTGTGGGTCGCTGGCGGCACGTTCATGGTCAATGGTCAAAAGCAGGCCTACGTTGGCGCGAGCCGCAGCGAAGCCAAGAAGGCGAGCCGCCTACTAACAACCGCATGCGAATCCCCCGTTCGGGTGATCGGCGTGATCGCGGTCTTGTCCGATTCTCTGGTAGTCAAGGAACAGCCGCACGACGTCCATGTCATCGGACGGCGACGATTAGCTGATTGGCTTCGCGCGCAACCGCGCTGCCTCGAGGACCCGGAATTCGAGGCGATCTTCGACGTCGCCCGAAGATCTACGACGTGGCTCCCAAGCACTTGAACACGAATTCCTCAGTGTCCCTATAAACCGGATCAGACCAACACTCTCAAGATGGCGATCTGAATCCAGACGCGTCGAAACCCTGCCGCTCGAATCATCAGAGCGACAGGGTTCCGAAATAGCTCGTAATTCTGTATTCGAAGCGCCTAGCCAAGAAGGCGACATCGCCTCGTTTGGATCGAAGGCAGACAGCTGGGACTGCGATGATCCTCGTTAGCTCGTCGTCGTGACCGTCTCCCCGGTCCCCGCCGGGTCGGACTCGACGGATGGCCCCCACATGACCGCTGCGTCGCTGCCCTCGGTCTTGAGAAGCGTCGTGTTCAAGCCTGAAACAATGCGCTCCATCTCCGCGTCGTCCAGGCGCTTCTTTGCTGGGACGACGAAGGTGTCGGGGTGCTCTTGACGGCTGTTCTTCATCAAGAACGGCTCCTCCGGCTCAATGCCGTCGGCAAGGGCCTTGGCCATCTTCAGCAAACGTCGCCGGACGCCGATGATCTCGCGGTCTGAGGCCACGAGGTGCTCCTTGGTCCGGTCCGCGATCGGTCCCCACTGGTTCTCGATCATCATCAAGTCCTGGGTGGGGAAGGTCGTCACTCCCGAGAAATTGAACTGACGCTGCAGTACGGGGTCATGCCCGTAGTCGTTGTCAATCCGCTTGTCGGCACGGTAGGTGCCCGCCTCGTGGAGCGGGAAGATGAAACCACCATATTTGAAGTCGTAGAGCTCTTTGTCGGTGAAGCCGCGACGCGTCCAGCGAAGCCGGAAGTGGTTCTCGTGGCTGTCGTCGATCGGAATCCGGATGTTCGCATTGAAGACACCTTGTGGCGAAAGCCCGGCATTCGGGAAGCACGGCAGGATCATGTGCGAGGCGTTGACCACGAGATTGTCGTCGTCCACCCGCATCGCCCCAGCCATGATCACGCCGATCGGCGAGTTCTCTACCGAGGTAACAATGTCCTGCGGTGCCTAAAATCGCCTCATCGCGACGATTCGGCCACACAAAATGTAAAGCTAGTAGGTAGAAGCCTCATACGACTTGTGCGAAAAAGACGTTTCTGGGGCCGAATCGAAGCAGCGAAGCGTAATTTTGCACATCTCACCACAGCGCATCGGCCCGTTGATGTACCGACCCAAAATAGCGTTGAAGCACGCATGCCGGGTCGAATCCCCGGCGAAGTGGGTCGTTGGTACGATATTTGGCAGTGCCACGGCGGAAGTCTGGATTTTCGGTCGAGCACGACCTCGACTCGATTGTGCTCGACCGGCCCCGTGGAGCAGTTAACAAGCAACACCTGTCGCCTGCTCCACGGCAACTACGCCAGTTGGGGGGCTGCTATGCCTCTTTGGACACAACGGTCGCCAGTTGCTTTGGCGACACCGTGCCACGCGTGATGTTGTTCAGCTTGGAGTTAAAGCCGACCATCTGGAAACCGCTGAAAACGTTGTGGTACTTGTTGAAATCATCGTTTCCGGCAGCTCCCTCATAGTTGATCTTCTTCCCGGCCTTGATGAGAGCGACACACGACTTGTAAGTGCCGCATTGGACGCCCGGAGGGTTGGACACCTTGAGGATGTCTTTCACCCACACCTTGGGGTTCGTCGAATTCGCCATCGTCATCGACAACGACGAGATAACTATCGAGTCGTACTCGTTGAAGGTCGTCGGCAGAATCGTCGCCGTGTGCCACACCTTGTTGTAATCCGCCAAGAAGTGGCTGTACGAAGAACCCGATGGCGATGCTGGTAGCGCCGCCGTTAGCTCAGTCGAAGCGGTCGGGCCGAAAGCTTTCGCATACGCGCCCTGAGGAGCCGACTGCAGGTCGTCTCCGATCCAAGGAGTGTTCATGTAGCCGAGCTGTTGGCCATCGGAGAACAGCGTCGCAGCAGTCTGGGAGTCCATCGAGTCGAAGATGACCTTCGGCTTGTTGGCGAATGCCTGGGTCAACTCGGTGTTGTAAGAGGACTGTCCCGGAGTCAAAGTGATATTCGCCTGGACGGTTCCCCCGAGCGCCTTGAACGCGGCTTCGAGCGGCGGCACAAATCCCTGCGAGTTCGCAGAGTTGTCAAAGATCAACGACGCCGTCTTCCGGCCGTGACTGATCGCGTAGTAGGCCATCGCGATCGCCTCATTGGAGTCCGAAGAGGATGTCCTGAACACGAAGGGATAGTTCATGTTGTCAAGGTTGGTGAGACCCCCGACCATGAAGTCCGCCACATCGTTCGGCTGGAACTGCTTGATGACCGCCTCAATCGTTGGCGAGAACGGCCCGACGACCACGGTCGGGTGCTTTAACAACAGGTTGCGAAATGCCGGAAGCGCGTCGACGGAGTCAGCCGCGTCATCGACGTAAGCACTCTTCAACTGGTGGCCGAGCACCCCGCCGTTCTGGTTGATCTCATAGATCCCGACTGCCACGCCGTGTGTTCCCCACTGCGAAAGCAGGGACTTCGACCCGGTGAATGGGAACATGCCGCCCACCACGAGGTCTCCTGACGACGAGGACGACGGCTCTTTGGTCCCAGCCGAACTCGCCGACAAGAGGCCGCCCCCTAAAAGAGACGTCGTTGTTGCGAGCGCGAAGCCGAGCGCAGTGCCCCGACGCCATCTAGTCCTTCTCATACTTTCCCCTTTTCTGTTGATGCCACGTTGTTGCTCTTTTGCCACTCGCCGGACAGGCCCAGCGCAAATCGGGCTATTCAGCGCGCGATCGGCCGAGGAATATCGACGCGAGGTCGAGCGAGGCGATCTCATTCGCCTCGCCGTGAACGTGATTGCGGCCCGCGACGAAGATGTGCACGTAGTCGGAGTGCTTGAGCGCCCGTTCTACGTTTTGTTCCACGACCACGACGGCGGTGTTCAATTTGGCGATCCGCTCGATCTGGGACCACACGACGTCGGTGTAGGCAGGAGAGAGGCCCGCCGTCGGCTCATCGAGCATGATGACGCTCGGATCGACCATCAATGCTCGTGCAATCGCGAGGAGATTCTGCTGTCCTCCCGAGAGAAATCCAGCCTTCTTCTCTCTTGCCTTATCGAGATCGGAAAAGATCCTGAAGATCTCCTCCATGCGCGCGTCGGTATTCGCAAGGCTGGCGAAGCCTCCGACCTCGAGGTTCTCCCGCACGGTGAGGCGCTTGAAGACATTGTCGTTTTGCGGCACGTAAACGAGGCCGTGGCGCGGAATCTGATGACCCGGCATCGAAGTGATGTCGACGTCGTTCACGACGATGCGTCCGGACATGGGTCTGAGGATCCCGACCAGTGTCTTTGCAAACGTCGACTTGCCCGCGCCGTTCGGCCCGATGATCGTCGTGACCGTCCCGAGCTCCGCGGTCAAAGAGATGTCGGCGATGATTGCCGCGCGGCCGTAACCGGCGGTAACGGCCTCAGCGATCAGTGCCGGCATCGATCACCTCACCCAGATAGGCACGAACGACATCGGCATTCGTGCGCAGCTCACTCAGTCGACCCGTAGCAAGCGTGTGACCCTCAGCGAGCACGATCACGTGATCACAGATCTGTTCGACCACATTGAGGTTGTGTTCGATCATGAGCACGGTCATGCCGCCCTTTTTCAAGTCGAGGATGTATCCGCCAATTCGCTCGATCAGTGCCGGATTGACTCCGGCCATCGGTTCGTCGAGGAGCAGGATCATCGGCGACGCCATTACTGCCCGCGCGATCTCGAGGAGTTTCTTTTGGCCGCCCGAGAGCTCACTCGCCCGGTTGTCCCGGAGTGCGTACAAGCCATAGGTCTCGAGCACCTCGAGCGCGCGCTCGGCGAAGTCTCGCTCCTGGCGAGTGACAAGACCCGGACGAAACAGAACATTCAACAGGGACTCGCCGGCCTGGCTCGGCGCTGCAACAAGGAGATTCTCGAGCACGGTCAGTCCCCCGAGCTCTCGTGAAAGCTGAAAGGTCCGCATCAAGCCACGCCGCGCGATTCGATAGCTCGGCCAGTTTGTGACTTCGGTGTCGCCAATGAACACTCGACCACTGTCACAGGGCATCGAACCGGACAGAATGTTGACGAGCGTCGTCTTGCCGGCGCCGTTCGGCCCGATCAGGGCTGTGATCTGATTCGCCGGCACCTCAAATGCCGCACCGTTGACGGCAAGCACCCCTTGGAACGCCTTGATGATTCCCTCACAGCGCATGGCACTTCGCTGTTCGATCATCTCCATCGAAGTTGTGATCGACAACTCACTCATCGCCTTGTTCCCCCGCTCGAACATTCGTGGGCTCGACCGTGGCCAGATTGGGCATCGCGCCATCGAGTTCTGACCGCGCATCGCTTGAGTAGTCGACGGAGTGCTTTCGCACGCCGAAACTCACGCTGAGACGACGTCGCTCCGGGACCACGCCTTGTGGTCGGAACCAGAGCATCACCATGAGCAAAGCGCCGATCACAACCGCATCGAAGTACTCAATGAGACCTGGGTGACCGGGGATGGCGGGGAGGAATGCCGGCAAGTGCACCAACAATGTCTCGACGAGCAGGGCCCCCATCAACAGCCCTACGTTGTTTCCGACGCCGCCGACGAGAATGACGGCGAATATCACAAAGGTCTCGCCAGGAAGCCAGGCCGTCGGGTTGAACGACCCGCTGAACTGCATGATCAGGCCGCCGCCGATGCCGGCGTAGAACGAGCCAATTAGCATCGACTTCAGCTGATAGCGAAAGACATCTTTGCCGAGTGCCGCGGCGACGGTCTCATCATCTCGAATCGAGCGGAAGGTCCTTCCCATAGGTGATCGAGTGATACGGCTCATGACGAACCACATGAGAAGCGCGATCACCGCGGTCACGCCCGCGAAGAACGGGATAAAGGAGTTAGTGGTGAGGTGCAACGTTCCGGCGAAGGGTTCGGGCACGTTATAGAGGCCGTCCGCACCATTGAATAGCGGCACGAAGTTGTTGCAGATGTCGTATAACACCAGCGAAAGCGAGATCAGCACCATCGCCAAGTAGTCGGTTCGCAGTCGCCGCATAGCAATCAGCGCGACGACTACGGCGAAGAGGCACGCTGCGAGCCCACCGAGTAGGAGATTGATCGGAAACGGGAGACCGAGCCCGAGGATGTAGTGCTGGCCTGTCCCGACCGAACTGGGGAGGCTG
>Ga0209483_1000918_pt1 | contig 23810 bp, 19 predicted proteins | sample NGEPerA_FD_184508 | JGI IMG/M metagenome (GOLD analysis project Ga0209483, IMG submission 184508) | Arctic peat soil microbial communities from the Barrow Environmental Observatory site, Barrow, Alaska, USA - NGEE PermafrostL2-A... | ecosystem: Environmental > Terrestrial > Soil > Wetlands >... | reverse complement strand
GTGTCGCAACCCAACCCTACTCAGGATCGCCCCGGTGGCCGCTGACCGGCCTGCCTGCGCCAGACTCTTGGCGGTCGCTCCGGCGGGCCGGTCAGCGGTCTCCTACACCATCACCAGGGACACGACCATATCCAAATCCGCCACGTTCCCGATGAACTCCATCGGGTACTCAAATCGCGCGCGGCGATGGAAGGCAAGTCGCTCTCAGAATACCTCCTGGCCGAGCTCCGCCGAACCGCGGAACGGCCGACGCTGGCGGAGATGCTGAAGCGCTTGGAGCAGCGCTCGGCAGAAAATCCCACGCCGACACCCACGCAGATGATCCGAGAAGAGCGCGACTCGCGTTGATTGTCGTCGATGCCTCGGCGCTGCTGGAAGCGCTGTTGCATACCTCGGTTGGCAAGGCTGTGCGTGCGCGTTTATCAGCAGCCCCAGATGCGCTTCATGTGCCTCACTTGCTCGATTTGGAAGTGGCGCACGTGCTGCGGCGTTACGCGATGAACCGGCTGCTCGACGCCGAGCGATGTCGGCAGGCGCTGGACGACTTGTCGGATTTTCCTTTGTATCGGCATCCGCATGACTTTCTGCTGCCGCGCATTTGGCAGCTTCGAGATAATCTTTCGGCCTATGACGGGGCTTACGTCGCGTTGGCGGAAATGCTGGACGTACCGCTTGTCACTTGCGATCGACGCCTTGCGGGCGCGTCGGGTCATCGCGCGCGGATCGATCTCGTGTAAGCTGCGAGGCGTGGCGCTTAGACGCGGCGAGGGAGCATTCGGACCATGGATTTCGCCGACGCACCGGATCATGCCGAGTTCCGCCGCGAGTTCCGTTCCTGGCTCGACGCGAACCTGACAGACGACCTCAAGGTCGAGGACGCGTCGGATTCGCGCGTCGCCCCCGACCGCGAGACGCTCGACAGGCGCATCGCCTGGCAGAAGAAGATGTACGCCGCCGGTTGGGTCGGGATTTCGTGGCCCAAGGAGTATGGCGGGCGGGGCGCGAGCTTTATCCAGCAGGTGATCTTCGACGAGGAGTATTTCCGCGCGCACGCGCCGATCCTCCCCGGCCACAGCGCGCTCAACCTGCTGGGGCCGACGCTGATCCAGCTCGGCACCGAGGCGCAGAAGCAGCAGCATCTGCAGCGCATCCTCGCCGGCGACGAGCGCTGGTGCCAGGGCTTTTCCGAGCCGGGCGCCGGCGGCGACCTCGCCAGCCTGCGCACCCGCGCGGTCGACAAGGGCGACCATTTTGTCGTCAACGGCCAGAAGGTGTGGACCTCGGGCGCGCATTTCGCCGATTGGTGTTTCCTGTTGGTGCGCACCGATCCCAATGCGCCGAAGCACCACGGCATCACCTATCTGCTCGTCGACATGAAGACACAAGGCATCACCGTGCGCCCGCTGGTGCTGCTCAACGGCCACCGGCATTTCAACGAGGTTTTCTTCGAGGATGTGGTGGTGCCGAAGGAGAATGTCGTCGGCACGATCAACGAGGGCTGGAAGGTCGCGATCACCACCTTGATGTTCGAGCGCGGCGGCGCCGGCGGGCGCGACCACGCGGGGCAGATCGCCCGGCTGGTCGAGCTCGCCAAGCAATTCCCCAACCGGCAGGTGCCGTCGTGGGACCAGACCCATGTGCGGCAGATGCTGGCGCAGCTCGCGATCGAGGCGCAGGCGCTCAAGGTGACGCGGCTGCGCGGTCTTTCCCGCCGGCTGCGCGGCGAGCCGCCGGGGCCGGAAGGCTCGATCCTCAAACTGTTCGGCTCGGAATTGGCGCAGCGCATCGCCGACGCGTCGTCGACCCTGCTCGGCCCCTACGCGACGATCGACGGCGCCACCGACGCGGTGCCCGATGCCGGCCGCTGGGCGCACCGCGTGCTCGGCGCCCGGCAATACGGGATCGCCGGCGGCACCAGCGAAATCCAGCGCAACATCATCGGCGAGCGCGTGCTGGGATTGCCGAAGGGGTAAGCGCTACCGCAGGATGGACGCGAACCGGCTGCATCACATTTTCGGCGATCCGCGGCACAATCTCGGGGCTCTCGAGCGACAGTACGGTGGCGCGGAAGCGGCCGCAGAGGCGCTCGAAGCGATGGTCAAGGCTGCCTATGAGAACGGCGTCTTATCAGCGCATGAGGGCGAACGTTACAGGCAGGTCTTCGATGTCGCCGGTCATTCGGTTACAGTTGACGGGCGCATCGTCAACGGCGTCGCGCGGGTCAGCACGGCATGGGTCCCGGCTAAATGGTCATGAGTAAGGCATCTCTATCCGCCGTCGAGCGGCAGATCATCGCGTCGATGCTGTTGGCGGAGTGCGGGCCGGCTTCGGCTTTCTTGCGCCAACTCGCGCTCGCTCGCGCCGATAAGCGGCGGCTAACTGGTGTCGGGATTTTCGTCGATCTGTCGCTGCCGGAAAGCGTTCCTCGGGTCGACAGGGCCAATACCGAATTGAGCACGGGCTATAGGACTTCGTTCCCTGCACCTGCCGATCTTGTCGGCTTCACGCTGTTCATTCGCGAGGGCGTTCTCAGCTTTCTCGAAGGCTACACTTACGGTGATGTCGCCTGGCCGTTGGAGCCGATGGAGGACTGGCTAATCCTCGATCCGGTCGGGGCGCCGCATCAGAAGGCAAAGTAGGAAGTAGATGGATATCGGCTTTAGCGAGGAACAGGAGCTGTTGCGCGATACCGCGCGGAAGTTCCTCGATGCCGCCTGCACTCCCAAGTTCGTGCGCGAGCGGATGGCGACGCCGGAGGCGGTGACGCCGGGGTTCTGGTCGCAGCTCGCCGCGCAGGGCTGGCTCGGGATCAATTTTGCCGAGGAGGAGGGCGGCAGCGGCCTCGGGCTTGTCGATCTCGTGGTGCTGATGGAGGAAATGGGGCGCGCGGTGATGCCGGGCCCCTATCTCGCGACCGTGCTGCTCGGGGGCGCGGCGATCCGTGCGGCCGGGTCGGCGGCGCAGCGCCGCGAATACCTGCCGCACATCGCCGAGGGCCGGCTGAAGGCAACACTCGCGGCGACCGAATCCAACGCGCGCTGGGACGCCTCGGGCATTACGCTGAAGGCGCAGCCGGAGCGTGCCGGGTTCAACCTGTCGGGAACCAAGCTGTTCGTCCCCGATGCGCATTTGGCCGAGATCCTGGTCGTCGCCGCGCGCACCCGCGACGGCAGCACGATGGAGGACGGCGTCAGCCTGTTTGTAGTGCCGAAGGACGCGGCGGGGCTGACCGTCGCGGCGATGCCGTCGATCGACGAGACCCGCAAGCTCTGCGAGGTGCGGTTCGTCAATGTCGCGGCGCCGCAGACGGCGCTGCTCGGCGAATTGCATCGAGGGTGGCCGGCGCTGGCGCGGGTTTATGACGCGGCCGCGGTGGCGCTCGCCGCCGAGATGTGCGGCGGGGCGCAGCGGGTGCTGGAGATGACCGTGGAATACGCCAAGCTGCGCGAGACCTTCGGCAAGCCGATCGGCAGCTACCAGGGGGTCAAGCACAAATGCGCCGACATGCTGGTCGAGGTCGAGAACGCCAAGTCGCTGACTTATTACGCCGCCTGGGCGATCGACGAGGGCGCCGCCGACGCGCCGCTCGCCGTGTCGATGGCCAAGTCTTATACCTCGGACGCGAGCCGCAAGGTGTCCAACGCCGGCATCCAGCTGCATGGCGGCATCGGCATGACCTGGGAGCACGACCTCCACCTCTACATGAAGCGCGCCAAGGCGAGCGAGGTCGCGTTTGGCGACGCGACCTGGCACCGCGAGCGGGTGGCGTCGCTGATTGGGGCGTAGCGCGGCTGCGCGCCCTACCTATCCGGATTGGCCGACCCTATGGGGCTCGGCCTTCGTAAGCGGCTTTTAGCCCCGCAATATCGATTTTGCCCATCTTCATCATCGCCTGCATGACGCGCTGGGATTTCGCCGGGTCGGGGTCGCTCAGCATTTCCCCCAAGGCGATCGGTACGATCTGCCAGGACACGCCATATTTGTCTTTCAGCCAGGCGCAAGGCCCGGGCTGCCCGCCGTCGCAGAGCTTGTTCCAGAGTTCGTCAACCTCGTTCTGCGTCTGACAGCGCACGAACAGGGAGATCGCCTCGGTGAACTTGAAATGCGGGCCTCCGTTCAACGCAATAAATTGCTGCCCCTCGATCTCGAATGAGACCGTCATGACCGATCCGGACGCTCCCGGTCCGGAACTGCCGTAGCGTCTGGTCTCCAGGATTTTCGAGCCGCTGAAAACGGAGACGTAGAAGGTCGCGGCCTCCTCCGCCTGATTGTCGAACCACAGGAACGGTGTGATTTTCTGCATCGCTTCCTCGTACGCGCTTGGCACTTTACGGATGAACGCTAGGCCGAATGAAGTGGCCGCGCCACTTGACCGTTGCGGCACGTCCCGAGAGGATGCTGACATGACCGTGCACCAGTACGACGCGCCGCATCTGGCGCGCAACGCGGCAAATTTCGCGGCGCTGACCCCGCTCAGTTTCCTTGCCCGCACTGCGGCGGTGTATCCGGACAAAGTCGCGGTGATCGACGGCGAGCGGCGCTTTACCTGGCGCGAGTTCGAGGCGCGGTGCCGGCGCTTCGCCGATGCGCTGCGGCGGCGCGGGGTGCGAGACGGCGACACCGTCGCGGTGCTGGCGCCCAACGTGCCGGCGCTGCTCGAGGCGCATTACGCGGTGCCGATGGCGGGGGCGGTGCTCAATGCGCTCAACTACCGGCTCGACGCCGCCTCGATCGCCTTCATCCTCGACCACGGCCAGGCGACGCTGCTCGTCGCCGACCGCGAATTCGCGCCGGTGGTGCGCGGCGTGCTGGCCCGGCTCGGCCGCAAGCTGCCCGTCGTCGAGATCGCCGATGCGCCCGGCGCGCTGCAGTTCGGCGAGATCGAGTACGAGGATTTCCTCGCCGGCGGCGATCCCGGTTTTGTCTGGTCGCCGCCCGCCGACGAATGGGCGCCGATCGCGCTCAATTACACATCGGGCACCACCGGCAACCCGAAAGGCGTCGTCTACCACCATCGCGGCGCGTTCCTCAACGCGATGGGCAACGCGATCCTGTTCGGGCTGGGGCCGCGATCGGTCTATCTGTGGACCCTGCCGATGTTCCACTGCAACGGCTGGACCTATACCTGGGGGGTGACCGCGGTCGCCGGCACGCATGTCTGCCTGCGCCGGATCGATCCGGCGCAGATTTTCGCGGCGATCGCCGAGCATAACGCGACGCATCTCTCGGGCGCGCCGGTCGTGCTCAACATGCTGGTGCATGCGCCCGACGCGGTGAAGCGCCGGTTCGACCACGTCGTCGAGGCTTCGACCGGCGGCGCGGCGCCGCCCTCGCCGGTGATCGAGGCGATGGAGCGCATGGGGTTCCGCATCACGCACCTCTATGGCCTCACCGAGAGCTACGGGCCGACCACGGTGTGCGCCTGGCAGGAGGAATGGGACGGGCTGCCGCTCGCCGAACGCGCCGGCAAGATGGCGCGGCAGGGGGTGCAGACCCTGACGCTCGACCGCCAGCGCGTCGCCGATTCCGCGACGATGCTCGACGTGCCGGCGGACGGCGAAACCATCGGCGAGGTGATGGTGCGCAGCAACACGCTGATGAAGGGGTACCTGTTGAACCCGCGCGCCACCGACGAGGCGTTCGCCGGCGGCTGGTTCCACACGGGCGACCTCGCGGTCCAACACCCCGACGGGTACATCGAGGTCAAGGACCGCTCGAAGGACATCATCATCTCGGGCGGCGAGAACATCTCCTCGCTCGAGGTCGAGGAGGTGCTGTACCGCCATCCGCAGGTGATGGAGGCGGCGGTCGTCGCCCGGCCCGACGAACGTTGGGGCGAAAGCCCGTGCGCCTTCGTCACCTTGAAGCCCGCTGCCGCGCCGGTGACAGCCGCCGAGATCATCGCCTTCTGCCGCGCCAACCTCGCGCATTTCAAGGCGCCGAAAGCGGTGGTCTTCGGCCCGCTGCCGAAGACCTCGACCGGCAAGATCCAGAAATACGCGTTGCGCGAAGCAGCGAAGGAGGTTGTGGCGTGAGACCCTCACCCTCCCAGCCCCGCGGGCTGGGTCCCTCCCTATCCCGCTCGCGGGAGAGGGGTTTTGGGCTCAGGCGTTTAGCCCCTCTCCCGCTTGCGGGAGAGGGTGCCGAGCGCAGCGAGGCGGGTGAGGGTAGGGGATGCAGCCGCTCGGAACGGGGCGGGCAATGACCGAGCTGCCGAGCTTCTCGGTCGCCGGCGAGGTCGCGCTGGTCACCGGCGCGTCGAGCGGGATCGGCTTGCACTTGGCGGAGGTGCTGGCGCTGGCCGGAGCCAAGGTGGCGCTCGCGGCGCGGCGCAGCGAGCGGCTCGAACGGGCCTGCGAGGCGATCCGCGAGCGCGGCGGGACCTGTTTACCGGTCGTCTGCGACATCACCAGCCAGACGAGCATTGCCGCCGCGCTCGGCGCTGTCGAAACCACGTTCGGGCGGTTGTCGGTGCTGGTCAACAATGCCGGGGTCGTGGTGTCGAAGCCGTTTTTCGAGCACACCGAGGAAGATTGGGACCACGTCGTCGACACCAACCTCAAGGGCGCCTGGCTGATGGCGCGCGAGTTCGCCCATCACCTCGTTGGGAAGAAGCGGGGCGGGCGCATCGTCAACATTGCCTCGGTGCTGAGCTTCCGCACGATCGCAAGAGTCCCCTCCTATCTTGCTGCGAAAGCAGGTTTGCTGCACCTCAACGGCGCGATGGCGATGGAGCTGGCGCGGTATGACATCCTCGTCAACGCGATAGCGCCCGGCTACGTGGTGACCGATTTCAACCGCGATTTCCTTGAGAGCGAGGCCGGATTGAAGCTGGCGGCGCGGGTGCCGATGAAGCGGGTCGGGCAGGTCGCGGATCTCGGCGGGGCGCTCTTGTTTTTGTGCTCGCCCGCCAGCGCCTACATCACCGGCGCGTGCATCTCGGTCGATGGCGGCCACGGCGTTGCCGCGATCTGAAACGGGGCTCGCCGACCGGCAGCGTGCGCTCGGCGATTTCCTGCGTGACGCGAGCGGGGCGGCCGCGGTCGAGATCGCCCGTATCGGATTGCTGGCGGGCGGGGCGATCCAGGAGAATTGGGGCATCGAGGCCAATTTCGAGGGCGGCATCCTTGCCGGCTCGCAGCGCCTGGTGCTGCGGACCGACGCGGCGACCGGGGTGCCGTCGAGCCTTGGCCGGGTCGAGGAATTCGCCGTGCTGCGGGCCGCCTTCGCGGCCGGGGTCACGGTGCCGGAGCCGCTTTTGGCCTGCGCCGACAGGGCTGTGCTCGGCCGGCCGTTTTTTGTGATGCGCCGCGTTGCCGGCAGCGCCGCCGGGCGGCCGATCACCCTCGATCCGGCGCTGGAAGCGGGGCGGCCGGCGCTGGCCGAGCGGCTCGGCCATGAGTTGGCCCGGCTGCAGACGATCCGGCCGCCGCGCGCCGACCTCGCTTTCCTGCCGCCGTATGACGGACCGGCGGCGCGCATCGCCGAATTCCGCTCCTATCTCGACCGGCATCCGCAGCCGCGCCCGGTGCTGGAATGGGCGCTGCGCTGGGCCGAGGCGCACCTGCCGGAAAGGTTGCCGCCGGTGCTGTGCCACCGCGATTTTCGCACCGGCAATTACCTCATCGAGGGCACGCGCCTGACCGCGATCCTCGATTGGGAATTCGCGGGCTGGGGCGACCCGGACGAGGATATCGGCTGGCTGTGCTGCAAGGGCTGGCGTTTCGGCCGGCTCGACCGCGAGGCCGGCGGCATCGCCGAGCGCGCGCCGTTCTATCGCGGCTATGAGCGCGAAAGCGGGCGGCGGACCGAACCGGAGCGCGTCAAGTTCTGGGAGGTTTTCGCCAACATCCGCTGGGCGGTGATCGCGCTGCAGCAGAGCGACCGGTTTTTGCTCGCCGGCGCGCGCAGCCTGTCGACCGCGATCACCGGCCGCCGCGCCACCGAATGCGAGCTCGAATTGCTGATGCTGCTCGACTCCGGCGGGATCGCCGCCCATGCGTGACCTGCCGACAAGCCTCGACCTGCTGGCGCTTGCGCGCGAATTGCTGCTCGACGGGTTGGCGCCGCTGCTGCCGCCCGAACGCAAGCGCGACGCGCATCTGATCGCCACGGCGATGGCGATCGCCGCGCGCGAGGCGGCGGGGAGGGAATGGACTGGGGACATCCTGTGGACGCTGGCGGAGTTCTACGGCGAGCTAACCCCTCACCCCGGCCCTCTCCCCGCGTGCGGGGAGAGGGAGCACGCGCCGCCGCCTGCGCCCCTCGCCCCGTTTACGGGGAGAGGGAGGGCCCCGCGCGAAGCGGGGGAGGGTGAGGGGCAGTCGAGCGGACTGCTCGCCCGCTTCGCCGCCGATCTGCGCAACGGAGCCTTCGAAACTTCCCGGTCGCGCGAAAGGGCGGCTCGCGCGATATTATGGCGGTTGACGATCGAGAAGCTGCGCGAGGGAAACCCGCATTTCCTCGCCGCGAACGGGTTCCACGACGCGGACGGACAAGAGATTTGACAGATTTGGCGCCATCGAGTGTCCGGGAAGCGATCGAGGCCTTCGGCCGCGGCGAGATTGTGGTCGTCACCGACGACAACGACCGCGAAAACGAGGGCGACCTCATCATCGCCGCCGCGCATGCGACGCCGGAGAAGATGGCGTTCATCATCCGCAACACCTGCGGCATCGTCTGCGCGCCGCTGACCGGCGAGATCGCGCGACGCCTCGCGTTGCAGCCGATGGTCGCCGAGAACGACGCGATCCACGGCACCGCCTTTACCGTCTCGGTCGATTACCGCCACGGCACAACGACCGGCATCTCCGCCGAGGAGCGCACCGCGACCGTGCGCGGCCTCGCCAACGGCAATACCGGCCCCGCCGATTTCGTCCGCCCCGGCCATATCTTTCCGCTGATCGCCAAGGACGGCGGCGTGCTGATCCGCTCGGGCCATACCGAGGCGGCGGTCGATCTGTGCAAGCTCGCCGGGATCGAGCCGGTCGCCGCGATCTGCGAGCTGGTCAACGACGACGGCACGGTGATGCGCGGCAAGGAGGTCGCCGCGTTCGCCACGACCCATAAGCTGAAGCGGATTTCGGTCGCCGATCTGATCGCCCACCGCCAGTCGCGCGAGAAGCTCGTGACGCGGGTCGCCGAGTTCAAGGTGCCGTCGGAGATCGGCGAGTTCACTGGCTACGTCTACGTGACGCCGTTCGACAAGGTGCATCACTATGCCTTTGTCTATGGCCAGGTCGGCGACGGGCGAAACGTGCCGACCCGGCTGCATCGCGCCAATGTAGTCGATGACGTGTTCGGCGGCGCCAAGCCGATCCACGCTTCGTTCGAGCGTTTCAAGGCGGCGGGGCGCGGCGTGCTGGTCTACCTGCGCGCCGGCGTGTCGGGCGTGCCGACGCGGGCGGTCGGCGAGGGGACCGCTTCCGAGCAGGAGCGCAGCGAGCAGTGGCGCGAGGTCGGGCTCGGCGCGCAAATCCTGCGCGACCTGCAGATCAGCTCGATCCGCCTCCTGGCGACGCGGGCGCGTACCTATGTCGGCATCGCCGGGTTCGGCATCGAGATTGCCGCGACCGAAGCGCTGGAATGAACCCGCTGTCGACCCAGACCCGGACGGCGGGACTGCCGAGCCGGTTATATTATGGCTGGGTCATCGTCGCGGTCACCTTTGTCGTGATCCTCGTCACCGCCGGGGTGCGCGCGACCCCGGGCGTGCTGATCGTGCCGCTCGAGGACGAGTTTCACTGGTCGCGCGCGGCGATCTCGCTGGCGGTCGGGGTCAATCTCCTGCTTTACGGCGCGATCGGGCCGTTCGCCGCGGCGATCATGGACCGCTTTGGCGTGCGGCGGGTGATGACCCTGTCGGTCGTGCTGACCGCGGCGGCGGTGGCGATGTCGCCGGCGATGCATCAGCTCTGGCAGCTGATGTTGCTGTGGGGCGTCGTCGTCGGCCTCAGCTGCGGCGTAATCGGGGCGTATCTCGCGGCCTATATCGCGGCGCGTTGGTTCTTGGTGCGGCAGGGGCTGGTGGTCGGCATGCTGACCGCCGCCAATGCCGCCGGCCAGCTCGTCTTTCTGCCGAGCCTAGCGAGCCTTGTGGCGCATGTCGGCTGGCGGGCGATGTCGCTGGTCTTGGGTGTTGCCGTGCTGGCGTTGGCGCCGCTGCTGATGCTGGCGATGCGCGACCGGCCGGAGGATCTGGGGCTCGGGGTCTACGGCGATCCGCGCGGGCCGCAGCCGCTCTCGCGGCCGCAGGGCAATCCGGTGACGGTCGCGTTCCGCGCGCTCTTCGAGGGCGCGCGCTCGCGCGATTTCTGGTTGATCGCCGGCGGCTATTTCGTCTGCGGCGCATCGACCAACGGGCTCATCGGCACCCACTTGATCCCGGCTTGCGTCGATCACGGGCTGACCGAGGTCGCGGGGGCGGGGCTGCTCGCCGCCGCCGGCGTCTTCAGCTTTATCGGCGGCGCCCTGTCGGGCTTTCTCAGCGACCGCTGGGACAACCGCTATCTGCTGTTCTGGTATTACGGGCTGCGCGGCCTCTCGCTGCTTTATCTGCCGTTCGCCTTCGATATGTCGTTCACCGGGCTGTCGCTGTTCAGTGTCTTCTACGGGCTCGACTGGATCGCCAGCGTGCCGCCGACGGTGCGGTTGCTCGCCCGAACCGTCGGCCGCGAGCGCACCGGGATGATGGTCGCCTGGATCAGCGTCATCCACCAGGTCGGGGGCGCGGCGGCAGCCTATGTCGGCGGATTGCTGCGGATTTCCTACGGCAGCTATTTCGAGGCCTTTATGCTGTCGGGCCTCTTGTGCATCCTCGCGGCGTTCATGGTGCTGTTTATCGGCGCCGATCGCCGGCGCGGCGAGTCGGAGGCCGTCGCGGCCCCGGCGCGGTGATCAAATCTCGCTCGCGCGTGTTTGGCGCCGCAAGGCAGCACGGAGGTGCTGCCGCACTCGACAGACCGCGCTAGGCGCGGTTGCTGAAATAGCTCATCGCCAGCGCCGCGCCCAACAGGATCAGCCCCTGCACCGCGACATCGGGCGCCGTAAAGCTGTAGATGATGCAGAACACGCCGAAACCGCCGAGCAGCGCGGCGATCACCGCAGCCGCGCGCTGCATCAAGAATGCCTGCAACATTACCGCAATCCCCTCGATCTTCGGCGGGCTGGTCGCCCGATAGAACATCGAAGTGGCCGGCATTTCCATAAAATTAAAGGTTAATTGAAGGAGGAGGCCTGAAGGGCGCCGTAGAGGCCGTCGCTTTTCTTATGGGCGCGACGACGAAGACAGGCGCGGGACGGCGAGTTCGTAGAGCTTCGCGGTCTGCGCCGGCGCCGGAAGCACGGCGCGCGGTTTGAGGGCCTCGACGATCCTCGCCGCGAGACGGCCGCCGCGGCGGCCGAGCGCGCGACAGGTCGCGATGACGCGTTGCCCTGTTCCGGCCTGCACATGCGCAACGACGACGATGTCGGCGGTGCCGATCTCGATCGCGTAACGCGGGACCATGCGGAACGAGACAAATTCACGGCCGCGAATGACACGGTGGCGGAAATCGTCGAGCCGGCGGGTGTTCTGCTCGCCGGCCCAGCGCAGGATGTCGCCGGGGTCGCGTACGCCGAGGCGCATCCATTTGGTTCGGGTCAATCCGCGAGACTCCCACACGCGCGCTTAAGCGCTGATGCGCAAAGCCTATCCACGGAATGGTTACTTTCTGGTTAGCGCTGTCTTTCAAAGTGCGCTCGCGCCTCGGCGCGAGCCACGGCGTTCCGCGTCGGCGGAGCCTTGCTAAAGGTTGATCTCGGGCTGGATCGTTGCGGCGAAAGACGGCCGCGCCGCGCTGCAGTCGAGAAAGGCCGAAAGGTGCGGCCGTCCGCCGCGCCAATCCCAAACCTTGTGGCGGCGCGCGAAGTTCTCGAGCGCGGCGGTGAGCACGATCTGCGCGGCATCGAGCGGCCCCGCATGAGCGCCGCCGGCGAGCGCCGCTTCGAGCGCGTCGGCGGCGCGGTCGGCGCGCTCCTTTTCGAGCGCGATGATCCCGGGCGCGCTCTGGCCGAAGCGCAGCTCACGGTTCCACACCGTGACCGCATCGAGAAAAGCATAGGCGCGGCCGAGCTCGGACAGCGTCTTCCAGCCATCCGACCCGTCCATCGGCAGCAATTTGCGCCCGCCATGTTGCGTGTCGAGATAGGCGAGCACCAGGAGGCTCTCGGTGAGGATCGTGCCATCGTCAAGCTGCAGGGTCGGCACCTTGCCGCCGGGGTTGTAGGGCAGCAGCGACGAATTCGGGTCGCGCAGGGTCACCTCGATTTCCTCGACCCTCGCCTCAAGCCCGAGTTCGCGCACCACCACGCGGACGATTCGGGCGTAGGACGAGCCCGACGCGAAAAAGAGCTTCATCGCGGCCTCCTCAATCCGTTCCGGGCGGTCTAGCATCGCGCGTCGGCGCCGGGCAATGACGACGCCGTTTCTCTGCACCATCCCGGCCCTCGGGCCGGCCGTAGGCCGTGGGTCCGGATGGTAGAAAAAGGACGCACCATGGCCTGGGACATCCTGATCCGCGGCGGCACGGTGATCGACGGCAGCGGCAAACCCGGCGAGCGCGCCGATGTGGCGATCGAGGCCGGGCGGATCGCCCGGATCGGCCCCGATCTGCCGGCCGACGCCGAGCGCGTGATCGACGCCGGCGGGCTGGCGGTGACGCCGGGGTTTATCGACATCAAGACCCATTCCGATTTCGTGCTGCCGATCAACCCCAAGGCCGAGAGCAAGGTGCGCCAGGGCGTCACCACCGAGATCATCGGCCATTGCGGGTTCTCCTGCGCGCCGGTGCTGCCGGGCAAGACGCAGCTGCTCGCCGATTACCTCTCGGGCGGCGCGCCTTGGCTGCCGTTCCGCGAGGTGAGCTTTCCAGACTACCTCGGCACCTTCCCGGCGGCCTCGGTCAATGCCGGCATGCTGGTCGGCCACAACACGCTGCGGCTGATGGCGATGGGGCTCGAAGACCGCGCGCCGACGGATGCCGAGTTCGAGCTTATGGCGGCGTTGCTCGACGAGGGGTTGGCGGCCGGCGCGCTGGGGTTTTCCTCCGGCCTCTTCACCCCGCCCGGCAGCTTCGCGGCGCCCGACGAACTGATGCGGCTGTGCGCTGTGGTGAAGCGACACAACGCCGGCTACTTCACCCATATCCGCGACGAAAGCGACGGCGTGCTCGACGGGGTCGAGGAGGCGATCGCGGTCGCCCGCGCGCACAAGATCCATGTCGAGATTGTCCACCTCAAATGTTCCGGGATGGACAATTGGGGCAAGGCGGCGACTGTGCTCGAGATAATCGCGCAGGCGCGGGAGGAGGGGCTCGACGTCGATTGCGACGCCTACCCCTATGCCGCCGGCGCCAACCCGCTGAAGAATTTGCTGCCGCCCTGGGTGCAGGTCGGCGGCAACGCGGCGATGCTGGGGCGGCTCGCCGAACCGCAGATGCGCGCCCGCATCGCCCAGGAGATCGCCGCCAGCGGGCTCAACAATTGGGGCCGCATCCCCGACTGGGATTGCGTGCAGGTGTCGATCTCGCCGAGCCGGCCGCAGACCGCGGGGAAGACCATCGGCGCACTCGCCGCCGCGTCGGGCGCCGACCCGATCGACCAGCTCTGCGAGCATCTCATCGCCGACAACGGCGCGACCCGGGTGCTGATCACCTCGATCAGCGAAGACGACATCCGCACCATCGTGCGCTCGCCGACCGCGCTGGTGGGATCCGACGGCAATTGCGTCGCGACTTACGGCACGGTCAGCCAGGGCATGCCGCACCCGCGCTTCTACGGCACCTTTCCGCGCATCATCGCCCGCTATGTCGGCGAGGAGCACCTGCTGCCGCTCGAAGCCGCGATCCACAAGATGACCGGCGCGACCGCGAGGGCGCTGAAGCTGCGCGACCGCGGCCTTCTCGCCGCGGGATGCCGCGGCGATGTCGCGATCTTCGACGCGCAAGACTTCGCGGATTTGGCGACCTACGCCGATCCGCACCGCTACCCGAGCGGAGAGCGCACCAGCGTCATCGTCAACGGGGTTGTCGTCGTCGACAACGCCTGCCATACCGGCGCGACGCCGGGCATCGTCCTCCGCCGAGCGCCCGACGGACGCGTCGACTAAGGATCGCCAATCCGCTAGACAGGCGAAAGCGGCATCCTTTATAGCTGCGCGTCCCGGTGTGCCCAGGTAGCTCAGCTGGTAGAGCAACGGACTGAAAATCCGTGTGTCGGTGGTTCAACTCCGCCCCTGGGCACCATTTTTCTCCGGTAATATGAGTAACTTAACTCCTCTTATTCGAGCGAATTGAGACCGATTTCGTGTTGCATATGTTGCAAGAGAGATATCCGAGGATTGATGCCAATTTCCGAAGACTGCCGGCAGTTCCTTGCGACAAGGCCGGATCATCCCCGCATATCATCGCTCGCGCAGGCTGTCGTGGCCGTAGCGCAGCAGCGGCGACAGGAGATAGCTGATGATCCGGCGCGACCCGGTCTTGATCTCCACCGTTACGGCCATGCCGGGTGTCAGGTTGACGATGTTGTCGTCGATCCGCATGTCCGACTGGTCGACCGAGACGAGCGCCTCGTAATCCGGCTCCTTGGGCGAGGGATTGGCGTTGTCGCGAGCCGCCGCGGCCGCAGTTTGATCGGCCTTGTTCTCGCGGTTGTCCGGGGTGACGGCGTCGGCCGACACGCTCTCGACCGTACCGTAGAGCAGGCCGTATCGCGTAAAAGGGAAGGTATCCACTTTGATGTCCGCGACCTGCCCGCTATGGACGAAGCCGATATCGCGGTTCGACACCATCGCCCGTATCTCGAGGTGACGATCGTTCGGCACGAGGACCAGCAAGGCCTCGGCCGGCGTCACGACCCCGCCCACGGTATGCACGGCAAGCTGCTGAACGACCCCATCGACCGGGGCGGTCAGGCGCTCCAGCTGGGTACGCGCCTCGGCCCGGATTAGGTCCTGCGAGAGGCCGGCGGCCTTCGTCTCGGCTTTGGTGAGTTCGTCGAGCAGCCCGCGGCGATAATCCCCGACCGTCTGTCGCCGAGTCTCGATGACCGCCGCTAATGCCGCCGTCGCCTCCTGGTAATGACTCTTCTGAACCAGCAATTCCTTTTGCTGCTCGACCAGTGCTTGCTGTGTCTGGATATAAACCAGCTTCGAGCCGAATTGGTCATCGAAGAGGGTCTTGCGGATATCCACCTGCTGTTGCAGCAAGGGAATCAACGCCTCGATCTTGTTGACGGTCGCGGCGGCGGTGGCGCGCTCGGCCTGCTTCCGGGAGCTCTCGGCATCGAGCGCCGCGAGCTTGGCGCGCTCCGCGTCGACCTCATCGAGCAGATACTGGCGCTGCGAGGCGACGAGCGCGGGGTTAGCCCCCGGCGGCGCCTGGAAGCCGGCCAACGGGTCGGCGTCGCCGGAGAGTGCGGCGTGTAGGCGCGCGACGTCGAGCTCGGCCGAAAGGAGGTCGCTTTGCACGTGTTCGCGCTCGGCCTGGTTCATCGTCGGATCCAGCGCGACCAGAAGCTGCCCTGCCTTGACGGTCTCGCCGTCGTGAACGTAAATCCCCTGGATGACGCCGATCTCGAAGGGCTGCACGATTTTGGTCTGTCCGCTCGGCACGATTTTGCCGGGGGCCGTGGCGATAATGTCGACCGTGCCCCAGCACGCCCAGGCGAGCGCCAGGCAGAATAGCAGGATCAGGGTTCCGGCGAGCGCATGGCCGATCGGCGAGGGCGGCGTCTCGACGACCTCGAGCGCGGCTGGCAGGAATTCGAGTTCGACGGCGCGGCGGCGAAGCGCCGCGGGCGAGAGCCGAACGATGTCGTGCGGCGCGCTCATCAGTCGATCGCCGCCGTAACCGAGGTGATGCCGGCCTGCAGGCGGTGCAGCATCGCGTAGCGGCTCGGGGTGCGAATAAGCTCGTCATGCGTACCATCCTCGACGAGTCTTCCCTGCTCGATCGTCAGGATGCGGTTGGCGAGGCGCACCGTCGACAGGGGATGGGCGATGATGAAGACGGTACGGCCCCGGGCGATCTGTTCCATGTTCTGCTGGATGGTGCGCTCGCTCTCATAATCGAGGGCGCTCGTCGCCTCGTCGAAGATCAGGATGCGCGGGTCCGTTATAAGCGCGCGCGCGATCGCGATGCGCTGGCGCTGCCCGCCCGACAGGGTGCCGCCCCGCTCGCCGACCAGCGTGTCGTACCCCTCGGGCAGTTCCAAGATGAACTCGTGCGCGCCGGCGAGCTGGGCAGCGGCGATCACGCGATCCATGCCGACCGCCGGATCGCTCAACGCGATGTTGTCGCGCACCGAGCGGCTGAATAGCACGTTCTCCTGCAAAACGACCCCGACCTGTCGACGCAGCCACGAGGGATCGGCCATCGCCAGATCAACGCCGTCGATCAGCACGCGCCCGCTCTCAGGCACATAAAGGCGCTGGACCAGCTTGGCGAGCGTGCTCTTGCCCGAACCCGAAGACCCGACGATACCGACGATCTGCCCTGCCGGCACGGCGAAACTGATGTCGTGCAGCACTTCCGAGGCGTCAATGCGATAGCGGAAACAGACGTGCTCGAGGCTGACGTTCCCGATGATCGGCGGCAGGGCGGCCCGCGAGGGCTGGAAGGTCCGCTCGGCGGGGGAATTGAGTATGTCGCCGAGCCGGGCCACCGAGAGGCGCGCCTGGTGAAAATCCTGATAGATCTGCGCCAGGCGCAAAACCGGAGCGCTGACCCGTCCGGCCATCATGTTGAACGCGACCAATTCGCCGACCGTCAGCCGGTTGTCCATGACGAGTTTGGCCCCGAAAAACAGCGTCGCAGCGGTGACGAGCTTGTTCACCAGCTGCACACCCTGGCTCGCGACATTGCCGATGCTGATGACCCGGAAGCTCGCGGTCACATAGCTCGCGAGTTGCTCCTCCCAGCGGTGCTGCATCTGCGGTTCGACCGCCATCGCCTTGAGGGTCTCGATGCCGGAGACGCTTTCGACGAGGAATGCCTGGTTCTCCGCGCCCCGCCGGAATTTTTCGTCGAGCCGGCGGCGGAACAACGGCGCGGCAAGAGCGGAGATCGCGATATAGAGCGGAAACGAAGCCAGCACGATGCCGGTCAGAAACCCGGAATAGATAAACATCACCCCAAGGAAAACGAACGTGAAAAACAGATCGACGACCAGCGTCAAGGCCGAGCTCGTCAGGAAATTGCGGATATTTTCAAGCTCGCGAACGCGCGCGACCGAATCGCCGGTGCGCCGCGCCTGGAAATAGCCGACCGGAAGAGCGAGCAGGTGGCGAAAGAGCCGGGCGCCGAGCTCGACATCGATCCGGTTCGTCGTATGCGAAAACAGATAGGTGCGGAGCGCCCCGAGGACAGCCTCGAAAATCGAGATTGTGACCAGTCCGAACACCAGCACGTCGAGCGTACTAAGGCTGCGATGCGACAGCACCTTGTCGATCACGACCTGGAAGAAGAGCGGAGAGACCAACGCGAAAAGCTGTAGAAAGAACGACGCGACAAGCACCTCGCCAAGCAGCCGGCGATATTTGTGCATGGCGCCCAAAAACCAGGTGATGTCGAAGCGCCGCCCCAGATCGGTCAGCGTCGCGCGGCGCGTCATCAGGACGATGCGGCCGTCCCATTGGGCCTCGAGCTCGGTCCGGGTCATGATTTCGGGCCGGGCGGAAAGCGGGCGCTGCACCAGGATCTTGTCCTCATCCGGCATCAGCTTGCCGAGGATCAGGAATCCGCCGTCGCCCAGCGCCGCGATCGCCGGAAGCGGCGTCTTGTCGAGGCGGCGCCAGTTCGTTACGAAGCTGCGCGCCTTCAAGCCGAATTCCTTGGCGCACCGCAACATCTCGGGGATTCCGATGGTTCCGGTCGAAGCGCGGTGCCGCAATTGCCCCAGATCGACGCCGACACCGTGAAAGCGCAGCAGCATGGTCAGCGCCAGGAGCCCGGGGTCCACACCCTCCTGGTTGGTCTCGTCCGCCATGTCAGCTCGCTGTCGGCTCAGGCACGGGCGAGGCGTGGGGGCTCGAAGCGACCTTGAAGGCGACGGCCTCGCGAACCGCCAATGCTCCCCAGCGCTGCATCGACAGCAGATGCGCAAACACCAGGGCGAGCCAGCCCTGACGATGCCATTCGAGCACGGTTTGATCGGGCAACTGGGCAAAGCGTTGCTCGTCGACGATGCGGAAACCGCCGAACACCTGTGCGGCGGAGGCCTTGTCGCGGCGCCATTCGGCGCGGTTCTCGACCAGCAGGTCGGCGGCCAGCAGCGCCGCGGCGAATGTGCGCGCGCGGTTCTGCTGCTGGGAGATGGCGAGGCAGATCCGGAAGGCGCGCTGCGTCGGCTCGCTCGGTCTGCCGTCCTCGAATAGTGCCTCGCCCTCGCTTTCGGACAGAACGGCGGCCCCCTCATCGATCGCCAGAACCAGGTCGTCGCGGCCCTCGACTGCGGCAAGGCCGAACGGATAGTTGCGCACATGGGCCGGCCTATAGCTGTCCTCCCGCCACGCACCGTCCGCTGCGACGAACAGATTCTGCCTGTCACGCAGACCCAGCACGGCGACCGGGAACGGCCGGTCGCCGGCGGCGAAGACGATCGGATAATACGCCTGCGCAACTGCGAATTCGTCGGCCCCACGTGGGATCGCGTTGGTCTCGGCGGCAAAGCGGTAGTCGCGGTGCGGCAGCAGCCTCAACGCGCCGTGCGCCTCGGGGGTCAGAACCCGCGGCTGACGAAAAAACAGCGCGACCGTGCCGTCGCCTCGTATCGCGGTAGCGGGGGGCCGCGGCACGGGCGGGCCAAGCCCGTCTTCGACCGGAATAGTTTCAACCATGGGCAGCGAGTTCGAGCAGCGTTCCGGGGTGAGTATGGGTCGGGTCGCTTACTAGAGTGTAAGCGGATTTGCTGGTCGAGTACTGGCTCGCGAATTGATTCAACAGATCGAGCGTGGCGCTCAGCGATCCGTCTTTGATCGTCACATCCGTATCGGTGCCCTTGGCGCCGTTTCCGGTGATCTTGACGATCGACGGGCCGCCCGAGAAGGCGAAGTTGGACAAGTCGATCGCGTCGCCCGCCGCAAGTCCGGCCACCGTACCGGCGAAACTCTGCGCCATACCGAGATCGAGGGTGGCCTTCGCGCCCAAGGCGAAAGTCGCGGTCTGGCTGGCCGACACAGTCGAGCCGAAATCGAGGGTGCCGCCCTCGATCGTGGCCGTCCCCTTGCCGCTGACGGCGCCGCCGATGGCCAGCGTACCGCCATCCGCGACAAGTTTGCCGGTATTCGTTACCGCGCCCGCAACGCTGAGCCCGCCCGCGGCCGTCGTCTCGAGCGTGCCGGAATTGGCGAGAGCATTGCTGCCCGTGGCGATGGCAAGCAGGGTTTTGCCGTTGGCATCGATGATTCCTGCGTTCGACAGGGTCAGCTTGGCGTCGCCGATCTGGCCGAAGCCCGCGATCGTACCGTCATTGACCAGGCTGGCGGTTGCGCCGTTGCTGAGGATAGCGTCGCCGCTGCCGCCTTGCAGGCTGACCGTGCCGTGCCTCAGCGTGACAGCGCCGGAAATCAGCAGATCGGTGGCCGCGCCGGTCGATTCAAGCGCGATCGTCCCGGTATTGGCGATCGATCCGGCGAGTGCGATAGAGGCGTCGTTCTCGACCGCGATTGTGCCGAGATTATCGACGCCCTCCAACAGATTGCCGGCACCCACGACCTCGATCACCCCGCCGGATGTGGCATTCAAGGTTCCGCCATCGATCGTCGCGCCATCGAGTTCTACTGTTGATCCCTTGCCCGATGCCTTGACCACATCGCCGCCGGGATCCGTGATCGTCGTGCCGGCAAGGACGAGCGTGCCGCCCGACGCCGAGAGGGTGCCGCTGGAGTCCACACGAACGCCACTCAGAGTGCTGGTCAGCCCGCCGCCCGCCTCGGCGGTGCCGCCGGCCGCAATCGTCAACGTGCCGCCATCGATCGTCGCCCCGACGAACTGAACCAGCGACCCGCCCTCGGCCGTGATCGCGCCCGCGCTCGAATTGCTGACGGTGATCTTGTCGATCGTCAGCGTGCTGTCGTCCGCCGCCGCGATGGCGCCGGAATTGACGAGCGCGCCGGCGATCGTGAGACCGCCGCCGCAGGTCGCCTCGATCGTGCTGTCGTTGGTGATGCCGGGTCCGTCGAGAAGAAGGACTTTGTCGCCATTGGCGACGATCAGCCCGGTCTTGTTGACCAGCGCCGAGCCGATTGTTCCGGCGCCTGCGATCGTGTTGCCGTCATTAATCAGCGTGCCGCCAGTGACGACATTATCGCCGCAATCGGACAGTTCCAGCGTGCCGCTGCCGTCGAGTGTCAACGTGCCGGAAACCTGCAGTGTCGTCTGCTCGTCCCAGGCTGAAAGCGCGATGGTTCCGGCATTGTTGAAATTGCCGCCCACTTTCAGCGTATCGCCGTCTTCGACGATGATCGTGCCCGCATTGCCGCTCGTGCCGGTCGGGTTGAGGATCGTGAAGGTCGAGGGATGGCAAGAGAGGGTGTTCGCGATCAGCAGCGTCGCACAGGCATTGGTGATGTTCAGGTTGCCAACGGTATTGTTCTGCGAACTGACCACGACGTACCAGCCGGGAATGCCGATGACGGCGTTGTCGGTGATGCCCGGAACGGTGGGCGGGCTCCAATCCGCGGCAGTGTTCCAACTCCCGCTTCGGTTCCACCACGATGGCCCCCGCCAGTTAATCGTGGTATTGGCGACCGTGCCGGTCACGGTCACGGTCTCCGGCGCCAGCGCGCCCGAGTATCCGCTCGCGTTCGAGCCGGTCGGGTCGAACGTCACCGTCTCGCTGAATGCGCCGCTCGCGTTGGTGTCGAGCGTCACCGTCCCAGCCGCCGCCGAGCCGCCCGCGACGATCCCGCCGACCGGGTTCAGCGCGTCGGCAAACGCGCTCGAACCGCTCGCCGAGAAGCTCCCCGACAGCACATCCGCCGGCGCCCCCGCCGGCGCCAGGTTCAGCGCCGACAAATCCACCACCAGCGGCGTCGATCCCTCCGCCACCGTCCCCAGGCTCAGCGTGTAGCTCACCGCCCCGCTCGCCGTCGTCGACGACCCGAAGGTCCCAACCCCGTTCGTGTCCGACAGACCCGCTACCGCGTAGTTGTCCACCGTCGCCGAGACCGCGACCGATTGCGGCGACAGTGGCGTCTGGCCGAGACCGTCGATGCTGCCGTTGCCGATGCCGCCGTCGGAGATCAGCGCCAACGTGATGTGGCCTGAAACGGTTTCGGCCGTTTTGGTGGAGAAATCGAGGGTGATTGCGCTGTTCGATTGTCCGGCCGCGATCTCGCCGGTCGAACCCGCGGCGGTGAAGCCGCCGGTGGCGCCGTTCGCCGACGCCAGCAGGTTTTCGGAATAGCCGTCCGACTTGTCGGTATTGCCGACCGTCAGCGCAACCGTGCCCAACCCGCCAGCATCGCCGACATGGAACACCGCCTGGGTCGGCGCCGCCGATGCGGTGGCGAGACGGTAGACCCCGCCGAACACGTCGATGACCTGGTCCGGCGCGATCGGCGCCGATCGGCCGTTGCCGAGATCGGATGCCGCGTTCAGGGTCACCGTGCCGGCGCCGGCGTTGGTAGTGTCGAGCCCGATCGAGAGATCGGCGGCGTCGGTCGCGCCCGGCGCCAGCAGGGTGATCGTGCCCGCGGCGGTCGCCTGGTTCTCGGCTGCCGGCGTCACGTCGAGATTGGCGGAATTCGGGGGCGCCGAATTGGTGATGCTGACCTTTTGGCTCTCCACGGTGCCGACATGCACATTGGGGAAGATGATCGTCGCCGGGGTGTTGAGCTGCGCCTGGGCGGCGGCGGCAACGGTATCCTCAATCGTCAGCGTCAGCGTCGGCAGGAGCGCCGAGTAGTCGCTGGCGTTAAGGTCGGTCGGCTGGAAGGTGAAGGTCTCGCTGTGACTGCCGGTCAGGTAGGTTTCCGGCGCGACATAGAGCCCTTGATAGGTCCCGCCCGGCGCCAGCGGCGACGGCAATGTGTTGCCGTCGACCAGGAAGCCGTTGCCGAGCGGCGCGGTAAAGGTTCCGCCAAGCGAGTCGGCCGGCGCGTTCGCCGTATTGGCGATCGCAAACTGCACCGTGGGCAGCGAGGCGCCGTGCGCGACCGTCCCGAGATCGAGTGTGTAGCTGTCGCCGCTCTGGGTGAAGACGCCGCCGCCGGAAATCTCGGCGAGCGCGGCCACCGCAGGAGGGCCGGGCTCGGCCTGATAATTGATCACCGTCGTGTCGGCGCTCTTGGCAAATACCGGCAACCCGTCTGGCGAACTGACCTGAACCTCGAGATCGGCGCTCGGCATCGTGCCGAGCGCATTCTGCGGCACCGTGATCGTGATCGGCGTTTCGTTCTGGCCGGCGGCGATCGTGACCGTGCCCGAGGGCAACGAGCCGCCAAAAGCCGCCGCGCCGAGATCGCCCTGATCGGGCGCGACGACCGTGTAGGCGATCGCCGTGGAGGAAGTGCGCGTGCCGGCCATATAGGCCTCGAAGGTCACCGCGACGGGGCTGTTTTGCGATTCATGGACGCTGGTTGCATCGGCCAGAATGCCGATCGCGGGCGTCGCCGGGCTCGAGGTTGGCGTGACCGGGATCGTCGCGGCGATCTGCTGCTGCGCGGTCTGCGTACTGGCAAGGATCGCCGTGCTGCCGGTGGCGATGTAATCGAGCTCGGCCGCCTGGACGAGACCGGGATCGGTAATGCCGGCCGCCTTGACCACCGCGGCCGCCTGATTGACGACGCTTTGCGGCAGATCGGACAGCTTGACGGGGTCGTTCGGGAAGTTCACGTCGCGGAATGTCGATGGCGCCGGCCCGTCGAACAGCGAGCTCGCTGGACTGACCTGCCAGGAATTGGCGAATTCGCCGTAAAGCTCGGACTGGGTTATCGACGGAATGACCGTGCCGTCGTTGAGTTGGAAGTCGTTGGCGGTGCCTTCATCCTCGCCCTGGAGCCCCGCGACGAGGCCCGGCTCGCTCAGCGGGATGCCATCGATGACGTTGTCGTTGTGGCTGTTGCCGGTCACCGTCATCGTCTCGCCGGTGTTCCAGTTGACCCGGAACATGTTGGGCGAGATTTCGGTGATCGTGCCGCCCGGCAATGTCAGGTCGGGGCTCGCCATGCTCAGCGTGGTGTTGGCGACGCCGTTGACATAGACCGGGTCGGTGCGGGTCTTCCAGTCGAAGGTGATGCGGTCGATGCCCGACGCCTGGCTGCTGTCGGCGAGCGAGACCGCGACCTGGGTGATCAGCGTAACGCTGGCGCTGGCGGAGAGCGGCTGCAGGCGAAGCTGGATGTCGAATGCGTCGCCCGGGACCCGCGATTTGGCGAGGGTGAATTCGCCCGCCGCCTGGAAATCGTAGAGCGTCCCGTTATAGGTGATGATGTGAACGTCGCCCATGGCCTGGCTATAGACCATGGTCGGGCTTTCGAGCGTGTCGGCGATCGTCAGGGTCACCGGCGACAGCGGTGCGCTATAGCCGCTGGCGTTGGTGTCTTCTCGGCCGATACGGTCGAGGGCTTCTCGGTATCGGGCGACGGGCCGCTGTCGCCGCTCGGAGCGGGCCAAAGCTATGACGGCCTCACCGCCACGGTGAACCAGGTCAAGTTCGGCAATAATTCCGAAACCATCACCTTCACGCCGAATAGGCCTTGGCGAGCGCGAAATGAAGCTGGATGCGCGCGCCTTGCGGAATGTCCGCCATGCGGCGCGCCAGCGCTT
>Ga0209483_1000917_pt1 | contig 23811 bp, 23 predicted proteins | sample NGEPerA_FD_184508 | JGI IMG/M metagenome (GOLD analysis project Ga0209483, IMG submission 184508) | Arctic peat soil microbial communities from the Barrow Environmental Observatory site, Barrow, Alaska, USA - NGEE PermafrostL2-A... | ecosystem: Environmental > Terrestrial > Soil > Wetlands >... | reverse complement strand
ATCGAGATCCGGTCCGCGGTGGTCGGCCGGCCTGTGACCTTCGTGGGAGCGGAGAACGACGCGGACAATGCATGGGCGCAGGAACGCCTGGAACAGGCATTTCTGGCAGCCGGATTCGAATCCGTCCAATTCGAAATGGAGCCCGTGGCTGCGGCGCACCACTACGAATCCACGCTCGATCATGACGAGCTGATTCTGATCGGCGACTTCGGAGGCGGCACAAGCGACTTCTCCGTAGTCCGGGTTGGACCCGGCGTTCGTCGTCGTGGAAGACAACCCGCCGACCTGCTTGGCAACGCCGGCGTGGGCCTGGCCGGGGATGTATTTGACGCACGGATCGTCCAGCACGTTATCTCGCCGGCTTTGGGAGCGGGCACTCAGATGCGCTCGATCGACAAGCTTCTCCCGGTTCCCAGCTGGGTCTACGCCAAGCTAGAACGCTGGCATCATCTTTCGTTTCTGAAGACCAACGATGTGATGAATATGCTCAAGAGCGTACAGGCCCAGGCGCTGGAGCCGGAAAAGATCGCCGCGCTTCAACACTTGATACGCGAAGACTTGGGCTACCATCTGCATCGCGCCGTCCAAAAAGTGAAATGCGAGCTTTCGGATCAACCCGTGGCAGTATTCCGTTTCTCGGACGGTATCGCCGATCTTGAGGCGCCCATCCAACGCGATGTATTCGAAACGTGGATCGCCCCGGAGCTTCACCAGATCGCGACGTGCGTGGATTCTCTGCTCCTCAGTTCGGGTATCCAAACGAACGATGTCGATATGGTGTTTCTGACCGGCGGATCATCCTTTGTTCCATCCGTCCGAAGGATCTTTGAATCACGCTTCGGGAAAGACCGCATTCGCGCCGGCAATGAATTCACTTCCGTGGCTCGCGGTCTCGCCCTCCAGGCCGCCGAGCGACCCTAGCGAACTTCGCCTGCAAGTAGTGAGGTTCGCAGCCGGTCAAGCAAGCGCAGGTGCCGCCCGCGCGGGCGAAAGCTAAGCCGGGCGCCACTTTGAGACATCCATAACAGAACCGTATCGTTCCAGAAGAACATACGATTGTTTCCGTCCGTGAATTCGGGTACCATTTCAGCTGGCGGAGTGCGTCGCCCCGGGGATGGATGTTCTATGCCCATTTTTGAGTATGCGTGCCTTGAGTGTGAACAGCAGTTCGAGCATCTGGAACGAGCGGGTAGTCCCGTAGCTGCGTGTCCCTCTTGCGGGGCGGATCACGTGCAGCGGTTAGTATCGCTCTGCGCCGCCAGCTCCGAATCCAGCCGTGCGGCCAACCTGAGCGCGGCTCACCAGCGCGCCGCTACCAGGCGCCAGGACAAACAGCGGAGTGAGCACGCGCAACACCACGATCACTTCGGCGACGCGGCCCACAAATGAAGACCAAACTGCTATTGGCCGGGCTGATGGCCACCGCCGCGCTGTCCGGCTTCCAACAGGGCGCAGTACACTCGACACCCCAAACGGCGACGCCCCAACCAGCGAAGGCCCTGTTCAACCAGTACTGCGTTGGCTGCCATAACGATAAAACCAGGACCGCGAACTTTTCGCTGGAGAAAGCCGACACGACTACCGTCGGAGACCATCCGGAGATTTGGGAGCGCGTGATCCGCAAGATGCGCGCGGGCATGATGCCTCCTCCCGGCATGCCCCGGCCGCCCCTGGCGACCTACGAAGGCGTTCGCGACTGGCTGGAATCGGAAATCGATCAGAAAGCGGCGGCCCATCCCAATCCTGGTTCCGTAATCCTGCATCGGCTGAACCGCACCGAGTACAAGAACGCGATCCGCGATCTTCTTGACCTGGAGATCGATGCCGCTTCGCTGATTCCGCCCGACGATTCCGCCCGGGGATTCGACAATATCGCCGGTTCCTTAACGATCTCGCCGACACTCCTGGAAGCCTACACATCCGCGGCGGCGCGTATTGCGCGCATGGCGATCGGTTTCTGGAAGTCGCCCGTGGAAGCCGCCTATATCGCACCCGCCGATACCTCGCAGAACGAGCGGCTGGAGGGGCTGCCTTTCGGAACGCGGGGAGGGATGGCCGTACCCCACGTCTTCCCCGCCGACGGAGAATATAAGTTCTCCGTCGCGAACTTCGGGCTGGGTAAGTACATCCCCAACGAGAAGCTCGCATTTTTCATCGATAACGAGCTGGTGGACGTCCGGGACTATCGCGGCGTGGGACTGGCTGCCGCGAACTCGTCGGACAGAGATGGTTCGATCGATGTCACGATCCCCGTCAAGGCCGGTTCGCACCTGGTCGGGGTGACGTTCCTGGCCGGCAACTACGGCCCCAGCCTGGATTTGATCCGGCAGTACGACCGCAAATCACTCGAGGACAATCCGATTCCGCAGCTCCAATACCATCCGGCCATCGGAACGCTGCGCATTCGCGGGCCCTTCACCCCGGTGCGCGCGGAAGACTCCCGGAGTCTTCGTAAAGTTTACATCTGCCAACCTTCCAGCGCGGAGCAGGAAGAGTCCTGCGCGAAACAGATTCTAACCACGCTCGTACGCCGCGCCTACCGCAGGCCCGTGGACGCACAAGACATGGAGTGGGTGCTGGGTTTCTATCAGGAGGGCCGCCGCGAGGGGACTTTTCAGGACGGCATCGAGCTGGCTCTACGCCGTATCTTGACCAGCCCGCAGTTCCTGGTTCGCGCCGAACGGGAGCCCGGCAACATTCGCGTGGGGCAGGCTTACCGGATCACCGACCTGGAGCTTGCATCCCGTTTATCGTTTCTGCTGTGGAGCAGCATCCCGGATGACGCGTTGATCAATGTCGCGGCGAAGAACCAACTCCATGTTCCGGCGGTGTTGGAGCGGGAAGTCCGCCGTATGTTGGCGGACCGCAAGGCAGATGCACTGGTCGAAACTTTCGGCGATCAGCTTCTGTATCTGCGCAACCTTCCGACGACTTCTCCCGATGGCGTGTTCTATCCCAACTGGGATGACGAACTGCGCAAGAGTTACTGGCGCGAGACGGAACTGCTGTTTCAGAGCATTATCAAAGAAGACCGCAGCGTTTTGGATCTGCTGAACGCGGACTACACGTTCTTGAATGAGCGGCTGGCGAAACAGTACGGCGTGCCGAACATTTACGGCTCGGACTTCCGCCGAGTCGCACTGGGGCCGGAACTGGCATATCGCCGGGGACTTCTGGGCCAAGGCAGCGTGCTGGCTCTGACCTGGCAGCAGAACTTCCGTACGTCTCCGGTGAAGCGTGGCGTGTGGGTGCTCGAAAATATCCTGGGCACTCCGCCGCCGGAGCCGCCGCCGAACGTGCCGGCGCTAGAGGACAGCAATAGCGAGAAAAAGGTCATGACGCTGCGGGAGCAGATGACGCTGCATCGCAAAAATGAACCTTGCGCAGGCTGCCACAAGCTGATGGATCCGATCGGATTCGCGCTCGAGAACTTCGACGCCGACGGTTCCTGGCGAACCAAGCAAGGCGGAGAAGGCGGCTTGCCGATCGACGCTTCGGCGACCATCTGGGACGGCACGAAAGTGAACGGCCCCGTGGAGTTGAGGCAGGCGCTGCTGCATTACTCGCCGCAGTTCGTGCGAACCATCACAGAGAAACTAATGACGTTTGCCCTGGGGCGAGGCGTCGAATACGAAGATATGCCGGTGATCCGATCGATCGTGCGCGAAGCGGACAATGACAACGATCGATTTATGGCGATCCTGTTGGGGATCATCCAGAGCGATCCTTTCCAGATGAGAGTAAAGCAGGCGGCCGATAACTAGCGAAGGCAATATAAAGGAGTCCATATGTTTCTCACCAAGAAGTTCATTCCACGCCGGACTTTTCTGCGGGGCGCGGGTGTAGTGATCGGTTTGCCGCTGTTGGACAGCATGCTGCCGGCGCAGACCGATCTGAAGAAGACTGCCGCGGCGCCGGTCCCCCGGTTCCTGGGCATCTGGCATCCGCACGGCGCGGCGCCCGGCTACTGGAGTCCGCTGCAGGAAGGCAAGAATTTCGACTTTTCCTTCATCACCAAGCCTCTGGAGCCATTCCGCAACCGGGTTACCTTGATCTCGGGTATGGATATGCCGGAGGCCGCGGCGACAACCGAAGAGCCTGGCGGCGATCACGCGCGCGGCGCGGTTCTACTGTCATCGGCCCGCCCACGCAGAAACGCGGTGAGCCCGTACTTGGGAGTTACCGTCGACCAGTTGATCGCGCAGAAGTATGGCCAGGGTACCATCCTGTCGTCGCTTCAAGTGGGCGTGGAGGAGGACGGAAACTTCGGAAATTGCAATTGGGGATACAGTTGCGCCTACACGAACTGTGTTTCCTGGACGTCTCCCACGCAGCCATTGCCGACGGAAGTGAACCCGCGCGTGGCGTTCGAGCGCCTGTTCGGTGACGGAACCAATCCTGAAGAACGCCGTCGCGGAAGAAAGGAGAGCGCCAGCATTCTGGACTCCGTCACCCAGGAGATCGCGTTCTTCAAGAAACCGCTCGGCGAGGGCGACAAACAGCGACTCGACGCGTATCTCGAAAACATCCGTGAAATCGAACGCCGCATTCGCATTGCGATGGAATCGACCGTGAAGGAACCCTCCAATGAGATCCCTTTTGGCATACCGGAAAACAAGCACGTTCACTATCGCCTGATGTACGACCTGTTGGCATTGGCGTTTGAAGGGGACCTGACCCGCTCGGCAACCTACATGCTGGGTAAGGATTTGTCCGGTGCGAGTTTTCCAGAATCCGGCTTCAACGGCGCCTGGCACGGCTCCTCGCATCACGGCGACAAACCGGACAACATCGCCAACTACGCCAAAATGAACCGGTATCACGTGCAGAACCTGGCATACTTCAGCGAAAAGCTGAGCAAGATTCCGGACGGTGACGGTACGCTGCTCGACCACATCCTCATTTACAAGGGCAGCAATATGGGGAACTCGCACCGGCACGCCCACATCAAGGTCCCCGTGATCCTGCTGGGTGGCCTGGACGGAACGTTCCAAGGGAACCGTCACATCGTATTTCCGGACAACACCGAACGCACCTCCAATATGCTCCTCGCGCTGCTGCACAAGTACGGCATCGAAGACATTCCGAAGTACGACGTGGCGGGACGCCAGATCGGGATGCAAACGTCGTTCGGCTCCAGCACCAAGCCCCTGTCGCTCTAGCACATGCGTTTTCTTCTTGCGATCGGCTTCCTTGTGGCGCTCCCCCTGGCAGGGCAGTTTGCGCGGGCTGCGCGTCCCAAGATTGAGCGCCCGGACGGACCGGTATGGCAGGTCATTCGCAAGAACTGCACTGCGTGCCACGGCATCGATGACTACGCATTCTTCGCGATGGACAAGGCCGGCTGGTCGAAACTCATCGCTGAAAAACATAAGCCGGGTGACGCCAACCTTTCTGAAGCCGACCGCAATCTGCTTCTCGATTGGCTGGCGCAGAGATTCGGTCCCGATACCAAGCCGTTTCCCCGGACCTACATTCCACCGGAGATTACTACGTTCTTCTCCGATCCCGAGGCCTTTCGCCTGATGAACCGGGCTTGCACGACGTGCCATGGCATGGAGCAGATTCAGGGCGCTCGAAAGCCGGCGGACGATTGGCGTGTGACGCTCGTCAATATGCGGGAGCGGGGCGCGCAGGTATCGGACCAGGAGTTGGAGCAACTGGTAGAGTGGCTGGCAAGAGTGTGGGGGACCAACCAGGACAAGTGAATACGCATCGCGCGGTTATAGCGTCTGTGTTCGGCGCCGCGGTCTTGGCGGTGGGGCTGCTCGGGGGGGAAACGCCCGCCTCGACCGACGGGGTGATGAATCTCACCGCCACCACGGCCAACGTGGGCGGCGCGCCGGATGCGGTGCGGATCGAAATCCTGCGCTGGTCGACAGACGAGGAGCGCGACCGGCTGATGGCAGCCTGGAGTCTGAAATTACCGGCCCTGGCCACGGAGGGCGGTGGCGCGGGCCGTGGCCGCGGTAATGCCGCCGGGAGAGGCGGCAGGGGTTCAGGCAGAGGCGCTCCGGCGGCGGAACAAGCACCTCTTACTCCGGAAGGCGCCCTTGCGCGGGCGCTCCAGGAGACTACGACTGTTGGCTATCTGTGGACCTCCGAGATCGCGGGATACGCGCTGCGTTTCGCGGGGAAGGAGGCCAACCCGGACGGATCGCAGAGAATCGAACTGATCACCGAGCGGCGGCTGGGGGCCGTGAACCAACGGTGGACTCCCACCTTTCAAGGCACGCCGAACACTTACGAGTTCTCGATGATCGAGCTGCGCCTCAATGCAAAAGGGGAAGGCGAGGGTAAGGTTTCGCTCACCGGCAAGGTGGCTCCGGACCCCGGCCTCCACGTCGTTGCGATCGAGAATTACGACGGGTTGCCCGTCGTATTCGCCAAGGTACGAAAACAGGCAGTCCGGCAATAGGGTGATTCAATATGAGACGCCGATTTGAACTATGTTTTGCGTTTGCGCTGGCGGTTGGGTGCGCCATCGGCGCCGTCTCCAAGAGCGCTGTCGCGGACGCGGCCATGCACGGCGACCAGCAGGCCGTGCGCGAACTGGTGCGGCAGAAGGCCGGCGTAAATGCGCCGCAAGCCGACGGCACCACCGCTCTGCACTGGGCCGTACAAGCGAACGATCTGGAAATGGCCGATCTGCTGATACAAGCCGGAGCCAAGGTGTCCACGGCGAATGTCGCGGGCGCGAAGCCGCTGCAGCTGGCCGCGGTGAACGGCAGCGCCGCGATGATCGAACGCTTGATCGCCGCTGGTGCTGATCCCAACGCCCCATTGACGAAGTCCGGCGACACGGCGCTGATGATGGCGTCGCGGACGGGCAAGGTGGACGCAGTTCGCGTGTTACTGGACCGCGGCGCGAAGGTGAATGCGCAAGAAACCTGGGGGGGCACCACGGCGTTGATGTGGGCGGTCTCCGAAAAGCATCCCCAGGTAGTGAAACTGCTGATCGAGCGCGGAGCGGACGTGAGCGCGCGCTCCTACTACGTTCCATCCGCGTCGGGACGCGGCTTCGAAGGGAGCACGCCGGTTCCCCAGAAGCCGGCGGGGAACTTTGAAGAGTTCGCGAGCGGCTGGTTGACTCCTCTGATGTTCGCCGCGCGGGAGGACGGCCTGGAATCGGCGCGCCTGCTGGTGGATGCTGGCGCGGATATCGACGCCCAGGCGGCGGATGGGAAGGACGCTTTGTCGCTGGCCTTCTTTGACGGCAGCTATGGTGTTGCCGAATTCCTGATCGACAGCCACGCAAAGGTGAACCAGAAGGACGCGCAGCGGTTCACGCCGCTGTTCTGGGCCGTCGACCGGCGCAATATGGAGACGGCGCCCAACTTTCCCTGGATGGAAACGCGGGACCCGCTGCCGCTGGTCAAGAAGCTATTGGATGCCGGAGCAGACCCTAACGCGCTTATCAACTCCACACCTCGTGCGCGCATGCGGGAGGGATCGCCTCGGCTGGTGTACGCCACGGTGCTCATGCGGGCGGCCCTCGCCGGCGACGTGGAACTCGCGCGGTTACTGCTGGCCCACGGGGCGGACCCGCATATCATCTCCAAGGACCGGGAAACAACGTTGATGGCGGCATGTGGCACGGGTTTCATCAACGGGTATCACCGCCAGCGAAGCCCCGCGGATCGGTTGGAGCTGGTGAAGCTGCTGGTTGACTTAGGTGAAGACGTCAATGCGGCCGATAACTACGGGATCACGCCGCTGATGGTGGCGGCCAATCTCGGAGATATCGAGATCGTCAAGTATCTGATCTCCAAAGGCGCCGATCTCGGCGCGCACGACCTCGGCAAGAAGAACGATGGCGCCTTCGGGTCTAGCGTGGAACCGCTCATGCCCATCGACTATGCCATTGGCGTGGGAACGTTCGTGCCGAACAACGCAGTGATCATGCACCGGGATGTCATGGATCTTATGGCCGCGGAGATGAAGAAGCGCGGCATCGAACATACGACGTCCGAATGCACGCTCCGGGGATTCACCTGCGCATTGGCGAACGTCGATCCGAAAACCGCGACACCGGCTGAGATTGCCAAGATCCGAACGATCCAGAAGGGATATCAGGTGGATGGAATCACGGGTGGCCTGGCTGTCGGTGAAAAAGCGCAGAAGTAGGCCACCCGGCAAAGACACGCACCGGGCGCGTCGTTAACTCTTAAAGTGCGCCTTGAAAAACGCGAAGATGTCCAGCATACCCTTCGAGATGATGGTGCCATGATCTTCTCCGGACATTTCGACTTATTGTAATCTTCCCATCCTTTGTCCGCGGGACGCCTTCGGTGCGGACACGGATTCCGCGCGTGTGACTAGTCATGCAACCGTTCCGTTGCATGACAGATCCCTTGCGAAAAGCCTGAAGGGGAACGCGATACTGGAGATCGACAGGCTAAGTGCGGATCCGCACTTAGAGTCCGGCTGAGGGCCCATTCAAGGCGTCGAAAACCAGCCACATCACGAGGAGCCCGAGCAAGATCCCCATCTTGCGCACGAACTGGTTATCCTTCACGTTTATCTTGACGATGTGACCACTCACCTCCGGCGCGATTCCGATCAGATTCGCGTCGTCTGTCTGCGGATTAATGCGGATCTCGCGCCGTTTTGACGGCGTTTTGACATCTCGCGCTTCATACTTAAGTTGGATTATAAGCAGCCTGGAACGGGTCGAGGCGTTCAAAGGGATACGCGATTGCCCTACGAGAGGCGATGATGACACTCAAAACGCTGTTCGAAAAGGAAGGTCTCGTACGGGTCAGCGAGGATCAGAGCACCTTGATCTGCACCACGAGTGTCGTGTGCTTTCCGGGCCGGAGAAGCGTGGTTTGACACTTTTGTAATGGAGGGCGTGATATGCCGAAGACTGCAGTTGGATTATTTGAAAATCCTCGCCTCGTGGACGAGGTCGTAGGTGAGATCGAGACCCTTGGGTTTCCCCGGAAAGAGGTTCGCACGCTGGAAGAACCGGCGACGTTCGAGGTGACCGGTGTGATGAGCTTCCCGCGTCTCGATTTCGAAGTCGAGTTGGGCCGGGAACTCACCAGGATCGGGGCGACCAAAGCGGAGGCGGAGGCTTACATCCAAGGACTGCGGCGCGGAGGAGCCCTGGTGTTCGCGACGGGTTCGGACGGTAAGGTCGACGCCGCCGCGGAGATCATGAACCAGCACGGCGCAGTGGAAATAGAGGAAAGCAGCGGTCCAGAACCGCAATTACCAGGTGTGGTTCGCGAGAACATGACTCCGATACGCGACCATCCGGTCCTGGCGGGGCGGATTCGCGAGCCGGGCAGCGGCGCTGCCTTTTTCGTGTGGTAACACGTGTGATAACGAGGGTTTTTACAGAACCCCAAGAGAAGTAAAGAGTAGAGAAGTGAATCTTTCAAGGAGAATGATTATGTACAGGAATTTGTGGACCGTTTCGATTGCGGGCCTGGCTCTGGTCCTGCCCGCTTTGGCGTCGGACCGCGGCGACGACACCGGGCGAATTCAAAAAGCGACGCAGGTCTTCCAAGAGATCATGAGAACGCCCGATCAGGGCATCCCCGGTGAGCTTCTGGAAAAGGCGAAGTGCGTCGCGATCATTCCAGGCGAGGAGAAAGCCGCGTTTATATTCGGAGGCACCTACGGCAAGGGCCTGGCGACCTGCCGCACCACCCACGGCTGGAGCGCTCCGATGTTTGTGGCTGTCGGAGGCGGGAGCTTCGGCTTCCAGATTGGCGGCTCTTTCACCGACGTCGTCATGCTGTTTATGAACGACCATGCCTTACAAAGTCTGCTGAGTGATAAATTCAAGATCGGTGCGGACGCAACCGTGGCTGCAGGACCGGTGGGCCGGCATGCATCCGCCGCGACCGACGCCAAGTTCAATGCGGAGATCCTGAGCTATTCGCGCAGCAAGGGAGCTTTTGCCGGCATCAGCTTGGAGGGAGCCGTCGTGCAGGCCGACCACAGCGGAGACAAAGCCATGTACGGCTCCGGTGTCACCCGCCGGGCGATCCTGGACGGCAAGATCGCGGTCCCAAAGACGGCCACGAGATTAGTGGAGGACCTCGGCAAATACTCCGCTCGCGACTGAACTCGGCGGGCCGCCACGGACAGCATCCTTCATACTTGTGCGGCCGGTCAAGGAAAAACAAATCATGAGCGCGGCAACTGTGACAACTCTCACTCCAGCGCAACTGGATCAACTGGCGATCAACACGCTCCGCTTCCTGTCGGTGGACGCCGTGCAGAAGGCCGATAGCGGTCATCCCGGTCTGCCGCTGGGCGCCGCGCCCATGGCCTATACGCTGTGGACGCGGTTTCTCCGGCATAATCCGGCTAACCCGCATTGGTCTAACCGGGACCGGTTCGTCCTGTCGGCGGGCCATGGTTCGGCGCTGCTCTACAGCCTCTTGCACGTCACCGGCTATGATCTGCCGCTGGACCAGATCAAGCAATTCCGTCAATGGGGCAGCATGACGCCGGGTCATCCGGAGCGGGGTCTGACTCCCGGCGTCGAAACCACCACCGGCCCGCTCGGCCAGGGATTCGGCAACGGCGTGGGCATGGCGATTTCAGAAGCGCATCTTGCCGCGCGTTACAACCGGCCGGGCTTTGAGATCGTCGATCATTTCACCTACGGGTTGGTCAGCGACGGCGACCTGATGGAGGGCGTGTCGTCGGAAGCAGCATCGCTCGCCGGGCAGTTGGAACTCGGCAAGCTGATTTATCTTTTCGATAACAACCATGTGACGCTCTCCGCCGGCACGAACATTTCCTGTAACGAAGACCACGCGAAGCGCTTCGAGGCGTATGGCTGGCACACGCAATCGGTGGAAGACGGTAACGACGTCGAGGCGATCGACCGAGCCCTGCGCGCGGCGCGAAACGAAACCAGGCGCCCTTCGCTGATTCTGGTCCGCACCCACTTGGGTTTCGGTTCCCCGGACAAGCAGGACACGTTTGAAGCGCACGGTTCGCCGTTGGGCGTAGAAGAGGTGAAGCTGACGAAGCAGAACCTGGGTTGGCCTGTCGCACCCCTCTTCGATATCCCACCTGAAGCGCTCGCGCATTTTCGCGAGGCCCTGCCGCGCGGTCAGCAGGCGGAATCGGAATGGCGCGATCACTTCGCTCGCTACGCGACCATACATCCTGACTTGGCCCGGGAATTCGAACAGAGGATGCGCGGTGAACTGCCCGCCGGCTGGGATGCGGATATCCCCGTCTTTCCGGCGGACCCGAAGGGGATGAAGACCCGCGTGGCCTCCGGAAAGGTGATGAACGCGATTGCGCCGAAACTTCCTGCACTGATGGGCGGTTCGGCGGATTTGGATCCTTCGACCTACACTGCGCTCAAAGGCGCGGGAGATTTCGAATCTCCCGATCGAGCCTCGGGCGACACCCAAGGTTCCAGCGGCGGCGGCTGGCGTTACGCCGGGCGCAACTTGCACTTCGGGATTCGCGAACACGGAATGGGGTCGATTCTCAACGGCATGGCCGTGCACGGCGGCATCATCCCTTACGGCGCAACGTTCCTGATCTTCTCCGATTACATGCGCCCTCCCATCCGGCTGGCGGCCATGATGGAGCAGAGGGTCGTCTACGTGTTCACGCACGACAGCATTGCGCTGGGCGAAGACGGAACCACTCACCAGCCGGTGGAACAAATCGCCAACCTGCGCGCCGTTCCGCGCCTGGTTGTGATCCGGCCCTGCGATGCCAACGAAACGGCATACGCCTGGCGAGTTGCGCTCGAAACCTCGGACCGTCCCACCGCATTGATCCTGACCCGCCAGGATGTGCCGACCTTGGACCGCAGCCGCTACGCCGCCGCCGCTGGCCTGAAACGCGGGGCTTACATCCTGGCCGAGGCGTCGAACGGACAGCCGGAAATCATTTTGATCGCGACCGGTTCGGAAGTGAGTCTGATCGTCGATGCGCAGCGCGAATTGGAAAAGCAGAACATTCCGGCGCGTCTGGTTTCCATGCCCAGCTGGGAGTTGTTCGAGGCGCAACCGGAGGACTATCGACGTTCCGTGTTTCCGCCTTCGATCCGTGCGCGGCTGGCGGTGGAGGCAGGCGCCACGCAGGGATGGCATCGCTACGTCGGCGATCTCGGTGACGTGATCGGACTCGATCATTTCGGCGCCTCCGCGCCGGGACCAGTGCTCATGCGCGAATACGGATTTACCGTCGAGAACGTCTGCAAGCGGGCGCTGGCCCTACTCGAAAGGAAAAATCCCTGATTCGCCCAAAGAGCTCGAAGGGCGAGCCAGGTGACACCACGACCAACAGGGACATGATCGGGGAAGCTGAGCTGGAAAGCCTTCAGCACAAATCATTCAGCTACTTTCTGCATGAGACGAATCCAGACAACGGCCTGGTGGTCGACAAGACGGCGGCGGATTGGCCCGCCAGCATTGCCGCTACCGGCTTCGCATTAGCCGCTTATCCGGTGGCTGTCGAGCGCGGATTCATGCCGCGTGCCACGGCGGTAAAACGAACGCTGACCACGCTGCGCTTTTTCTGGAACAGCCCCCAAGGCCCCGAACCCGACGCCACCGGCGATCACGGTTTTTATTATCATTTTCTCGATATGCGGACCGGCCGCCGCGCATGGAAGAGCGAACTGTCCACAATCGATAGCGCTTATCTGCTGGCGGGTGCATTGACGGCGGGAGCTTATTTCGACGCGGATACTGACGACGAGCATGAAATCCGCACGCTTGCCGACAGCCTCTATCGCCGTGCGGATTGGCAGTGGTCGCAAAATGGTGGCGCAACGGTTACTCACGGCTGGAAACCCGAAGGCGGATTTCTCAGATACCGTTGGGAAGGTTACGATGAGGCGATGCTGTTGTATGTCCTGGGGCTGGGGTCGCCCGATCATCCTCTGCCCGAGAGCTGCTACACCGCGTGGACTTCGACCTACCGGTGGAAACACTATCACGGATATGAATATCTTTATGCAGGACCGTTGTTCACGCACCAGCTCTCGCACATGTGGATTGATTTTCGCGGCATCCAGGACGTATTCATGCGCGCCAGGGGCATCGACTATTTCGAGAACAGCCGTCGTGCGACGTACGTGCAACAACAGTATGCGATGGACAACCCGCTCCAGTTCGCCGGCTATGGCCGCAATTGCTGGGGAATCACCGCGAGCGACGGTCCCGGCCCGGGCACGATCAAAGTGAGCGGGATTGAGCGGCAATTCTTCGGGTACCTGGGACGAGGGGTACCGTATGGTCCCGACGACGGAACCATCGCGCCGTGGGCAGCAGTATCCTCGCTACCGTTCGCCCCTGAGCTCGTGTTGCCGACGACGGACTATTATGTTAACCACGTAAAACTAACCCTTTCCAACCCTTACGGCTTCAAGGCGACCTTCAACCCGACTTACCCGGTAAACTCCAGCAACCCTCATGGCTGGGTATCGCCATTCCATTGCGGACTGAATCAAGGACCGATTGTCTTGATGATCGAAAACTATCGTAGCGGCCTATTATGGCGATTGATGCGAGACTCACCATACATCAACAGCGGCTTGCGCAGGGCCGGTTTTAGCGGAGGCTGGTTATGACCCCGCATTGGTTGCTGAGCGTGTCATCCTGGCTCTGGGACGGACAGACCAGTATTTTTTCGCCAAAGGGCACTCCAGCACATTTAAGTTTTGGGCTGTCGATGTTTATACTGGCGATTACAGCGGGCATTTTTCTCGCTGCGGGAAGCCTCCTGGCCTACGTTCTCATCCGTTTTCGCGAGCGTCCAACGGACTCGGATCATGAACCCGCGCAGATTTACGGCAGTAGCCAAATCGAGCTTGCCTGGACGGTAGTGCCCATGATCATCGTTATCGTTATGTTCCTGACTACCGCCCGGGTCATCTTTAACACGGAAAACGCCAGCAAGCCAGACGGAGCACTGGATGTCGTCGTTATCGGACATCAGTTCTGGTGGGAATTTCGCTATCCGAAGCTCGGCATCGTTACCGCGAACGAACTGCATATTCCAGTCAGTGATCCGCGCCACCCGACACCTACTTACTTGGAAATGTCTTCGGCCGACACCGTCCACAGCTTCTGGGTTCCTCAATTAGCCGGGAAGACGGATGTGATTCCCAACCGTGTCAATGTTATGTGGATCGATCCGGCGGCGCCCGGTCTCTACCTGGGTCAGTGCGCGCAATACTGCGGGACCCAGCACGCCAAAATGCTTCTGCGTGTGTACGGGCAGTCTCAATCCGACTTTGACAAGTGGGTCGTGCAACAGCAGAAGCCGGCGAAACCGGATCCTTCCACCCGCTTCGGCGAGGCGGCGTTTCTGCGCAACGGTTGTGTCAGTTGTCATACGATCGCTGGAACGATCGCGACGGGGCGGCTTGGTCCGGATCTGACCCACGTCGCCAGCCGGGACACGATCGCGTCCGGTTCGGTCCCCAACACGCCCGAGAATCTAAAGAAGTGGATCGACGACCCTGCGCACATGAAGCCAGGTTCTTTGATGCCGTCGATGCATCTGAACGATCGCGATCTTGACGCCGTAACCGCCTATCTCAGCACCCTCTATTAATATGGCCGACTCTATCCCAGTCACCGGAACCATCGATCTCGCCCCAGCGCCGGCCACGCATCGCCTATGGCTTGAGACGTTGCACGGCTGGATCACGACGGTCGACCACAAGAAGATCGGCCTCATGTACATCGGTTACGCGCTGGTGTTTATGGTGATCGCCGGATTGGAGGCCGTGCTGATTCGGCTTCAGCTCGCGGTTCCGCAAAATAGCTTCGTGTCTCCGCAGGTTTTTAATCGCCTCTTTACGATGCACGGCACGACCATGGTTTTCTTCGTCGGCATGCCCATTCTGTTTGGCTTCGGTAACTATTTGATCCCGCTGATGCTGGGCGCCCGCGATATGGCGTTCCCGCGATTGAACGCCTTCAGCTTTTGGATCGCGGCCTTCGGCGGTCTGCTTTTGTACTTCAGTTTTCTGGGAGGCGATGGCCTCTACGGTGCAGGCTCAGCGCCGGATGTCGGCTGGTTTGCCTATGCTCCATTGACGGCAAAAGTCTTCTCACCCGGGCACAGTACCGACTACTGGACGCTGGGCGTTTTACTCAGCGGCATTGGCTCCACCGGTACCGCCCTCAACATTGTGACGACCATCATCAGCATGCGTTGCCCGGGTATGACGCTGGGCCGCATGCCCCTTCTCGTATGGCTCTATTTCGTGACTTGCTGCATGGTGTTCGTAGCCGTTAGCCCGCTCACCGCTGCCCAGATCATGCTGTTGATCGACCGCTATCTCGGCGCCCATTTCTTCGACACCCAAGCCGGCGGATCGGCCGTCCTCTGGATGCATTTCTTTTGGATTTTCGGTCATCCCGAGGTTTACATCCTGGTGCTGCCTGCTTTTGGATTTGCGAACGAGATCATCCCGGTCTTCTCGCGCAAAGCGATTTTCGGTTATCCGGCCATGGTGGCCGCGACCATCGCCATCGGCTTCATCAGCCTCAGCGTGTGGGCACATCACATGTTCACGGTCGGCATGGGAGCAGAAGCGAATACTTTCTTTACGCTCGCCACGATGATCATCGCCGTTCCCACTGGGATCAAGATTTTCAATTGGATCGCGACGCTGTGGGGCGGAAAGATCCGCTACACGGTAGCCATGCTCTTTTGTGTGGGGTTTCTCTTCCAATTTCTGATTGCGGGCCTTACCGGGATCATGCTGTCCGCATCGCCGTTCGATTGGCAGCTCAGCGGATCGTATTTCGTGGTGGCGCATTTCCACTACGTGCTGGTGGGTGCGATTCTCTTCACCATCTTCGCGGCCTTCTACTATTGGTTTCCAAAAATGTCCGGCCGCATGCTGAATGAGACGCTGGGCAAGTGGCATTTTTGGCTTTTTGTGATCGGGTTCCATCTTACGTTCGATTTCATGCACATACCTGGCCTTCTCGGGATGCCGCGGCGGGTCTACACCTATGAGGCGGACCGCGGCTGGGGGATCTGGAACTTGATTGTGAGCAGCGGCGTCATCTTTCAGGTCGTAGCCATTGGCTGCTTCGTTTTTAATCTTCTGTGGTCGTATCGCAAAGGAAGGCTCGCCGGACCCGATCCGTGGGACGCATGGACGCTCGAATGGTCCACGGCCTCTCCACCGCCGGTCTATAACTTTGCGGTCATTCCAACCGTGCAAAGCCGGCGTCCCCTCTGGGACCTGAAGCATCCTGAAGATCCCGACTCAAACTACGAATGATGAGAAAACGATGAGCAAACCATGAGCACGCTATCGATCACCCCACGCGAACAAGCATGGGTATTGCCTTCTCGCGGCACCGTGGGCATCGCGTGCCTGATTGTGGCGGAGTCGGCGGTCTTCGTCATCTTTGTCGTCGCGTACATTTTTTACCTGGGAAAAAGCATTGGCGGGCCGACCCCGCGTGATGTGCTCGAGCTTCCGATCTTCGGTACGATTTGCCTGTTATCCAGCAGCCTTTCCGTATATCTCTCCGTTGCTGCGTTGCGAAAGAACCAGGTTCGCCTCTGTTCGCTGTGGCTGGCGGCGACCGTATTGCTGGGCAGCATCTTCCTTGCGAGCACGGCGCGAGAATGGTACCAGCTCATCTATAGAGATGGTCTTACCATCCGCACAAATCTGTTTGGGACCACGTTCTACTCGCTGGTCGGTTTGCACGCGGTGCATGTCATCGTAGGGCTTCTCATGCTTACTCTCGCGCTGGCGTTTGGCCTGCTCGGCCAGATGCGCGACAGACACGCGGAACGCCTGGAGATATTGTCGCTCTATTGGCATTTTGTGGATGCCGTTTGGGTTGTGGTCTTCACGGTGGTGTACGTTCTCGGCAGATAGGCGCCTGGAAAGGAAACGTAAATGGAAGCGCAATCAGAAATCGATCATCCCCAGACAGAGGTTTCGCTGCCGGCCCCGACCCCTTGGCCGATGGTGCTTGCACTGGGCCTGAGTCTGTTGGTCGCGGGCATGGTGACAAATGTTGCGATCAGCATGCTCGGGCTGTTACTGACGGTGTGCGCCAGCGTCGGCTGGTTCAGGCAGGTGCTGCCGGTCGAGCGCCACGAATCCGCGGCGGTCGAAACTCCGCCCATACCGATCGTCAGTGCGCGTCCCTCCATCGCGCGATTGCCCGTCGACCCGATGCATCGGAAGATGTTGCCTATCGAGACCTACAAGGTCACCGCAGGAATCAAAGGCGGTATTGCTGGGGGCGTCGCCATGGCGGTTCCGGCAATGATATTCGGCCTCATCAAATATCACAGCATCTGGTATGCGATCAACCTTCTGGCCGCCGGTGGCTTTGTCAGTTGGTCCGGCCAGAGCAACGCGTTCCTGGCCGAATTTCATCTGCGCGGGCTTCTGGCGGCGCTCGCGATTCACGGCGCCATCTCGCTGCTAGTCGGGCTCCTCTATGGCGCGATGCTCCCGATGTTCCCCAAAATGCCGATCCTCACTTGTGGATTCATCGCGCCGTTCTTATGGACAGGGCTAGCCTACAGCGTGCTGGGTATCGTCAGCCCGATCCTGGATCAACGCATCGACTGGCTCTGGTTCACGATCTCCCAGTGCGCCTTTGGACTGGTTGCCGGCTTCGTGGTCAACCTGGATGTCAAGGTGCGAACTCCTCAATTCCAGGCGCTGCCCTTTGCCACCCGAGCGGGTTTGCAGACCGATCTGGGCGGGCAACCTGACAAGAAGGACCGTCCCCAATGAGTACCGTGTTCAGCTTCTGCATCGGCCTGATCCTCTGCTTAGGGTGTACCGGGTGTATGAATGCGCCCGGGCATCCGGCGCCCGGCCCCGAAGTTCCACGTCCGGCGCAAGTTCTGGATTTTGCCACCCTCTATAAACAGAATTGCGCAGGCTGTCACGGCGAGAACGGGAAAAACGGCGTGGCGATCTCGCTGGCCAATCCTGTATATCTTGCATTAGCCGGCGAAGCCAACTTGCGTCAATCGATAGCAAAAGGGGTGGCGGGCAAACTGATGCCCGCGTTTGAACGATCCGCGGGAGGTACGCTTACCAGTCAGCAGATCGATAGCCTGGTCCAAGGAATCCTTCAGATCTGGAGCCGCCCGGACGTCCTTGCCGCCGCGCAACCGCCGTCCTATGCGGCTGGTGAAAAGAGCGACCCAACGCAGGGGCAGAAAGCTTTTAGCGAGTTTTGCGCCCGATGCCACGGGGCCGACGGCACCGGCACAAAGGCGACGGCAGCGAATCATCCTTATGAGGTTTCAGGTTCAATCGTCGATCCCTCGTATCTGGCGCTCGTCAGCGATCAAAGTCTTCGCAGCACGATTATCGCCGGCCGACCCGACCTGGGCATGCCGGACTGGCGCTCAGATATCTCTAGCCCGGGCTCGCGTTCCATGACCGATCAGGAGATAACCGGCGTGGTCGCTTGGCTCGCATCGCAGCGCACGATTTCGCGGCAGTAGCTCTTATGAACCCAGCAAATTCACGACGCAAATTTCTTTTCAAAGTAGCCCTGCTCATAGACGGCGCCGTGGGAGCGGTCTTGGCTGCGCCGATTGTGGGTTATCTTCTGGGCCCAAGCCTAAAGAAGGGCTCCAGCTATAACTCCTGGGTTTCACTCGGCGCGGTGAATGATTTTCCGGAAGGCGAAACGCGCCTGGTCGATTACCGGAATCCTGTCACCGCCCCCTGGGACGGGCAAACCGGTAACGTAGCCTGCTGGGTGCGCCGCGTATCCGGCGAGCAATTTCAGATCTTCGCCATCAACTGTGCGCATCTCGGTTGCCCAGTCCGCTGGTTCGCACAATCGAAACTTTTCTTGTGCCCATGCCACGGCGGTGCCTATTACGCGGACGGATCCCGCGCTTCGGGACCACCTCTGCGAGGCCTGTTTGAATATAAGCACAAGATCTCCGGCGAACAATTGATGATCAGCGCGGGCGAGATGCCGACCCTTGCCACCGAGGCCTGCGTGAAGAACCCGCTCATCCAACTGGAACGAACCAAACGCTCATGAAGTCGAAGTTGAAGCAATGGATGGACTACCGCCTCGGGCTAGCCAAGCCCATTATCGAAGCCGCGGAGCATCCGATACCCGCCAGCAGCGCAAGCTGGTGGTATGTTTTCGGCAGCGCTGCGATAGTATTGCTTGGCCTGCAAGTCATCACCGGCATTCTGCTCGCACTGGTCTACGTTCCCTCGGCCAGCGAGGCCTGGAACAGCCTGCAGTTCTTAAATCACGACATCACCCTGGGCTGGTTTCTTCGGGCCTTGCATGGCTGGGGCTCGAACTTCATGATTGCGATTGTGCTGATCCACATGGCCCAGGTCTTTCTTTTCGGAGCCTACAAGTTTCCTCGCGAGCTCACCTGGATCGTAGGTGTCTTTTTATTATTGTTGACTCTGGGGATGGCCTTTACAGGCCAGGTGCTGCGCTTCGATCAGGATGCTTATTGGGGCCTCGGCATCGGCGCCTCCATCACCAGCCGGGTGCCGGCCTTCGGTGCGCCGCTGGTGCATGCTCTTTTGGGCGGGCCAATCATCGGTGGAGCTACGCTATCCCGTTTCTTCACGCTGCACGTGTTCGTGATTCCTGGCATCCTGCTGGGGAGTGTCGGCCTACATGTGTGGATGGTGCTCCGTCTCGGCATCAATGAGTGGCCAATGCCGGGGCGCTTGGTGCGCAAATCCACCTATGAGCGCGAATATCAGGACCTGATTGCGAAGACCGGCGTACCCTTTGTTCCGGACGGCGTCTGGAAGGACGCCATCTTTGCGGCGGCCATCGTGCTCGCGGTTATCGCCTGTGCTTTCTTCTTCGGTCCGTTCGGTCCGACCGGACAGCCAGATCCCACCATCATTCAAACCGCCCCGAAACCGGATTTCGCGTTCCTCTGGATCTATGCCGTCCTGGCGTTCCTGCCGCCGAGTCTGGAAACGCCTTTCCTGCTGATTGCTCCCATCGTGATCATCGGCTCGCTGTTGCTGCTGCCGCTTATCGCCGGAGAAGGTGAGAAGCATTGGTCGCGGCGCCCTGTGGCTGTGCTGATGGTTGCTTTGATCGCGGTCACACTCGGCGTTTTCACCCGGCTCGGCACCTACACACCTTGGAGCCCGGTCATGGACGCGTGGACCAGCGACCCCGTGCCCCTCGAATATCTTCATAATCGAACGCCACTGGAGCGCCAAGGGGCTCTCGTCCTGCAGGGGAAGCAATGTCGTGACTGCCACTCATTGAGCGGAATTGGCGGCCTGCGCGGTCCGGCGCTGGACTCCATCGCGGCCCGGATGACGGAGGATCAAATCACTCGCCAAGTGCTGCAAGGCGGCGGGAATATGCCTTCCTACGGCAACGCCCTCAGTCCATCGGAAACTACGGCGCTGGTTCACTTTCTTCTGACTCTGCGTGGACCGGGTCTTACGCCAGCGGTGGACGCGTCACGAACTTTAACGTCGCCAGGAAAGCCACATTAGCTCGTCAGAATGCCCGATTTTCCAGTGTGGCTCACGATCATCGTCATTCTTAGCGGATGGGTTTACCTGCGAGGGTGGTTTGCCATCCGGAGAACTCGGGCAGCGCAATTCTCTCTCATGCGGCTGAATTGCTTCCTGCTGGGGCTGGTAGTTTTATGGATCGCGCTCGCATCGCTCGATGATCTGGCGGATGCATCGCTCAGCGCGCACATGCTGCAGCACCTGCTTCTCATGTCTGCTGTTCCGCCGCTGCTGCTGCTCGGTTGGCCGGTCGTTCCGCTTTTGCGAGGATTGCCGCCGTGGATACTCAGGCCGGTAGTGGGTCCGCTCCTGCGTCTCCCGGGCCTCCGGCGCCTTGGGCGCTGGTTCGTTTCGCCGTTGGTAGCGTGGATGGCCATGAACCTGGTCTTCCTTGGCTGGCATGTACCGGCGGCTTACGATTTTGCATTGAGACACGAGCATTGGCACGAGTTCGAACACATCTGTTTCCTGGCGACTTCACTCGTTTTTTGGTGGTGTATCGTCCGGCCATGGCCAACCCAGACGCGATGGAATGGCTGGGGATGGTTGGTGTTGTACCTACTTTCGGCGGACCTGGTGAACACAGCGCTCTCGGCCTTCCTCGCGTTCTGTGACCGGCCGGTTTATGGTTATTACCTCAACCAGCCGAATCCGTTTCATCTTTCGCCGCTATCGGATCAAGTTCTGGGAGCAGCTGTCATGTGGGTCGCGGGTTCGTTCGTTTTCCTGGCTCCAGCAGCGTTGATCACGTTTAGGGCTTTGCAAACGCCTTCCACACGCACGGCGTGACGGCGAGGGTAGTGACGTTACGTGCGGCAACACGCGAGAAGCGGCATTCGGCGGAAATGGCTAGCCATTAACTCAACTTTTCGAGCATCTTCGCGGCTTCGGTCATCCCAGGCTTCCGATTATCCGTTGAGCGATGGCCCCGTCACATTACTAAACCCCGGAAGGGCCATCGCCGAAAGCGCCCGGCCATGCCGGGAACAGCGGCTTGAGCCCATCCCGCCCGGCCATAACCTCGTCTGATTGGGAGCCCTCTTGTGGGTTGCTCTCGGTATTGTATTTTCTTAGGTTTCGCGTTCGATGACGGTTCCATCCGTAGCTTCGTCCGCTACCCTCGAACCGTCATGCCTCGCCGACCCGACTCTGGGCAGATTGACCTCGCAGAGATCTTCCACCGAGTGCAGCAAGAAATGCTCGCCCAGCTTTCTGTCGGTCGACTATTTGAACATGCGTCCACCGCTGGAGCTGCTACAGAGCATCACTGGCTCCAGCTTTTCGATCGCTACCTGCCTAAGCGCTACCGAGCCGCGCCCGCATTCGTAATCGACTCCACCGGCCGTCGCTCTCGCCAGATCGATATTGCCATCTTCGACAGCCTCTACACGCCTCCTCTGTTCCCGCACGCTTCAGGCATTCATCTTCCCGCTGAGAGCGTCTACGCCGTGTTCGAGGTCAAACCGACCTTCTCGCGACAATGGCTCCGCGATGCCGCCGAAAAGGCGGCGTCGGTGCGATCACTCCGCCGAACCTCGGTATCCGTTATAGGGCGAAACGCCGCGATCCCGCCACCAATCCTTGCCGGACTACTCGCGACAACTTCCGTCTGGACTCCCGAAACCTTCCCCGCCAACGTTCTCCGCGCCCGCCGTGACCTGGACATCGGCTGCTGCCTCGAACACGGCGCATTCGAAGATAACCATGTCAGTCAGCCCGACGAGAGCCTCGTCTTCTTTATCATTCGTCTGCTCGATCGCCTCCGCGCCATGGGCACGGCCCCTGCGGTCGACTGGTCCCAGTACGCTCGCTTCAAGTGAAAATGGGGACTGCCTACCGATTTCGAAGAACGTCTCGTCCACCGTCTAGGAAAAGCTCGCCGAAATCGGCTGGCTGTCCCCATTTTCAACCTCGATGACAGAAGACCTCCCCATATACGCCCTCGTTCGCACCCGCCTTTTGCTGCGCCGCTGGAAATTCCACAAATACGTGAAATCCGTCAGCCTCGCCGGCTCCCACGCCAAAGGCACCGATCTGCGGGATAGCGACGTAGACATATTCATCGGACTCGCGCCCGAAACTCCCGCATCGCTCAAAGAAATTCAGCGGTCGCTCGCCGAGCACTTTATCCCATACGGATCTAGCCTTCGTAACGTGTCCGTTCGAGTCACGTTTGAAGGGATGACCATCGACCTGGTCCCGGCTCGCCGCACTTTCACGGGTCACATGCTATGGCAGGCGCGGTTCGACACCTGGCTCAAAACGGACATCGCCGAGCAGATCCGTTACGTCCGTGATAGCGGCCTCATCAACGAAATCCTGGCGCTCAAAATCTGGCGACGTCGCCACGCCCTAAGATTTCCTTCGTTCCTGATGGAACTCGCCACCATCCACGCCCTCTCACGAAAAGGCGGGGACTGCCCCCCGATTTCGAAGAACCAGCTTTGCGCTAACCGCAATAGCGCCCCGAAATCGGCTGGCTGTCCTCTTGAAAGCACCGAATCCTTCCCCGCCCTGCTCCGGTTCCTGGCAACCGACTTCCCGACAACCCGCCTCCTCGACCCCGCCAACTCCAACAACGTCGTCTCCGACCTCCTTACCGAAGTCGAAAAGCTCCGCATCGCCCGCCGGGCGCGTCTTAGTTTGTGGGGAAAATAGGGACTGCCTACCGATTTCGAAGAACGACCCGGTCGCTGACTCACACAGGTCGCCGAAATCGGCTGGCTGTCCCCATTTTCTAACCTAAAGCGCCCGACCATCCAGGCCAACAGCCGCCTGAGCCCATCCCGCCCGGCCATAACCCCATCTGCTCGGGAGCCCTCTTGTGGGTTGCTCTCGGCCAGAAGCCCAAGCTCATCCCGTTGGACCGTTCTGATGCGCCTAGAACACAATTACTACAATATGTTGTAGACTTAGGACAATTAGGAGGGAGCATGGCGGCCAAGTCGCTGAAGATAGATAGCCTTGATCTGGACCTCGAGAACCCACGCATCCAGCTGGCTACAGATCAGCGCGACGCGATGCAGAAGATCCTCAACGAACAGAGAGTAAAGCTCATTAACCTCGCTGACAGCATCGCGATCCGGGGTTTTAGCCCAATGGATCGTTGTCTGGTTTTGCGCTCGCATCTTCGAGCTGGGAAATTCATCGTATTAGAAGGAAATCGGCGTGTACTAAGCGCGAAACTTCTGAAAAGCCCTCCTCGGGGGACACCCAAAACCGGCCATAGGTGGACATCTGAAAACCGGCCAACGAGATAGCTGAATCGGGACATTGAACTGGCGGGGAGTTACGCTCCGTCACGTGAGCAATGTCTT